>Ga0302320_10005933_pt1 | contig 27245 bp, 19 predicted proteins | sample Bog_T0_3_FD_202130 | JGI IMG/M metagenome (GOLD analysis project Ga0302320, IMG submission 202130) | Peat permafrost microbial communities from Stordalen Mire near Abisko, Sweden - Bog_T0_3 | ecosystem: Environmental > Terrestrial > Soil > Wetlands > Peat | place: Sweden: Abisko, Stordalen Mire...
CGGAAAAACACTGAACACTCAATCGATTCAAAGAGCCATCGACGAAGTGTTCCAGTCTGGCGGCGGTTTGGTCTACGCGCCGCCGGGGATCTTTCTCTCCGGAGGTCTCGAACTTAAGAGCCGCGTTACTCTATATCTTGAAGCGGGCTGCGTCCTCCTCGGTAGTCCCAACATTGCCGACTATGCTTATCACCCCGGTCCAGGCAAGCTGGGCGATGCGAACGGCCACCACCTTATCTTCGCGCAGGACGCCGACGATGTTACTCTTTGCGGTCCGGGTACGCTCGACGGTCAGGGTGAAGCCTACTGGGAGCCTAACCCCAATGTCCTGCCTGCGCGACCCGAAGAAGCCTGGCAGGACGTGGCTTCAGGACACTTCAGGACCATCAATAACAATAGCCGCCCGTCGCCCATGGTGGAGTTTGCTAAGTGCCGTAACGTGCGCATCAGCAGCGTGACCCTGAAGAATTCCTCCGGGTGGACTCTTCGTCCGATTGACTGCGAATGTGTTTGGATCGACGGCATCCGTATCCGAAATCCATTTTGGGGGAGGAATACCGACGGCATGGACATTACGTGCTGCCGCGATGTCTTTGTATCCAACTGCGACATCGTTGGCGGTGACGACGCCATCTGCCTGAAGAGTGAAAACCCCTACGGAAGTGACGTCCCGCCCACAAAGAACATCACGATCACCAATTGCGTTGTAACCAGCGCCAGCAACGGATTCAAGATGGGTACTGCCACGCGCGGAGCCTTCGAAAACATCGTCTTTTCAAACTCCGTAATCTACAGCGACGCCGATAGCCCCATGATGAACCGCGTTATTGGCGGCATCAACGTTGAAACCGTAGATGGCGGCAGCGTTGACGGCGTGGTGATCTCCAACATCCGCATGCAGAATGTGCGTGCGCCTATCTTCATTCGTTTGGGCGCGCGAACCAAGGGTGAGGGAACCTTTCTGCGCAACGTTCTCATCGAGGGAGTGGACTCTACGGGATCCATTGTCACCAGTTCCATCACCGGCGTCCCAGGCCTTCGCCCATCGGATATCACCATCAGCAATTGCCGTCTGCGCAGCGTAGAGCAAGGCGCGGCAGATTGGGCTCACCGCGCCATCCCTGAAGCCGTTGACGAATATCCAGAGTCATGGATGATGGGCCGTCTGCCTGCATACGGCTTTTACATCCGCCACGCGGATCGTGTGCGGCTACGAAATGTCGAGTGCATCGCCGATAAGCCCGACGCCCGCCCCGCTGTTGTTTGCGACGACGTGGACGACGTAATTCTGACCGGACTCGAGCTTTCCGCGCCTGCCGGCTCCGCGCCGCTGTTCGATCTTCGCGATACGCGCCGCGCATTCCTGACCGGGATGCGCTCGCCTGCGGAGAGCCAGGTGTTTGTGCAAGTCAGCGGGACGGTCTCTTCTGGCATTACGCTTCTGGGTAACTCCCTGGCCAAGGGGCAAAAGCCTGTGAGCTACGCCGGGGGAGCAACCGAGGAGACCACCAAGATCGACTGAACGGGACGATCGATATGTGGATCATTTCTTAGCCTTTGCTGAATAGGGATGAATCGTATACGCGAGGATGGCCATGCGGCGGAGCACGAATGCATAACGCCCAACTCGACGCAACATGGTGCCTGTCGTCCTGGTCGATCAGTTGTGTTTGTCATTTGTATCAATTGTCTGTCTGCGTAGCGAAGAGCGGCGCTAACTCATCTATGCCAGAAATGCTTCACACGCCTCTGCCGGCACGGAAAGAGAAACAGTTCCACTCGCGTCGCAAATGGAGATGGCATCGCCAGCAAGCACAACATTGTCAGCAGAACGCATTTCCGCGGGCACCGCAAAGAGAAACATGATGTAACGGGCAGTTCTCATTCCATGGGCCGCGATGATGCATCCTCTTGGAGTATCGGAAAAGCGTTTGTCGGAGAGACCGCCGTTTGCAGCCAGGGGCAACGGCGTTGTACCGAATTCCATCCCGCGAGCCTGAGTCTGACCATTCCAGGGTGCGTCTTGCCGCGCGCAGTTCTCTTCCCATATCGTCATCCAGGGAAAATCGCGCCGGTGAAACAAGTATCCAACGCCGAGGCCGAGTTTCCAGTTGATGGCCAATACATACTCGAGTTCATGATGCGGGTCGAGTCTCAGGCCTGCGAGAAAGCCGCTCCCCCTTTCAGTAAATGGAAGTCTCAGGTCGACAGTTTCGCATCCTGAATCGCGCTGCACGTGCGGCCAGGAGAAGTAACTGTTGGCGGGGAGCAGGGAATTGCCTTCATAGCCAAACGGCGAAGTCATTCCAGACTCTGCGGAAGCGATGAGCGAACTGTCGCTTTTACAGAGGAACGGCTGTCCGAAAGTGACATGCTGAACCCAATCGCACTGATGCTCTTTGTCGCGCTTGTTGTGCACGGTTTCCTGAACGTATACGACGCTCTGGCCATTGCCTAGACGAATATCTCTTTCGAATGTCAGCCCCGAAAGCGGGAGGTTCGCTAGTAATCGGCAGTGAGCATCTTTTGATTCTGCAGAGTCAATTACGTCCCATCGCGTGCATGCTGCTTCGCCATGAAGGCCGAGACCCGCTGCTGCTCTCTCTGCCGGCGGATCTCCAAAGTAATCGAGGCAGAGCACATGTCCTGTAAAACTCGACAAGAACCTGCCTGTTTCCGGCGGACCATAGAGTCTGGACATTTCCTCGGACCAGCATCGATCCGGATCATGTGTCGTCCAGGGAGCCTCCCAGAGAACGTTCTGCCGAGGACGGCCGTCCAAATTGATGAATCGGAATGCAGCGAAGTGCCCCCCGCCAGCGAGCGAAATCAGTTCCACCATCCCGTTCGCTAGCCGAACGGCGTCTCTGTTCTTCCATCGAACTGTTTCGCAAATCTGCCTCATGGACAAACTCCCTTGCGCAGTTTTATTCACTGGCCTTTCTACTACCAAGCATCAAGTTGCGAATTTGATTGCGCACCGTTACAACGGCGCTCGCAAGATCATGTCGCTATAGTGATTCCTTGAAGGGTGAGAACCCTCGTCCATCTGGAGAGTTCATCCATGTTCGGAGATCCCGGTTGTCTCTCCTCAAGCGGAATGCCGAGCTTTCGCCGTTTGTCTTTTCCCAGCGGGTGATACGCGAGCAGCCTTACGCCTGTAAGTTTCGGCAGGGTCTTGGCGATTGCACATATGGCTTGCAAATGGTCTTCGCGATCGTTGTAGCCGGGCACGATCGGACATTGGAGTTGTATCTTAGCCCCGCGGTCGTGAAGCGCCTTGAGATTACGCAGAATCACTTTGTTCGATTGCCCTACATAAGACAGATGGCGTTTCGCGTCGGACTCCTTGTAGTCGAAGAGGAAGAGGTCAACAAGCGGTAATAACCGCGCGAAGTTATTCCAAGGTGAAAATCCGCTCGTCTCAATACAGCAGTGCAACCCCTCGCTTTTCGCCGCTTCGAGTAATGCGACGGCAAATTCGATTTGAGCCGTTGGCTCGCCGCCGCTGAGGGTCAAGCCCCCGCCTGACCGGATGTAGAAAGGCCGATCCTGCAATACCTCGCGCATTACATCTTCAACGGAGACCGACCTTCCGACAACCTCGAGCGCTCCGGTAGGGCAGACTTGTGCGCAACGTCCGCACGAGGTGCATTGAATGCGATCGTAGACATGCAATCCTGGCGCGTCGCCGCCTGCTTCAGTTACTTGATGCGCATGGTACTCACATTCTTTAAGGCAACGGCCGCATGAGATGCAGGTCTCTTCGGCAAATGATATTGCCTTTTGCTTGCGGATGCCTTCCGGGTTGTGGCACCAGGCACATCGCATGGGACATCCCTTGAGAAAGACAGTTGTCCTGATGCCCGGGCCATCGCGCGTGCAGAAACGTTCAATGCCGAAGATAGTACCAACCGGCGAGGATTTGCCGGAAGCCTGTAGCGCTGCTTTATAACTTGTCGATATCGCCGTCAACTCCCTACTCCGCTGAGTAATCGATGCGAGAATTGCCCAGACCGCCCATTAGTTGCAGATAAATCTGTCAATCACAAGACGCCTCATTTCCGGTGACAGACTGGCGAAATAGACGCTGAAGCCTGTAACTCGTACGACGAGGTCCGGAAAGAGATTAGGGTTGTTGTCGGCCTCGATCACCGTTTGCTTATCGAGGATGTTGATGTTGATCTGCGTCCCGCCCAGATCGAAGTGGCCGCGGATGAGCGCCGCAACTTTGTCAACGCTCTCTGGAGTATTTGGAAGAGATGGATCGAGATCGATTTGCAGAGGAGCCGTATTTCCATAGCCGCACTGCACCTTTGCGACGGCGACGGCCATCGCAGTGGCTGCTCCATCCTTGCGGAACCCTGGATCAGGGCTCGCACCATGGGAAATCGGTTCGCCCGCGCGGCGACCGTTTGGCGTAGCGCCAAGCTTCTTACCAAGTTGTATGTTGAGTGCCCAGGAGAAGATGCCGGGAATCATCCTGAGTCCTTTTGGAGTCCGGTTTTTTGCGACTGCGGAACTAAAGGATTGGGCAATTGTGACTGCCCACGCATCACCGGACGATTCGCCATTGCCGTACCTGCCGGAGTTCTTCATCGTCAAGCGGGCGATTTCACCCTCTGGACCGGACCAGTCCGCATCCAGGTGGGACAACAGTTCCGGCCATGAGAATCGATGCTGCGAATCGATTCTCTCCTGCAACGCCGCGAATGAGTCGGCCGCGGTGGCCAAACCGGCCGCATCCACACCAAAGGTGTAGTACTCCACGCCGCCATTGCTGGCATCGAGCCCTTTTTCGATGGTTCCGTGGCACAACAGATCCAGGACGATCTCCGGAAAAACTTTGTGCATGTGTTCGAACTGGTAGTCGATCCCGAGGGCAACCGTTTCAATGGCGGCTTGCTGGTGGTTGGTGAAGCGAGTCCACAATTCCTCGACGCTTGGCTTGACATCTGGTTCGGCGAGCATTTCGCGCAGTGCGATGTCGAGGATGCGGGGGAAACTCAGTTTTATCACGTCCATACTTGCGTACTCGCGGCCTGGAATCGCGCTCCAATGGCATCCCGCATACGCCCTGTCACGGGCATCCTCAATAGGAAACCCGCACGCCACGAATCCTGAGATTGTATTGTCGACGCCAAGAAACTTGGGAATCCCTTTCCGGTCTGCAAGCAGTATCTCGACACCGCGCTTGAGCAGTTTGCTGTCCACGTCTTTGCCGACACTCACGCCAATATTTGCCGGAATCCCCAGACGATGGGCCGCTTCCAAGACAAGATACGACACTTTGCTCGTTACATCTTTCCCTGTGGCATCGGGTCCGCCCAGTTGGATGTAGCCGGTGTCGCGCAGCAAAAGGCATGCAATATGGAAGGTGGCTTCTTCATCGGTCAGTGTTTCTGATTTTGTATCCGTGTCGTAGAACGGCTGTAGCAAAACATCCAGCTTGCCAAGTGAGCCGCTCCCGTTGTACATACGGGCTGCCATCTGATACCAGAGAATCCACTGGCAAGCCTCGCGAAAGGTCTGTGGCGGCTCGCAGACGAGACGCTTATTGATCGAGCTCATCTCCAGCAAGTTCTCGCGCAAATCCGGTCGCGTCTCGGCCATCTCGCGAGCGGCTTCGGCGTGACGCGATATCCAGTTCTGCATTCCAAGAACGACATGTTGCAGACCGGCATAGAAATCGTCAGAACCCGGGTTCCTGAGGCGGTTCTCTTCAATCTTGCGCAACAGGCCGCCCCAACCGAGGCGCAGGCCAATGCTCAGGTCCTGGCACATGTGTTGGCACGCTCCCACGGCAGGAACCGTATGGTATCTCTCATGCCGCGCCAACAAGGCAGAGCAGTCCAGGTCGGGCTTCCAACCCAGCTTGCGATAGGACATGAAGTTAACCATGTACCCGCCGGCGAGCGACGACTCCGGTTCGATATAAGTGGGATGCATCTCCAACAATTGGCGGAAATTTTCGCCGCAGGCCCGCGGGCCAAAGAACTCGCCGCTGTCATCGCTCGGAGTAGGCTTAAAAGTATTCATGATCACGTCGGTGATGGAAATGCCCGAGCCGCTCATGCTATGCACCACTTCCCGAACGCCTGCTGGAGGCAAGACGATGCCGTGGTCGTCATAGTCCATCGATCCGCGCACAGCCTGTTTCTCAGTGGTCTGAGCACTCTTGGCAGCGCGAAGTACCTCGAGGCGCTCCGCATAAGACATCGTCAATTCCACCGCGTCGACCAGCATGTACTTTCCTCGCAAGACTGAATTGGAGCCGCGCCTCTCTCTAACTTAAGAAGGCCAGGCGGGCATTATTCACCAAAGAAAGAGTACGCTCAGAGATGTCGATTGCAAGCAGGGAATTGGCGGTTGCCGCGCATTTTGCCACGTAAAATGCAAAGCGCCTCCGACTCCGTCAGGGCCATTGAAATCCAGGGCTTTCGAGCCTCGGATACTCTGGGCGCAGACTCGTTTCGCTGGCTGAAATCGGGAACAGTGGGGGGAGACGCGATACCGGCGTTCATCGCCAGAGGAAAAATAAACGGCGGAGCCCGAGGTTCTTTGCGTCAGGTTCCAATTACTCTTTGAGTGCGGTGACTTCGAGGACCTCGACGCTCTGCGCGTTCGCAAACGAAATCGAAATGCCGCGCACCCAATCGGACTTTTCAAAGATGCCTAGATCCTTGTCTGTAATCACTGAACGAATCTTGTACCGCCCGGCTGGCATCAAGGGTAACTGCACATCGGCAACCGTTCCCTTCCACTTGTTGCGGAAGAGTGCAATCACGCCGCTTCCGCAGCGCGCGAGCCGCGCATAGCCGTCCCAAGCAGCCGGTGTGGTCTGCAACCAACTTCCGAGCGGGAAGAAGCTCTCGCTGATCTTCGTGGTTCTTCTCAGCTTCTTAAACCAGCTAATCTTTTCGCGGTACCACTGCCGGTCGATCTGGCTCAACCTGCGAAGGTCGCCAAGCAGCACAGGCGCAGACCCGATGGCCGTGGCAAAGGTCTCCTGAATCGCCGGCAGGTCCGCACGCAGGTTTCCGATCAACATACACTCGGCAGGCATTGTGGCCGCACGTTGATAAAGTAACTGCCGCACTTGCAGGGGGCCTGCGGAGTTCGGCTGCGAGTCGTCAACGTTGCTCATCCAATCAAGATCTCCTGCCGCCAGCAGGCCCGCATCGATAATGTGCTTCTGGCCCCAGAGTTCGAAGGTCAGATCGATCAGCACCTCCGGATGCTTCTCATAAACCGCGCGCGTGACAAACGAAATCCCTTCGTAAATGCGGCCGAGCGATTCTGACCAGTTGCTATGATCGTGCCCCTTGGCCCAGCAACCCGGAGCCTCCCCGTAGGCGTTGAAGATCGTTGTCAGATCGAGCTTCACATAGGCTAGCCGGAATCGTTCGATGGCATCGATGACGCGGGCAGCCGCGGTTTCTCGAAATGCGGAGGCCATGCACATCACGGCCTTCGGGCCGGCAGCCGTCACTGTGATCTTGGGCTTGCCTTCCTGATCGAGCGCTACCCATTCCCGATGGTCACGATAGACATCGGTCGAAGTTCCAATGGCCGCGAGTGGAAACCACAGGCCGAGTCTCATCCCGTTGGCTTCCACGGCATCGAGGATGGGCTTCAATCCTTCTGGAAATGCGATTGGATCTACCGCATTATCGCCGTACTCCTTCTGCCATCCATCGTCGATAGTGAAGATCTCCATGCCTATCGCGCCCGCGGCTTCGATCAACTCAAGCGCGATGGAGCCAGTGATTTTTCGATGGAACGGCTCCCACGTGTTGTAGATCCATGGCGGTCCTTTGCGGTCGATGCGCCGCTCCAAAATCTGCGCGGAGTATGAGGGAAGCAGCCAATGCGGATCGTTGTAGCCATCCTCTTTGCGAAACGCCACCAGAGAAACGCCGGCCGTGGTGAATGCTTCGCCGGGGGCGATCACGCGCTCAAAGGGCATCAGATCCGTGTCGTACAGAACCCCGATCCGCGCATGGTCCGTTCTGTAAAAGCCATCGATTTCGGTGCGCTTCATATATCCAGGGACTTCGCTGAGGACGGCGATGCCGTCGCCGGTTAATCCATTGGCAATCAGCAACCCCGCATCCTCCGATCGCCCGGTGTAAAACGTCTCGCGCGGAACTGTGCCGTATTGCGTTAGAAGAGTCGTCTCATTCGCCGGTCCGAGAGCGACATTGATGGACTCTATGTTAAGGTGCGAAATGCGCTGTGCGAGCGCGCTGGTATTGTGCAGTACGAGGTGTTTGCGGATCGCGGGGTGGCCGTTATAGCAGATGTAAACAACGGAAACTTCAAGAGCAAGCTCATTGTGGCGCAGCTTCACGGTGAGTGACTTGCCGTTGGACAGAGGGCCCTCATCAGCGCCCAACAAGTCGAATGTTGCATCGGTTCCAGCGCATTTGTGGCCGTCGCACAGAAATGAAAACTCCTGACCGATGCCCACGGGGTTCTTACCTATATAAGTGAAGTCAGTCTGCGTCGAGAGGTCGAAGAATTGCTCCGTGAAAAGTCCTATCTTTGGTTGGAAGGCTATAACTCTTCTAATCCGATCGTTGCCGATCGGCCAGGACTGGCCAGCATTGGCGGCGCTGGACGTGTCCTGCTCTTCTGAAGCTCCTGCGAACCCGCAAGGCAGGAAAGCACAGCCCGACGCCAACAGCGCTCCAGTCCGAATCAATTCTCTTCTGCTAACTAGAGTCTGTCTCGCGATTGCCATTGCCGATCTCCGATTCCGCCGGGATTCTTTGTCATCGCATGTCGCCATTGTCATAAGGCCTATTCGCGCGCGCTAACGCAGCTCCATCACGGGGATTCCTTGCGCCCAAAACGTCTTGTCCACTGGAACCCTTATTCCATTGCCGTTTGAATGAAAGTTGATAGGTTTGCCAGTAGCAACCAGTCTCACCTGATGTACCGGGCGATTGATCGAACTAACTGTTACTTCGGTTGCGCTCGGGTCCATCACAAACACAAACACGCTTGCGCCGCGTGCGGTGGTGCGGTAAGGATCCTGGTTTTGGATGGGCCCATATGTGCTGCCGTAGATCGCAGACGAATTCAGTGTCGTCCATTCGCCGATCGCGTTCAGGCGTTCGACGAACTCAGGTTGGATTTGGCCGTCCGGCTGCGGGCCCACGTCCAGCAGCAAGTTGCCGCCGCGACTGATGATTTCAATCAGCGAGCGAATCAGCGTATCGGTCGACTTGAAGTTGCGGTCCTTGGGTTTGTACGCCCACGAATTGTTGATGGTCATGCACGCCTCCCAAGGTTCGAAGTCTTCCGGCTTGGGAACAGCGCCGCTCATTTTGTCTGCCGAGGTCCGGTCCTGACTGTCCATGCGCACGCCCTTCACCGGAATCGACTTGGGTATGAACTGTTCGGGAGTGCTGAAGTCGGCGAAGATGTTGAGTCGGTTGTTGACCAGCGTGGCAGGTTGCAGGTGGTGGACCTGATCGATGAAGCGCTGGCCGTCGTATTGGTCCTGCACTTTCACTTCGACCGAGTCGAACCACATCTCTGCCACCGAACCGTAACGAGTGAGCAACTCATCCAGTTGCAGGCCCATGTAGTCCAGATAAAGCGGCCATTCCGGGCGCTCCGGCTCTCCGTGATAGTTGACGGCGGCAAGTTTGGAGGTGTCGCGAAACGCCGGGTGATTCATGTCTGGCGGCGAATAGTAAAAGCCGATCGGCATACCATCCGTGTGGCAGGCGTCGGCTAACTGCCGCGTAATGTCCTTGCCATACGGCGTGCGTGTGATCTTGTAACTAGTGTAGAGGGAGTCGAACATGCAGAAGCCGTCATGGTGTTTGGTGGTGAAGACCATGTAGCGCTGGCCGGCGGACTTTGCAAGTGCGACCCAAGCATGAGGATCGAAGTTGACGGGATTGAAACGCTGCGGCAAGGCCCGGTATTCGGCTTCTGTGATCTCGCCCTTGGGGCGAAGAATAGGCCAGGAAGCTTCAACCCCTGCGACTGAGTACGGGCCCCAGTGTATGAACATGCCGAACTTTGCTTCGCGAAACCAGCGCATCCGGTCGGCTCCGTCCGCCAAAGCGTGCATCGCGGCCGTGCGGCCAGCTATCGCCGTCATTGCGGCAGCCTGCATAAAGTCTCTTCGATTCCAGGTCATAGGCCGTTCCTTTCAAGAGTACTTAAAAACAACGCGCCGTTCCTCCGATTGCTACTAAATCGGGCCGAAGAACGACGAGGTTGAATCCACGCCACGTCTCCTCATGCTCCCTCGTAGGAATGTGCCAGGATCATTGGTTTTGTCCGCGAGGTGGGATAGCTGCGAGCAGTGCAAGATAGTTGTCCACCAGCAGTCCTTCATAGCCATGAGGGGCGCCATTCCAGTCGGTCCAATCGTAGGTGGTTTCATTCGGACCGATTCCCTGAAAGTGACCATCTGTGAAGCCCTTCAGGATAGGTTGAAGAATTGCATTGGCCTCGTCGTCCCGCCCTAGAATCTGGAGTGCGCGAATTGTGAAGTAAGCAAAACATGCCGACGCGCCGCCATTCTCGTAAATCTGAAAAGCGTCGGAGCCATCCGCTTTCTGCGGTCCACCCCATCTCTTTTCCGCGATCACATAATCTTCGCGTCGAATCGGGATCAGGTTGCCTGGAAGTCCCAGGTCGAAGCGGTTATACCCAACTTCCTTTATCTTCGCCAGTAGCTGGTCCCATATCGGGTTCGCCTGCTCGCGAGTTATAAGTCCATAAGTCACGGCGACGCCGCTGACAAACAGGAAATAGTAGTCGTGCAGCTTGCCGTCCGCGCTTTTCCATCCCGCCAGGACACCGGTCGCTGGATTGAAAAAGGTGCTGTAGTAAATTGCCCGCAGCTTGTCCGCGCGGGTTTTATAACGGGCCGCATCGCCGGAATTACCCAACCCTGCGGCGAGTACTGCCATGCCCTCGAATGCTTTGCAGGCAAGCGCGTTCGCGTACGCGTCCTTGTGCCCAAAGCCGATCGTATCCCACCAGTTGGAGGGTCGCACCAAATACTTGTCTGGCCATGAACCGGAGTTTCCGCTCAAGGAGTATTCCAACAACCCGTCGCCATCCACGTCGGCCTCAATCATCTTGTCGGCCCAGCTCTTGATCACAGAATAATTTCGCTTAATCCACGCCTCATCGTGACTTGCTTGCGCGTAGATAATTGTGGCCAGGACAAGTGATGGGTAGCTGTCGAGGAAGTCGCAGGTTAAGGGCGGCGTGTTCTTGTATTCCTTAAGCCCATAGGCTGACATGCCGCCGATATATCGGTCCAGAGTCTGCCGGATGAGATCAAGCGCGCTCAGACCTTCGGCAATCGGCGGCAGAGGAACCGCCATCATTGCGTATTCGAAAACCGTCATGGCACAAGCGTCGCTGGCGGAGTTATTCGCCAGCGCGCGGCGTCGCGGATTGAGCTGGAACATACTCAGAAAGTCGCGCCGGTAGCCATCGTATCTCGGATTGTCGTCAATGTTTGCGAGGTGAGGGTAGACGCAAGTTACGTCGAGTCGATATTCAATCTTCGGCTGTCGCCAGGTTGCGGGTGGAAAGCTGACGCGGACGAAATCTTCCGTGCGGCGGGACGCATCGTAACCGAGGCCGACATTCGGCGCACTCGTGGTGATGCGAAACGTGCCGCGCACGGGAAAATGCAGAAGCGCGGGGAGGGAAATCGCCCCTTCGTCATCAACAAGGCCAAGTAAGGTGGCATGGCTGATGAAGGGGTCAAAGTTGAGAACCAGAGGTTCGTACCGGTCGCCTGGAGAATATGTTGAGCGGATGACGATGCCTGACTCGCTGAAGTTAAAGCTCCATGCCGGATCGCTCATTTCCCCCGGGAAATGGTATTCAATTGTTGAGGCGGTGCAAGAGGCTCGGTAAGTTTGGCTCCCAGGCGGCCGGGGCAGCATGACATTGCCGTTCAGATGGCTTTGCCCGAGAGAATCGACCGAGAGTTCGGCAATGTTCGGCTGATCGGTGGGCATCTTTACATGGAGGAATCGAGAACGGTATTCGAATGTGGGTGCAGAGGCCTCAGCGGTATCTCCGGTTTGGGCTCCAAGCCGAGGCAGGGTTTCGACCGCCGCGACCGCTCCTGCTGCAAGTCTTACAAAATCCCGCCGTGTCCGTCTCATCGATGCATCCTTCGTGTCCTGGTCTGATCTGGTTATATGCGATTACAACTCTTCTTATTGCCAGAAGTCTCAATGGTCACGTGCGGTTGCCAGCCGGACCATTGTGACCCCATGGCCCGGCACTTGCGATGAAAAGGAATCGGAAAACGATCCGAGGTCACGCTGGCGCCAGAGGTCCCTCACCGTTGTTTGGCCTTTCAATCCAAGTTCCTTCCAGTCCACTGAAATGGACCGAGGCAAGCTGGTCAGGTTGAACAGACCGACGGCAACGGAGCCGTCTTCAAGCGGTTTTTCCAAAATGAATTCGTCCGCGGTCTTCCGTACTATGAATGCTTGCTTGCCCAACGAATCCTGATTGACATCGATTACTTCAGAGTTACACAAGACATTGAGCGTGAAGTTATCCAGCTTGCTCATGTCGCCGGAGAAGATGAGAGGCGAAGCCATTAAAGACCACATCGACATATAGCTGTATTGCTCGTCGTGGGTCAGGGAAGTAAGGCGGGCAGGGACTCTTGAGTTCGTGGGATCACCGACGGTCCCGATGAGGATGTAATCCGGATCGTTCCACCCGCCGGGTCCAGCGTATTGGCTGAGAGCTGCATTGGCAAAACCAACTTCATAGAATCCCGGCAGAGTCGTATTCTGTGCCAAACCCACGTCGCCAGTGGTTCGCCAGGATTGCCCACCGACTTCGCGTCCCCACTTCCAGACGTCGCCTAAACCATACTGGCAGGTATTGAAGATGACGTCGCGATCGAGACCACGAAGCAGAGTGCCCATTTGTCTGTACGGTTTTTCGAAGTCGTCCAGCGTCTTGCCGGTGGCGACACGGCTGTAGGAGCACCAATCATACTTGAGCAGATCAAAGCCCCAATCGGCGAAGCTATGCGCGTCGCTCTCCTCGTGCCGATAGGAGCCTTCAGACCGTCCGCAGGTCAAAGGACCGGGAGAAGTGTAAATGCCGGCTTTGAGTCCAAGTGAGTGTATGTATCCGGTCAGTGAGCGCATATCCGGGAAGCGGCCGTTGGGGAGGATTTTCCCCTGCGCATTGCGCACCGGCGTTTTCAAAGCCGGATCCTCGGAACTCGGCCTTCTCATCCAGTCGTCATCTACATTCACATACTGGTAGCCGAAATCGGCCATGCCTGATGAGATCAATGCGGCCGCGGCTGTTCGCACATCGCGGTCCGTAATGTGGTCATAGAATGTGTACCAGTCGTTCCATCCCATTTGTGGGGTCAGGCCAATCGAGTCTCCCACTTCAATCAGAAATGGACGGCTGTCTTTGCCGAGCCGATTCGATGCTCTCAGTGTTACGGCAAACGCACCTGCCTGTTGCGGAGCGCTGCCGGTGATGATGCCAGATCGGCGATCGAGTTTGAGTGTGCCAGGGAGATGATCGGCGGAAAACCGCATGGGCCTCACCCCGGTGCAGGGAATGCGGTAGAGGAATGGATGGCCGGGTCGCACTCCGTAGATCTTTGGACCATTAAGATGCGGAGTGTCAGCGGGCGGAGGCGTCAGCAGGTCAGAAGTTTGTTGGCCGAACAAGATCCCCTGGTTGCCAGCGAGAATCAATAGCAGCACTATGACTAACTTTGCGTTACCCCGTTCCAATAGCATCCGCAGCTTCATAACTTCGATCTCTCCGAAAGGCTCTTTACTCTATCGTTGGTGTTCGCCGATTCAATGGTCTCGATGCAATTGGCCGGGGCGATGCGCCGTCGGTCGCTCTCGATGTGAGTATAGGGCTGGGGCAAGCATATCTCGCATCCTATCTATTTGAACGGGCTTCTCAGAATGTCGAACTTCGCCAACAATGACGATTTGTCTGGCCCCGTGACAGCGGCCTGAAGGAATTGAAACACCTCATCGAGCGTGGGAAGTACGTCCCATCCTCTACGCTGCCCCCCGGCCGCCATCGCCTTGAGTGCGGCAGCCGCGGAAGCAAATGTAATAGCCTCCTCGATTGCGAGATCGCGCGCAACTGCGAGCGCGAACGCTCCGTGGAATGTGTCGCCGCATCCATTGGTATCAACAGCGGCAACCGCGAAGGCAGGGAAATGCCGCACCTCCGGGTTCGCCTCTGTGCTGAAAAAACAGCCGTTGGAGCCATCTGTGATAACTGTTGCCTGCCGCGGTGTGCGGGCGAGAAACGCGCAGGCATCGCGCGGGTCCGGAGCATTGCTCGCCCAAAGAGCGAAGGCTTTCGGAACAATCAAATAGTCCGTCAGCGCGGCGAGACTCATTGCAGACTCAGACTGGCCTTCAATGTCGCTCAATATCGGCACTCCCACGCGGCGAACCATCTCTGCGACTGGGACAAGAGAGGGCTCGGTGAGATGGTCGAGAAGAACCAGCCTTGATGACTGAATCAGCGCTTCTGGGAGATCGCTCGCGGGAACTACTCGATAAAGTGCCGGGTCATAGAACACGTTGCGATGCCCCGCGCCATCAACCACAATGATGCTGTGATACGGACCGCCGGCTTGGTCGTATCGGATCGGAGAGGTGTCCACTCCATGATGCTTCAATGCAGCGGCGATGAATTTCGATAGATCGTTGTCTCCGAAGCGCGCCGTGTAGGCGGCACGCCCCCCGAGCGATCCAATTGCGGCCATTGCCGTGCAGGCAGGCCCGCCACCTTGGCGCGTGCTGGCGTGAACCGGTATCTTGCAATCGACTGCGGGAAAATCTGAAACATAGATCAGATCGTCCACTGCCGCAATTCCTGCTCCAAACACGTCGTACAGTTTGTCCATGTGCTATCCACCATCGATCGTTTCAGGGCGGTTATCGATGCATCGCAATGCCGCCTCAGTTTCCAGAACACAAGATATCTCCTGGCTGATGCTGATCTACCTGTTCCCATAACTTGCAACTGCGGGAGTTAGTTCCAAGTCTCGATCGAGACTGAGACGTGGAGATATTCCTAATGTCTGAAGCGCCCCATGATAAGCCTTCACCGCCTCTACAGGCAGGAGTTGATCGTCCGCTACCAGGCGCAGATTTTGAACAAACGACGGTTGATGTTCAGCCGCGTTGATCTTTCTGCCGAACAGCGCTACGCGAGCTCCATGGTTCTTGGCCTCGTAGATAAGATTGAATGCATCGTGCGCGGTTCCTGCCGAACCGCCCAACACACCTACAACCAATGAAGGATCGTATGCACAGAGCTCTTCCAGAGATTCAGGGCCGGCATAAGGGATTTTCAGGAAGCGGGGCCTTCCGGCGGAGGGTACTCCTGCCAGCAACCGCACAATATGATCGTTGACGAAATGTGGGATGTTCTCGGGCGCAATGCCGTGGACATTGGCTGGGACGTTGGGATGAAACACCTCAAGAAAATGACTGAAATGCTTTGCCTCAGCTTCCAGGCGGAATGCCTTGTAAGTTTCAAGAGTCTTTAGATCGCGGTCGGGGTCGTTGTTGAAGGTGACGGAATAGAGCCCCAGATTTGCACCCAGGTTGCGCTCCGCGTCGGTGCATGGGCTCTTTCCGGCTTGAATGTGGTCGAGCGTAGCTGTTGCAAACGGTTGCGACGGAGCTTCCGGATATCTTGCCCCACGAACAATATGTATATCCGTCGTATCGTTGGCACGCACCGCCGGAGTCACGGCTGAAGAATCAAAGATGCGCTCTTGTATCGTCAGTATCTCTGAGGTGCTGCTGGACATCAGCATGATGTCGACGAGCCCCTGGGAGACAATTTGCCGCATTTCATCGCGATACTCGCTCAGCGATCGCAGGCGTCCATCGGGGTTCCGCCCTGGCGAGGAGATACCAAAAGCCATGTCGGCATCCTTGGCATCCGCCAGGATGAAGGCTCTGGAAGCGGGGTCCTTCTTTAATTCAGCGAGCTTTACGTCAAGAGTTTTTTGCACATGTCTCCGCATAGAGCAACACTAAACCTGCAAAACGCAGGCATGCCAGCCTCTGCGCAGAGGCGCGGCTTTTTGCTCAGCATATTCAGTATTCGGCGCTTTGAAAGAGCATGATAACCGAAGAAGCGGGTGCACTTCGGGTCAAATAATGGAGAACGAGTTCATTTTATACGATAAAATGCGTTCAAAATCCTCGCATGATCCTTGGAATGGCGCTATTCGAGGAAAAGCTTGGGTTTCGGGCGATTGCCGGCATGGGCGTCGCTCCTGTAGAATTTTGCACCATGAAGTCCAGCAATGGGATTGCAGGAGCAGGCCGGCCACGCAAGCGGTCGTATACGGTCAGGTCGGTGATACGGGCGGCAGCCATTTTGAAGGCATTTTCATCCTCGCATGAGGTGCTGACTCTGCGAGCCGTTGCTGAAAACACAAAACTCGACAAGGGAACCGTCTTTCGCCTGCTTGAAACTCTTGTGGAGGCCGGGCTCGTCGACCGCGCCGGCAAGCAAGGGTATCAGTCCCGTTTGCAGCCCGTTCTCACACGAAGATTCCGGCTTGGATATGCCTCCCAGAGTAACTTGCTTCCATTTACCGGAATTGTCACCGATAGCCTGATGAGCGCCGCGAGCGCCGCGGAAATAGACCTTGTGGTTCTGAATAATCAGTTCAGCCCGCGTGTCGCTTTAGAGAATGCAGAACGATTCGTCGCGGAGAAAGTCGATCTTGTCATCGATTCACAGATCAACGTAAACGTAGCATCCCAGATTGCCGCCAAGTTCCTTGACGCGGGCATCCCCTTTATTGCGGTCGATATCCCCCACCCTGGCTCGTTTTACTTTGGCGCGGATAACTACAAGGCTGGGCGCATCGCTGGACGCCATCTGGCCCGATGGGCTCTTAAGACCTGGAGCGGCAAGGCTGAGCTCGTGATGTATTTAGGAGTAGACGCCGCGGGGCCGCTCTTGAACAGCCGATTGACGGGAATATGCGACGGGTTGAACGAGTGTATGCCGGAGAGCAGAAAGATCCCTTCTTGTCATTACGACACCAAAGGGGGGCAGTTTGACGCGACCCTCGATATCGTACGAAAGCACCTTCGGCGGCGCAGGACAAGAAAGGTTCTGGTTGGCGCTGTGAACGATTCCACCGCACTCGCCGTTCTCCAGGCATTTCGCGAAACCGGCCTCGAAAAAGAATGTGCAATTGTTGGTCAAGCCGCCAGTATTGAAGCCAGGCAGGAGTTGAGAAGACCGTTCACCAGGCTGATTGGCACTGTTGCCTATTTTCCAGAAAACTATGGTTCTCAACTTATCAGGCTCGCCCTGGAAATCCTGGAGAAAAAGTGCGTGCCCCCGGCAGTCTTCACGCAACATGAACTTGTGACACCGGCAAATGTCAATAAAGTTTATCCGAATGATGCGTGGATGCTTTCGGCGGCCAATAACTGAGAGTCACATCGGACAATCAGGACGAGCGAATACAGATTGAGAATGGTCAGGAGGCGAGGACGAGTAGAAGATCGTCTTGTCCTTCCCGCGCCTCTGCCCCTCGTTTTCTGTCTAATAACGGCTGCCCGTCGTTTCATGCCGCAAAACGGCAAAGCCATGCTTAGATTGACATCGAGAATCCTCGCCGAGCCCTCTACAATTCATGTGGAAGGAAACCAAGTGAAGAGATCCGCCATTAATCAGTCCATTCTTGAAGCCAGCACGTTTTTTGCAGAGAACCGCTTTATCTTGCCGCCCTACGCTGATTGGACCGCGGAGGAATGGCGGCAGCGCGGAAGTGAAGCCGAAGAGATTCGCGCGAGTCGATTGGGATGGGACGTCACCGATTTCAATTCGGGGCGTTTTGACTCCCTGGGGTTGACACTGTTTACGCTGCGAAATGGGTCTTTAGCCGGTGGCACGGGGTGCAAAATCTACGCGGAAAAAATCATGTTTGTTCGGCGAGATCAGGTCACACCTTTTCACTATCATGCCTGCAAGACCGAAGACATCATCAACAGAGGCGGCAAGGGAACTGGCCGCCTTGCGGTGCAACTCTATAATTCAGCCAAAGATGGAGAATTCGCGCCGACCTCGGTTTCTGTGACGTGCGACGGGGTGCGACGCCAAGTCGAAGCCGGAGGCACAATCATCCTGGGCGCCGGCGAATCCATCACGTTAACGCCCTATCTCTACCACACGTTCTATGCGGTGGACGGCCATGGACTGATTGGCGAGGTTTCGTCCGTTAACAATGACGACACCGACAACCATTTCAAAGAGCCGCTGCCCAGGTATCCGCAGGTTGAGGAAGACGAACCGCCGTTTCGCTTACTCTGCACCGAATACCCAAAGATATAAGCACGGTGAATGAACGACGGCGCTAACCCGCAGATTGCGTAGTGCCCAACGAGTGGCCTTCACTACGTAACCCGAGGGGGATGGATGGAGATTAAGGGGAAACCGGACTTTGAAGAGTCCATGCGACGCATCGAGGCATGGTTCAACCACGAACCCCTCGATCGCCCTCCCGTACGTTTTTCACAGCATAACTCCGACTACGCCGACTTACCCGCCTTCGAAGGCCGCTCCTGGCCAAATCTCAAGGCGAGATGGTTCGATGCCGAGTTTCAGGTGGACTATTTCCTTGAATCAATCAAGGGTCGCCGCTTCTATGGGGAGACCTTTCCAGTGTTCTGGCCAAACCTCGGTCCCAGTGTGTACGCAGCTTTCCACGGCGGCGATTTGGATTACGCCGAAGTGACTTCCTGGATGCGGCATTGTATTCACGACTGGGATGACCTGAAACGCCTGAAGTTCAGCCGCGATAACGAATACTTCCGCGGAATCGAACACCTGACCAGCGTCGCCCTGGAGAAATCTGTCGATAATTATATGGTCGGATACACTGACCTGCATGGTAGCCTCGACTGTGTCGCTGACTGGCGCGGCCCTCAACAGCTTTGCCTGGACCTGATGGATAGCCCGGAGAAGGTTCACGAGATGCTGGCGCTGGCCAAACAAAGCTTCCTGCCCGTGTTCGATCATTTCGACAGTGTTCTGAAAAATCACGGGCAACTGTCTGTCACTTGGATGGCCATTCCGTCGCGCGGAAAGATGCACATTCCGAGCTGCGACTTCACGTCAATGATTTCGCACAGAGCATTTTGCGAATTCTATCTGCCATCTCTCCTGGAAGAAGTTCGCCATACGACGCATAACATTTTTCACCTTGACGGCAAGGGAATGCTGCGCCACCTCGATCGGATTTTGGGCATCCCTGAAATTCACGCGATCCAATGGGTGCAGGGAGTCGGAGACGACCTCGCTATCGGACAATGGTTACCGGTGATCAGGAAGATTCAGGCCGCCGGCAAAGGCGTGGTGATCGATCTCCAGTTGAGTGAGTTGGAGCCATTCATCGCCGCCATGGAGCCGCAGGGTCTCTTCCTGTGTATTGCGGCAACGGAAAGGGACCAACCGGAAATTATTAAGCGACTCGAAAAGTGGTGACTGAGCAGAGATGACCTCGCACTCAGAATGCGTTACTCTCAACTGACCGGTGTGCGAGGATTGAATTTATCCCAGTCGTCGCAGCGGTCGGGATTGTATGGCGGATTGTAAGTCGACTCTCTGCCCTGTGAGGTTGGGTTCATGAATTCCACCCCTGAACAGTCACTGTGCAAAGCGCCATCGCAGAGCGGAAGGCGTTTGCAGTCGCTCGATGTGCTGCGGGGCCTGACCGTGGCCGTTATGATTCTGGTCAACAATGCGGGTGACGGTGCGGCTTCTTATGCGCAACTGCGCCATTCGGTATGGAATGGATGCACGGTGACGGATGTGGTCTTCCCATCCTTTCTGTTCATCGTGGGTGTATCGATCGCATTGGCACTGGGGGCGCGCCTCGATCGAGGCGTCTCTCCACAATCCAATCTGCCGCAGATCGGCAAGCGTTCCGTGCTGATCTTTGTTATTGGGTTATTGCTGAATGCGCTGCCATTCTTTCACCTTGCAGAGCTGCGCTACTGCGGAGTCATGCAGCGCATTGCTCTCTGTTATGCGCTGGCGGCCGTCGTTTTCTTGTTTGGCCGTGTGCGGGCAAGCGTTGCGGCGTGCGCATGCGCATTGATCGGCTACTGGTGGATCATGCTGCACATGCGGGTTCCGGGGATAGGAATGCCGGGCGTGGACGTGCCCATCCTGGATCGTTTCGGCAACATGGCATCCTGGCTGGATCGTCTTCTGATACCGCAGGCGCACCTGTATCATCACACCGTCTACGATCCGGAAGGTTTGTTGAGCACACTGCCTGCTGTGGGCACGACGCTCCTGGGAGTGATGGCCGGAGCGTGGTTGCGGACAAATCGTACTGTGGGGCGCAAAGCAGCGGTACTCGGCGCGGTTGGATTGTTCCTGTTGGTTGGCGGAATACTTTGGTCCTATGACTTTCCTCTCAATAAGCGACTATGGACGAGTTCGTATGTGCTCTTTACCGCCGGCATCACGGCGATGTTGTTTGCCTTGTTTTATTGGATTATCGATGGCCCGTGGCAATGGCGTCGCGGCCTCACGCCCAGTCTTGTCTTTGGCACCAACGCATTGTCGGCCTATGTATTTTCCGAAGTGCTCGCTATCGCATTGGGTGCGATCGTTCTGCGCAGCGGAAGAAACCTGCAACAACTGCTCTTCGCCCTGTTGCCACAGTGGATGGGTTCGCCGGCGTTCGTATCCTTATGCTATTCCGTTCTATTTGTAGGCGTGTGCTATGTGCCATTGCGTGAGCTCTACAAACGCGGCATCATCATCAAACTGTAGCCTCGCCAGGCTGTAAATCTCTTAGGGTGCACTAACAATTCAAGTGGCACAAAGAATCGAGAATACCTCGGTATCAGGACTCTCCGCGCAGTTATTTCACGTTCGCCGGGAGTAAGGCCTCCGGCTCTGTCAGGGGATATTACTCGAAGCTATCTTTGATGCACTCGACGTGAAGCCCATGGCTACGCAGATAGCCGCGACATCGCCAATGGTTTCCCCTAGCGCGGCAGGGACGATCTGGCAGATCTTCGCGGAGGCCGGTAGCGCTTCACGCTCCATGGCACGACGTGCGGGTTCAAGCAGGCTCTGCCCCAGCCTCATGGCTAGCCCTCCGATGACGATGCGTTCTGGGTTGAAGAGGTCAACGAGGATCGCCAATGCTTCTCCGAGACGACTTCCGGTGTTGCCGATGATGCGTTCCGCCAAGGGGTCTCCAAGCACGAGCGCATCAGCAACGTCTTTTGCGGTCAAGACGCCACTACTCCTAAATTGTGAGGCGAGGAGTGTCGACTCACCGCGCTCGAATGCTGCCGCGACCTCTTGCGCCGCCACCTGCGCCACTCCGGCCCCGCTGGCCCAACCCTCGACCGAGCCCGCCTTGTTGTATCCGACGGGTCCAGAGGGCGTAAGCCGCACATGGCCGATCTCACCGGCCTGGCCTGACGCTCCCCTTAGCAGAACCCCATCTGCGATCACACCGGCGCCCAGGCCCGTTCCCATCGTGAGGAACACCATGTGGCGCGTGCCCTGTCCGGCGCCGAATCGATGTTCTGCCACTGCACCTGCGTTCGCATCGTTTTCAATTCGACATTCAATGGCGAATTCTTGTTGGAGTATAGACGTGATGGGCACATCGACCCAGGTCGAAAGGTTCGGCGGTGCCTGAATGATGCCGGCGGCCTGGTTCAGTGGGCCGCCGCAACTGACGCCGATCCGCCCTAATCTTGAGTTATCTATGTTCAAGTTATCAACGAGCTGATGAATGGAACGTTTGATCAACTCGATCGCGCGTTCAGGGCCATTGCCCGGCAAGGTGGGAAACTCAATGCGCGCGAGCATCACCGGCGGCTGAGATGAAAGAACGACAGCGGTCTTGGTGCCACCGATATCGACGCCGATCCAGATTTTGTTCTCCGGCTCTCGGCCAGTTGACTGCTCACTCATATTTGGCCCTCCCGAACACCGAAACTGCCAGCACGTAAAGAAAGCAGAGCAGCGGCACCATCATTGCGATTCGAATGCCAAGGTGATCTGCGGTCAGGCCTACCAGAGGCGGAATTACGGCACCACCTATCGATGCGGTCACGAGCAATCCTGAAAGAGTACCCCGGAACTCGGCGAAGGTATTGACGGCTCCGCTAAATAGAAGGGTAAAGAGGACCGAAGTAAAGAAACCGCAGGCGGCGAATCCAATAGCAGTTAAGGAAGTTTGACCGAAGATAGCGAGGAGAAGGCAACATGTTGATCCCAGCGCATACAATCGCAGCATGGAACGCGCTCCAAGTTTACGAATTCCCGGTGCGCTCGTAAGTCGACCTAACCCTTGTAACCCCCAGAATAGCGAGACGGTGAGAACCGGCAGTCCGGGCAGGCTGTGCATGGGGAGACCCTCGCCCACGCTGGCCAGCCTGGTTACGCCGAGGCCATGAACCTGCTGAAAGAACTTTACAATCCAGGATGCGGTGCCAACTTCCGCACCAACGTAGAAGAAGATTGCAAGACAATATGTGATGGCTACCGGGTGTTTCAGCAGCTTCGCGATATCGGCGAAGCGAACTTCTCCGGCTTTCGTAACTACCCTCGCTGGAAAGTGTGCAGAAACCAGTAACGCCGCGAGGATGGCGCAGAGCAGCGCAAACCACCCGTAAATGTGTTGCCAGGGCTGTCCATTCGCCTGAATCGCAGATAGAAAGAAAGGACCCGAGAAAGCACCAATGCCACAAAAGCCAATTGTCAACGTCAGGTTCCGATGATAGTGCTCCGGGCGATCGAGAAGCCCAATCAGCGGATTGCCAGCCGTTTGTAACTGGGCAACTCCTGCTCCGACTATGAATGCGAAGACCGTGATAGCTTTGAAGCCCGTGGCAAATGGAATCGCACCGCAACCGATGCCCATAAATAACATTCCCGACACTACGACCGGCTTTGCTCCCAAACGATCCGCGGCCATGCCCGCCGGGACAGAAAATACCCCAAAGGATATGTAGAAGGCGAATGCGAGCAGGCCACCAGCGAAAAGGCTGAGATGGTACTGGTTGATTACGATGGGTATCACGACACCCACTACATTGAGAATGCACCCGAACGCAAAATACGATGCGCACAAAATCCAAAGCAACTTGTCGGGCCTCTGATGATCGTTCGTATTCATTACAGGTCCCTCCTCACCGGCGTCGTCATTGGCACAACCTCACACGGCGGCATTCGCGCTTCCGCAGTTACCTGAGAGCAATTGCAACTCAACCATCTCGCAAATCGTGTGCAAGACAAATTTATGGCCTTCCTGAATGCGGGCGGTAGTGCGATTGGCAACGAGTAGCGTAACGTCCGCAAGCCCGGCACACCGCCCTCCATCCTGACCAAGAAATGCGATGCTCTTCAGGCCACGCTCTTTTGCCGCAATAAGTGCTCTGCGCACATTTTCACTCTTGCCGCTAGTCGTGAACGCGGCAAGCACGTCCCCGGGCTTTCCGAAAGCGCAAACTTGCCGACTAAATACATCGTCAAAGGAGTAGTCGTTGCCAATCGCAGTAAGGTCGCCGCCATGCGCAGTAAGTGAAATGGCGGGATAGGGACGCCGATCACGCATGAACCTGCACACAAACTCTGTGGTCAGGTGAGAGGCGTCTGCAGCGCTCCCGCCGTTTCCGCAGGCCAGAAGCTTGTTCCCGGCCAGAAGCGCCGTCGCGATGAGTGAAGATGCGGCGACTATCTGGTTCTCTAGTCCCGCGATCTCGCTTAGCACGGACGCTGCGCCGTCCAGATTCTCTTTCAGCATGTCATTCATTTGCTTACTCACCCGATGATCCCATGTTCGTTGTTATGAGGCCGCGTTCGACCGGCGCAATTGCGACACATAATCACTGACTCCAGCTTCGAGAGAAGTGAACAGGGCCGTATATCCGGCGTGGCGTAGCTTTGATGTATCTGCCTGGGTAAAGTATTGATAGTTTCCCCGGATCGCTTCCGGCATGTCGACGAACTCGATATGTGATTCAATGCCCATCGCTTCGAAGACGGCTTTCATGAGATCTTTCCAGCTCCGCGCCTTGCCTGTTCCGCAGTTGAATAAGCCTCCGACGCTGCGATGCTCAAGAAAGTGAAGAGTCACATCAATGGCATCCTTTATATAGATGAAGTCACGCATCTGTTCGCCATCGGCATAGTCCGGCCGGTACGACTTGAACAGTTGCACCTTACCCGTGTTCCTGATTTGGGCGTAGGCCTTATTGACCATCGATCGCATGTCGCCCTTATGATCTTCACAAGGGCCAAAGACGTTGAAGTACTTCAGCCCGACTATGTTGCAGAAGTGTCCGTTGGCTTCGGCCCATAGGTCTACGAGATGCTTGGAGTATCCGTACATATTGAGCGGCTTTAACGTCCACAGGGGCGCAGCATCGGAGTATCCATTGCTGCCGTCACCATAAGTCGCGGCGCTGGAGGCATAGACGAAGCGAGCATTATTGCGAAGGGACCACTCACATACTGACCGAGTGTAATGATAATTGTTTCGCAAAAGGTAATCGGCGTCGCGTTCGGTGGTTGAACTGCACGCTCCGAGATGGAGTATGGCATCGATGTCGTGCAATTTATCCGATTGCAAGTAGTTCAGAAAACTATCGGGGTCGATAATATCTTCAAATCTTAGCCCAACAAGATTGCGCCACTTTCCATCAGTGCCGAGGTTATCTACCAGAAGCAGGTGATCATAACCGCGGCGATTCAGCTCAGCCACGAGATTGCTTCCGATGAAACCAGCCGCGCCGGTTACCACGAGTCGGTCAGCCATTGACGTTCTCTACTTTCCGTATACCTTGAGGATCTTCTCAATTGTATTTGTCGTGGAGCGTCCTGCAACCATATCGGCCAGAACGACCACGCCGCCATTTGCTTCCACAACTTCCCGCCCGCTCACATAGTGTGCCCAGTCTTTTCCTTTGACGAGGATCTGAGGCAAGATCTGCGCGATAATGTCTTTTGGCTCCTGGTCGTCGAAAAGGACCACGTAATCCACCGCTCTGAGGGAGGCAATCACGTATGCACGGTCCTCCTCGGAATTGATGGGGCGATCTTCGCCTTTGTTTAACCTGACAGAGGCGTCGGTGTTCACGGCAACAAGCAAGGCGTCTCCCTGATTGCGCGCAAAGGTTAGATAGGCGACGTGGCCACTATGAAGGATGTCGAAACAGCCGTTGGTAAATGCAAGCTTCTTTCCTTCCGCAACCAGTTGGTCACGAGCGGCGCGGGCCTCTTGAATCGTTAGAATCTTTGGATTGGGAACTTGCATAGCACTCCGATCAATCTCCCGAATTACGTTTCTCGATGCCAGTGTCAAAGGTTCATCACTTTGAGAAGCGTTTTAGACTGGCAGAAATCTGGAACAACAAGCATCGCACCAGCGCGGATGAGTCGCGAGCGTTTGGATAAATTCCATCCGAATCTGCGCAGTTCGTCGCTTGCCACACCAATGCACAGGCCTCCGCGTTTGCGTGTCTCCCTGATCTCTACCGGGCCGTCTCCAAAGGTCGCGAATTGATGGCCCGCTAGATGGAAATCGCGAATGATGCGCTCGAGAACTACTTTCTTTGCTTCCACGTTTATGTCGCCGACGGCACCAAATATTCTTCCCTCAAACAGGTCGGCGTATCCAAGGGTCTTTGCTTCTGCAATCACATCTAGTTCGTCTGTCCCGCTTGCCAAATAGAGCTTAATTCCGCGCTTATACAACTCATGCAGTAGAAGCGACGCATTTTTGATCTGGAAGTCAGTTGGGCTGAGCTCGCCGGAGACCACCCTATTGATGCGCGCCTGGACAAATGTCATTAAGTCCCGATTGAAAATGTTCTTATAGGCATGCTCATCGAGGATCTCGCTTTCCGCGACGAAGCCGGCCCGGCGCACAAGCTCCGCGAGTCCCTTCATTTGAACGAGGGTCTGGACGCCGGTCGTGCTGTCGATGAAGCGACGGACCCTTTGCGTGGTTTCAGCGAACAGTGCTGCGGGCGCACGGTCATATTCCGCTCCCAGGATGGCGCGAACCATCATGGGTTCCATGATCTTCTCCCAACCCTCGCGCAGGGTGGATAAGGTGCCGTCATGATCGAAGATGCAGTGCTCGATCTTCAGGTTGTCGGCGATGTCGGCAATCTGCTCGATCTCGGTTCCGGGAAGATATCGAGCACGGTGCGGTGATTCTGCTAGTTCAGGCTCAAAGATATAGTCGGGGTCCGGCCCAATTGCGAGGATTTCCGAAGGCGTTGCAGTTCCAGTGGTTCTCAGTTTCAGGACCGTGATAGTCGCGGCGATGTTTGCCAACTGCGCTGCAACTTGCGGAGGGTGGCCGCTGCCAAGCGCCGCCGCGATCGCTGCGACCACCGTATCGCCCGCGCCTACCGGGTCAGTATCACCGAGTACCTGGATACCTGGTACCGCGTGCACCGATTCTTTTTCGGCGACTATGAGGCCGTCTTCGCCCCTTGTTACGAACACGGGCTTCCCTGTGATATGAGTAATTCTTCGGGCGAGATCGTGAATCTCAGTTGCTGTATAAGTTACTTCGGACGGGTTGCCAAGATATAGGGCTGCCTCGCGCACATTTAGCTTCAGCACCGCACCAAGGTAGGATCCCGGCCGGTGGCGTGCATCGACGACAAAGTGGGTGTTGGGAAACCTCGCAATCGTGGCGTTGATTCGCTCAATCAGCTCAGAACTGCTCACGCCAGATGCAATTTGTTGATTCAGGATGACAGCTTCGCAAACGGATGCGGCTTGCTCGAGCGCCACTATCAGGGCGTTGGCTGTATTGCCTGCAAGCGAATTGAATGCCCCAAAATCGATGCGACTGTCTTCTTTAACCCCTGCGTAAGGCTTTGCGTAGACCATGGTCTGCCATGCTGGATCGACTACCATGCCATCCTGGGTATCGACGCCTCGCGCTTGCAAGAGCCGTAACAGTTCACCCCCGAACAGATCTGTACCAACCACGCCAATTGTGCGAACACTCTTGACGCCGAGATCGACCAGGTTAGCGGCCACGTTCCCTGCGCCTCCGAGGCTATAGCGCTGAGTTCGCACGCGCCGGACCTGCAGGCCGGTCTCAACCGAGAACTCGGACGCCTCAGTATCGAGATCCCAGTAGGCATCCAGACAAAAGTCACCGAATACCGCAA
>Ga0302320_10005939_pt1 | contig 27238 bp, 19 predicted proteins | sample Bog_T0_3_FD_202130 | JGI IMG/M metagenome (GOLD analysis project Ga0302320, IMG submission 202130) | Peat permafrost microbial communities from Stordalen Mire near Abisko, Sweden - Bog_T0_3 | ecosystem: Environmental > Terrestrial > Soil > Wetlands > Peat | place: Sweden: Abisko, Stordalen Mire...
CCTCGAACCCGACGCCAAGAATTGCCGATCGCGCGACACTGTTCGGGTCGCCGACCTGCCGCTGACGGACGCCGCACTGGACAGTCAGCGGATCGTCGGCGCCCTGTCGGTTACCAGCGACGGCCTGCGCGAGGGACGGCGCCCGGAACTTGTCAATGACGACACGCTGCAACGGCGGGTCAATCAACTGACCGACTCTTTGGAACGGCTGCGTGAAAGTCATGGCGCTTTCCTGCGCCATTCGGCCGACCTCACGGCGATGCGTATCGGCGAACTGGAACGGACTTTGGCCTCGGTCGGCGTCCACACCAAGGCCAGCGCCACGGCCGCAATGCCGGTTGACAGCCGCTTCGGTCGGGGGGGGCCGTTCATCGCCGCGCCGCTGCATGGCGGCGCTCCCTTGGCCGACGATTTCGACCCGATCTCTCTGTTCAACAGCCATGCCGACCGTTTCGACAGCCTCGCCAGCGTTCTGAAAAGCCTGCCGCTGGCGTCGCCATTGCCGGACTACGAGATGACCAGTTCATTCGGCGCGCGCAACGATCCGATCAATGCCTTGACGGGTATCCATGAAGGCGTCGACCTCGGCGCTGCGATCGGAACGCCGGTCAATGCCTCGGGCGACGGGCTGGTGGTGTGGGCCAGCTGGCGCGATCGGTACGGCAACATGGTAGAAATCGATCATGGCAATGGCCTGAAAAGCCGTTACGCGCATTTGTCAAGAATCCTGGTGACGGTGGGGGGACATGTCACACGCGGCATGGTGGTAGGACTGGTCGGAGAGACCGGACGAACCACTGGACCACACCTGCACTATGAAATCCGGATGGGCGAGCAGGCGACCAACCCCATGAAGTTTATCGCGGCAGGTCAACATGTTCTCAAAACCCAATAAGCCCGTGGCGCATCGCGCCGCGCCCTCGATCATCGGCAGCAATTGCAGCCTGGCCGGCGACATCCTCAGTGAAGGCGAGGTGCATATCGACGGCAAGGTGATAGGCGACGTCCGCTGCATCACTTTGGTTATCGGCGAAGGCGGTGGCATCACCGGCGAAATCAACGCCGAGACGGTTCGTGTGCTGGGCGCCGTGACCGGACAGATTACCGCGCGCGCCGTCGAGCTCGCCAAAACCGCCCGCATTCTTGGCGACATCACGCATGACAGTCTGGCGGTTGAAGCCGGCGCCTATGTCGAAGGTCGGTTCAACCGGCTTCCGCATGATGAACCCGCGGTCGCCGACCCAGGCACCGGGAAAGTGCCGGCGCTGAGCGGCCAAACGGAGGGCGTGACTGCCGCGGATGCGTCGCAGGCTACCAGCCTGGTCATGCTGGGCAACTGACCGCGCGCTCCTTTGGCACCGGTCTGACCGGTGCGGTTCGACCCGGCGGCCCCTGGGCATCCCCGCAAATGTTACCAAATGAAACCAAAATCCATCCGCGCCGTCACAAGGCAGTAAACCGCCGCCTCTATGGTCGCGGTTTGCGCCGCCGCAGGCTGGGTGATGCCCCGCTTGGTTTGCTTTCCCTCAAAGAGTTTGAAGTTCCATATTTCGCAGTCGCAAAACCTTAGGAACTTCGAATCCGCCGCGTTAGCATGCAGAAATCGCCGCCAACGACGAAGAGGTTACCCTGAACATGAAGGAGACCCAATTGAGCGCCGCGAAGCCGGCATCGCTCCGCCGTCGCATCATATTGGGCACCGTCCTCGTGGCTGTTGTCGCCGGCATCGCCTGGGTGGTCTTTCATCCGAAGCCGCAGGCGGGCGGCGGCCGTCAGGGCCGCTTCGGACAAACCGGTCCGGTGCCGGTGGTTGCCGAGGCGGTCAAACGCAGCGATCTGGATGTCACGCTCGATGCGCTGGGCGCAGTCACACCGCTGGCAACCGTCACCGTCAAGACGCAGATTGCCGGACAATTGATCGAGATCGCCTTCCAGGAAGGGCAAATGGTCAAGAAGGGCGATTTCCTCGTGCAGATCGATCCCCGTCCCTATCAGGCGCAACTCGATCAGGTTCAAGGGCAGCTGTTGCGCGATGAAGCCCTGCTGAAAAACGCCGAGCTTGACCTGGCGCGTTACCGGACATTGCTCGCCGAAGACTCGATCGCCAGTCAGCAGGTCGACACCCAGGCGGCGCTGGTGCAGCAGGATCGCGGTGTGGTGCTGATCGACCAGGCTCAAGTGGCCACCGCCAAGCTTAATCTGGTTTATTGCCATATCACCGCGCCGCTCAGCGGCCGGGTCGGTCTGCGCCAGGTCGACCTCGGTAATTATGTGCAGACCGCCGATGCAAACGGCATCGTCGTGATCACCCAGATGCAGCCGATGTCGGTATTGTTCACGCTGGCCGAGGATCAGCTGCCGCAGGTGCTGAAACAGGTGAACCAGGGCCATGTCCTGCGGGTCACCGCCTTCGACCGCGCCAAAACGGTCCAGTTAGCGACCGGCAAGCTCGACACCATCGACAATCAGATCGACCCCGCGACCGGCACCGTCAAGCTGCGCGCGCTGTTCGACAACGACCCGGCCATCTTGTTCCCGCAACAATTCGTCAATGTCGAACTCTTGGTCAACACGCTCAAGGACACCCCCAGCCTGCCTTCGGCGGCAGTGCAGAACGGAGCGCCCGGCAGCTATGTCTATCTGGTCAAGGATGACAACACCGTGACCGTACGACCGGTCAAATTGGGTCCGCAATCGGGCGATCGGATTGCCGTTCTGTCCGGTGTCGAGGCCGGCGACAAGGTGGTGGTCGACGGCGCCGACAAACTGCGCGAGGGCGCGGCGGTTACGCTTCCGGCCGCCGCGGACAAACCGGCCGCGGACGCATCATCGGCTGGCGCCGGGCGCGAACGAAGCGGCCGGCGCGACAAGGATGGCGCCAAAGCGATCGCCGCGCCACGACCGCAGTGACCGGCGTCTTGGTCCCGGAGGTCCGCTCATGAGTCCGTCACGTCCTTTCGTGCTGCGCCCGGTCGCCACCTCGCTGCTGATGGTGGCGGTGTTGCTGGTCGGACTGGTCGCCTTCGGATTTCTGCCGCTGTCGGCGCTGCCGGAAGTCGATTATCCCACAATTCAAGTGCAGACCTTCTATCCCGGTGCCAGCCCCGAGGTGATGACCTCGTCGGTCACGGCGCCGCTGGAACGGCAATTGGGTCAGATGCCCAATCTCAATCAGATGTCGTCCACCAGTTCGGCCGGTTCGTCGATCATCACCCTGCAGTTCGGCCTTAATCTCAATCTCGACATTGCCGAACAGGAAGTCCAGGCCGCCATAAACGCGGCCGGCAATCTGCTGCCGTCGGACCTGCCCACCCCGCCGATCTATGCCAAGGTCAATCCCGCCGATGCACCGATCCTGGCGCTGGCGATCACGTCGGCCACCCTGCCGCTGACCCAGGTCGAGGATCTGACCGACACCAGGCTGGCCCAGAAGATTTCGCAGCTGCCCGGTGTTGGGTTGGTCAGCATCAGCGGCGGCCAGCGCCCTGCTGTCCGCATCCAGGCCAATCCGCGCGCGCTGGCGGCCTATGGTCTCAATATCGACGATCTGCGCACCACCATCGGCAACGCCAACGTCAACACGCCCAAGGGAAATTTCGATGGACCGACACGGGCTTACACGATCAACGCCAATGACCAGCTGAAAGCCGCCGCCGATTACAATCAGATCGTGGTGGCCTACAAGAACGGCGCGCCGGTTTTCGTGCGCGACGTCGCCCGCGTGGTCGACGGCGCCGAAAACACCAAGCTGGTCGCCTGGATGAACACCGAGCCGGCAGTTATCCTCAATGTCCAGCGCCAACCGGGCGCCAACGTGATTGCGGTGGTCGACAGCATCAAGGCCTTGCTGCCGGAATTGCGCGCGGCGATGCCGAGCGCCGTCGAGATCAAGATTTTGACCGACCGCACCAACACCATTCGCGCCTCGGTGGCGGATGTCGAGTTCGAGCTCGGGCTCGCGGTGGCGCTGGTGGTGCTGGTGATCTTCCTGTTCCTGCGCAATATTCCTGCCACCCTCATCCCCAGCCTGTCGGTGCCGCTGTCGCTGGTCGGCACCTTCGGCGCCATGTACCTGGCCGGCTATTCGGTCAACAACCTGACCCTGATGGCACTTACCATCGCCACCGGATTCGTCGTCGACGACGCCATCGTCATGATCGAAAACATCGCCCGCTATCTCGAACAGGGCGACAGCCCGCTACAGGCGGCCCTCAAGGGCTCCGAACAGATCGGCTTCACCATCATATCGCTCACCATTTCGCTGATCGCCGTGCTGATTCCGCTGCTGTTCATGGGCGATGTGGTGGGACGACTGTTCCGTGAATTCGCCGTCACCCTGGCCGTCACCATCCTGATCTCGGCGGTGGTGTCGCTGACCCTGGTGCCGATGCTGTGCGCCAAAATCCTGAAGCCGCATCAGCAGCATGAGATGTCGGCCATCAATCGCAAGGCCACATTGTGGTTCGACCGCCTGATCGCCACCTATGGGCGCGGCCTGACCTGGGTGCTCGACCATGCGCGCCTCACATTGGCCGTGGCGATCGCCACCCTGGTCCTCACCGTCCTGCTTTATATCGTCATTCCCAAAGGATTTTTTCCGGTCCAGGACACCGGCCTGATTCAAGGGATCTCGCAGGCGTCGCAATCGATTTCCTTCGCCGCCATGGCCGACCGCCAACAGGCGCTGGCCGCCGCTGTGCTGAAAGATCCGGACGTCGAAAGCCTGTCCTCCTTCATCGGCGTCGATGGCACCAACACCACCTTGAACGCCGGCCGTCTGCTGATCAATCTCAAGCCGAAGGCCGAGCGCCACGCCAGCGCCGACCAGGTCGCGCGTCGGCTCAGAAGCGAGACCGCCAGCGTTCCCGGCATCGAGTTGTTCCTGCAGCCGGTGCAGGATCTGACCATCGACGCCACCGTCAGCCGTACGCAATATCAATTCGTGCTGGAGGACGCCAACCCCGAGGAATTGTCGGCGGTCATCCCGAAACTGGTGGCTCGCCTCAACCAGCAACCGGAATTGTCCGACGTCACCAGCAATGCCGAGGATGCCGGCCTGTCGGCCTATATTGAAATCGACCGCGATACCGCCGGTCGCTTCGGGATCACGCCGGCGACCGTCGACAACGCGCTTTATGACAGTTTCGGGCAGCGCATCGTCTCCACCATCTTCACCCAATCCAATCAATATCGGGTCATTCTTGAAGGCGATCCGTCCGTGCAAGCCTCGGTCAAAGCACTCGACTCGCTCTATTTGCCGTCCGCCACTGGCGGACAGGTACCGTTATCTGCGATCGCCACGCTGCATCTGCTGTCGGCGCCTTTGCAGATCAATCATTTGGGTCAGTTCCCAGCCGCCAACATCTCCTTCAATGTGGCAACGGGCGTCAGTTTGGGCGAGGCGGTCGACGCGATCGGGCGCGAAGAGGCCGCCCTGGCTCTGCCGATCAGCGTGATTACCCGCTTCCAGGGCGCGGCCCTGGCCTTCCAGGGCTCGCTGGGCAATGAGGTGCTGCTGATCCTGGCCGCCATCGTCACCATGTATATTGTGTTGGGGGTGCTCTATGAGAGCTACATCCACCCCATCACCATTCTCTCGACTTTGCCGTCGGCCGGCATCGGCGCCTTGCTGGCGCTCATGCTGGCCGGCAGCGATTTGGGGGTAATGGGGATCATCGGCATCATCTTGCTGATCGGCATCGTCAAGAAAAACGCCATTATGATGATCGACTTTGCTCTCGATGCCGAACGGAATGGCGGAATGGCGCCGCGCGACGCCATCTATCAGGCCTGCCTGCTGCGCTTTCGGCCGATCCTGATGACCACCATGGCGGCATTGTTGGGCGCGCTGCCGCTGATGATCGGTACCGGCACCGGCTCCGAACTGCGTCACCCGCTCGGTATCGCCATCGTCGGTGGCCTGCTCTTCAGCCAGGTGCTGACCCTGTTCACCACCCCGGTGATCTATCTCGCCTTCGACGGTCTGGCGCGGCGTGTCGATGGGCGCGGCGCCGCCACCGCCGTCGTTCCGGAGAGCACTCCCTAATGAGTCTGGTGGGGCTTTTCATCGGGCGCCCGGTGGCGACCACCTTATTGACGCTGGGCATCACACTCGCCGGCGCGGTGAGCTATTTCCTGCTGCCGGTGTCGCCGCTGCCGCAGGTCGATATCCCGACCATTCTGGTCTATGCCAACATGCCGGGCGCCAGTCCGGAAACCATGGCCAGTTCGGTGGCGACACCGCTCGAGAGGCATCTCGGCCAAATCGCCGATGTCACGGAAATGACCTCGACCAGCGCGGTCGGCTCGACCAACATCGTGCTGCAGTTCGGCCTCGACCGCGATATCGATGGCGCCGCCCGCGACATTCAGGCGGCGATCAATGCCGCGCGCGCCGATCTGCCCGCCAGTCTGCGCGCCAATCCCGGCTATTGGAAGTTCAATCCGGCCGATATCCCGATCATGATCCTGGCGATGACCTCGTCGACCTTGACCCTGGCGCAGCTCTACGATTCGGCCGCCACCGTGATACAGCAGAAATTATCCCAGCTTGAAGGCGTCGGACAGGTGCGGGTATTCGGCAGTTCGCTGCCGGCGGTAAGGGTCGAACTCAATCCGACGGCGCTGTTCAAATACCGCATCGGCATGGAGGATGTGCGGGCTGCGCTGGCCGGCGCCAACGCCAATGCACCCAAAGGGGCCCTGGAGGACGGCGCGTTGCGCTGGCAGATCTATACCAATGACCAGGCCCGCAAGGCGGCCGATTACCGCTCGCTGATCGTGGCCACCCGCAATGGCGCCTCGGTGCGACTCTCCGATGTCGGCGAGGTCATCGATTCGGTCGAGGATCTCCGCAATGTCGGGCTGGCCGACGACCACCCGGCGATCCTGGTGCAGGTCACCCGCCAGCCCGGCGCCAATATCATCGCCACCGTCGATCGCATCAAAGCCGCCCTGCCGGAGTTGCGCGCCTCAATTCCCGCCGACATCACCATCAGTGTGCCGATCGACCTGACCAAGACCATTCGCGCTTCGATCCGGGAGGTGCAGCGCAGTCTGCTGATCTCGCTCGGCCTCGTCGTGATGGTCGTGTTTTTCTTTCTGCGCGACGCGCGCGCCGCCCTGATCCCCAGCATCGCCGTACCGGTCTCCGTGATCGGCACCTTTTTCGTGATGAAATGTGTCGGCTACAGCCTCAATAATCTGACCCTGATGGCGCTTACCGTCAGCACCGGCTTCGTGGTCGACGATGCCATCGTCGTGGTGGAAAACGTCGTGCGGCTGCGGGAGGGCGGCATGAAGTCGCGTCAGGCGACCCTGCAGGGGGCCCGCGAAGTCGCTTTTACCGTCCTCTCGATGACTTTGTCGCTGATCTCGGTCTTCATTCCGCTCCTGCTGATGGGCGGGCTGGCCGGCCGCTTCATTCGCAATTTCGCCGTCACCCTGTCGTCGACCATTGTCATCTCGCTGGTGGTGTCGCTGACCGCCACACCGATGTTGTGCGCGCTTCTGCTCAGGGACGATGTCGAGGCGGCGCCGTCGCGGGTGGTCCGCTGGAGCGAGCGGACGGTGGCGGCCCTGCGGCAATTCTATGGTGACAGTCTGGCGGTGGCATTGCGCCATCCGTGGTTGACCCTGCTCAGCCTGGCTTTGACCATCGCCTTCAATTTTTATCTGTTCGCTGTGATTCCCAAGGGTTTCCTGCCGCAGCAGGACACCGGCACCCTGTCGGGCGGCGTACAGGGCGATCAATCAATCTCGTTTCAGTCGATGCGCGGCAAATTGAAGCAATTCGTCGACATCGTGCGGGCCGACCCCGATGTCGCCGCGGTCATCGGCTTCTCAGGCGGCGGCAACAACGCCACAAATTCGGCGCGCGTGCTGGTCAGTCTCAAGCCGCTGAGCGAACGGAGCGCCAGCGCCGACCAGATCATCGGCCGCTTGCGCCCCGAACTCAACCAGGTCGCCGGGGCCAGCCTGTTCCTGCAGGCGGCGCAGGGAATCGGCGGCGGCGGCCGGCAGTCGAACGCCGAATATCAATATACCTTGCAAGGCGACGACGTTGTCGGCTTGCGCGACTGGACCGCCCGTCTGACCGAAGCTTTGCGCCATGAGCCCACCCTGACCGAGGTCAACAGCGATCAGGATGTCGGCGGACTGGAGGCCGATTTGGTGCTCGACCGGGTCACTGCCGGCAAGCTTGGTCTCAATATCGCCCAGGTCGACAACACGCTGTATGACGCCTTCGGTCAGCGCCAGGTGTCGGTGATCTTCAATCCGCTCAACCAATATCACGTCGTGATGGAGGTCGCCCCGCAATATTGGCAGGATCCGGAGACCCTGAACGCCCTGTTCGTCAGCACCGCGGGCGGCGCCGTCAGCGGCACGCATGCCACCAACGCGGTGGCCGGCACCAGCCTGGCGCGTCACGGCAGCGGCCCGTCGGCGGCGGTGGTTGCCGCCGATTCGGTGCGCAACGCGGCGATCAACGCGCTGGCCACCACCGGCCGCGGCGCCACCTCGACCGGTTCACCGGTCAGCACCGCCGGCGAAACCATGATTCCGCTGGCTGAGGTGGCGCATTTCACACCCGGCACCGCGCCTCTGGCGGTCAATCATCAGGGCCATTACACCGCTGCCACCATCTCCTACAATCTGGCGCCCGGCAAATCCTTGAGCGACGCCGAAGCGGCCATCGCCGAGGCCGAACGCAGGCTCAGGATGCCGAACACGGTGCATGGCGATTTCGCCGGCACCGCCAAGCTTTATCGCGATACGCAGAGCAATGCTCCCTTGCTGCTGTTCGCGGCGGTCGCCACCCTCTATATCGTGCTCGGCATCCTCTATGAAAGCACGGTGCACCCGATCACCATCCTGTCGACCCTGCCATCGGCCGGCGTGGGTGCGCTGCTGGCGCTGATGGCCTTCAACGCCGAATTTTCCCTGATCGCCCTGATCGGCATTCTTCTGCTGATCGGCATCGTCAAGAAGAATGCCATCATGATGGTCGATTTCGCCCTCGACGCCCGCAGGAACCGCGGCCTGTCCTCGCGCGACGCCATCTTTGAAGCCTGTATGATGCGCTTCCGGCCCATCCTGATGACCACCATGGTCGCGATGTTCGGCGCCTTGCCACTGGCGATCGGCCATGGCGATGGCGCCGAACTGCGCCAGCCGCTCGGCATCAGCGTGATGGGCGGCCTGTTCGTCAGCCAGATCCTGACGCTCTACACCACACCGGTGATCTTCCTGTTGCTCGACAAATTGTCGCGTCGCGGCTTCGGCGGCGCCGTTCGCCCCGACCCGATCCTGCCATGAATCCTGCCGGCTTTTTCATTGCCCGCCCCGTCGCCACCGTGCTGTTGACCCTCGGTATCGCGTTGGCCGGCGGGGTCTCATATTTTCTGCTGCCGGTGGCGCCACTGCCGCAGGTCGACTTCCCGACCATCTCGGTACAGGCCACCATGCCCGGCGCCAGCCCGGAAACCATGGCCACCAGCGTCGCCACACCGCTTGAGCGGCATCTTGGCCAGATCGCCGACGTAACCGAGATGACCTCATCATCGGGAGTCGGCAACACCCGCATCACGCTGCAATTTGGCCTGGATCGCGATATCGACGGCGCCGCCCGCGACGTGCAGGCGGCAATCAACGCAGCCCATGCCGACCTGCCCACCAGCCTGCGCAGCAACCCGACCTACCGCAAGGTCAACCCGGCCGACGCGCCGATCATGATCCTGGCGATGACTTCCGCCACCCTGACCCAGGGCCAGATTTATGACTGGGCGTCGAATGTCCTTCAGCAAAAACTGAGCCAGGTGGCCGGCATCGGTCAGGTCAATCTGGGTGGCAGTTCTTTGCCGGCGGTACGCGTCGAATTGAACCCCGCCACCATGTTCAAATATGGCATTGGCCTTGAGGACGTGCGCGCCGCTCTGGCCTCGGCTAACGCCAACGCGCCCAAAGGGGCGATCGAGGAGAAGGACCGGCATTTCCAGATCTACACCAACGACCAGGCCGGCAAAGCGGCACAGTACCGGCCCCTGGTGGTGGCCTATCGACAGGGACGCCCGGTGCGCTTGAGCGATTTGGGCGAGGTGGTCGACAGCGTGGAAGACCTCCGCAATATGGGCCTGGCCAACGGCAGCCCGTCGGTACTGGTGGTGCTGTTCCGCCAACCCGGCGCCAACATTATCGCTACCGTCGACCGCGTCACGGCGCTGCTGCCGGAAATGCGCGCCTCGGTGCCGCGATCGATCGATATTGCCGTTGCGGTGGATCGCACCACCACGATCCGCGGGTCGCTGCACGACGTGCAGACAACCCTGATGATCTCGCTTTGCCTCGTCATATTGGTGGTTTTTCTGTTTCTCCGCGAAGGGCGCGCCACCTTGATCCCGAGCGTCGTGGTGCCGGTATCGCTGATCGGCACCTTGGGCGTGATGTATCTGCTCGATTTCAGTCTCGACAATCTTTCGCTGATGGCGCTCACCGTCGCTACCGGCTTTGTCGTCGACGACGCCATCGTCGTGCTGGAGAACGTCGTCCGCCATATGGAGGCCGGCATGCCGCAGCGCAAGGCAGCCTTGCTGGGCGCTCGCGAGGTCAGTTTCACCGTCCTGTCGATGAGTCTCAGCCTGATCGCGGTGTTCATTCCGATCCTGTTGATGGGCGGCATCGTCGGGCGGCTGTTCCGCGAATTCGCCATCACCCTGTCGGTGGCCATCCTGGTATCACTGGTGGTCTCTCTTAGCACCACACCGATGATGTGCGCCACTTTGCTGCACAACACGCCCGTCGAGCAGCGTGGAAAGCTGTTTCGCTGGAGCGAAGATCTGTTCGCCCGCGTCACCCGCGCCTATGGCCGAACGCTCCGCATTGCGCTTGGCCATCCGCGCCTCACTTTGATGATTCTGTTCGCCACCGTGCTGTTGAACATCTATTTGTTTGCAATCATCCCAAAGGGATTCTTTCCTCAGCAAGATACCGGCAGGCTGACAGGCGGCATCCAGGCCGATCAAAGCATCTCGTTTCAATTGATGCGGCAGAAGCTGCAGCAATTCGTGTCGATCGTCGGCGCCAACCCCAATGTCGACACCGTGGTCGGTTTCACCGGTGGTGGCCAGACCAATAGCGGCAATATCTTTGTCTCGCTGAAACCGCTCAGCGAACGGCGGCTGAGTGCCGACCAGGTGATTGGGCAGTTGCGCGGCAAGCTGGCGCAAGTCCCGGGTGCCAGCCTGTTTCTGCAGGCGGTGCAGGACGTGCGGGTCGGCGGTCGCGGCTCGAACGCGCAATATCAATATAGCTTGCAGGCCGATCGCCTTGACGATCTAAGGCATTGGGCGCCCCTGCTGACCGCCGCTTTGCGGCGCTCGCCGGCGCTGGCCGACGTCAATTCCGATCAGCAGGACAAAGGGCTCGAGACCGATCTGGTGATCGACCGCGATACCGCCAGCCGGCTGAAGCTGAATACCAGCGAAATCGACAACACACTTTACGACGCCTTTGGCCAGCGTCAGGTATCGACCATCTACAACGCGCTCAATCAGTATCATGTGGTGATGGAAGTGGCGCCGCAATATTGGCAGGATCCCGCCACGCTCAAGGATCTGTGGGTGAGCACCTCCGGTGGCGTGGCGAGCGGCACGCAACTGACAAACGCGGTGGCCGGCACGGTGGCGACCGGCGCAGCAGGACCCTCCACGACCACGGCCGCCGCCATCGCCGCCGATTCGGCGCGCAACGCCGCCAACAATGCGCTGGCCAACACCGGCCATGGCTCGGCTTCGTCCGGCGCGGCGGTCAGCACGTCCTCCGAAACCATGGTCCCGCTCGCCAGCATCGTCCATTTCCAACCCGGCACGACGCCGCTGGCGGTCAACCATCAGGGCCACTTCGCGTCGGCAACCTTGTCGTTCAATCTGCCGCCCGACAAATCGCTGTCGGACGCGGTGACGGCGATCGCCGAGGCGGAGCGCCAGATCGGCATGCCGACCAGTGTGCATGGCGGATTTTCCGGTACAGCGCGGACCTTCCAAGAATCGCTGGCCAATCAGCCCTATCTGATTCTGGCGGCGCTGCTCGCCGTCTATATCGTGCTGGGTATCCTCTATGAGAGCTATATCCACCCGCTTACCATTCTGTCGACCTTGCCGTCGGCCGGCGTCGGCGCCGTGCTGGCGCTGCTGGCCTGCGATACCGAATTTTCCCTGATCGCGCTGATCGGCGTGATTCTGCTGATCGGTATCGTCAAGAAGAACGCTATCATGATGATCGATTTCGCCCTCGAAGCGGAACGCAGCGAAGGACTCGACAGCAGCGCGGCGATCTATCAGGCCTGCATGCTCCGCTTTCGTCCGATCATGATGACCACCATGGTCGCCTTGCTGGGCGCCCTGCCGCTGGCGCTCGGCCATGGCGATGGCGCCGAATTGCGCCGGCCGCTGGGCATCTCCATCGTTGGCGGACTGCTGGTCAGCCAACTGCTCACGCTTTATACCACGCCGGTGGTCTATCTCACACTCGACCGCTTGCGCCGCCCGAGCAGGCGGCCCCTGCCAGGAACCGCCTGATGATGCCTAACCCCAAGCGAAACACCGTCACCCTTTCCGTCTTCGTTGCCCTGGTTGGGTGCTTGTCGGCCTGCGCGGTCGGGCCGGACTATCAGCGCCCAAGGGCCCCCCTGTCGGCCTCCTTCAAGGAAGCCAGAGACTGGAAGCAAAGTGAACCGCAAGCGGTCAACGCCGACCCGTCCTGGTGGCAGCATTTCGATGACCCGGTGCTCGATCGGCTGGAGCGCGAGGTAACCGTGTCCAGCCAGAATGTCCTGGCCGCCGAAGCTGCCTATCGTCTGGCGGTGGCAGAGGCCGATGGTGCCAATGCCGCCTTGTTTCCCACGCTCGGCGTCACTGCCGGCGCCAGCCGCGCCAAGCAACTCGGCGGCACCGCAAACCTCCGGTCGACCACCCTGATCGGCAATGACTTTACGGCAGGAGCATCGGCCAGTTGGGCGTTGGACATCTGGGGCAAACTGCGTCGCTCCCTGGAAGCGGCGCAAGCCGGCGCCGATGCCGAGGCCGATCTGTTGGCTGCCGCCCGGCTGACCTCCCAGGCAGCGCTGGCCAGCGATTATTTCTCTTTGCGGGGTGCCGACGAGCTGCAAAGACTGCTCGACTCGACGGTAACCGCCTATGAAAAAAGCCTGCTGATCACGAGGAACCAGTATCGTGCCGGAACCGCGGCCAAGTCGGATGTCGATCAGGCCGAAACCCAACTGGAGAGCACCCGCGCCCAGGCTATCGCCGTGCGCGTGACTCGCGCCCAATTGGAGCATGCCATCGCCGTCCTGCTCGGCAAGCCGCCTGCCGAATTCGCGCTGGCGCCGGTCGATGGACTGGCCGAGGCTCCCGAAATACCGATCTCGCTCCCTTCGAGCCTGCTCGAGCGGCGGCCCGATATCGCTGCGGCGGAACGCCAGATGGCGGCCGCCAACGCCCAGATCGGCGTCGCCATCGCCGCTTTTTTCCCCGACCTCACTTTGTCGGCCGCCACCAGCAACAGCAGCAGCAGCTTTCGTCATTTGCTGAGTGCCTCGAACAATGTCTGGTCGTTTGGACCGTCGCTGGCCGAGACCGTGATCGACTGGGGCGCGCGAGACGCGGTCGTGGCCCAGACGCGCGCCACCTTCGATTCCAATGTGGCCAGTTACCGCCTCACCGTGCTGACCGCCCTGCAGCAGGTGGAGGACGATCTGATCGCAATCCGGCAGCTTGCGCGTGAGGCGACGGTCGAAGGCCGCGCGGTCAGGTCGGCGGTCGAAGCCACTAAACTGATCTTCAACCAATATAGGGCGGGTACCGTGGCCTATACCAGCGTCGTTACCGCACAAGCCGCCGAACTGACGGCCAAACAATCCGCGCTCACAATTCATCAATCGCAACTGACCACCGCGGTGGCGCTCCTGCAGGCGCTCGGCGGCGGCTGGCAGGGGGACGCCGGCAGCCAAGCGAGCACCGACCTCAGCAGCGGCGGGCCATGATCAGCGCATCGATATAGCCCAGACGCGGATGCAAGAACGCCTCGGTCAACCGGCCGACGGTGCTGAAGCCGCAGGCCTGCCAGAGCGCAATTGCGGCGTGGTTGCTGCTCAGCACGAAATTGAATTGCATGCTGCGGAAGCCCAGCTGGGCGGCGGTCTCGAGCGAATGCAGGCACATCGCGCGCGCCACGCCGCGGCCACGCGCAGAAGGCAGGGTCGCATAGCCGGCATTGGCAACATGCGCGCCGCCGCCACGCTGGTTTGGCCGCACGTAATAGCTGCCCACCACCTGCCCCTCCTGAAGGGCGATGTAACAGTGATGATCGCCGCCGCTCCAATCCGCCACTGCTTCACCTTGGCTCATATCGACAGGCAGGGCAAAATACTCGCCCGCCTGGATGGCGGGGGCCAGCAGCTGCCACAGCGGCTCGGCGTCTCGGACGTCATAGGGACGGATCAACAGGGTCGGACTTCCCGGCAACATGGTCATTCTGATATCGCTATGATATAGATACGGTATCGTAATTTTTGATGGATCTTACGATGATCATCGCCATCGTGCAAACCAAGGGCGGTGTCGGCAAGACAACTCTGGCGGTCAATCTGGCCGTCGAACGGGTGGTGCGCGGCAAACGCCACCTTCTGCTGGTCGACGCCGACGAACAGGGCACGGCGTCGGATTTTGCGGCGCTGCGGGCGGAGCGGCTGGGCACGACCGGCTATCAAGCCGTGCAATTGTCCGGCAACGACGTGCGCAGCTATGTCCTGGCGAAGAAAAAGAAGTATGACGATATCGTCATCGATACCGGTGGACGCGATAGTCAAGGTTTGCGGGCGGCGCTGACCGTGGCCGACATTGCCCTGATGCCATTCCAACCGCGCAGTTTCGACGTCTGGACCCTGGACAAGGTGGCAAATTTGATCAGCGAAGCGAAAGGCTTCAATAAGCGGCTGAGGGCCTATGCCCTGCTGAACTGCGCCGATGCTGGAGGCCCGGACAATATCGCTGCGGCGGTGACTTTGGCCGAACATCCCGACATCGCCTATCTCGACGCGGCGATCGGCCGTCGCAAGGCCTTCGCGAATAGTGGCGCCATCGGCCTGTCGGTGCTGGAGGCCAGCCCGATTGATCGCAAGGCCTGCGACGAATTGACCCGACTGGCCGATCGTCTGGCTGCGCTCGGCTGACTCTGTTTTCAAAGGACCACCCGCCCATGACCATTACCCGCCGCCCGCCGCGCAACGCCAAACCGGCCCCACGCCGCCTTAAAACGCCGGAGTCCTTTATCGAAAGCGCCGCCCACCCGCTGACCGCGGAAGCACTTCTGGACGACGCCGCCAAGCCGGCCAAGAAAAAATCCAAGATGAAAGCCAAAGGCAAGGACGGCAAAGTCAAGCTTGGCAAAACGGAGAAAAAGCGCAAGGACAAAGAAGCCGTGTTGATCCGCTTCGAGGACGAACAATTGTCGCGGATGGACGCCCGCGCCGCGTCGCTCGGTCTGTCGCGTGCCGCCTGGCTGCGCATGCTGGTGGCGAAGACCCTGATGGACAAAAACGACTAAGCCGTCAATTCGGCCCCGCCCACCCATATCCACGCCACCGCCGCGGGAATGTCGCCGGAACAGGCCAAGGCAGCCAGGTGTTCGGATCCCAGACGCCGCTGCCAGGTAGGGCCGTCGGAAGCGCCCTTTCCGGTCACAGCGGCCAGGATCGAACGCTGTTTCCAGGCCTCGCTCCAGGCAACGCCCTCCAGTTTGAACAAAGCCTCTTTCATGGTCCAGAGCTGAACGAAACGGAACGGATCATCGGCGATCCATTCCCGTTCTGCGGCACAAAAGGCGATCTCGGCGGCATCGCCTGCGCCCGCCGCGTCAACGCGCTCGACATCGACGCCGACCTGCCTTGTTCGGCTGACGGCGCAAACCGCCATGCCCGAGCAATAGGATAGATTGAAAAATGGCGGTGGCTCCTCCCCCCCGCCGGCAATGAAGGGTTTTCCGCTTGCGCCGGCCGCGACCAGCGCCGCGTCCGCACCCAGTCGCCTCAGAGCGTATCCCAGCAGGGCATGCGCGGCTACGAAGAGCTGACGATCCTGGGCTCGCCGCAGGCGCTGAGCCCGCATTCTCTCGCCGTCACTCAAACGATCGATGGAGACCGCCGTACCCTCCGGTTTCGCCATGCAAAAAACCGTGATCGAGTCCATAGAGTTTGCGGACGGGGATTTGCGCATCGGATCATTCCGGCAATAAAAAAAGGCTGGCGCCGAAGCACCAGCCTGAGTTTAGGGAGGAAACGTCCAAGAAAGGCAGCAAATGATCGTCGAAGACTATCGTTTGCTGCAGTGCAGAAATTAGGCCCAATTTTGCTGCATTGCAAGAAGAAATTTTGTTTCGTGATTCGCGCACCCTCTTTAGAGACACTATAATCTACATAGTATGTTGATAATAAATAAGAAAAATCAAATTCATGGAAGCCATGCGGTTATCGCATGCCTGATGTGGCACAATTCTCGCATCGGAAAGCACAGCCTGTTCCACGCTTGGATTGACCATGAAATTGCGCAGCTCCCTGCATTTTAGCAACAGCCTCCGGAAGCCGGACGCGCGCGCTGCGCGCTGCGCTGTCCTCTGCGCTGCTGCGAGGCGCGCCGTGCGCGCCCTAGCCGCACCCCTAATATCCCCTGAAGCTCAGCGACGCCGCGGTTTTGCGCGCAGAATGGGCAGCCTGACCCTGACTCTGCTGATGCTGCTTTCGGCCCAGCAACCGGCGGCGGCCAAAAGCGATTCCTTGGTGTGCAACCAGGAAGCGAGGCGCCAGGAACAAGTGCTGGCGATCCCGCAACATCTGCTGCAGGCCATCGCCTTGGTGGAATCCGGACGCTGGGACGCCGAACAGCGGACAAATCTTGCCTGGCCGTGGACCATTTATGCCGAAGGCGAAGGGCGTTTTCTGCCGAGCAAGCAGGCGGCGGTTGCCGAAGTCGAAAAATTGCGCCGGCGCGGCGTGCGCAATATCGATGTCGGCTGCATGCAGGTCAATCTATTGGCCCACCCCGATGCCTTTGCTTCGCTCGACGACGCCTTCGATCCGGCCACCAATGTCGCCTATGCCGGTCGCTTCCTGAACGAGCTCTATGCTCAGGATGCCAGCTGGCCGCTGGCCGGCGCCCATTACCACTCGCAGACACCGGAAGTGGCGGCGCCTTACCGCGCTCGCCTGGTGGCCACCTGGCAGGCGCTGCAACGCCCTGCCAGCGAGCCACCTCTGCAACTGGCGTCACTCGAAGCCGACGCTTCGCCGCACCTTGCGCTTGGCGTCATCTTCCCGCTTGCCTCGGCCCCCGAAACGGCGGCGCCGGTGGCCGGCGCCCGAGATCCTCTCGCCCGCACCGAGCAGCAGCGCCTGGCCGCGAAACAGTCCGCCGACGCATTTCGACTGGCCAAGATCGAGGAATACCGGCAGAAACACGGCCTCTCGGCCGGCGGATAAGGGGCTAACGTGTCTTGGCTACCGCCGGCGGCGAATCGGTCATCCGCATCGTGCACTCGTGGGCGACGCTGTCATGGACATCCTTTTGCAGCAAGCCACGCTGTTCATTGATCAGGCGGCCGCGCTGGTCTGCCGCCACCTGGCGAATCCAGAAATTCACAGCCGGGAATTGGTCGTTGTCGAAGCGAAAACTGCCGCGTGTGCTGGGAAACTCGGCCCTTTTTAAGGCGGCGCGCAAGGCGTCGAAATCGCCGAGTTTACCTTTCACGGCGCGGATGGCAGCGTCCAGCGCCATGACGGCATCGTAGCCGCCGGCAGCATTCTCCGAGACCGGGCGACCGTAATCTCCCTCAAAATCGGCGGTCAGGCGGTGATTGGCCGGGCTGTCGAGATCATCGGTCCAGGGGCCGACACTGTACAGATCGAGCGCGGACGGTGCGCTCGCCGCCAGCACCGTCTGGTCCAGCACGTCGGCGGATCCCACCAGCGGCACCTGGTCCTTGAGGTTGGACGCGGCATATTGCAGCAGAAACTCCACCGCCATGCCGCCGCGATGCAGCAGATAGGCGGCGTCGACCTTGGACTTTCGCAGGCTGGCCAAATCGTCCTTGAAATCCATGTTTCCGGGCCGGGCGGTGAATTCGACGATCTCGCCGGAGAAACCGCGGCGCAGCGCCGCCAGCGCCGCCTTCGAAACCGACCCGTCGAACACGGCGACGCGACGGTATCCCTGCCGCTGCAGAAAAATCCCGGCCTGCTCCTGCAAGCTGTCGCCGCGCACAACCATCGAGAACAGATTGGCGGTACAGTCGCGGCCGGCCACCGTCGCCGAAGCGGCGCCGAGATTGATGATCAAACTGCGATGCGAAGCCGCCAGCGGCGCCAACAGATCGAGACTGGCCCCGCTCGAAGACAACAGCAGCACATGCGGTGGAGCAGACTGCCAGAATTGTTCGGCAGCTTGCCGCGCCATGTCGGCGCGGCCTTCGTCGTCGATGACCGACAAGGCGAATTCGATTCCGCCCAGCCGGCCGCCGAGATGCCGGACCGCAAGGCGAAAGCCATCGAGCTGATCCTGGGCGATATTGGCGTTCGCACCAGACAGGCTGCCGATGAAGGCAATGTCGAGATCGGCAGCGCGGCCCTTGGCGCCCACCGCCAACAGCAGCAACAGCGCCAGCCGCCCTAGCCCAGCGCGCCATCCCTTGGCAGGCCAGCCAGCCGACCGCGGTCGCGGCTCCATCCTGCCAGACCGACGACTCCGGGTCTGGACCGTTACCGCTGACATGCGACCTCGACGCGCCCCCCTGCATGGGCTATATTTTTCCGATCGCACCTGCTCTGGTCGCCATGGGGCGCCGCCTGCCGGATTTGCCGATCGGGGGCGGCCGGTTGGCTCGCGTTTGGCGCCAAGCAGGGCGGCGATTGTTCGGGTTCAAGGACCATATGCGTCGGTTTTCGGGCTTTATCGTACTCCTCGTCATCATTCTCGGCAATATCGGCGGCTGGTGGCTGCTGAACCGTCCGCGCAACGGCGTTCCCTGGGAAGGTCAAGTCAAAAGCATTTCCTTCATGCCGTTTCGCAAGGACGACAACCCTTTCGAAAATCGCTTCCCGACCCCAGTCTCGATTGCCGACGATATTGCGTTGGTGGCGGGCACGGTGGGCGCCATCCGCATCTATAACGCATCCCATGCCGAGGGCAGCGACCTGATTCCGGCGCTCGCCGCGGCACATGGCCTTCGGGTCACGGCGGGAGCGAATATCAGGGGCATGGTGTCCGACCCCGCGCTCAATCTCGACAAGCCTGCCGGCGCCTGGAATGGCGATTCCCTCTCGCAGGAAATGAAATTCCTCGCCGAGAACGAAGAGGAAATCCGCGCCGTCATCGATCTTGCCAACAATAATTCTAATATAGATCGGGTTATTGTCGAGAATGAAACAATCGAACGCGGTGATACGACTGTTCCTCAAGTCATCCGCTATATTCAAGAAGTCAAAAGCAAGATCCTGCAGCCGGTATCGGTGGCTGAGCCGACGCATGTCTGGATAGCCCACCCGGAACTGGCGCAGGCGGTGGATTTCATTACCGTCCACATTCTGTCTTACTGGGAAGGAATTCCGGTCGAAGACGCCGTCGGCAAGGTGCTTGGCGAATATAAATACCTGGTGACTCTCTACCCTGACAAACATGTGATGCTGGGCGAAGTCGGATGGCCGTCGGGTGGCAAGGCGCGCGGCCGCGCCGAACCCTCGGTGATCAACCAGGCGCTGTTCCTGCGCCGCTTCCTTAACGCCGCGACGGCCGACAATATCGACTACAACATCATCGAGGCCTTCGACCAACCCTGGAAGCGTTCCATCGAATGGTCGGTGGGCACCCATTGGGGGGTATGGGACGCCGACCGCCGGCCAAAATTCTCGATGGTCGAGCCGGTCCTGGAAATCAAGCAGTGGCCGGTGATGGCGATCGCCGCCACCGGATTGGCGCTGCTGCCGGTTATCTGGTTCCTGTTCAATTGGGACCATCTCAAGACTCGCGGCAAGGTGTTCTTTGCCGTGCTGGTGCAACTGGCGGCATCGTTCGTCATCTATACCATGTCGGTGCCGGTGATCCGCGATTTCGCGCCATCGACCGAATTGATGTATTCGGTGCTGCTGCCGGCCCAGGTGATCCTTCTGGTGATCGTGCTGATCGCCGGGTACGAAATGACGCAATTGACCTGGGCGCGCACCATGCGGCGGCGCTTCACCCCGGAAACCTCGCCCCTGCCGACCCGCTTCCCCAAGGTGTCATTGCATCTGCCCTGCTATAACGAGCCGCCCGACATGGTCAAGCTGACGCTCGACAGCCTGAGCCGGCTGGACTACCCCAATTTCGAAGTGCTGGTGCTCGACAACAACACACGCGACCCCGAGATATGGAAACCGGTGCAGGCTCATTGCGCGCTGTTGGGCGAGCGGTTCCGCTTCTATCATTTGGGCCGCTGGCCGGGCGCCAAATCGGGTGCGCTGAACTTCGCTCTGACGCAAACCTCCCGGGATGCCGAGATCATCGGCGTGATCGATTCCGACTACCAGGTGACGGCCAATTGGCTGAGTGTGCTGGTGCCCTATTTCGAGAACCAGAGGGTGGGCTGGGTACAGGCACCGCAGGATCACCGCGAATGGGAAAACGACCTGTTCAAGGAATCGATCAATTGGGAATATGCCGGATTTTTCGACATCGGCATGGTGGCACGCAACGAGGACAATGCCATCATTCAGCATGGCACCATGACCCTGATCCGCCGCCTGGCGCTGGAGGAGACCGGAAAATGGGCGGAATGGACCATTACCGAGGATGCCGAGTTGGGCCTGCGGCTGTTGGAACATGGCTATGAGTCGGTCTATCTCGATTATCGCTTCGGGCACGGCCTGACGCCCGACGACTTTACCGCCTACAAGAAGCAGCGCTATCGCTGGGCCTTCGGCGCCTGCCAGATCCTGAAAGGGCATTGGCGCTCGCTGACCCCGTTCCGCCGCACCGGCCTCAGCGCCGGCCAAAAATACCATTTCATCACCGGCTGGCTGCCCTGGTTCGCCGACGCCTTCTATCTGCTGTTCACGGTCCTGTCGGTGTTCTGGACCCTGGGTCTGGTGTTGGCGCCACGCACCTTCGATTTCCCGCTGTCGATTTTCGTGATGCCTACCGTCGGCGTGTTCGTCGCCAAGCTGGTGCATCATCTGGTGCTCTATTCGACACGGGTCAAATGCAACATGCGGCAAAGGGTCGGCGCCGCCATCGCCGGCATGGGACTCACCTATTCGATCGGCCGCGCCATCTGGCAGGGCATCTTCACCAAATCCATCCCTTTTCTGCGTACCCCCAAGATGGCGGACAAGGCCACTTGGACGCATGCCTTCCTGATGGCGCGCGACGAAACCATTCTGATGCTGTCGCAATGGGCCTCGGCGGCGCTGATCCTATCCGTCAAGGGCTGGCACGACCTGGACGCCCGCCTGTGGGCGCTGGTGCTCATGGTGCAGTCGCTACCCTATCTGGCGGCGCTGCTGACGGCGATGGTGTCCGCCTTGCCGACCGCCGGGTTGATGGAACGGATGCGCAACGAACCGGGTGCGCCGACGCCCTTGTCGCCCACCGCAGCGAACTAATCCTTAATTCCTTGGCGTTACAACAGAATGACCGCCATCGCTTGCTTGCCTGGCAGTTTTCTGGGGGGGTCATAGTTGCAGGTCCGTTCGCCATCAACTCTTTATCGCTTCCGAGCGGCGCTGGCCGTATTCGCGCTGGCCGCGCTGTGCGGACCTGGCGCGTCGGCGGTCAACAGCGTCAGTTCGCCGCAAGACGCGGTTGGCGTGGAAATCAGCCGTCGCCTGAACGAGGCCGGCGACGTCCTCAAGATCGACGGCGACTCGCTCGATGCCGAACTGCTGCGCAGCTTCTATCAAACCCGCCAGTGGCGGCCGGCCTGGGGGGGCGGCCTAGACCAGTTGCTTTCGATTCTGGCCGGCGCCGATCAGGACGGTCTGCCGTTATATCCGCTGCATATCGCCGCCATCACCAGCCGGCGCCAGTCGAATGGCACTCAACAGCAGGCCGAGGCCGACCTGCTGTTGACCGATGGGTTGTTGCGTTATGCCGACGCCATGCGCGGACAGCGCGTCGATCCCGCCGACATCGAGGACGACTGGAATATCGCGCTACCGCCTTTCAATCCGCTGACCTTTCTCAGGGAACATCTAAACGACATGCCGGCTGCCCTATTGCACCTGGCCGCCCCCTATAAAGGCTATCAATTGCTGAAGCAGGCGCTGGCACAGCTGCGCCAGACCGCCGCGGCCGGCGATTGGCCCAAAGTAACCCCGGGGCCAACCTTGCGCCCCGGCGACCAGGATCCTCGAATCCTGGAGATCAGACGCCGCCTGCGCGCCAGCGGCGAACTGTCTGACGACGGCGATTCACTGCAGTACGACGAACAGCTGGCGACGGCAGTGCAGCTGTTCCAGCGCCGTCATGGTCTGGCCGATGACGGCATGCTGGGTCCGCGCAGCGTCAACGCTCTCAATGTCTCGGCGGCCGATCGGGCGCGCCAGGCGGCCATCACCATGGAACGCTGGCGCTGGCTGCCGCAACGCATGGAAACCGACCACATTGTCGTCAATGTGCCGGCCGAACAGATGGAAGTGGTGGAAAAAGGTGTCGCGGTGATGACGATGAAGGTGGTGATCGGCGATGCCGACCATCCGACCCCGGCATTGCGCGCCCGCATGATCTCGCTGGTGCTCAATCCGATCTGGCGCATTCCCGCCTCGATCGCCAGCAACGAGATTTTGCCAAAGCTAAAGCGCGATCCCGGCTACCTGATCGCCAACGATCTGGAATTGGTGTCTGACGAATTTCCGCCCGGCAGCCCGGAGAGTCAGGGGGTCGGCATTTCCTGGCAAGAGATGACGCAAATGAAGTGGCCGGTGCGGCAAAGGCCCGGTTCAGACAATGCCCTGGGGCGGATCAAATTCAACATCCCCAATGACGATGACATCTATCTGCACGACACCCCCAACCACAAGGCGTTCGCCCGCGCCGATCGTGCTTTGTCGCATGGCTGCGTGCGGGTCGAACGGGCGGTCGATCTGGCTGTATACCTGATGCGCAATCAGGGCTGGACGCAGGAGAAACTCGAGCTTGAAATCGCCCGTGGAGAGACCCGCACGGCGGCCCTTTCGCAAGGCTTGCCGGTATGGCTGCTCTATTGGACGATGTGGGTAGACTCCGAGGGCGTGCTGCAAACCCGGGATGATATTTATCAGCGCGACCTGCGTTTGGCGGTGGCATTATCGAAAGCCAATCATGCAGTCCTGCTGCCCGATCGAAGCGAAAAAATAATCCCCAAAACAGTGAATTGCGACGGTTGTCGGATCCCCTAAACCTGTGATATGAAGGTCACAAGCAAGAAAATTCAGACCTATCTTTAGGGGGTTGCCAGATGTCGGCGCGCAAAGACGGACCGCTCGGCAAATGCTGAGCAGGCGTGGCTTTCTGGTTCGTGCCGTTGCCGCGGGATGCGCGCCGGTAGTCTTCGCCAACCCTGTCGAAGCAGCCCTGAAGGAACAACGCGAGCGTTCAATTTCGCTGTATAATGTCCATACCGGCGAAAGCTTGAATGCCGCCTATTGGATCGAAGGCAGCTATCAACCGGCGGTCCTGAAAGCCGTCAATCATCTGTTGCGCGACCACTATAGTGGCAGCATCCATGTGATGGATCCGCGCGTCATCGACCTGATTTGCGCCCTGCAGCATCGGGTCGGCACCAAGCGGGCGTTCGATGTGGTTTCCGCCTATCGCTCGCCCGGCACCAATGCCTGGCTGGCCGCCCATAATGACGGTGTCGCCCAGCACAGCCTGCATATGGAAGGCAAGGCCATCGACATCCATTTGAGCGGTACCAGCATCCGCACGCTGGGCCGCGCCGCGCTGTCCCTCAAGGCCGGCGGCGTCGGACAATATCCTCATTCCGGCTTCGTCCATGTCGATGTCGGCCGGGTGCGCCGCTGGTAGAGTAAGCTCGCTCATTTACCGAGCGACAGCGGGATGCCAAAATACCCTTCCGGCCGCACGAACAGAGCAGGGTCGGACCGCGCGCGCCGCAAGTTTGACAAGGTTATTTCGCCGACCGTGGGCTGGCCCATATAGGTCACCTTGCCCACCGCCTTTACCAGAATGCCATCCTGGCTGCGCCAGAAATCGCCTATGAAAGCGCCGCGATCGACATGGTAGCGGGTGGTGGTCTCGCCATTCAGCTTTTCGATGCCGGCTTCGCGGGCATGCAGCACCTCATGGTCTAGACCGCCCAAAAGTCCGCTCAGCGCGGTGAAACTGGCCGCCATATAGAACCGCCGCTCAGGCCACAGCATGCTCGCCTCATTGAGATCGCGCCGCAGCAACAGCACCTGCGGACCGGCGCCGGTCGTGAATTCCCAACGCTCGCGCGCCGGGGCGTGCGTCACTTTGCCGTTAAACACCCATGTGCCCGATACCAGCCGGTAATCGGCCTGATAATCGATATGGGCATCGACCAGATCGAACAATTTGGCCGAAATCGCCATCTGCGCCGACGCCGAGGTGGCGACCGACAACGTCGCCAGCAGGCCGAATAGCGCCGATCGCATGCGCATCAGGTCACCCCAGCAATTTCTGCAAAAGTGCCAGCATTTCGGGGCCGTCCCAGGCCGCCTCGCCTTCCAGCCGGCCGATCTCGAAACCTTGGCGATCGAGAATCAGGGTGGTGGGCAGACCACGCAGACCCAACGCCTTGGCGCTGCCGCCGCTGGGGTCGAGATATTCGCCGAGCGCGCTGACCTTGACCTCGGTGTAGAAGCGGTCCACTGGCGTCCGGCCGCCCAGATCGACCGAAATGGGCACCACCTTGAGCCCCTGCTCGGCCAGCACTGCTTGCAGATGATCGAGGCGTGGAAATTCGGCGCGGCAGGGCGTGCACCAGGTGGCCCACACATCCAACACCACCAATTGGCCTTTGAAATCCAGCAAAGTCATGGCTTTGCCGTCCCGATCAGTGAAACTGATGGGCGGCACCGGTTTCGGCGGCCCAATCCGCAGTTTGGCCGACGCCGTCGGCGCCGGCGTCTCCAGCGACAATCTCCAGCCGAGCAGGACGGCCGCGAAGACCAAGCCCGCCGTCAACCACCACCCGATTTTCAAGGCGCGCCCGGCCATGCGCCAAACTAGCGCTGTCGACCCGCGCTCCGCAAGCGCCTAAGGTGAAGCCATGCAGCAAGACGATCCAACCTTGTCCGCCGCGGCTCGGCTGATCGCCGCCGGACGCTATGGCCAGGCCGTGACCTTGCTGTCCGACAGTTGCGCGCCGGGGAGGCATGCCTTGCTGGGCGCCGCCTATCTTGGGCGGCGTCACGGCGCGACGGCGGTGCGACACTTCCGTGCCGCCGTCGCCCTGGATCCCGCCGACCTGTCTCACGCGTTGGGGCTCGGCAAGGCCTATATGGCGGCTCTCGACGCGTCTTCTGCCGTTGCCCTGTTGCAACTGGTGGCGGACCGGTATCCCACGGCTTCCGATGTGGCCGAGGCGCTCGTCCGTGCTATGCGCCGCGACGCCCTGTACGAGGAGGCGCTGGCGGTGGCGCCGGAGCACCCATCGCTGCTTTATGAGCGGGCGCTATGCTTGTTGATGCTGGGGCGCGCCGAAGACTCGCTGTCCGCCTTCGACAAGCTGCTGGAACACGCGCCGCAGCACGCCGCCGGCTGGTTTTGGAGCCACGCGCCGGCGCTCGATGTCGCAGGCTGGGCCGAGGCCGAGCGGCGTCTGGTCGCCGCCACCGCAATTCCGCGCGCCAGCCGCAAATATCAGGCGATCCTGGCTTCCTACGACCTTCTGCGGCGGAGCGCCCGTCCGCGTGCCTGCCCGACCCCCTACCGCCATTGGTGCGACGCCGCCACGATCGTCGCCGCACGAATGGAGGGTGATGCGCGTCTCTTCGGGGTCCCGGCGGCGATGCTGCGCTGGTCGCTGACCGCCGCGCCGCCGCAAGGATTGGCGATGGAATTCGGTGTCCGTCGCGGCAATTCGATCCGGATTCTGGCGGCCGCCAGCGAGGGCGTCATACACGGCTTCGATTCCTTCGAAGGCTTGCCGGAACCCTGGGTCAAGGCGGCCGCCGGCGCGCTCGGCACCGGCGGGCACATGCCCAGCGTGCCGGACAATGTAATCTTGCATCCCGGCTGGTTCGCCGACAGTCTTGTGCCTTTCCTGGCCGCCAACCCGGGGCCGCTGGCGTTTGCCAACATCGATTGCGACATCTATTCCTCGACCCGCACCGTGCTGTGGGCCCTGGCGGATCGCATCAAACCGGGATCGGTGCTGCTGTTCGACGAACTGATCGGCAACCGCAGCTGGCGTCACGACGAATATCGCGCCCTCTCGGAATTCGCCGCCGAATTCGGCCGGTCCTGGCAGGTATTGGCGATCAATTTGCCCGGCAAACAGGTGGCGCTCAGGATGGATTAGCGCCTGTCGTCAGCAAGGCCCTGCCAAACTCCTGGCGCGGTCGATCAGTGTGTGGTGGCGCTGGGCGTGGCGGATTGATCCGCCAGCAAGTCGTGCATATCGTTCAAATGCTCTTCCTCGACCACCAGGATGGATTCGAGCATCGTTCTGGTGGCAGGATCGTCATCGCCGAAATGACGAATGAGTTCGCGATAATGATCGACGGCGATGCGCTCGGCGATCAGATTTTCCGTGATCATGGCGATCAGGTTGCCGCCTCTGCCATATTGCGATGCGGCGCGCGACGCCATGCCTTCGGGGTCGAAATTGGGGATACCGCCCAGTTGATTGATGCGCTCGGCGACGGCCATCATATGCGCCTGTTCCTCTTGCGCGTGCCGGGCGAACTCGGCTTTGACCGCTTCGCTGGAGAGGCCGGTGGCGGTGACTGCATGCAGCGTGTAGCGCAGAACGCAGACCAATTCGGTCGCCAGCACCGATTGCAGGATGCCGATCGTTTGTGCCACATCGCCTTTATAGCTTGGCGTCACATTGCCGGTTTCAAGATGATGCCGGGCCCGATCGCGCAGCGTTGCCACGTCGGTCAAAAACGGTGTGTCGACCGAAGGCTGCGATTCTGATTTTTGCATGGTTCACTCCTCGCCACGGCGAAATTGGGTGCCCCGAT
>Ga0302320_10005940_pt1 | contig 27237 bp, 25 predicted proteins | sample Bog_T0_3_FD_202130 | JGI IMG/M metagenome (GOLD analysis project Ga0302320, IMG submission 202130) | Peat permafrost microbial communities from Stordalen Mire near Abisko, Sweden - Bog_T0_3 | ecosystem: Environmental > Terrestrial > Soil > Wetlands > Peat | place: Sweden: Abisko, Stordalen Mire...
TGAAGCGGGCCGCGGCGCAGGCGGACGCAATCTTTCTGGCGCCTGACCCGGACCGCGAGGGCGAGGCGATTGCCTATCACTTGGCGCTGCAATTGGGAACTTCGGCCAAAGAGCGGAAGAAGATTCGCCGCGTGACCTTCAACGAGATCACCAAGAAGGCCGTGCAGGAGGCCTTCAAGCACCCCCGCGACCTGGATCAAAACCTTGTGGACTCGCAGCAGACGCGGCGGGTTTTGGACCGGCTGGTGGGTTACCAGATTTCGCCGCTGCTGTGGGACAAAGTCCGGCGAGGCCTGTCGGCGGGGCGGGTGCAGACGGTGGCGGTGCGGCTGATCGTCGAGCGGGAGCGGGAGATTGGCGCCTTCGATCCTGTTGAGTATTGGACGCTGGACGCGCTGCTCCACCCTGAGAAGCAGGCGGACAAGAGCTTCAAGGCGCGCTTTGTGGGCATTAACGGCGAGCCGGCGCGCGTGGCCAACGGCCAGGACAAGGACGGCAAGGAGCAGTTCCTCGCCAATGCGCTTTCGGATGAGAATGCGATGAAGGCGGTGGTAGCGGCTCTGGACCAGGCGCAGTGGTCGCTGGCTTCGGTGCAATCGACCGAGAAGCAGCGCCGGCCCTTTGCGCCCTTCATCACCAGCCAGTTGCAGCGCGATGCGTCCAGCAAGCTGGGCTTCAATGTGCGGCGCACGATGGGCGTGGCGCAGCGGCTCTATGAGGGCGTCGATGTGGGCGCGGAAGGCACGACCGGCCTGATCACATACATGAGAACGGATTCGCCACGCGTGGCGCCGGAGGCGATTGCCGGGGCGCGCGAGTGGATTGGCAAACAGTTGGGGGAGCAATATCTGCCCTCCTCACCGAACGTGTACAAGGGCAAGAAGGCGGCGCAGGATGCGCACGAGGCGATTCGCCCGACGGATGCATCGCGGACGCCGGAGTCGATTGCGCGTTTTTTGACCGAAGAGCAACTGAAGCTCTACCGGCTGATCTGGCAGCGCTTTGTGGCTTCGCAGATGATGCCGGCCGTCTTTGACGTGACCACGGCCAAGATCGCCGCGCTCAGCGCGAAGACCGGCAAGACGTATGATTTCCGCGTGAGCGGCTCGGTGCTGCGCTTCGATGGATTCCTCAAGGTCTACGAAATTTTGGAAGACAAGAAGGAGGACGAGGAGGATGAGGCGAGCAGCAAGCTACCCAATCTGGATGACGTGAAGCGGCTGGAGCTGGAAAAGCTGGAGCACGAGCAGCATCTTACGCAGCCGCCGCCGCGCTACAACGAAGCTTCGCTGGTGAAGGTGCTGGAGGAGCGGGGCATCGGGCGGCCTTCGACGTATGCGTCGATCATCAACACCATTCAGGATCGCGAGTATGTGACCAAGATCAGCGGGCGATTCTATCCCACCGAGATAGGAATGGTGGTCTGCGACTTATTGGTGAAGAACTTTCCGTATATCTTCGATGTGGCGTACACGGCCAAGCTCGAAGAGGAGCTGGACGAGATTGAAGAGGGCAACGAGAAGTGGACCGACCTGCTGAATGCATTTTATAACTACTTTGTGGAGGAGTTGAAGGATGCCGGCGCGAAGATGGAAGACATCAAGCGCATGGAAAAGAAAACCACGGAGACGTGTGACTTGTGCGGGTCGCCGCTGCTGCTGAAGTGGGGCAAGTTCGGCAGCTTCTATGCCTGTTCAGCGTATAACAAGAAGGATAAGTCAAGCTGTACGTTCACTAAGGAAAATACAGCAGGCAAGCCGGATATGAATACTCCTGAAGGGCAGGAGGCCACGGAGCAGGAGGAGTATTGCGATAACTGCGGGCGGGTGATGGTGCTCAGGCGCGGGCCGTTTGGTATGTTCATGTCGTGTCCGGGCTTCAATGAAGATCCGCCCTGCAAGACCTTTCGCAAGCTGAGCAGCAAGCAGCAGCAGAAGGTGGCCGCGCCCAAGCCCACAGGCGAGGATTGCCCGCAGTGCGGCAAGCCGTTGGTGCTGCGCCAGGGGAGTTATGGGGAGTTTGTCAGCTGCTCCGGTTATCCCAAGTGCAAGTATGTGAAGCAGAATATTATCGAAGGGCTGAAATGCCCCAAGTGCGGCATGGGCGACCTGGCCGAGAGGAAGGCGCGCAGAGGCAATGTCTTCTGGGGCTGCACGAATTATCCGAAGTGCGACTTTACCTCGAATCTGAAGCCTGTGGCCAAGAAGTGCCCGGAGTGCGGCAGCCCTTACTTAGTCGAGAAGACTTTGCGCTCGGGGATTTATCTGGAGTGCCCGAACAAGAAGAAGGCCGCCGGGGAAGAGGTTGCGCCGAAGAAGCGGGCAGGGAAGAGCGCAGCTCCGGCGAAGGCCGTAGTGGAGTGCAGTTACTCCAAACGCATTGGCGACGTGCCGCCAATGCCCACGGCCGAGACGCATGGGCCGGTGGTGGAGAAGGCTGCGAAAGCAGTGGCAAAGCCCGCAGCGAAAAAGGCAGCGAAAAAGAGCGCGAAGAAGAAGTTGCAGTTGACGTAGAATTCGGATCGTGCCAAGATGTCCGCAAGCCGGCCAAGGCCAACGCGGCTTAGCCGTAAGAGAGTTCGCGCAGCAATCTCCGGCTGAATCCGTTAGTATGGGAGAGCGGAGAACACCATGGAACGAATGCTTGCAACGCCGGCAGATGCGGAAATTATTCTTGGACTCTATCAATTGCGCACCGAGGCGGTGATGCGCCAGGCGCGCGCGTGGGTGACCGGCGAGTTCTGGCCGGCGACGGCCGAGGAGTTTTTTGCCGTGGCGGAGAACCCGGCCGACCCGCACAATGCGTGGCTGCGGCAGGTGCTCACCTACTGGGAGATGGCGGCGGCGATGGTGCTGCATGGGGCTGTCTCGGCGGAGTTGTTTGTGGATTGCAACGCCGAAGGCTTCTTTATACTGGCCAAGTTCTCGTCTATTCTTGAAGGAATCCGGGCGAAGAATCCCGGGTTCATGATCAAGACGGCTGAGCTGGTGAACCGATTTTCGGCGGCCTCGCAGCGTTACGAGGCGGTGCTCAAGAATGTGGAGGCGCGGCGCAACAGCCTGCCAGCGAGGCAAGAGGCGCACGGCCAGTATTTTTATCCGCCGAAGCCGTGAGAAATACTCGCCACGCCGGTAAATCTCTGTTAATGTCGTATCCGATACCCTGATTGGAGCGGTTTTGCACCCGACGAGAGGGTAACAGCGGAGCGGACGGGAAGACACATGGCGCGAGCAATCTGGAACGGCACGGTGGTTGCCGAAAGCGAGGCGACGGAGACGGTGGAGGGGAACGTCTACTTTCCCGAATCGAGCCTCAAGCGCGAGTATTTTCGCCCCAGCAGCACGACCTCTCTCGATCCCATCAAAGGACAGGCGCGTTACATGAGCCTGCTGATCGACGGGGAGGATAACCAGGATGCGGCCTGGTTCTATCCCTCTCCCAATCCGGTTGCGCGCAAGATCAAAGGCTATGTGGCCTTCTGGCGGGGCGTGGAAGTGCATCCGTAGCAGGCGGCGTACCCAGCCTGACACTACAGCGGCATGGGAGGCTCAGCGTGTCGTGTGATACATTTGCGCCATGGGGATGAAGAGATTGGCGAGATTGGCGGCGCTTTTGGCGGTCATGCTGGCCCTCGTTCCAGTTGCCGCCGGCTTGCAGAAACCGCTGGCCTCAACCTCTTCCACGGCAGCGCCGCCCAGCGCCGCCACTTCGACTTCAGGAGCAACTTCAGGGGCCGAGAGCGCCGGCGGCGTGCGCGATTCCCAGCCGCCGCACATCACGGTTGTCACTCCGCCTCCCACGGTTTACCCCTGGAGCCTGCACGAACAGATCGCCTGGGGCGCCAGTCTGGTACTGGTAATTCTAGGCTACGTCGGCATCATGATGGCTCTCTCCCTGCTCAGAAAGATTGAACGCCAAACGAGATACGCGGAGGCCGCTGCCGATGCTGCGCTAGCCAGCGCTCAGGCCGCCTTGTTGAACGCGCGGGCGATTGTCGATTCGGAGCGGCCCTGGATTCTGATCACGGTTGAGCCATCCAAGAGCATAGAGAACAGTTTTACCATCATGGCCACGAATCGTGGCCGAACGCCCGCGAAAATCATCGTCAGCGAGAAGCAGGCGCTGATTGCCGCTGACGAAAATCATCTTCCCGGCAGCCCTGAGTACAAGAGCGGGGAGGGCGCGCTGCCGGCTCCCATTATTCTGCTTCCCGGTGAATCCACGCCGATTCAGCCCTTCTGCCGGGACGATGTGCGGGGGCTTTGCGACTCCGAAGAGAGATTCAGGCGCATCGAAACCTGGGAAGAAAAGGTCTTTCTCTACGGAAGGGTGGCCTACCTGGATCTGATCTCGCCTGCCGACGGCGAGGTTCATCAGACGAACTGGTGCTGCTGGTATATCCACGGGCGGCACAACAGCGGTTTGGTGATGGCCGGAGCCTCCGAGTACAGCACACACAGCTAAGGCCGGGCAGCGGCGTCGATCTGCTTGTAGGTTTCAATGTTGCGCTCGATGGCCTCGACATACTCGCGCGTCTCGGTGAAGGGGATGGATTCGACAAACTCGTCGATGCCCTGGTAAGGGCCGGCGGCCTGCCAGTCGAGCACACGGTCGTCGCCGGCGTTGTAGGCGGCCAGCGCGTACTCGGTGACGCCGCCGAACTTGTTCAGCGTCTGGCGCAGATAGCGGGTTCCCAGGCGGATGTTGGTCTCAGGATCGAGCAACTGGTAGGTCTGGAAGTGGTCGATTCCCTCCTGGCGCGCCAGCGACTTGCCCACCGAGGGAAGCAACTGCATAAGCCCGTAGGCGTTGGCGGGGGAGATGGCCGAGGGATTGAACTCCGACTCCTGGCGGATCAGCGAGGCGACGAGATAGGGATCGAGATTATTTTTGGCCGCCTCGGCCTGGATCGTCTCCCACCAGGGATGCGGGAAGAGGATGCGCCAGTAGACCAGGGGAATGGCGTTCATGGAGGCCGTGGCGGCCGAGGGCAGCGCCCGCTTGAGCGAGCGCATGGCGCGAAAGGCCTCGCCATAGGAGGCGTAAATCTGCGCCTCGGCCAGCGCGCTCCAGTCGGATGAGTCCGGGTCGGCTGCGATCTCCTGGGCGATGTAGTCGTTGAGGCCGGCGTTGGCCAGCAGGCGCGCCTTGGCCAGATGAGGGCTGTCGGCGGGAAAACTCTCCACGAGCGGCGGCACTGGCGGCGGCTGGAAGCTGTCGAGCTGCGGTTGCGGCGAGGTGGGAGCGTTGCCCAGCGCATTCAGGCGCTGGCGCGCCATCTGCGCATAGAAATAGTGCTGGTAGGCGCGCAGGATGGTGCGATAGCTGGCCGCGGCCAAGGCAGGATTGTGATCCTCGGTTTCATAGAGGCGCCCGCGCCAGTAGAGGGCGCTGACAGTCTCTTTGGCGCCGGGATAGAGGCGAATCTGCTCGTCGAAGAGGCGCGCCGCGTTGCTGAAAAGCCCCTGCCGGTAGCTCAGCCAGCCGGCTCGCCAGTGGGCGGCGGCGGCGTGGCTGCTGTTGGGAAAGCGCGTGGCCAGGGCGCTGTAGTACTCAACCGCAGCTGGATACTCGCGCCGCAGCAGATAGATATTGCCGCTGTCGTAGAGCGCCTCGGCCAGCCAGGGACTCTGCGGAAAGCTCGACTCCATCTCGGCGACAATGCGCTTCTGCTCGTCCAGGTCGTCGCGGCCACGGGCCAGCTCCATCAGCAGATAAAGCCGCCGCGCGCCATTTTCGCCGGTGGTGTCGGGCAGCGCCTCGGCCTGGGCGGTGGTCAGCCGCTTCAGCTTGAGTTCGCAGGCCGCCGCGGCTACGGCAAAACCATTGCGGCTCACGGCGTCGAGGCTTTGCTTGGCGGCCAGCGCGCGATACTGCTCGTTAGCGTCCTGGTAATGGCCGGCGTTCCAGTAGGCGTCGGCCAGCGAGCGCAGCTCGGCCGTGGTCAGGGTCGTCTCCGCGCCTATGGCGGTCAGCTTGGCCCGCGCCATCTCCGCCTCGGCGCTCAAGGGATGAGCCAGCAGCAGAGTCTTGTAGAGGCTTGCCGCCTGCTGCTCCTGGCCCAGATCGAAGGCGGCCTCAGCCTGCGCAAACTGGTAGCCGGGACGAAGCGCGGCTGCAGTCTCAGCCGCGGCGGCCAGTACGCGCTCGGCTCCGGCAGCATCCTTCAGCGCCAACAGAACCTCTGCCTCCAACTCCGGCGCCTGGGCCACGAAGATGCTCTCTGGATAGCGCTCGGCAAAGCCGTGCAGCAGCGCCGAGGCTGTCTCCTCATTGCCCACATCATGATTGGCGCGCGCATTCAGAAAATCGGCGTAGTCGGCCAGCTCAGCGCTCGCCTTCCGCGCCAATCCAAAATCGGTAATCGCCTCGCCGTAACGCTTGTCGAGCAGATAAGCGTGTCCCAGAGCCAGATACGCCGCGCCCGCCGCCTCGCCGGTGTGGCGCTGCGCGTACTTGGTCACGCCGGCATAGGCCGCCGGAGTGCGCATCGTGGCTAGTTGCTGGGCCATGGGGCGCAGCTCGGCTGAAGCCACAAAGGCCAGCTTGATGCGCGCTGTGTGCGCCCGCCGCGCCGCGCGGAGCTTTGCGCTTACGGGCTTTTTGGAGGGTTTGGCTGCATGGCGTGCGGGCTTTGCAGCGGTCTTTCTGGGCGAGCCGCCGGAGTTGGCGCGCGCCTTGGTTGCTTGGCTTGCGGGCTTTGCGGTGGACTTTTTTACCGCGCCGGAAGGCTTTGCCGTTTTCTTCGCCGCCGTGGCCGACTTATTGGCCGATTGCGTTGGTTTCCGAGCCGGCTTGAGTGCAGCGGAAGAAGCGGGTTTTTTCGTAGCGGAAGCAAGCGCGGTTGCCGAGCCGCTGGAGGATTGCCCCGCAAGCGGCAGCGCCAGCAGAAGCGTGGAAAGCAGAAGCGCAAGGCGGCGGGTAGCCAGCCGGGAAAGGGAAGTGGGGGAGGACGCGAAGCTCATCTCTTCACTTTAAGCTGATTGGGCGCGGAGAGCGGCTACGGGGAACCACTGGCGTTACGGCAAGCGCCACATCATGGGAGCCAGCCGAAGAAAAAGCCCAATTGGATGAATCCGATCGCAAATCTCCCGACGCTCCGCTATTGCAATTCCAAACCATCTATGACAAAGTAAGCCATATGGTCTATAATGCCATCATGGGCGTACGATGAAGGCTGAACTGCTTTTTCACCAGCGCATTGACTACGACGATGGCGCAATCGTGGAGATGGTTCTCTGGCGCGTACCGAAGCCGGTCCAGCCGACAACCCACGATCTGAAGTATTCGATGTTCTATGGCCGTTCAGGTCTCCGTGAGGTTGGTTATGACAATGAGCGCGGCAAAGGCGATCATCGGCATTTTCAAGGCTCGGAGAAGCCGTATGCATTTTCCACCGTAGAGCAGTTGATGGCCGATTTCTGGTCCGATGTGCATAGATTGCGAGGAGTCCAATGAGCGATGTGAAGTTTACAGTAGGCGGCGCGATGGAAGAAGAGGCCTCGCGCAATTTTATCGACGCATGGCACAGAGCCGAGCGGGGAGAGAGCTTTCACGAGCGCCATCTGGCCTTTGAAAGCTGGGATGCACTCGCCCGCGTCCTCACGGGCAAGCGGATGGAGCTGCTGCGCTACGTTCGCCGGCACAATGTCCCCAGCGTTCGCGCCCTGGCCAAGGCCCTGCAGCGCGACTACAGCAATGTTCATGCGGATGTGAAAGCACTGGCGAGCGCCGGCCTTCTTGACGCCACAACCCATGGTGTCCATACCGATTACGATGGAATCGAAACCAGAATCGCAATCTGATTTTTGGACCCCGGGAGACTTCATCGACCGGCGAGAAATCAAATCAGCGATGTGGAATTCACCGGCTTGCACCCCATCCCTCAATCCAGCTCCGGCTGGACGGCCAGCACGCGATTGGATACGGGGTTTGGCTCGCGCCGCCGCCGTCCGTTACACTTAAACGAACGAACCAAAGACAGACGCCAGAGACGGCCCAAAAGGAATTCTGCAACCAACGCTCATGCCGACCATCCAACCAATTGAGATCGAGCCGCATCCCGACGTAGCCCTGGTGGAACGGGTGCGCGGCGGCGATCTTTCGGCCTACGATGCGCTGGTTCGCAAGTACGAGCGCCAGCTCTTTCGCATCGCCCAGCACATTACGCAGAATCGCGAGGACGCCGAGGACGTTGCGCAGGACTCCTTCTTGAAGGCCTACGAAAAGATCGATCAGTTTCAGGGAAACTCGAAGTTCTATACATGGCTGGTGCGCATTGCGGTGAACGAGAGCCTGATGCGGCTGCGCAAGCGGCGCACCGGCAGGATGGTCTCGATTGACGAGGAGATCGAGACTGAAGAGGGCAGCGTTCCGCGCGATCTGGCCGACTGGGCGCCCGATCCGGAGCAGAACTACAATCAGGCCGAGCTGGGCGAGATCTTGCGCAAGACGATCCAGGGGCTGCCACAGGGGTTTCGTATTGTGTTTGTGCTGCGAGATGTGGAAGGGCTTTCAACCGAGGAGACTGCCGAGACACTGGGGCTGAGCATCCCCGCCGTCAAGTCGCGCCTGCTGCGCGCGCGGCTGCAACTGCGCGAGCGCCTGAGCCGTTACTTCCGCCGCAAGAAGAGTCCTGAGAAAACGGGGAGTGCCAAGTGACCTGCAAAGAGTTTCTCGTTCTACTCGATGATTTGATCGACGGCACCGTGGCCCCCGAAACACGCGCCGAACTCGAAGCCCATCTGGGCCGCTGCCCGCACTGCGAGGTCATCTTCAACACCACGCGCAAGACCATCGAAATCTATCGCTCCCACGAGATATATGATCTGCCCGCCGGCCTGCGCGAGCGCCTACACGCCGCCATAATGGCCCGCTGCAAAAGTGGCAACTGCCACTAGCTGCCCACCCCTACTCCTCGCGCGGCTCGTCGTCGAGATTGTCGAGCGCGGCCAGCGCCTCGTCGGGCACATCCCACTGGCGAAGAACCTTGCGGATTGTGCCGGTCGAAAAGCCCGCCGCGACCAGGCGGCGCATGATCCGCGCGGTCTCCTTATCGTTCTCCGGCTTGCGCAGGCGCCTGCGTTCCAGATGCTCGCGGGCCAGCGCCTCTTCGTTGGTCTGCCCATAGCGGGCTTCGAGAGTCTCGGCGATCAGTTCGTTGCCTACGCCCTTCTGCTGCAGGTCCTGGCGAACGCGGCGCACGCCCAGCTTCTCATTCTCCTGGCGCAGCCGCGCGTATGTTTCAGCAAAGGCCGCATCGTTCAGGTAGCCGTGCTCGCGCAGCCGAGCCAGAACGGCCGCAATGGCCGCATCGCCCCGTTCCCCCGGCTCGACGCGCAGCTTCATCAGCCGCCGCAGCTCCGCCTCCGTGCGCATGGCCCGCCCCAGCGACTTGACAGCGTAGTCGTAGACGCCGGCTTCGTTGAGGAAGGCGCGCGGCCTGGCGGATTTGGATTTGAAAGCCATAAGCGAGGGAACAGTGATTATGGAACAGTATAGTTCGCCGGGCGGCTCATGCTTTCAGCATCGGCTGGGCGCCACCCTGCCGCGTTCGATGATTGTGATAGATTCTATTCAGGTTCCAAAAACTCCTATGAATTTTAACCTTGCGTTCCCATTTTATAACCAGGCATGCGACCATCCAGACCGGGTCGCGCTCTATGTCGACGGCGTCTCTTACTCCTATGGCCAATTGGCCGATTTAGTTGCTCGCACCGCTCAGGCGCTTGGCTCAGCGCGAAAAGTGTGTGTGCTTGCTTCACGCAGCCTGGGCGCCTATACCGGTGTATTGGGCGCCAGTTGGTGCGGCGCCGCCTACATTCCGCTCAGTCCGAAGCTTCCCGCAGAGAGACTCATCTATATCTTGAAAACGATCAATCCGGATGCGCTGATCGTTGATGAGATGGGTTTGGCGTGCCTGACGCCGGAAGTGAAAGCCGCGGCGCCTCCCTTGATTCTCGATCTTTCAGGCAATCTGGATTCCCTGCCTCAATCCCGGTTGCCAGAGCCAGTGCAAAGGGAAGCCGATGACCTTGCGTATATTCTTTTTACCTCAGGAACAACCGGCCTTCCTAAAGGAGTTATGATTACGCTTGGAAACGTGGCTCAATTCCTCGCTGCCATGCAGCCGAGGTTCAACCCTGTGGCTACGGATCGCGTATCCCAAACCTCCGAATTAACATTCGACGTCAGCGTTTTTGAGATGTTCATTGCGTGGGGCTGCGGAGCTTCTGTTGAAGTTATCCCACCCAATCAGCTGATGGCTCCCGTTCGCTTTATCCAGGATCGACAGCTCACAGTCTGGTCTTCCGTTCCATCCATTGCCTCCTTCATCAGGCGAATGAAAATGCTTAAGCCCGGCGCATTTCCCTCGCTCCGGTACAGTGTGTTCGCGGGCGAAGCGCTGCCCTGGTCTCTGGCCGAGGCATGGCAGGCGGCTGCGCCTTGCAGCGTTGTGGAGAACCTGTATGGCCCGACGGAAGCAACCGTCTATTGCCTTGGCGCCACCTTCGGGCCGGATTTTCCCCCAACCCCGGAGCGCGGCACCGTTCCAAGCGGCTATCCGCTCCCTGGGCTCGAAGCGGCCATTCTCGACGATGCGTTCAACTTTTTACCGGCCGGAGATGAAGGGCAGTTGGCGGTCTCTGGCGGTCAAATTGCCTTGGGCTACTTCAACGAAGCCAAACTCACGCAGCAACGCTTTCCCTCCATTGCTGGCAAGACCTGGTACCTCACCGGCGACCTCGCCCGTCAGGATGAGCGCGGCATCTTCCATCACCTGGGCCGCATCGACAACCAGGTGAAGGTTCTCGGGCAGCGTGTGGAGATGGAAGAAATCGAGTCCAATCTCCGCGCCGTTTCCGGTTCTGAAAATGTAGCCGCCGTTCCCTGGCCCATCCAGGATGGTATTGTCACCGGCATTGTTGCCTTTACCAGTGGCGTCGCCAAACCTCCCGAAGAACTCATCGAGGCACTGCGGCGCATTCTTCCGCCCTATATGGTTCCGCGGCAGATTCTGCAAATCGATGACCTGCCTTTGAATCCGAGCGGTAAAATCGATCGCAAGGCTCTTGCCCGATACCTCGATGAGTCAGCGAGCAAGCGCGAATCTGACAAATGAAGTCAGGGCTGATCCCGGTGCGGGATATTGCCACGGCATTTCTCGCGCTTCGTTCACAACAGAAAGATGGGCAGCATATGTAACATCAATAGGCTTTTGAGGAAGCCGACTGTATCAGCGCAACAATTGCATCGACGCTATCAATCTGTTCCTGATCGAATCCAATCTTTGTAAAGTCGATCCCGAACTTTTCTTCGAGGAAGATGACAATCTCGACCGCGTCAATCGATTGCAAACGTCCACTGCGCAATAAAGACTCCTGGTCCGCGAGAGATTCCGCGTCCCCATTTCTGACCAGCAGATTATGAACAAACTCACGAATTTCGTCTTTGTATTCCATGCACTCTCCCTAAAAACGGATGAAAAACAGGCTTGCGAAAAATCTCATGTGTTCTACAAACGGATAGTCCTTGACCGTGGAGTCAAATATGCTCAGCAAGCAGAAAAACAAGCATACGCCCAATACGGGGAATAGAGTTCCACGGATAATACTGCCGGGCCTGGGGGCGCGCTTTCGCAGTTGAGAAATACTAAGCCCCAGCGCCAAGATGAAGCAGTAAAGCAGGTATGACTCAAAGTTTGCCGATGTTATCCAAAGTCCTTTATCCCGGATGATCTGCCAATCCCGCGTAAAGTGATAAAACGCGTTGCCGAAAAATGCCGCGGCAAAGGTCGCACATACCATTCGCAGCCGCCGATGCCCTTTCCAGTAACGGAGGAAAACCGGGTAAAAAAAGAAATCGACGAGCAATTCCTTGAAGTAGTAATAAAATCGGTTGAAAAACTCCGCAATCGTTCTCGAAGACAGCGGCCGATAGGTGTTGCGCAAAGCGTTGAACCCCGCCATGCGGCAACCGGCGATGATGCGATGTCCCAGGATCGACATAGTTAGAATGCTCTCGAAAAATCCGAGAATCAGGCTTTCCCATCGCAAATGCCATACTACGGGGGATCCCTGCACACTCATGGCCAATGCTTGATCTGCCGTCGGAATCCGCAGTTTTCCGTGAAAGAAATTAAGCCATAAACCCTGAAACACCGCCAGCAGAATCGCCCATGCAAGCAGCTTCAGACCCTTCAATTGCACAACCGCAAGTTGCTCCGGATTCTGTGCTTCAATGCGCCGAAGATATGCCGCACCTTTTGGAAAAGGCGTATTGGTGGAGCCCCACAGAGGGCGAAGGGCGGTCAATTCCAGCGTTAGATCCTTTGCCGGCCTGGAGTTTCGGTCGGTAAGAACATAGGCGATGAACCATACATAGCTTACCGCTGCTCCGACAAGCGGCCAAAGAATCGAGTAAGAAAATGATTGTGGCGCGGCCGCAGACGCTGAAAGAATGAGAACAGTGAGTCCTGTAAGTAGAAATGCAATCGGCCTCTGGCCAAAATGCGATTTGGGCCAGCGCATTGCACTCCAATAGAGTAAAACCCCCAATGCGATGACCGCCATATCCAAGCAGAGCAGCAAAGGATTCCAGTGCTCTTCCTTCACCAGGAGAGCGAAAGAACCGAGCGCAAGAACCAATCGCCGATGCTCGGGCAAAAACGTCATGAGCGCGATAAACAGCACAATAATGAGTGTGCTTCTCCAGTTGGGAAGAAAAACTCGCAGCCCACGACTGAACAATGCTAACAAGATAATCCTGCCCAGCGGAGTTTGGGCAAAGGAAACGACTGATGGATAGGTTTCGATGCGTGGAATTAATCGGAACTTAGACAGGACATCAAATACACGTTGATGCAAACTCGGCTTGGTGATAGATACTGTAGCATTCATTGATAAGAGGTCCGTATGCGTTCAATCGTACTTGCCAGGCGCGACAGATGTCAATCTGTCTCTCGTCCAGCGCGTGGCGCAGCTTCCTATTTAAATCTATGTACCATGTTCCGCTTTTGAAGCCTGGAAATCTCCCTATTCCCTGTTCTTTCAAGCCCCTTCGGCCTGCGGCGGCTTCTTTTCGCCTGCGGCCTGGTCGATGAGCTTCACCGGATAGTATGCGTTGCGGGTGTACTGCTTGACCATGCGGTTGGTGTTGAAGTAAGAGCCGTTGAAGGCCAGCGTGGTGCGCATCAGTTGCGCCCACTTCTCCGGCGCATCCAGGAAGAGCGGCAGGACGGCGGTTTCCAGCTTGCGGTAGAGCGAATCGGCCTCGGCGGCGTCATCGGCGCCGTCTTCAATGGCCCATCCGGTGAAGCCCTCGATGCAGCCCTCGATCCACCAGCCGTCCAATATCGACAAACTAGGCACGCCGTTGAGCGCAGCCTTCATGCCGCTGGTGCCGGAGGCCTCATAGGGCCGCCGCGGCGTGTTCACCCACACATCCACGCCGGCGGTGAGCAGCGCGCCCAGATTCCAGTCGTAGTTTTCCAGATAGAAGATGCGCAGCGCGTCGTTGGAGAGCTTGGCGGCATCCTCGACGACCTGCTGGATAAGATCCTTGCCCGGCCCGTCCTGGGGATGCGCCTTGCCAGCGTAGAGAATCTGCAAGCCGCCGGCCGCGGTGGCAATCTGAGCCAGCCGCTTGGGATCGGTAAACAGCAGCGTAGCCCGCTTGTAGGTGGCGGCGCGGCGGGCAAAGCCCAGGGTGAGCCGCTTGGGATCGAGCGCCACGCCGGTGCGCGCGGCCACCTCCGCCAGCAGCGCTGCCTTGTTCAGCGCATGGGCGGCAAGTATCTCACTCTCCGGCAGGTCGATGGCGCTGCGCAGATAGAGGTTGTCGCGCCGCCAGGATGAGAAGTGCGCATCCATGAGTTTTTGAAACGGCTCGGAGACCCACGTGGGCGCGTGCACGCCGTTGGTGATCGAGTCAATGGCGAACTCCGGGAACATGGCCCGCGAAACTTTGGCGTGCTGCATGGCCACGCCGTTGGCATAGCGCGAGAAGCGCAGCGCCAGCAGCGTCATATTCAACATTCCGTCGCGAAAGCAGCCCAGCTTTTCCAGGCGTGCCGTGCGGTCGCCGCCCAGGATGCGGATCGATTGCTCGGTGCTGAAGCGGTCGTGGCCGGCCGGAACCGGCGTGTGCGTTGTGAAGACGCACTTCTTGCGCACCTGCTCCATGTCGGTTTCGGTGGCCGCGCCCAGCGGTCCGCCGCCCAACTGCCGCTCCAGCAGTCCCAGCGTGAGCAGCGCCGCGTGGCCCTCGTTCATGTGGTAGACGTTGACGCGGTAGCCGAGGGCGTGCGCCATGCGCACTCCGCCCATGCCCAGCACAATCTCCTGCTGCAAGCGGTAGTTTGTGTCGCCGCCATAGAGGTGATCGGTGAGGCCGCGATCCCAGCCTGAGTTTTCCTCCACATCGGTGTCCAGCAGGTAGATGGGCACTACATGGCCGTAGCGGCCCACCAGGTTATAGCGCCAACAGCGCACCGTCACAATGCGGTCTTCCACCGAGACGGTGACGCGCGCCTTCTCTTCGACGCAGAAATCAGCGGGATTCCAGGGCTGGATCGACTCGCTCTGCGCGCCTTTGGCGTCGAGATGCTGCTGGAAGTAGCCCTTGCGATGAACCAGCGAGAAGGCTGCCAAGGGAACGCCCAGGTCGGCCATGGAGCGCAGCGTGTCTCCGGCAAGAATGCCCAGGCCGCCGGAGTAGGTAGGCATGGCGGGATTGATCGCTATCTCCATGGAGTAGTAAGCGACCAGGCCCGAAACCGGAAAGGCCTCGTAAGAAAATGGCTTGGATGAAGTTGGCTGCATGGCTTTCTTGCCTCCACGGCGCTTCCGGCGAGCAAAGCGACGCACTGGGAAAAAGTGAATGTTGATGCGACTGACCGGGCATTGGCAATCCCGCCCGGCCGTTAACGGATGAACTTCATCCAATTCTAACAAGGAACGCGGCAGAGGCTCCGGGCAAAGCGGCGGATTCTTCCGCGATGGGCCAAACTGGAGTGGGATTTCCGAATCCCTGATCCCTGCTTTCAAGGCCCTTGCGTGATGGCGATGCTGACGCTGCCGGTGTTGCCGGTGACGGCCAGGCCGAGCAGATTAGTGGCGACGCCGGGCAGCGCGGCGGGGGTAAAGCTGACGCTGCCATCGAGGGCCGAGGTGGCGGCGCTGGACTGAGAAGCGAGCAGCGCGCCCTCTTCGCAGGGGCCTTGCAATCCGCAGGGTGGCGCCCACGCATAGAGCGCCTGGTAGAGCGTGACCGTGGCGCCGGTCATGGGGTTGCCGTCCATGTCGAGGACACGCAAGACAATCGGGCTGGCGGTTGCCTGGGCAGAGAGGCTTTGCGTTGTGCCGGAGACGGCTTCGAGGGCGGCGTACTCCGGCCGCGCGCCGAAGGCGGTGAAGGTTACGCAGGCGTTTGTGCCGTTGAGGCAGGCTTTGGCGGTGACGGTCTGCCCCTCGGTGAGCGGACCCACGGTGAGCGAGAGGGCGGCAATGCCGCTGGAGTTGGTGGTGGCGGAGCTGCTGGAGGCGGTGAGGCTGGTCGTGGTCTGCCAGAGGACCGTTCTGCCTGTGGCGGGATAGCCGCCGTTCAGCGCCAGGGCCTGGGTTGTCCAGGAGACGATTGCACCGGCGGCCAGCGAGAGCATGGGGGTGAGCGAGGCCAGCGTCGGCGGCGTTGTTCCGCCAAAGTGCGCTTGCAGGCTGGAGCCGTTGTTGAGCGAGGCGGTGACAATCGACCAGGTGTCGTTGATGGCGGTCACGTTCATAGTGGCGCGGCCATCGCCGGTAGCGGTGACAGCGCAGGTTGAGGCGCCGCAGCCCAGGGTCGCCGTGCCGCTGGTGACGGTGAAGAGAACCGTGTCTCCGCCAGCCGGCGCGAGGTTTGCGGCCAGAGCCGTGACGGTGAAGGGCTGCGGCACGCCAACGGGAATCAAGCCCATGGGCGCGGTGAGCAGGGTGAGAGCGTCGGTTGAATCCGAGCCGTAGCCGACGGCGGCGGCGATGACGGTGGAGGCGTTGTAGATGGGCAGGTCGTCGACCTCGACGTTGACCGAGCCGGTGATGCCGCTGGCGGCGGGCGGCGCGAGGGCGATGATCTGGTTGGGCGTGATGCTGAGAACGGTGGCCGATTGGCCGCCCACCAGCACCGTATCGGCGGGGTGAAAGCCCATGCCGGTGATGGTGATAGCGCCGCCGGTGAGCGGCAGCCGCTGGGGCGAGACGCTGGTGGCGTAGAGAACCCAGCCCTGATAGGCGTAGTCGGGGCGTCCGTCGCCGCGCTCGTCACTGATGCCCAGGCGCACCACGTCGCTGCCCGATACGGCGACCTGCAGCCAGCTTTGGCCGGCGGCGAGGCCGTTCAATCCAGCGCCGAAGCCGACCGGCGCTGAGCCGAGCGCATCGTAGCCGTCCCAGACGCCCAGCGCCGGCATGGCCTTGAGGTTGGTGGGATTGCCGCTCTCGTCCAGCGCCTCGGTGACGACCGTGAAGCTGCTGCCGCCAGCCACGGGAAAGCTGAGCCAGTCGGTCTGGCCAATTTGGCTGAGCCGCCCGCTCCACATTCCGCTGGAGGGCAGGCTGAGGGGCGCGGCCTCGCTGCCGAGGGCGTCATTGTAGCCGCTCACCGCCGAGTCGTCGACAGTCACATTGATCGTCTGCGCGCCGCCGGCCGCCATCGCCGGAACGGTGATCGCCGCCAGCGTGCCGGAGGTCTCCGGCGAGCCGTCAAGATAAGGGCCGACCGAGCTGGCGTGGATGTACAGCGGATTGACGGACTCGAAGCTGAGCTGGTAACTGGCCGTGGTCGCGCCGGGCGGTAGCGGCACTCCGCTCAGGTCGTAGTAGCCCTGCATCGCGTCGGCATTTGATCCCCACATGGTGAGCGGATTGCCGTTCGCGTCCTTCCAGCCGGTGACCGGGTTGCCGTGGTTGCCGTTGAAGGATGAGCCGGAGACAAAGGTCGTCGTGTATTGGTAGAGCGGGTCGCCGTTGGCGTCGAGAGGCCGCGCCACCACATTCACGCCCTGCATCCCAACCCCATTGTTGAAGCGGATGGTTCCCTGGATGGAGATGGTGTTGGCGGCGGTGATCTGCTTGCCGGGGAAGCTGGCCAGATTGCTGGCCATCACGGGATAGATGCGATTGAGCGCGGCGATGTCGTCCCAGCGCAGCAGGGTGGGATCGGGAATGCAGAGGCCGCCGCTGGTGCCGCAATTGCCGCTCGAAGGCTGCATTACCGGCCAGCCAAAGAGGGCGTCGGGCTGGCTGCTCTCGACGCCGGTGTTCACCTGCGCGTAGTCGAGGCCGAGAATCCGCCCGAAGGCTCGCTGCAACTGAAAGCTCATCATCTCCAGCTGCGCGGGGGTGGTGGCGCAGAGGCCGTTGAGCAGAATAATGCCGTGGGCGATGGTGGCGGTGGGGTTGATGCTGTCCAGCCAGAAATAGACGCCGTTGTTCTGGCAGCTTGTGGGCAGGCTGGCGCCTGGGCCGAAGAGGGCTTCGATCCCCTCGCCGTCGGCGTCAAAGATGACGCCCAGCGGATAGCCGGTGGCCGAGGGCGCCACGTCGGCGGGCGCAGTAATCACGCCCAACTGGCTGGTCTGCTCGTTGGTCACGGTGAAGTTTGTGCCGCTGACGACGAGATTCGCGCCGCTCACATCCTCATTCAGCGTGCCATTGTCAGTGAGCGTGACGGCGGCGGTGGGAATGGCGCTCCAAAGCGCCGCCGCCGCATCCACCATCGCGACCGCCTGCTGGTTGGTCACGGAGCTGTTCAACGGACCCTGATCGACGTAGTAGTTCACCTGGCCATTGGCCCAGTGAACCGGCTGGCCGAGGACAGCGGAGTTGAAGCCGCTCGTCCCGGCCACATACTTTGGCCCGCCGGCGATAGCCGCGGTGGGCGCGAGGCCGAGTAGCGCGGCGAGGAGCCAGCCGAAGGTGCGGTGTGTGCGGCGAAGGCGGGGGTGAGGCTGATTTTGGAGAAACATGGGGATGCGCTCCGGGCCGAGGCTACCTGGAGATTCTCTGAGGAAAACCGTGAGCAGGCTCCAAGACGGCCACAGTTTCCTCATCGGCAGGGGAGCGCAAGGACTAGAAAACTTTAAGTAACAAGAGAACTTAATGAGAATTTCGAATCATGTGCGCGGGGTTGCTGCTTTTGCCTCGCCGCTGGGTTGGCTTTTTGCAGCCGTTCGCGGGCCGCGCTGCATCTAAAGAACAGTGGAATACTATCAACAGAGGAAGAACCATGACAGAGATTCGTTCGACCGTAATTCTCGGCTCCGGCTGCGCCGGACTCACGGCGGCCATCTACACCGGCCGCGCAGGGCTGAAGCCGCTGGTGCTGGAGGGCCACGAACCGGGCGGCCAGCTCTCCATGACCACGATGGTGGAGAACTTTCCCGGCTGGCCGGAGGGCGTGCAGGGGCCAGAGCTGATTGAAAACATGAAAAAGCAGGCGGCCCGCTTCGGCGCGACTTTTCAGCCGGTTGATCTGGCGTCGGTGGATTTGAGCGCGAATCCCATCCGGCTGCGAACCTCGGCGGGCGAGATCCTGACCCGTACGCTGATTGTCGCCAGCGGGGCAAGCGCGCGCTGGCTGGGATTGCCGAGCGAGCAGGCGCTCATCGGCCACGGCGTTTCGAGCTGCGCCACCTGCGACGGCTTCTTCTTTCGCGGTCGTGAGATTGCCGTGGTGGGCGGCGGCGACTCGGCGATGGAAGAGGCGCTCTTCCTTACCCGCTTTGCCTCCAAGGTCACGCTGCTGCATCGCCGCGACGCCTTCCGCGCATCCAAGATCATGCTTGATCGTGTCCAGGCTCATCCGCAGATCGTTTTGCGCGCCAACGTCATTATCGAAGAGGTGCTGGGCGTGGAAGAGAAGGAAGTGAAGGGCGTTCGCCTGCGCGATGTGAAGACCGGCGAGGTGACGACTCTGGCCATCGACGGCCTATTCCTGGGCATCGGCCACGAGCCGAACACCAAGTTTTTCGCGGGCCAGATTGATCTCGATGGCGACGGCTACATACGCACCACTGAGAATGTGCTGGTCACAAAAAACGGCGTGCCGCTGCCCGGCGTCTTTGCCTGCGGCGACGTGCAGGACCGGCGCTACCGGCAGGCGATTACCGCGGCGGGGTCGGGCTGCATGGCCGCGCTGGAGGCGGAGAAGTTTCTGGACGAGCCACCTGCGGTGGGGCCAGATGGCGCTTGCGCGCCGTGAGTTTTGTGGTTTCCCACCCTAGCCGCAAGAACAGAAACGCGGCGAGGATGGGGTACCCGACTACCAGGTGTGGAAGACGAAGAATCCCGCCGCTACCAGGCATACTCCGGCGGCGGCGTGGTTCCAGCGCAGATGCTCGCCGAAGTAGAAGAGGGTGAAGACGGCAAAGACCACCAGGGTGATGATCTCCTGCATCACCTTGAGCTGAACGGGCGAAAAACGCTCGGCGCCGATGCGGTTTGCGGGAACCTGCAGCAGGTACTCGAAGAAGGCGATGCCCCAACTGACCAGGATCACCTTCCACAGCGCCTCCTGGCGAAACTTCAGGTGGCCGTACCAGGCGAAGGTCATGAAGATGTTGGAGAAGATGAGCAGAATCACGGTCCACATACTTTGATTGTACGCAGGCGGCGAGTGCTGAGCCACATTGAGGAGTTTTTTCGAGCGGGAGCATGATGACATTGCTTGCTGACAATCTCGAACGGCTGGAAGAGGCGATTGCCGCTGCCTGCCGCCGCGCCGGACGCGCGCGCGCCGAGGTCGAGCTGATGGCCGTCTCCAAGACCTATCCGGCGGCGACGATGGCCGAGGCCGCCGCGCTGGGCTTGACGCTCTTCGGCGAAAATCGCGTGCAGGAGTTTGCGAGTAAGGCATTGCATGCGGCAGCTTTTCGGAAGGCGTGCGGAAACGAAAACATTCGCGTGCATCTGATCGGCCATCTGCAATCGAACAAGGCACTGCGCGCGGCGGAGTTGTTCGACGCAATCGATTCATTGGACTCTTTGAAGCTGGCCGAGCGGCTGAACGAGGCGGCGGGCAAGTGCGGCAGGCGGCTGCCGGTTCTGCTGGAGGTTAAGCTCAGCCCGGAGCCGAGCAAGGCTGGTTTGGAGCCAGACTCCGCCGAGGCCGCCGAGCTGCTGGAGCGCCTGCCTTCGTTGACGAATCTGCAAGTTCGCGGAGTGATGACGATAGCGCCCTTCGACGTTCCTGAAGACCAGACCCGCGCCTGCTTTCGCCGTTTGCGCCAGGAGCGCGACCGCTGGGCCGCCGCGCATCCAAAACTGAGCATGGACGTTCTTTCGATGGGCATGAGCGGCGACTTTGCACTGGCCATTGAAGAGGGCGCAACCCGCATCCGCGTGGGCGCGGCTCTGTTTGGCGCGCGCGGTAGAGAGTTGCCAGCGCACCGGGCCGCTCTCGTGTAAACTAATTGAGACCCCAAAAGCCGACTCGCTCGCGAGCTGGCTCAATTGCGTCGGGACGTGGCTCAGCCTGGTAGAGCACTCGCTTGGGGTGCGAGGGGTCGGGAGTTCAAATCTCCCCGTCCCGACCATTAAAATATTATTTTCAGTGGTTTACGCCGACGTTCATCGCCGGCGTTCTTCTTCCAACTGGCTAATTGTGACGTAATGGTGACCTTGTCGAGGGCGGCTACCGCTTTCCGCTTGGCTTCCTGCCTGATGTGGCTGTAGTGCCTGAGCATCTCGACCGAGACTCGATCTAGAGCGGTTCTCCAATTCCTATGCCCTTTCTAGCTCTATCAAAGGTGGCTTTTCCTTGAGGAAAAAGCCACTTAACGGTTTGTTTTCGGAGTACACCAATTGGAGAACCGCAATAATGGTCCAGAAGGCGACGATTGCCGATTTGCAAAAGGGCGGATTCACCCTCATCTCGTTCGCCGAGCCGGAGCTTATGGCGAATGACCCAACTCGAATCTTAATGCGTCGCCGGGTCGCGATTATGGTTTCCGGCTGATCACGCAAATGCCGTTTGGGTTGTCGTCCTGAAGGAATTGGCCGAGGAGCAAACTTGGATCAATCTTATTGATCCGGCCAGATTGGATTGCGAGATTTCAACCGAAATGAAACCGCAGATCCTTCGACTCCGCTACGCTCCGCTCAGGATGACAGATTTTGAGGATGCAATGGTTTCAGGCGGATCAGTAATTGTCAATCGCGAATGGATTGGATGACTGGATTCTTTGATAGCTAAACGGCGAACGATTCAACGTGTGCTTTCAAATATTCAAAAGCGATTTGAGAGAGCGAACGCGATCGCGCGCGACGGGAATCTGTGAACGCTGGGCATCCTTGAGAGAGAGAATTACTTTGCCGGCAAACCATGAGTTGACCTCATGTATCCAATCCACATTCACAAGCGCAGAACGGTGGACGCGCAGAAACTTTGCCGGGTCGAGCCTGCGCTCAAGTTCGGTGATTGTCTGATCGACACAGTGCCGGTGACCGTTCACGAGAGCGTAAGTGAGCTTGTCGTGGGCCAGGAAATGCGTCACGGCATCGAGGTCCAGAAACGAGATGCGCTCGCCCACGCGGGAAGCGATGCGGCGCGGATAGCCGGCCCGCTCACCGCGCAGCGAAGCGGCCAGCTCCTTGAGCAGCGCGGGCAGCTCCGGGTTCCGCTGCCAATCCGGCTTAGCGGAGGGGCGAAGCCGGTTCAGTCTTTTCAGCGCGCGCGCCAACTGCTCCGGCTCGATGGGCTTCATCAGGTAGTCGATGGAGTTGACCTCGAAGGCCTTGAGCGCATATTCGTCATACGCCGTCGTGAAGATCACAAAGGGCTGCGCGTGGAGCCGCGAGAGCAGTTCGAAGCCGTTCATGCAGGGCATTTGAATGTCGAGGAAGAGCACGTCCACGGCTTCGCGATTGAGGAAGTCCAGCGCCTGCGCCGGATCAGTGGCGCGGCCCACAATGCGCAATTTGCCCGCGCCTTTCAGCAGCCGCTCCAGCCGGTCGATGGCCAGCGGTTCATCATCCACGAGATAAGCGCGCAGGGTTTCGGATTCCATTGTTCACTCCATTATGCGGGAAAGGAGAGCCGTACAACAGTCCATTCATTTTCGCGCGCTACCTCCAGTTGGCCCGCGCTGCCAAAGAGAAGCTCGATCCGTGCGATGAGATTGCCCAGGCCATGTTCTGGCGTGATTGCGGCCAGCGTAAAACCGGGTCCATCGTCGCTGACTTCCAACACAATGCGGCCAGCAACTCTAGCGCCGCTGATGTGAATCGACGCGCCCTGGCTCTGCTGCGCGATAACGTGCTTCACCGCATTTTCCACCAGCGATTGCAGCGCGAGCGGCGGAACGCTGACCTCGGCCAATTCATCCGGCACCGCAATCTCATAACGCAATCGCGGGCCGAAGCGCGTGCTCTCAATCTCCAGATAGTCGCGCACAATTTTGAGTTCCTGGCTCAGCAGCACCAGGCCGCTTTGATTGGCGCTGAGCGAGAAGCGCAGCAGCGCGGCCAGCTTGCCGACAGTGTCTTCCGCGCGCTGCGGATCGGAGGGAATCAGCGCGGCGATGGAGTTAAGCGTGTTGAAAAGGAAGTGGGGATGGATACGCGATTCAAGCGAGGAAAGCCGCGCCTCGGCCAGCAGCTTGTAGGCGCGCTCCTGCTCCACTTGCCGGGTGCGCAGTTCGAGCGTGGCCTCCTGGAGTTTGAAGAGAACCGTGTGATAGGAGGTCATGGACATCCCAATCATCAGCGTGATGACAACAGTGAAGGCAAGGTAGGAACGAAATTGGAACCAATACGCATCGCGGGGAACAATACCGGCGAATTGCAGGATGAGGCCGGATGCAAGAGATCCCAGGATGGCCGTGGCGACCAGGGCAGCCGCATGGATAAGCACGATCATGCGAGGAAATTGCGCGGAATAGTTATGAGCGATCCAGTTGAGCAAAAACGCCGAAGGAATCGCGATGCTCGCGGAATAGACAAATGCAACCAGAAAATGAACGCCGCTCTCCGACAACCGTGTCCCCAGGGAAAGAAAGAGCAAAACGATCAGCAGCGCGACGGCGCAGGCAACCACGAGAACTCGGAAGAAAATCCGAGTGTATCCATGATTCTCTTTTGAATTCGCGGAAAGACAGGCATTGGCAGGATGGGCTGTGAATGTCATAACTGGAATCGAACCCCCACTGAAGTAGCCGCGGTATAAGGCGTGGCTCCGTACTCGGTTGTCTTGCCGCCTTCTGGAATCTGCAAATGCAGATAGGACGAGAAATGATGGCCGAATCTGCGGTTTGCGTCAATGATTATAACGTAGCTCTTGTCATTCAGATTCTCGACCATCGAAGCGGAGAGATCCCACTGCTTCCATCCGGGCAGCTCGCGCAGTCTCGACTTGCCCGCGTAAAGAAACGCATAGTGCTGGCGTCCGGCGGCCGGCGCGATGTTCATATCGCGATAGTACGCCGTGTTGGGCGGTGTGTAGAATTCTCCGATAAAAGAAATGCCGCTCGCCATCGTATACTTTCCGCCGAGCAAAACCGCGCCCTGCTCACGCCAAGCGGCCTCGCCGTGCAGTTCCCACGCTTGTCCGAAGACGCGCGTGAAGGTGAGTCCGCCCACAGCGTCTCCGCCGCGCTCGCCCGCGGCAATCAGCGAAGTGTCGAAGCCGCGCACCAGGACGTTATACCGGAAAGCGGTAGTGTCGTGCAGCTTCGATACAGCGGGCGCGAAGATGGCGCTGGACCATGCGAGAGAAAATGCATGCGGTCCGTGGACAAAGTCGGCTTTCACCATATCCCGGCCATCATTCAGATTCAGGCGGTCGGTAGGGTTGGTGGGATCGCGCGGCGGGTCCAGTACGCCCGCCGGAGTGAATGCGTAACCAGTTCCCCAACGCACAATTCTTCGCCCCGCCATGAAATCGAAATCTCCCGCGGAGAGGCCGGCGTATGTTTCTTTCACGCGAAACTGTGTGTGTGTACCGGTGTACGGCTCCAGCGCGGCGTTGAGTTCCGTCAGCGCGATGGAGTTGCTTGAAGGAATGTCAAACTCCGATGCCGAGAGTCCGTGAAAGCTATCGGCCAGCAACGCCACGCTTGACGCAAGGCTCCAGCGAGAGCGATAGCGAAACGTAAAAGAAGGCTCAAGCAGCAACTGATTCTGAAAGAGCGTGACGATGGGATCAACCCGCAGCTTCGCCGCCGGCGGAATCGGCGCTTGCAGGCTGCTAAAAAATGTTGCATCATCGATAGCCGAAAATGCGTAGCGAAAATCGTGGCGAGGCTCAGCGGGCGGCTCATCCTGCGCGGCAGCAAAGGACGCGATGGCGAGAAGCAGAAGAGACGGCAATCTGTGTGAGAGTTTCATCGAGTCTGTCTGGTATTCCTCCGGCTACCCGTTAAGCCGTCGTTGAAAGTTGTGGCTTGGCGAGCGGTGACAGCCACCGTCAAATGCCCCGAGAAAAGACTGTGATCACGTGAAGATTATGGAAGACAATAAAAAGTGCAGAGAGGGTCCAGTAGATCCATGGTTTGAAACGGACTCTCAAAAACAGAAGCTCGGTGCCGATCAAGCCAATTCCAGCCAACCAGACAATTGGCGTATAAGCCGGGGCCATAAAGCCGATCTCGCTCGTGCTCCATGCGCATTGAGGAAAAACAATCAAAACGGCCCAGGAGGCGAAGTAGATCAGCAGTCCAGTGAGATAGAGACCGAGGCCGAGCTTTTGACTTGACGTGGAAACTCGGAGCCGCATGAAGGCCGGCAAGAGCATAACAAACATACGCAGGATGTTTTCTGGAAGGCTGATCGCCTTCGGAATGTCCTTCCCAAAAACCTCCATCTGATAAGCGGCTGGGAGTTGGCGGGCGAAGAGCAAGTTAAAGATAAGGACTGGAAGAAGCAGCCAGAAACAGTTGCATGCGTAGCCGAATATCTTTGAAATTGTCATTCGCATCTCCTCAGAAAGCAGGCCAATAGATGATCAGAAGCGGTCCGTGCGTCCCTGATAGAAGAGCTTGTCGGGCAATTCGCGCGGAGCAATGCCGGAGTACTCAAGAACGCTGTGCGAGTTGTGGCGGATCTCGTCGTAGAGCGTCCAGCGATGCAGTTGCGGCCTGCCATCCACGGTGATGTACTCGTCAAATGTAGCCGACTTGATGTGCTTGCCGGAGGTGAGGTAGTACTCGGCCCTCACCGGGCGCGCATCCGTCACGCGCAGCCAGTATAAGATGCGCTGATAGGTTGAGCCTTTGCGCTTGGCGGTCAGATCAAGCACGAAACAATTCTCATTGCCAACTTTTTCGGTGCGCAGATAAACGGCGGAGTAATCGACGGCGTAGTTGGTGCGCGCCACATCGCCGTTCGATGCGTCGCCGCTCAACCGCTCCAGCGGAGTGATGCGCACCGGGCGGCTGGTGTCGGGCAGATAGACCCACATATCGTCGCCCAGCATCAGCAGGTGCTGGCCTTTTTCGCGCGGGCTGAGGAACTCGACGTAGGTTTTCTCGGTTCCCTTCTGCGAGACCTCGTAGAGCTTGTCCTCGTCCGATCTGCCGGACTCGTAATGCGTGATTTTTACTTTCAGCACATACGACGGCCAGCCGTTGCGATAAGCGTCGGATTGCTTGAGCAGCGCTTCGGCGTCGGGTGTTGCGGCGCGGCACACAAGCGCGCAAGCCAACAAAAGGCCCACAGCGAAGAGCAGCAAAAATGTGCGCAGAATGCAATTGATCTTAGACATGAGAGAGAGCCTCCGCAATTTTCAGCCGCGATGCACTGACCGCGGGCAGGATGGATGCAAGCGCCATGGAGATCACGACCAGCACGGATGAAACAATCATCTGAAACGGCACATGAAGAACTTTGAAGGGCATGGGAACACTATAGCCTGGAGGCGGAGGCATATGCAGCCCGGAACTGTTCAAAAGCACGCCAAGAAGATTGCCCGCGATCAGGCCAACAACCGCGCCAATCAAGCCGAGCAGCGCGGCCTCGAACATGAACAGCGCAATGATCCATGCGCGCGGCGTGCCCATGGCCAGCATGGTTCCAATTTCGCGCGTGCGCTCGAACATGCTCATCAACAGCGTGTTGACGCTGGACATGAGAACCATGAAGAAGACAATGATCCCCATGAAGAGAAAAATGCCGTTGAACATGGTGTTGACCTGCTTGTAATAGGTGGCCAGATCAATCCATTTTTTCAGCTCCATCTTCTGAGAAAGGCCGTTCAAGCGCGGCATCATCTCCGCGTAGGCCTGATCGGTGTGATCCGTCGAGTCGAGGCCCACAACGAGATTGGTGACGCGATCGCTTTGCAGCAGGCGCTGCGCGGCGGGCAGGGTGATGCGCAGATAGCGCGCGTCGCGTTCCGGCGCGCCGGAGTTGATGATGCCCACAATCTGCACATCGACGCCATTCAGCGCGCCGTCGGAGGTCATGGCCAGCACAGTCAAGCCGTCGCCGATGCCGACGTTCATTGACTTGGCCAGTTCTTTGCCGATCAGCGCCTCGACTTCGCCGCTGGACTTGGGGTCAAGATCACGCCCCGACTCAATGCGCGAAATGAACCCGAGACTCATTTCCGCCTCCGGATCAACGGCGCTGCCCATAAATCCCGCGGCCTTGGTTCCATTGGAGACCATGCCGTAAAAATCAATGCGTGGAGCAATGCCGCGCACATGATTGCCTGCTTTGACGGTTGCGGCCACCTGGCGCCAGTTGTCGATGCCAGTATCCAGCACGCGAACCTCATCGCGGTTGAAGTGGTCCGCGGTGAAGATCTGCAAGTGGCCGAGGCCGCTATTGATTGTGTCCTCGCGCAAGCCATGGGTCATGAAGGCGAAGTAGCCGCCGGCCAGCAGCAATCCTGCCACGCCTCCGCCCACCATGAACAAAGTCATCAGCGTGCGGCGGCGGTTGCGAAAGATATTTCTGAATGCGAGCAGAAGGAATTTAGCCACGGTTGCCTCCCATATTTGTATCGGAAACCACTTCGCCGTCCGTGAGCCGCACAATGCGCTCAGTGTGCTCGAGCAGCCGCGCATCGTGCGTGGAGAAGATAAATGTGAGGCCAAGGCGCTGATTGAGTCCGTGCATCAGATCGATAAGTTGCGTGGCGTTGTGCGTGTCCAGGTTGGCGGTTGGCTCGTCGGCCAGCACCAGCGAAGGGCGATGCACAATGGCGCGCGCCACGGCGACCCGCTGACGCTCTCCGCCGGAGAGCAGATCAGGCCGCTGG
>Ga0302320_10005941_pt1 | contig 27237 bp, 26 predicted proteins | sample Bog_T0_3_FD_202130 | JGI IMG/M metagenome (GOLD analysis project Ga0302320, IMG submission 202130) | Peat permafrost microbial communities from Stordalen Mire near Abisko, Sweden - Bog_T0_3 | ecosystem: Environmental > Terrestrial > Soil > Wetlands > Peat | place: Sweden: Abisko, Stordalen Mire...
CTTGCGAGCCATCCTCTTCCTCCTTGGAAATGTCGTCTGGTAAACAACATCCTAAGGAATCGGATCGGTGGCTCGCCGCGCTCGCCACTCAGACGCTTCTACAGAACTTTACGGACTTAATCAATGTCAAACTGCTACTGCCACCCCGGCAGAGCCGGGGGAACTCCCGTTTGATTAGCCTGGATTTCTCACAGACGGTACGGTAATCGCGAAAATTGAGGTGTTGCGAAGCCCTGGAGGCCGGGAGGCCCCCAGAACGGCCGAACACCCACCCCAGCGAGCATAGATCGCTCGCCGGGGACCCCGGCCAGGAGGCGCTACAATTCTCCGCGACCTGTGAGAAATGCGGGCTAGCGTTAGAGTGCTACTGCGCGCGACTACCTTGCCCGGGGGTGGGTGTTGTCGTAGACCTTCTCGAGCTGCGCTGTGGTCAGCTGAGTGTAGCGCTGGGTGGTGGAGAGGCGCTCGTGGCCGAGAAGTTCCTGAATGGCGCGGAGGTCTGCGCCTTCTTCTAACAGATGAGTGCCGAAAGCGTGGCGGAGGGTATGCGGGTGCACGTCTGCGGAGAGGCCGCGGAGGATGGCGATTCGCTTGACGATGCGAGCAACGCTGCGGGTGGTGAGGCGGGCCTGACCGCCGGGCCTGGCGATGCCGCGCAGGCGCAGGTTGAGGAAGAGCGCGGGCGTGGTGACGGCGTGAGCGCCGGCCGCTGCGGCCAGGAGGGCAGAGCGCTCAGCGAGATAGGCGCGCAGGGCCTGGGCAGCGGCGTCGGCGAGAGGGACGTAGCGCTGCTTTTGGCCTTTTCCGCGGACGAGGATGGCCTCATTGGACCAGTGAATGTCTTCAAGATTGAGGCCGGTGAGCTCGGCGTTGCGGATGCCGCATCCATAGAGGAGTTCGAGGATGGCGGAGTCCCGAGCGGGCCAACTGGCGGCGTCTTCAGCAACGGAATCCACGACACGGTTCATCTGCTCGATGGAGGGGACGCGAGGTAGATGTTTGGGCAGGCGAGGCGTGGCAACCAGCGATGCGGCATTCTGGTCAACGTAACCCGCACGGGCGAGCCACTTGAACCAGCTGCGGATGGCGGCGAGGGCACGGGCGGCGGATGCCTTGGAGAGTCCGCGATCATAAAGGGTGCCGAGGAAGGCGCGAATGTGAGTGTGCTCGATTTGGGCGACGCCGGACTCAGCACCGAATCGCTCGGTGGCCCAGGCGGCGAAGCCATGGAGTTCGCGCTCGTAGGCACGGAGGGTGTGGGCGGATGCGCCGCGCTCGTTGGCGAGGACGCGGAGGAAGTCGTCAACGAGGGCGTTGAGGGTGGGTGGAAGGGAGGGCGCGGGGGATGCGGTCATCGGCTCTCCTTTGCGGGATTGGGGACGAGTTGGAGGCCGGGGCGGCGGGCGGGCGGCGGGGTTTGGAGGTCGTCGAGTTCGATGGGTTCGACTTCCGCGGGCTCAGGGCGGCGCTGGCCGCGGGGGTGGTGCTGGCGATGGACGGCCTTGAGACGACCGAGGGCGAGGTGGGTATAGACCTGGGTGGTGGAAATATCGGCATGGCCGAGAAGCAGTTGGACGCTGCGCAAATCGGCGCCGTGCTCCACCATGTGGGTGGCGCAACTGTGGCGGAGGCGGTGAGGGCTTGCATCGTGGTTGGATTGCTTGACGATCTGCCAGACCCATTGGCGAGTGAGGGGCATTCCGCGCAGCGAGAGGAAGAGGCGGACAGCGTCTTGCTGCGGGGGCTCGAGACGGGCGATGATGAGCCGGGGCGTGTTCTGTAGCTTCGTGCTCTTGCGGGAGGAACTGATGCGGGCCAGATGGGGCCTGCCCTCGCGCAGGTAGGTTTCAAGGGCTTCAACGGCAGAGCGGCCGAGGGGCACGATGCGCTCTTTGTCGCCCTTCCCACGCACATGGACGCGGCCGGAGTCGAGGGCCAGGTCACCAGTCGAGAGCGCCGTGATCTCAGAGACGCGGAGGCCGCCTGCGTAGAGCAGTTCAAGGATGGCGTGATCGCGCAGGGCGGTAGCGCGAGCCTGGGGGTGTTCAGCTGCCATGCCTGCACGCTCAAGCATCTCGGCAACCTCGGGTTCGGCGAGGGACTTGGGCAGCACCTTCCAGGCGCGGGGCGATTCGATGTTGACCGTGGGGTCGTGATGGATGCGGCGGTCGAGCATGAGCCACTTGTAAAACCCGCGCAGGCAACTGAGCTTGCGGGCGATGGAGCGGGAGTCAATACCATGGCCGCGCAGATGCTCAAGGAAGGCGGCGAGATCCTGCTGGGTTGCTGTGAGCAAGACGGCGTGGCGGCTCTCAATGAACTCGGCGAAGGTCTTGAGGTCGCTGTCGTAGGCCTCGCAGGTGAGCGGACGCAGGCCTTTCTCTACGCGAAGGTAAACCTGGTAGTCCTTCAAAAGAGCGAGATTGCGCGCGCCGTCCATAGTGTTGATTATCGGCGCGCAAAGGATGCGGCGACGGACGGAGCGGAGGTTACCGAACCTCGTTCATCAAGGAATCAAAGTCATTACCCCATGGATTCTTCAAGCCTTCACGTGCAAAGGCACGCCCTGTTGGCAGAGAATAGAGTTGGAAGAATTTTGAAAAGAGCTGAGGAACACTTGCATTCATCGCAGACAGAAATCCCCCGATGGACGGCAGAAGAATTTGAGCGGCTGGTGTTTGCCGGCAAACCCAAGGTGGCGGTTCTGGATTGCGACGGAACGCTATGGAAGGGCGATTCGGCGGTCGGATTCATGAACTGGTCGATTGAGCAGGGTTTGATTTCGCGCTCGACCTGCGACTGGATGGACGCCCGCTACCGGGAGTATATGGCTGGCGCGGTAAGCGAGCTGGAGATTTGCGGCGAGATGGTGCAGATCTATGCCGGGCTGCGCGAGCAGGAGCTGAAAGAGGCAGCGGCGAGGTATATGAGCGGTTTTCTGCCGCGTGCGGTTTTTGAGGAAATGGCAGCGCTGGTGACGGCTCTCGATAAGGCGGGCGTAGAGTTGTGGGCGGTCAGCTCAACCTGCAAGTGGGTGATTGCCGAGGGTGCGCGCGCATTTGGGATTCCCGAAGAGCGGGTGCTGGCGGTGGAACTGGGCGTGGTGAAGGGCTTGATTACGACCGAGCTGTTGGATGTGCCGACCGACGAGGGCAAGGCGGAGTCCCTGGCGCGCAGAGGGGTGACGCGGCCCGATGCGGTATTTGGCAACTCGATTCACGATTTGCAAATGCTGGAGATGGGGCGCGCGGCTTATCCGGTGAACCCCACCGCGGAGCTGATGCAGGCGATGGCGGGGCGGGGGTGGGGGTACTTCATGCCGCTGGGGGCTGGGAGTTAGGGCATTCTCAGGGTTGCTTTAAGGTTGGTTTCGTGGTTTCCCACCCATTTCACAAAGAACGTGAAATGGATGGGTCACGGAGCTTCCTTGCACCATCGGTGAAAGTGTTCTAGCCGGCGGCTGGGTGGGAATCACCGGGCGACCAGCGCACTACTTCAACGCCGGGTTCGACGAGGGCGGCCAACTGCTCGGGGGTGCCTTTGAGCGGGGGGACGGTTCCGAAGTGGATGGGCAGGATGGTCTTAGCGCCGATGAAGCGGGCGGCGACGGCTGCCTCTTTGGGGCCCATGGTGAAGTGACCACCAATGGGCAGCATGGCGATTTGGGGGCGGTAGAGCTCGGCGATGAGCCTCATGTCGCCAAAGACGGCCGTATCGCCTGCGTGGTAGAGGACAGGGCCATCGGCGACGGTGAGCACAAAGCCGGCGGCTACCCCGACGTAGTGAGTTCCCTTTTCATCCTGTGCGCCAGAGGAGTGTTTGGCCTCGACCATCGTGGCGGCTACGTCGTCGAGCTGCACGGTTCCGCCGAGGTTCATGCCAATGGTCTTGGCAACGCCCCTGGCTGCCACATAGTCTGCGAGTTCATAGCAGGCCACGACCGTAGAGCCATGCTGGGCGGCGACAGGAGCCACGTCAGAGATGTGGTCGCCATGGCCGTGGGTGAGCAGGATGTAGTGGATTTGGGGGGGCAAAACGAAATCCTTGGGGTAACTGGGGTTGTGGGCGATGAAGGGATCGATGAGGATGTTGGTTCCCTGGGCGGTGTGGATCAGCACGGTGGCATGGCCGAGCCAGGTGATGCTGGTGCCTTGGAGAGTTTTCATGGGTCAGCTCCGCGGGGTTTGGGCCTGAGATAAATCTAGCGCGTAATCACGGCTTCGAGAATGCTGTCTTTGGCCAGGTATTGCTTGAGGCCAGACCAGGGGGCGAAGAGGCGTTCGATGCTGCGGTTGGTGAAGACCCGCTGCAGGGGAAACTGCTGAGCGAACTGCATCTCGACATCGTCGAGAGCGGTGAGGTGGAATCGGCAGTGGACGGTTTCTTCGCCTTGGGGCCGGGTGTGAAAGAAGGCGAGGACCTGTCCGCCGGGATTCATGGCGGAAAAAAGGCGCTCGACGACGGGGACGACGAAGGGTTCCGGCAGGTAATCGAGGCTTGTCCACAAGAGCACGACGTCAAACGTGCGGCCGGAGAAGTTGAGGGCATGCGCCAGGAAAGCTTCAAGATTCCAGACGGGAGGGTCGTCGGGGCCGGCGGCAGTGGTCCAGTTGTTGGCGCAGGCATCCTGAACCAGGTCAGCGAGGAAGACGCTATGGCCGAGGCCGGTGAGAAAGTTGATGTTGATCGGGGATGTGTAGCCGACGTCGATGACGCGCAGACCCGGTTGAGCCTGGAGGCGCTTGCGCACCGCCGCCCAGCCTCCGGAGTGGCGTGGGACCCTGGGACCCACCAAACCCTGGATTGAAGGCGCCGCGGGACCGGTGCGTTGTTTCTTCTCGAACAAATGGTTGAACAACCTTGTTTCCCCTTGCGGCCGATCCGGTGAACTCCGGAGCACTTGGTGAATCAAGCTTTCAGAAGATGCCGCCAGAAGGAGCCGAGCCAGCGCCGTCGTGTCCTTTGGAGACGGCCTGGGTGAGGTCTACCTTGCCGCGGAAAACAGCATTATCTTCGACGGCCAGGCGGAGGGCGCGAATATCGCCTTCAACCGAGCAGCCGGCGCGCAGTTCCACGCGTCCGCTGGCTGCCACATTGCCTTGCACCTGGCCGAGAATGAGCACATCCTTGGCGGATAAATCGGCTTCAACGTTTGCGCTGGGACCGATGGTCAACCGGCTGTCAATCAGCGTAACCGTGCCCTCGACCCGCCCATCCACAATCAAGTCTTCACTGCCCTTTACTTCACCGCGAATGACGACTGTCTTTCCGATCCGCCCCGGAGAGTTCTCCACTGCCATGGTCTGCTTCCTTCCGAAGACCTGTTGAAGGCCCTGCACGCACTATACGCAAGATGGGCACGATGCTTCAATGAGGGAACGTTAAAGAGGGCCGGGGAAATGGCGACAAGGATGGGTTTTCTCCCGGTTAAAGAGAAAGAACCGGGAGAATGGCAAGGAGGAAGCCACAGGCGTTTTTCCTGAGAGTGAAGGACGGCGAGCGGGGCAAGGCGGCAGCAACGGACCACCGGAACTGGCGCGGCGCAACAATGCCCGCTAAACTAGGCCTCGTGCGCATGTTCTTGGCGATGCTTCTGCTGCTGGCCCTGGCCACGGCAACTGTGGGACAGCCGGGCGGCGGCGCGCCCAGCCTGGCGCCCGCGGCGGCGCGGGGGCTCGTGGCGCGGGCGCTGGCTACGGAACTGCGCACGGCGCAGGATCCGGCGCACCCGATGCGCTTTGTGCTGCGCAAAGCAAGCCCGCGGCTGACAACGACCAAGCAGATTATCGAAACCAGGGATGGCGCAGTGGCACGGCTGGTGGCCGTTTATGACAGGCCGTTGAACGCGGCCGAGGAACAAACCGAGCAACAGCGGCTGGACCTGCTGCTGAGCGATCCGAGCCGGCAGGAGCGCCGCAGGCAGGGCGAAGAGAGCGATTTCGAGATGGTGATAAAGCTGCTTCGGATGCTGCCCAGCGCCTACCTGTACGAATACGTGGGACCGGGGCAAGGGCCGGCGGGCAGGGTGGAGAAGTTCACGTTCCGGCCGAACCCTGGATTCAGCCCGCCTGACCTGGAATCGGAGGCGTTGACTGCCATGACCGGCGAGGTCTGGATCGACGCCGTACAGGAGCGTGTGACGCGCCTGGAGGGGCACCTGCAGCAGGACATGGAGTACGGCTGGGGGATTCTGGGCAAACTGGACAAGGGCGGCTGGCTGGTGATTGAACAGGCAGACGTGGGCGGGCGCCAGTGGAGGGTTGCCCGCTTCAAGATGCAGATGAGCCTGCGCATCCTGTTCAAGATCAAGAACATCGACACTGAGGAGGAGATGACGCAGTATGCGCCGGTCGCGGTGGGGATGGACTACCGGCAGGCGATCAGGATGCTGCGTGCGGGCTCTGGAGGGGGGTCGCAGGGAGCGCGATAGACAGGCAAGAAGAAAGCGGCCCCATCCGTGCGAATGGGGCCGCTTAGCTGTTTGGAGACAGGGATTACTTGACCTTGGCGAAGATGATGACCAGGGTGAAGAGGGTGAGGGACTCGATGAAGGCCAGGCCGAGAACCAGCAGCAACTGGATGCCGGCGCGTGCGCCGGGGTTGCGGGCCAGCGCTTCAGTGGCGGAAGCGGTGGCGCGGCCCTGACCGAGGCCGCAGAGGCCGGCGGCGAGCGCCATGCCGATGCCAGCGCCGATGGGGACGAGGTTGATGGAGGACGAGCCGCCATCCGCGAAGGCCGGAACGGCAAAGCAAAGCACTGCCAGGGCCATGAACACGAATTGAAGTTTACGCATATTTCTCCTGCTTCCGAGAATTGGCCGCCAGTGGGTGGTTGAGGCTCACCGTGCTGGCCTCCTCACGCTTACGGCCGACCGTTGGTCCGGAGTGGAAGCGCTCTCCGGCGGAATCTTGTAAGGGCTGTGGTTAGTGGTCAGTGGTCAGTTTCCAGTCGTCAGTTGTCAGTTCTGTTCCCAATTTCGGGAGCTGATCGTTGCCGTTTAGTGTTCATGGGCTACGGCCTGGGAAAGGTAAATCATCGCCAGGAGCATGAAGACGTAGGCCTGAATGAGCGATACGAAGAAGTGAAGGCCTAAAAAGACTGCCGGGATGGCTACCGGAACCAGCGAGAAAAAGACCAGGGTGACCAGATCGCTGGCGAACATGTTGGCGTAAAGACGGATGGTGAGCGACATGACGCGGGCGCAGTGGGAGATGATCTCGATGGGGAATAGAAGCGGCGCGATCCACCAGACCGGTCCGGCAAAGTGCTTCATGTAGCCGACGAAGCCCTGCTCTTTGAAGCCGTAGAACTGGTAGTAGATGAAGGTGCAGACGGCGATGCCGAGGGGCACGACCGGGGACTTGGTGGGGGTCTCAATGCCGGGGATGAGGCCGAGCAGGTTGTTGATGACGACGAAGAGAAAGATGCAGGTGACGAAGGCCTGGAAGCGCTCGTAGCCGTGGCCGATGATCTGCTCGGCATTGCCGCCAGTGAACTCGTGAATCATCTCGGCGACCTGCTGGGCGGGGTTGGGCTTCTCCACCGAGAGGGTGAGCCGGACGAAGAGGAAAAAGAGGATGAGGCATCCGGCAACAGCCAGCTCCAGCGCGAAGGCGTCGTTGATGGGTGCGGCAGGGTTGGCGGGGTGGACGCCCACCGCGTTGAGCAGCGCGGAGACGGCGGGGCCGAACAGATGGTTCAAGAATCGCGTCAGGGCAAGGGTTTCCGGCATCGTTGCTTTTATCTTTCTGCTTCCGGGCGAAGATTGTGCGGGGGGTTTAGTCCCGTAACAGTCGGAGCGCCTCATAGGCCGTGGCGACAACCGCCAGGCACAGACCGCATAGGAGCGCTACCACTGACCCTTTGAAACATTTCAGGCTACCATAGATTGCCCCGGCAAAGAGCGTGAGCCGCAGCACAAAGAAGAAGACCACGACGAATGCGCTCCGCGGGGTCTTCTTGTTGTCCATTTTGGCATTGATGAGGCGGATGAGGCGCTGCCATTCGAGGACTGAAGCGGCGGAGATGAGGGCTCCGACGGCGAACATGGCTGCGTTGCGCCATCCGGAGGCTGCGAGCAGTACCAGCGCGGGGATGAGGCCGAGCACCAGCGTGTCGCGCATGGCCCGATGGAGCAGGGCTTCAAGGGCGGCATCGGTGAGCAGGACGATGGGGTGGGATTCTTCAGTCATCTCAGATATCGGGACTTCCCTGCCCTTTTCCCGGTTTGGGCGTGTTGCCGGTGGCGATGACGAGGCGGACGACGTAGACCAGGCCGGAGATGCCGCCAAAGACGATGCCGGCGATGCCGATCCAGGACTGATGCAGGCGACGGTCAAGCCATGCTCCGGCAAGCCAGCCGATGAAGGCGGCCGAGGGGAGGAGAATGGCAATCTGCATGAGCTTTTCAGCCTGGACGAGGGTTTCAATTCCGCTGGAGGAATTGGGGCGTCTGCCGGAGGATTTGGCTTGCGGTTTGGGGTCCGGAATGGGGCGATCGAAGGGCATGGGGCGTCAACACCAGCATACAGGGCGAAGCGTGGAGCGGGTATACTTCCCTTTTGGGCTGACGGTCTTAGAGAGAAGGAAAACGCGTGTTCGATTCAGAGTTTGAGCGCAGTTTGTTTGAGTTGCGCAAGACGAAGTTGGAAGAGATTGAGAAGCTGGGCCAGGCGGCTTATCCGAACCAGTTCCCTGCCTCGCACACGATCCCGCAGGTGCGAGCGAAGTGGGGCGAGGCTCAGGCGGAGGAGTTGGAGGCCAGCCGCGTGACGGTGGCGGTAGCGGGGCGGATCATGGCCATCCGCGCGCAGGGCAAGGCGGGGTTTGCCACGCTGCAACAGGGCGCCGAGCGGCTGCAGATTTATGTGCGGCTGGACTCGGTGGGCGAGCAGGGGTTTGCGCTCTACAAGCTGCTGGACATGGGCGACCACATCGGGGCCACGGGATACCTGTTCCGGACGCGGACAGGCGAACTGACGATTCACGTGGAGCGGCTGACGTTTCTGGCCAAGGCGATGCTGGCGCTGCCGGAGAAGTTTCATGGGCTGGCGGATGTGGAACTGCGCTACCGGCAGCGGTATGTGGACCTGTTCACGAACCTCGACGCGCGGCAAGTGTTTGTGAAGCGCGCCAAAGCCCTGAAGGCGATCCGGCAGTTTTTTGACGAGCGCGGCTATCTTGAAGTGGAAACGCCGATGATGCAGCAGATTGCCGGCGGCGCGGCGGCACGGCCTTTCAGGACGCATCACAACGCGCTGGACATGGACCTGTTTCTGCGCATTGCGCCGGAGCTCTATTTGAAACGGCTGGTGGTGGGCGGGCTGGACCGGGTCTACGAGATCAACCGGAACTTCCGCAACGAGGGTGTGAGCACGCAGCATAATCCCGAGTTCACGATGCTGGAGTTTTACCAGGCGTACGCGAATTATCACGATTTGATGCAGATTACGGAGGAGTTGGTGGAGTTTGTGGCGCGTGAAGTGAACGGGACCACAATCACCGAGTTCAACGGGCACACGATTGATCTATCGAAGTGGACGCGGCTGACCATGCGGGAGGCGATTCGCGAGTTCTGGCCGGAGGAGGCGGGGGCCAGGCCGGCGATGACGGCGTTCGAGAGCGCGCCGGTGTTGCAGGCGCGGCTGCATGCGGCGATGAGTTCGCTGGAGGCGGCGCTGGGCGAGACAACGCGGATCAGCCCGGAGCGGATGGATGAGTTGAAGACGATTCTCGGCGTGGTGACGGGGGTTTACTTTGACTCGATGAAGGGCGCGCCGGTGGGCAAGAGCGTCTACAACCTGTTTGAGGCAGTGGTGGAACCGTTCCTGATTCAGCCAACCATTATTTACGACTACCCGACGGTTGTTTCGCCGCTGTCAAAGCAAAAGCCCGACGATCCCGAGCACGTGGAGCGGTTTGAGTTTTTCTGCGGCGGGTTTGAGCTGGGGAATGCGTTCAGCGAGCTGAACGATCCGGTGGAGCAGCACAAGCGGTTTGCCGATCAGCTTGCGCAGCGGGCGGCGGGCGACGACGAAGCGCACCAGATGGACGAGGATTATGTGCGGGCGCTGGCCTATGGCTTGCCTCCCACAGGTGGCGAAGGCATCGGGATCGACCGGCTGGTGATGCTGCTGACCGGATCACGGTCGATTCGGGATGTAATTCTGTTTCCGCTGATGAGGCCTGAAAAGCAGTCGTCAGTTGACAGTGGTCAGTGATCAGTTTCCCCGTCCGCTGACAACTGAACACCGATCACTGATCACTGGAGACACTTTGAACATTCTTTTTGTTGGCGATATTTTTGGCAGCGCGGGGCGCAGGATTGTGCGCGAGCATATCGGGCATCTGCGCGAGGCGCACGCGGTGGAACTGACGATTATCAACGCCGAGAATGCGGCGGGCGGGTTTGGAGTGACGCCGCAGATTGCCGAGGACCTATTTGACCTGGGCGCGGATGTGCTGACCACCGGCAACCATGTTTGGGACAAGCGGGAGCTGATCGACTATATGAACTCGGCCGGCGCCGATAGCCAGGAGCGGGCGCGGCGGGTGCTGCGGCCGGCCAATCTGCAACCGGGGCTGGCGGGCTATGGCGTCTTTGTGGGGACGACGGAGAGCGGCGTGGAGTACGCAGTGATCGACCTCCAGGGGTGTGTGTTTATGAACACGACCAACGACCCGTTCCACGGGGTGAACGGGCTGCTGAAGGGGATCAAGGCCAAGGTGATCGTGGTGGATTTCCATGCCGAGGCGACCAGCGAGAAGGTGGCTATGGGCTGGCACCTGGATGGGCGAGTGACGGCGGTGCTGGGGACGCATACCCATATTCCGACGGCGGACCAGAGGGTGCTGCCGGGCGGGACGGCTTACCAGACCGATGTGGGCATGAGCGGGCCCTATGACAGCGTGATCGGCGTGGAGAAGGAGCTGGTGCTTCACCGGTTTTTGACGGGAATGCCAGGGAAGTTTGAGGCGGCCAAGGGGAACCCCAAGATGTGCGCAACGCTGGTCAGCTGCGACCCGGCGACGGGACGGGCTACGGCGATTCAGAGGATCATGCTGGGCGAGTGATTCCCGGCAGAAAGCGGCGCTAGGGCTGCGATTGGCCGCTTACGTCCACAGTGGGCGGAAGAGGCGTTCCCTGGAGATCGATCAACGTGGCTGGAAGACCCTTGGGCAGCCTGGCGGGCGCGGCCGTGTGCTCGGCTTTGAGCAGCTTGCCCTTCTTGTCGAAGATCATGGTCCACTGCATGGGCTGTGGGCGGGCCGCGAGGTCAAGGAACCTGACGAGGGCGCCGCCTTCAACCGGAATCTCAAGAGTGGCAGCTGCGCCGGATGAGAATTTTTCTGCCTCTGTGCTGTCAACAATCAAGGAAACCTGGGGATGCGCTCCGGCCAGCGCCGCGTAGCACATGCCGGTGGCGAGCCAATCGGGCGGATAGCTGGGATGCTCCTCGGCGCGAATGTGATTGAAGGCCGAGATGGTCAGCGCATTGATGGGCGCGGGGGAAAAAAGCGAATAGCCGCGGCGCAGGATGGGGATGATGCGCACCCGGCCCTCGCCCATGCGGGGAATGGAGGCGGTGAAGACACTCTCGTCGCCCTTGCCGTTGTTCCGAGTGAATTTGAGCAACACGTGTTTGGGGAAGACGGGGCAGACGATCTGCTGATAGCTCCACTTGCCCTGGTTGAACTCCAGGCCGACAAAATTGACCCGCTCGCGGATGGAGGACTCGCCGTCGGCTTCGACTTCGGCGTCCTTTTCGGTCATTTGGTCGGGAGACCGGAACTCGATGGGAAGCACCGGGGTGCGTGCCCATCTGCCGGGAGGAAACGGCAGGGGCGGCGACGGCTTTTCAGTCACCGGATTGACCTGGTACGTTGTCGCGGGCACATCCTGCACGGCCTGGCCAGCCAAAAGGGCACTGCTGGCGGCAATCGCAGCCACTGCGAGGAGGATGGGCAGACTGCGCAATAGTTCCATACGTTCACTAGACTACCACCAATGCATGGAGCCACTGCGTAGGCCAGCCTTTTGGTCCACTGCATGGAGCACCCACCGCGTAGGGCAGTTTTTTTCACCGCTGTGACCAGCTTGTGACGGCACTTCCACCTGTAGGAGTGCGCACATGCTGGGCGCACAAGCAAAAAGATGCCGGGGCTCAAATCCCGCCATTTTCGTCTGCAATTCGATCTCTTGCCCTCGGAGCGGCTCGATAAATCGGATGCCCGCCAATCCCCCACGAACAAACTAACCACTGTTCACTGACAACTGACCGCTGTCTTCACGACGCCATCCCCAGCCCCACCAGGTTCGCCGCCGCAATAATAATCAGCATCCCCGCCCACAGCAGCCGAACCGGCCGCCCGCTGATCCCGGCCCACTCGCCCAATGCCAATCCAATGATGCCGGCAAACAGAACATACCCGCTCATGTGCAGCATCCAGTTCACATGCGCCAGCCGCACCGGAATGTTGGCCTGGCCCCATGCGTAGAAGAAGAACTGCAGATACCACATAATCCCGCCCGTCGCCGCCAACGCTCCGTTCTTCAGCAGAACGTTGCCGGGCTGGCTCAGGTCCGCGCGCAGTGAGAGCCGCTGCAACGCGGCCAGCCGGATGAAGCAGTAGCTCAGATTCACCACCGCCCCGCCGCCCATGATGAACACATAGCTCGGCAGTGCCGCATACAGCGGGTTCACGCCCACTGCAAGCGCCGCCGCCTTCATCGGCTCCGCCGCGCTCATGGCAAAGGCCATGCCGGATGAAAAGATCCCGCACAGAATCGCCAGCAGCAGCCCAAGCTTCACGTTGAACTCCTGCGGCGCGCCACGCATCTGAATCTCCTTCTGATGCCCGGCATACGAAACCACCGCCACCCCGACCACCGCCAGCAACAGCCCCGCCATCGTCAGCAGCCCGCTCCTGGTCTGAAACAGAACCGAGAACTGCCCATGCAGAATCGGCGGCACAATCGTCCCCACCACCAGCGTCACGCCAATCGCCACGCCCACGCCCAATGAAATCCCCAGGTGCCGCATGGTCAGCCCATAGCTCACGTTGCCCACGCCCCACATGGCTCCAAACAGCGCCATCTTCAACAGCACATCCGGCCCAATCGACCCATAGAACCCGCGAAAATTCGGCAGCAGCAACAGGCTCACGCCAATCGGCAACAGAATCCATGAGAACAGGCCGGCAATGGCCCAGGTGGTCTCCCACGACCACTTCTTTACTTTTCCTATCGGCGCATAGAACGACGCTGCCGATGCCGCGCCCACCATGTGCCATCCGATTCCCGCCAGTATTGCCGGCATTGATTCTCTCTCTCTTCAGTGGTTTCAAGACCTTTATAAGGCGAAGCCCTTTACTCGACCTTCACAGCAAAGCTATAGCTCCCCGACGCTAGTTCAAACCCGCTCTGTCCATCGCGCGTACGAGCCTTGGCTAGCTTGCTCTCCGCCAGCGGAACCCCGTCCAGCCTATAGTTCGCAGCCTCCGCCCCGCTCACCGCCAGCCACCCCGTCGTGTTGCCCGGCAGCGTCAAATGCCACTCCGCCGCCGCGCCCTTCACCGTCCAGTCCGAGTGAATCGCCCCATAGCTCGAAGCATAATCGAACCGCACGCTCCCCAGCCGTGCATCGAACACCGGATGCAGCACCACCGTGTGGAACCCCGCATCCAGCGGCGTCGCGTCCACTCCCGCCGCGTAGCGATAGATCCAGTCCGCCACCGCGCCATACGCGTAATGGTTATAGCTGTTCATGCTCGGGTCGCCCTTCATCTGGTCCCCGTTCCACCGCTCCCACATGGTCGTCGCCCCATGCTCCACCAGGTAGCCCCAAGAGGGATACGCAGTATTCAGCAGCAGCTTGTAAGCCAGCTTCGCGTTTCCCGCCTTCGTCAACTCCTCCAGCAGGTACGGCGTTCCCAGAAACCCCGTGCCCAGCAGCCCGCGGTTCGCCTCGATCTTCGCCGCCAGCTTCGCCGCCGCCGCCGCACGCAGATCGTCCGGCAACAAATTCATATGCAGCGCCAACACATACCCTGCCTGCGTATCTCCGCCCTTGCTCCGCGCATCAGGATTGTTGATCTCTCCAAACGGCGAAGGCGTATTGTCCGCCCCGGCCACAAATCCGTCGCTGTGCACAAACTGCTTCTGAAACGCCGCGCGAATCTTCTCAAACTGCCGCGCGTACTTCTCTTCGTCCGCGGCCCTCCCCGTCGCGTGCGCCATCTGCCGCATCAGGGTCACGTCGTAGGCCCAGTAGGCAGTCGCAATCAGCACATAATCCGTCTTGCCTTCCGGCGAAAGCCAGTCCCCAAAAGGCGTCCCCGACTGGTTCTTCCACAACCCATCCGGATTGGCCGCGTCAATGGCGTTGAGATACCGCTCCATCGCCGCCCAGTTCTGGTCGATCATGCTCCAGTCGCCCGTCTGCAGCCACGACGTCCACGGAATCACCACTCCCGCATCGCTCCATCCTGCCCCGGAGCCCGATGTCGCCGCCGCCGTTCCCGGCGCATAGATGCCGAAGTAGGGCGTGTCCTGCTGCGTCCCGCGCATATCCTGGGCAAACTTCCGCGAGAACGCGGCAATCCCCATGTTGTAGCTTGCCGCCCGCCAGAACACCTGGGCATCCGCCATCCAGCCCAGCCGCTCATCCCGCTGCGGGCAATCCGTCGGCACGCCCACAAAGTTGGACCGCTGACCCCACTGGATATTGCTCCACAGCTTGTTGATCATCGCGCTGCCGGTCGTGAGCTGCGCAGTGAACGGCGCATCTGTATGCACCACCAGCGCCGTCACATCCTCCTTCGCCGGAGCCTTCGCCAACCCCGTAATCTCGATATACCGGAACCCATGGAAGGTGAACTGCGGCGTCAGTTCCTCCACGCCCTTGCTGCTCAGCGTGAAATAGTCCGTCACCTTGGCCGTGCGCAGGTTGTCGGTATAAACGGTCCCGTCGCTGTTCACAATCTCGGCAAAGCGCAACCGCACCTTTGTCCCTGCCGGACCCTCCAGACGAACCCGCTCCACGCCCGCCAGGTTCTGTCCCAGGTCGTAAACAAACACGCCCGGCTTCGGCTCCGTCATCGACTTCGCCGCCACCGTCCGCTCCACGCGAATCGCCGGATAATCCTGCGCCTCAATCGCAATCGACTTGGGCTCAATCAAAAGCACCGGCTTCCAGCCTGCTCCGGAAATCCCCGCCACAGCCCATCCTGAATGCGCCAGCCGCTCGTCCTGGCTCTCCCCGTCGTAAATCTCCGCGTGCTCAATATACGAGGTATTCGCCTGCCAACTCGCATCCGACTGCACCCACTCCACGCTTCCATCCACGTGCTCAATCCGTAGCTGTGCCCGCAAGGCCGGCGGCGTATCGCCATAGTTATTCGGCTGCTGATACCACTCCAGCGGAGTCGCATACCAACCCGGCGCCAGCAGCGCCGCAACCACGTTCTCCCCGCTCGCCACCTGCGCGGTCACGTCATAGGTCTGGTACTTCACATGCTGCCGGTAATCCGTCCATCCCGGCGCAAGCAGCGCATCGCCCACCCGCCGTCCATTCAAAAACAGCTCATAGGCCCCCAGCGCCGTCGCATACAGCCGCGCCGACTTCACCGCACTCGTCACCTTGAACTCGTGCCGCAGCGCCTTCACGGAGTCCGGAATCCACGGATGCCCCAGCGGCTGGCCCATCGTTGCCCCCGGCGCTTGCGTCCCCTCTACAGCCGTCTTCCATCCCGCGTCATCAAAGCCCGCCGCCTGCCATCCCGCAGCCGCATGAATCGCCGACTTCCAATCCAAGCCGCTCACAAATACGCCGCTGGTTCCGTCCGCATATTCCACAAACAGTGTTGCAGTCACCGCCGGCGCAGCCTCAATGGCCATCCCATTCGGATTGGCAACATAATGCACCGCCTCAATCGCAAGCGTGTTCGCGCCCGCCTTCAGCTTGCCCGTCGCCTCCGCTCGCACAAACTTCTTCCACGGCAACTGCTTGTACGGCGGAAGCGGCGACGCAGAAATCACCTGCTCCCCGTTGATCCACGCCGCCACCGTCTCCTGCCCCGTCGCATACAGTGCCGCCCGCCGCACCGGCTTGCTCAGCGTCACCGTCTTGCGAAATGCAAAATGCTGCTCGTCGGCTTTCTCCCCCCCAAGCGCCTTCGCATCCGGGTTGGCGATCCACGCCGCCGGCGCATTCCGCACCGCCGCCTCCTCCGCCGTCTCGAAGCCAATCCACTCGGCGCGCCAACCCTCCTGCTTCAGCAGCCCCATCTCCCACCAGCTCGCGGCGCTTGCGGCATACGCCTTGCCGTCAGCCCCCCAAACCGTCACCCGCCAGAAGTAGCGCGTCGAAGCCTTCAGCGCCGGTCCTCCATAGCCCACATTCAAGCTCTCGCCCGACTCGATCTTCCCGCTGCCCCACACATCCGCCTTCGCCGCCGCACCCGTCAGCAACTCAGCCCGTGTGGCAACTTGAATTTGATACGCCGTCTGCTTAGCGCCGCGCCCCGGATCGTTCAACTGCCACGAGAACCGCGGCCTCGCGTCGTCAATCCCCAGCGGCGACTTCAAGTTATCCACCTGCAACCCAACCGGACCCGCGAGAGCAGCGGCAGCAGCCCCAGCCAACGGCGCCGCTCCCAGGCACAATCCCAATGCAATCCAGCGCATCATTTTCTTATCCATCTCTCCGCTCCATCTCAGTCGCAAGTGCGGCCAGGTCGCAGCCCACAAGCCAGCTCGCGCAAGCCATCCGATTGCCAGAGACAAAACCAGCGCGATCCCCGCACCAACTCCGCGCCTCGTCAGTCTTCTTAGCGCGTTTCCTCAAATGAAATAATTGCCCGATGGAAACCTTAAGCAACCCGGCGTGCCTTTGTCAAAGACATCTCAAGCGTCCAAATCCCCCCGACCTCGCACGCGCAAATCTCTCCCTGCTATCATGTGCATCGAGTTCCCGCGCGTACAAAATTCAAGCGCCGCGGCCCGCGGCCCACGCGGCCTCACCTATCTGTCCAAGCGCGCGAGCAGCCCGCTTGATCCCAACCACCCCGAGATGAAGGAGCAGAGATGACCGCCGCCCCCAATTGGAGTCAGGTCTACCTCCTCTTCCGTCACGGGTTGGTCTTCTCCGCCCTGCTCGCCGCTGTGCCCATCTTCACCCTCCTTCTGCTCCTCGGCGTCCTGCGCAAACCCGCATGGATCGCCGGCCTGGCCGGCCTTTGCGTTACCTTCCTCCTAGCCGTCGGCGCATACCATATGCCCCCCGTCACCGCCCTCAGTGCCGCCGCCAACGGCGTGGCCTTCAGCCTCTTTCCCGTCACCTGGATCATCTTCTGGGCCATCACCCTCTTCCGCGTCACCGTCCTCACCGGCCAGTTTGAAATCATCAAGGACTCCATTGGCAAGCTCACCGCCGACACCCGCCTCCAGGCCATCCTCATCGCCTTTGCCTTCGGCGGATTCCTCGAGAGCGCCGCCGGCTTCGGAGCACCCGTCGCCATTGCCGCAACCATGCTCATCGGTCTCGGCTTCTCGCCCTTCAGCGCCGCCGCCCTTTGCCTGCTGGCTAACACTGCGCCCGTAGCCTTCGGCTCCATCGGCATCCCCATCCTCACCCTCGCCGCCACCACCGGCCTGCCTCTCGTCAAACTCGGCGCGGCAGCCGGCCGCCTCTGCGCCCCCATCGCCGTCTTCATCCCCGTCTATCTCATCGTCGCCATCGGAGGCTTCGTTTCCCTCTCCGGAGTCCTGCTCCCGGCCATGCTCACCGGCGCAACCTACGCTGTGGTCCAACTCGCCGTCTCAGCCTTCCTCGGCCCGCAACTCGCCGGTATGCTCGGCTCCCTCGCCGCCATCGCCGCCCTCATCCTCTATCTCCGCTGCTGGCATCCTGAGAAAATCAACTCCGACGGCTTCGCAACCGACGCCCGCTTTGCCCGTCTCATCTCTCCCGACGAGCCGGAAGCCGAACTCGGCCAGATGCTTATTCCTCACCACACCCCCGCCGCGGTCCTCTACGCCTGGATGCCCTATGGAATCCTTGTCGCCTGCGTCTTGTTCTGGGGCCTGCCGCCCGTCCAAGCCGCACTCAACCGCTTCACCCTTCTGCTCCACTGGCCGTTCCTCGACAACATCGTCCTGCGCATGCCGCCCGTCGTCTCCTCGCCCGCGCCCTACCACGCCGTCTTCAACTTCAATTGGCTCTCCGCCTCCGGCACTGCCTGCATGGTCGCCACCCTCCTCTCGGCAGTCGCGCTCAAGATCAGCCCGCAAGCCTTTTTCGGCGTCCTCGCCAGCGTCGCCCGCCAGCTTCGCCTGCCCACGGTCACCGTAGCCTCCGTGCTCGCCATCGCCTTCCTCATGAACTACTGCGGCGCAACGGCAACTCTCGGCCTCGCCTTCTCGGCCACAGGCGTCCTCTTTCCCTTCTTCAGCCCGCTGCTCGGCTGGCTCGGCGTCTTCCTTACCGGCTCCGATACCTCTGCCAACGCACTCTTCGGCAGCCTGCAAGTCGTCACCGCCACCCGCCTCGGCCTCGACCCCGTCCTCATGGCCGCCGCCAACTCCACCGGTGGCGTCATGGGCAAGATGATTAGCCTGCAAACCATCGCCATCGCCGCCGCCGCCACCGGCCTGCCTCAATCCGGCGAGAGCAAGCTCTTCCGCTTCACCGTCCGTCACAGCCTCCTGCTCGCCGGCCTCGTTGGCTGCCTCACCCTCCTTTACGTCTACGTCTTCCACTTCAACTAAACAACAGGCCCGGCTCAGCCTCGCATCATCCTCGCTGGCCTAAAATGAGAGTGCGCCCACCGAGCCTCCGTCGAATCTCCGCTAGCTTTGTCGAGAAAGGACTGATCCAAAAAATGAAGCTTCTCCAACTTGCCGATCAAGTTCGCTTCAAAACCATGACCACTGAGGAGCTGCGCAGTACCTTTCTCCTTACCGATCTCTTCCAACCCGGCGAAATCAACCTTGCCTACGTTGACCTGGACCGCACCGTCATCGGATCCGCAGTCCCCGTCGCTCACCCGCTCACCCTCGAAGCCGACCCAACCCTCAAAGCCGATTTCTTCACCGAGCGCCGCGAACTCGGCATCCTCAACATCGGAGGACTCGGAGCAATCACCGTCAACGGCAACCGCTTCCCCCTCGGCAATCTCGACGCCCTCTACGTCGGCCGCGGCAGCCAACCTATCTCATTTGAAAGCCTCAACCCTGCCCAGCCCGCGGAGTTCTATCTCCTCAGCTACCCCGCCCATGCCGTCCACCCCACCCAACTCATCCCGTCTGCCGGCCTGCCACACTCTGACCTTGGCGCTCCTGAGACCGCCAATCAACGCGCCATCACCCGCCTCATCCATCTCGGCGGAGTGCGCAGTTGCCAGGTGGTTATGGGCTTTACCCAGCTCGCCCCAGGCAGTGTCTGGAACACCATGCCGCCCCACACCCACATGCGCCGCTCCGAGGTTTATCTCTACTTCAACCTTCCCGCCGCCGACCGCGTCATTCACCTCATGGGCCCGCCCCATGAAACGCGCAATCTCGTCCTCGCCAATAAACAGGTCGTCGTCTCACCCGGCTGGTCTATCCATGCCGGCGTCGGCAGCGCAAGCTACACCTTCTGCTGGGGCATGGGCGGCGAGAACCAGCAATACGACGACATGGACAAAGTGGCAATCGCCGATCTCCTCTAAACATCCACGATGCGAGGCACGCAATGACTCTTGAAGCTTTCAGTCTCAAAGGCAAGACCGCGCTGGTCACCGGCTCTTCCCGCGGCCTCGGCGCAGGCATCGCTCTCGCGCTGGCTGAGGCCGGCGCGCAGGTGGCGCTCCACGGCTCAAAATCCGTCCGCCAAACCACGCAGGATCAGCTCGCAAAAACCGGCGTCCGCACCGCAACCTTCGTCGCCAACGTCAGCGACGACGCAGCCTGCTCCCGCTTGATTGACCAGGTCCTCGCTGAATTCGGCCGCATTGACATCCTCGTCAACAACGCCGGCACCACCCGCCGCGCCCCGGCTGAGCAGTTCTCCTTCGAAGACTGGAACCTCGTGCTGGCCACCAACCTCACCAGCGTCTTCCGCCTCACGCAACTCGCCGGCAAGCACATGCTCGCGCAAGGCTCCGGCAAAATCATCAACATCGCCTCGCTGCTCACCTTTCAGGGCGGCATCCTCGTCCCCGCTTACGCCGCGGCCAAAGGCGGAGTCGGCCAGCTCACCAAAGCCTTCGCCAACGAGTGGGCATCGAAAGGCATCAACGTCAATGCCATCGCTCCCGGCTACATGGATACCGAACTGACCGAGCCGCTCATGAAAGATCCCGAACGCGCCCGCCAGATCCTCGAACGCATTCCCGCCAACCGCTGGGGAAAGCCCTCCGACCTCGGCGGCGCAGCCGTCTTTCTCGCCTCCTCGGCAAGCGACTACATTCACGGCCACATTCTCGCCGTTGACGGCGGCTGGCTCGGCCGATAAACCCGCCTGCCCGTAGCAACCATTGCTTCTAGATGAAATGAGGAATGATGAAGACCATCCTGCAAACAGCAGCCATCGTTGCGGTAACCCTCCTTGCCTCAGCCGCCGGCGCACAATCCCCCACCGTCGACCACCTCACCCAGGCCGACCTGCTAGCCAAAGCGCAGCAGATCGCCCCCCAGGCCACCGAAACCGGACTCGCCACCGTCAAACTCGCCGACTACCCCAATCACTTCACCATGATTACGTTGCGCAACAAGTCCGGCATCGCAGAGGTTCACGAGCAGTATGCTGATGTCTTCCTTGTGCTTCGCGGCAAAGCCACCCTCGTCACCGGCGGAACTGTCCCGGAAGCAAAGACCGTGAGCCCCGGCGAAATCCGCGGAGCAGCGGTCCAGGGCGGCACGCAGACTTCACTCACCAAGGGCGACGTTGTCCACATCCCCGCGAAGGTGCCGCACCAGCTCCTGCTCCCCGCGCACAGTGAGTTCGTCTATTTCGTCATCAAGGTCAAGGAGCTGGAGTAATCAAGGAGCAGTAGCAGCCGGTTGCTTTGTACCGCCGCAAACGCACGCTGCATAGCCCTTCGCGCTGTAGTTGTTCAGCGCGCAAACATACTGCGTCCAGAAAATGCGCAACTCCGCGGCCCGGTCTCCGGCAAAGTAATGCCTCAGGTAAGCCTGGCTCGCCTTTCCCGTCGCCCCGCGGTCGGCCTTGAACTCGGCAATCACCGCTTCCACCGCCGCAGGCGTAAACCGCGCCTGATCGTAGGTCGGATGAAAGTCATAGGTCTGCGCCCATCCGGCAGCAATCCCGGCCTCATACCCGGTCGAAACAACCTGGTAATCCTCCATCACCGATGACGCCGCATTCACCCGGGCAATCGTGAACGAAGGCTCATTGCCATCCACGGGCGAAATCGACGGAACAATTTTGATCGCCACTCCTCCTTGCGCGCCGTCTCCCTCCCGCGTCAGCACCCGCATCTCATCCATGTGCGTGTGCGCAAAGATGCCCAGCCGCACCACGTCCGCATACTCCACCATCAGGTCGGCCAGCTTGTCTTCCGCCAGAAACAGCACCGGATCTCCACCATCGCAGACATTGCTGAAGCTCATCAGAGTCGAGTACGGATCGATTCCCGGAGGAATGTGCCCCATCACCCACACCCGCTCCCCCGCCGCCCGCGCCTGCGCCAGTTGCTGCCGGATCCACGCCAGCTCAGCCGCACCCGCGCTGTCGTCCGGCTTGCCCGCGCAGCTTCGATACTTGGGCGACAGCAACAGATCGTTCACAACAATGAGCCGCGTGCCCTGCATCGGCTCGCCCATCGCAACACTGTAGTAGCCGCCCGCACCAAACTCGCTCGCCACCGTCTGCTGTTCGGCCGCCGGCAAACCCTTGGCGACTATCGCTCCAGCCTGCTTCAAAAACTCGCTCCCCGCATCCAGCCGGTAGTCGTCGCATGCCGTGTCGTTGTTGCCCAGCGCAACATACACCGGAACATGCGGAAACGCCGCGCGCAACTCGCCCACCACAAACTCCATCGTCTTCACCACAAACGCCTGATAGTCGCCCGCCGTCCCGCCCGGTAATACCTTGCCATACCGGCAAAAGAATCCATGCGCAATCAGGTCCCCGCTCACCGTAATAAACTTTGCGTTCGGCTGGGCCGCGCGCATCGCCTGCAATGCGGATTCAAGCAGCGAGTAGGGCGTATCCGCGCGGTGCGCGTAGCAGCTCCTTTGCAGCGCCGTGAAAGCCGGGTCCTGATTCTCAGAGGCTGGGGCCGAGAGAATCGCCCGCCATTCACTCGCCGGAGCAGCCGCAAGCTGCTTCACCTTCCCCGGATCGTGAAATGGATCGAAGTGAATATCGCTCACAAGCAGCGCGCCAACGCCGTGCCCTGGGGCCTGATCGGCGTGAGCCGCAACCGGCTCCGCGGCCTTGTCAGCCTGGGCCGACGCCGATGCAGCCACTCCACAAACCGCAACCAGCGCTGGAAGTACGAATCCAAACAATCTGCGCATGCCGTCTACCCCCACCGTGCCTCCATACTAAGCGATGCCGAACAACCTCCAGCCATCGCCCCGGTCCGCCGCAGCCCTTCAGCGCAACCGGAATCGCCCATCCGGAACTCCGCCCACTCCGGGCAGCAACGCAAAAAGGCTTCCTGAAAGCCGATCGCTCGAGCGCATGCTCGTGATATACAGCGTCTTCAGACCCTCCCCGCCAAAGGTGCATGTGGTCGGCGTCGAAACCGGCAATGCCACGGTGCGCTCAACCTGCCCATCCGGAGCCACGCGGATCAGGCATCCCGCTCCAGGCCGCGTGTTCCACAAGTACCCCTCCGCATCCATCGCCGATCCATCCGGAATGCCCTGCCCATACCCCACCAGGAACGGCTCCTCCCCTGAAATTGCCCCTGTCCGCTCGTCATAGTCGTAGCGATACAGCGCATTGGCCGCACTGTCGCCAAAATAAAACTTCTTGCCGTCCGGGCTCCACGCAACCGTATTCGATATCCCAATCCCCCTCTTCCACACTGAGCTCGATCCATCCGGATCGATGCGGTAGAGAACGCCGTCGGTAAACGGAACCTCAAGATTCTCGCCCCCCGGCCCCACGTTGTTGCGCATCGTCCCTACCCAAAGGCTCCCGCGCGCATCCACCCGCGCATCGTTGAAGCGCATCTCCGGCGCACCTTCCAGCCGCACAATCGTCTCAACATGCGGATGCGTCCGAGGCCGCCAAAGCCCCACCCTCGACCCCAGCACCAGCAGCAGGACCTCGGCATCGGTGGTCAGGTTCACCGCCGTCACCGGCTCGTCAAACAGCCAGGTCCGCGTCGTCTCCCTCTCAACGTCGTAGCGATGAACAAGAAACCGGTTGATGTCGGTCCAGTAGAGCGCGCCTTGCTCGGCGTGCCACACCGCGCCCTCTCCGCAGATGTCCCCGGCCGGCACAACACATTGAATCTCGTCCGTCCTCTCCATCTCATCCCTCCGCACAATCCATCACGGCAGCTCAACGAACCGCCGCAACCACCGCCTTCACCAGCATCACGCCCACTGTCGCTCCCGGATCCACCGTGCCAATCGAGTTCTCACCCCGGTAAGCGGCCCGCCCATGGACAGCTTGCATCTGCTTTGTCGCCTCAAGCCCTTTCTCCGCTGCCGCCAGCACAGCCTGCCACGCCGCAGCAAACGACTCACCCGCGCCCGCCCCCTGCAACGACTCCACCGCCGGCAGCAGCGCATCCACAATCGTCTTCTCGCCCGGCTTGCACTTGCCGCGCTCCATAATCCCGCGCACAAATCCGCTCAGCACCAGCGCCGACTCCGCCAGCCCCACTTCTTCCTTGCCCGCAACTTCCTTGCCCGCCTTCATGAACCCCGATGCAATCAAAGTTCCGAGCGTGCTCGGCGCTTCCTTCGCAATCGCCATCCCGGCCAGCAGCAGCAGCCTGCCCGCATCCTTCTCCGTGTAGCCCTCTGCCGCCTTGGCCGCAGCGGCAAATCCCTTGCTCATCGTGATGCCCAGATCACCATCGCCGGCAGCCGCATCCAACTCCGTCAGCAAGTCAAAGTTCTCCGCCATCGTCCGCGAAAGATCGGCAAAGATCCCCTGCAACTCTGCAATACTCAAACTCCTGCTCATCGTCTATCTATCCTTTTCAAATTTAAGGTTGGCTGAAAAAAGGCGTGTGCGCTGCCTGATCGAGCAATCCCGTAAGCTCATCGTCCAGTCTCAAAATACTAATCGACGCGCCCGCCATCTCCATTGACGTCGCAAACTCGCCCACATACGCGCGATGAGTCCCCACGCCCATCCCCTTCAATCTCTGGTCCACCCGCCGGTACAGCACATACAACTCTTCCAGCGGTGTGCCTCCCAACCCATTCACCAGCACGGCAACAGTCTCACCCTTCGCGCAGGGCATGTCTTCCAGGATCGTCGCCAGCATCTGGTCCACCACCGCATCGGCAGGCTGAATCGGCCCCTTGCTCACGCCCGCCTCGCCATGAATCCCCATCCCGATCTCCATCTCCCCCTCGCCAATTGAAAACGTCGGCTTGCCCACCTCCGGTATCGTGCACGGAGAAAGCGCCACGCCCATGCTGCGCACCCGCGAAGCCACTTTCTCCGCCACCGCTTTCACCTCGTCCAGGTTCGCCATCCGCGCCGCCAGCGCCCCCGCAATCTTGTAGATGAAAAATATCCCCGCCACCCCGCGCCGCTTGTCCTCGCTCCCCTTCGGCGCTGAGGCTACATCGTCCGTGCCTCTCACCTGCTCCACGCGAATGTCGTCCACCGCCGCCATCTCTCCGGCCAGTTCAAAGTTCATCGTGTCGCCGCCGTAGTTGCCATAGATATAGAGAACGCCCGCGCCGGCATCGATCGCCTTCGTCACCTCCAGCATCCGTTCCGCACTCGGCGACTGAAACACCCCGCCCACGCAACATCCATCCAGCATCCCCTCGCCCACGTAGCCCAGAAACAGCGGCAGGTGTCCTGAGCCGCCCCCCGTCGCCAGCGCCACTTTGCCCTTCTGCTTCTTCGCTGTCGCCAGGCACCGGAGGTCGCCGTTCACACACTTCACCTGGTTCCCATGCGCCGCATAAATCCCCTCCAGCATCTCGTCCACCATCATCGCCGGATCGTTGATCAGCTTTCTCATCGCTCACCTGCCTGATCTTTCTATTCGCGCTTCAGTATATTCCCTGCCCCTGTTGCCCAATCGACCCGCGCGCAATCTCGTTGACAGTCCATGCACCCTGGGTCAGAATGAGTGGGTCGCTCGACGTCCGCGATCAACACCCCAAGGACAACACCATCGGAAAAACCATGAACGACTCGAAACCCCGCCGCAGCGAAATCTGGTTCAACGACAAGAAGGAACCCGGCGAAACCGCCATCTATCTTGAGCGCTTCGCCAACTACGGCGTAACGCCGCAGGAGCTGCAAAGTTCCCGACCCATCATCGGCATCGCCCAATCCGGCAGCGACGTCGTCCCCTGCAATCGAATCCATCTCACCCTCGTCGAGCGCGTCAAGGCCGGCATTCGCGACGCCGGCGGCGTGCCCCTCGAGTTTCCCACCCACCCTCTTCAGGAAACCGTCCGCCGCCCCACCGCCGCCCTTGACCGCAACCTCGCCTATCTCGGCCTCGTTGAAATGCTGGCCGGCTATCCCTTCGATGGCGTCGTCCTCACCACCGGCTGCGACAAGACCCCCCCCTCCGCCCTCATGGCCGTCTCCACCGTCAACCTGCCCGCCATCGTCCTCTCCGCCGGACCCATGCTTGACAGCTACGTCAACGGCAAGCTCGCCGGCACCGGCATGGCCCTGTGGGAAGCCCGCCGCCAGCTCGCCGCAGGGCAGATCACTGGCGCCGAACTCATCGACCGCATGATCGATGGCACCACCAGCGCCGGCTACTGCAACACCATGGGCACCGCCTCCTCCATGAACTCGCTCGCCGAGGCCCTCGGCATGTCGCTTCCCGGCTGCGGAACCATCCCCGCCGCCTATGCCGAGCGCGCCCAGATGGCCTATCGCACCGGCCTGCGCATCGTCGAGATGGTCCGCGAAGATCTCACCCCCTCCAAAATTCTCACCCGCGAAGCCTTTGAGAACGCCATCGTCGTCAACTCCGCCATCGGCGGCTCAACCAACTGCCCCATCCACATCAACGCCATCGCCCGGCACATCGGCGTCCCCCTCGACATCCGCGACTGGGAGACCGTCGGCCATCCCATCCATCTGCTCGCCAATGTGCAGCCCGCCGGCCACTATCTCGGTGAAGGCTTCCATCGCGCCGGCGGCATCCCTGCCGTGATCGGCGAACTCATTGAGGCCGGGAAAATCCGCACCTCCGCCCTCACCGTCACCGGAAAAACCATGGGCGAGAACTGCGCCAACACCCGCAGCAAAGACCACGACGTCATCCGTCCCTACTCCAACCCGCTCATCCCCGAGGCCGGCCTCATCGTCCTCTCCGGCAATCTCTTTGACTCCGCCGTCATGAAGACCTCCGTCATCAGCCAGAGTTTCCGCCAGCGCTATCTCTCCGATCAGGCCGACCCTGAAAGCTTCACGTCAACTGTTGTTGTTTTCGACGGCCCTGAAGATTACCGCGCCCGCATTGGTGACCCCGCCCTCCACGTCAGTGAAGACTCCATGCTCGTCATCCGCTACTGCGGCCCTGTGGGCTATCCCGGCTCGGCTGAAGTCGTCAACATGACGCCACCGGGCGCGCTCGTCCAGCGCGGCGTCCGCATGCTCCCCTGCATGGGCGACGGCCGCCAGAGCGGAACCTCCGACTGTCCCTCCATCCTCAACATCTCGCCTGAAGCAGCCATCGGCGGCAATCTCGCCATCCTCCGCAACGGCGACAGAGTCCGCGTAAGCATCCGCGAGCGCAGTGTCACTCTCCTCGTTCCCCAGGAAGAAATCGACCGCCGCCGCGCCGAGCTCAAGCCCTTTGAAGTCGAGAACCACACACCATGGGAAGAGCTTTACCGCAACCGCGTCGGCCAGCTTGAAACCGGCGCAACTTTCGACTTCGCCACCAAATACCGCGACGTCCGCAAAGTCGTCCCCCGCCACTCGCATTAAGCGCCACATTATAGATTCGGCAAATAAATACTGACACTTTTTGTGGCGGCGTGCGTCTAATGAAGTATGGAACGTGAAGATGCCCGTAAGCTATCTCCAGAGGCACAGCATGAACGC
>Ga0302320_10005942_pt1 | contig 27237 bp, 26 predicted proteins | sample Bog_T0_3_FD_202130 | JGI IMG/M metagenome (GOLD analysis project Ga0302320, IMG submission 202130) | Peat permafrost microbial communities from Stordalen Mire near Abisko, Sweden - Bog_T0_3 | ecosystem: Environmental > Terrestrial > Soil > Wetlands > Peat | place: Sweden: Abisko, Stordalen Mire...
GGGTATTGGGCCGGGCCTGTGTCTGGCCTCTTTCACGGGCCTGGGCGCGGGCGGCAGATTCGCGCGCACGGCGCTCTTTGAGCTCCGCCTCAACCCGCTGGCGGTAGAGATAGGCAAGAATTGCGGCAACGGCGGCGTAAAGGTCGACCGGTATCATCTGACCCACCTCTACCGACCTGTAAAGCGAGCGCGCCAGCGGCGGATTTTCGACGATAGGCACACCAGCCCAACGCGCCTCGGCTTTGATCTCCTCAGCCAGAAGGTTGCGCCCCTTGGCTACCAGCTTCGGCGGCTCCATCGTGGTGAAATCGAACGCCAGCGCCACCGCATAGTGCGTCGGATTGGTCAGAATCACCGCTGCCTTCGAAACGTCGGCCTTCACCCGCTTGCGCCGCAACTGGCGCTGCAGATTGCGGATCCGCCCCTTGATCTGCGGATTTCCTTCGGTCTGCTTCATCTCGTCGCGCATGTCCTCGCGGCTCATCTTCAAACGCGATTCGCGGCTTTGCCACTCAACCAGGTAGTCGATTGCCGACCAGCCGAAGAGCAGCCACGCTGCCGCCAGCAGGAGCCCATAGACATCCGATCCGAGCATTTCAAGGCGATTGGTCGAGAAAGGAGGTATGTCCAGCTGTCTGGCTATGCGCTGCACGGCAAAGATAGCCAGTGCGCTGGCAGGAATAAGGGACTTTGCCAACCGCGCCCCAGCCCGCAAGGAGAACAGATTCTTCACATTTGAAATGGGATTAATGCGATCCAGTTTGAAGCCGATATTGCCAATATGGATGTTGATGCCGCCAGTCTGTAGAACACCGATTCCAAGCGCGGCCGCGGCCACCGCAGCCATCACCAGTGCAGGGACGCCAAGCACACCGAGTACTAGCCGCCGCAGCGCGTAAAAGGTGGGCGCAATTGTGGCCGGCTCCCAGTGCGCAGGTAAGCCAAGATCGAGAAAGCCGATAAGAGCTCCCCTCCAAACGACCAGGATCTGGTTGCCGAGCGCGCCCAGAACCATAACACCGGCCAACGTCGCGGCCGCCGATGAAAGCTCACGGCTGTGCAGGATGTCTCCATCCTTGCGAGCCTGATCGCGACGATGCTGCGATGCCTGTTCTGTTTTCTCACCGGGCATCGGTCATCCCCCCAGTCCGTGCAACGAACCGGAACCAGGCGCTGAAATCAGACGCTCGGCCAGATCCAGCAATCCGGCAAAGCGTGCCTCAATGAAACGAGGCCACAAGGCCAACGAACCTGTAAGCAGAGCGAAACCGGTCAACGTCTTTAGCGGAACAGTCAGCTGCATGACCGGTAGTTGCGGACTGAGCTTGCCAAGCAAAGACACTGATACTTCGACAAGCATTGTGGCCGCCAGCACCGGCGCGGCCAACTCCACTGCGGCCAGAAATATTCCTCCCGCGGCGCGAACAATCTCCAACGCAGTTGTCGGCGGCATCGCGTAGCTGCCGAGCGGCACCACGCGAAAACTGCGCACCATTGAGGCCAGCAGGATGCGGTCAAGCCCCGCCGAAATCAAAATCAGCGTGCTCATTAGTTGAAACAGGTCGCCCAGAAGAGGAGTCTGGATGTTCGAAGTCGGGTCCAACAGGTTGACTGCCGAAAAGCTGAACTGCGCCCCGAGAATCTGGCCGGCAAACAGCATCATTTCGGTCAGCAGTGTCAGCGTCAACCCATAGACAAGTCCGACCGCCAATTCACCCAGCAGCGCGGAGAAACTGATTGACATCTGCGCATTCGGCAGCGACGCCACCAGCGGCGCCAGCAGCCACGCCATCGCTCCCACAAAAACTGCCTTCGTCCGGATTGGGAGCGCCGTCGACGAAAAGAATGGAGCAAAAGCAACCATACCGCTGATGCGCACGAGGGCGAGCGTCAGGGCGGTGAGAAAGTTGCTCCAGTCCAATTCAACGGCGTGCGGCATCGTTATCCCTTAGCCGCTAGCTGCTAGTTTCTAGCCTCTAGCTCTCGGTCGATCTTGCTTGACCGAGTTTGTGTTTCTATTCCAGTAACTCTTGCCTAGCCTCGATTAGCCGGAAGCTGATAGCTAGAAGCTGAATGCTGATTCTTCATCCCAGAAAGCGATGAAAATCGGTCATAAGCAGAACGGTGTAAGCGGACAACCTGGCCAGGAACCACGGCATTCCGACCAGCAGGATCATGCAGATTGCCCCCAGCCGCGGAACCGATGTGAGTGACTGCTCCTGCAAGCTGGTCAGCGTCTGCACCAGGCTGAGCAGGAAGCTCAGAAGCACCGTCGCAATCAGCAGTGGCGCAGCCAAAATCATTGATTCCTTCATTAACTGGCGAAGTATTTCGGAAACCATATCCGGCGTCATCAGGCTCTCTTTCAGAAACTCTTCAACAAGGAACCGGCCAGCAGATTCCAGCCATCCACCATCACAAACAGAAGAATTTTCAACGGTGTCGAAACCACTACGGGAGGCAACTGGAACATGCCTATCGAAGTAGTTACCGAAGCCGTTACAAGGTCAATCAGAAGAAAAGGCAGAAACAAGACCGCGCCGATGGAGAAACCAGCCTTCAATTCGGAAAGAATGTACGCAGGCACCACAACCCGCATTGGAAGCTCGTCAGGCGTATTGGGGCGGGCAACCTGGCCGGCGGCCGTAAACAGAGCCAAATCCTTTTCACGCGCATAGCGCAGCAAAAAGTGCTTGACCGGCGCTGAGCCGCGATCAATCGCTTCCATCCCCGTAATTTGTCCTGCTCGATAGGGTTCGACAGCCTGTTGATCCACTTGGTTGAGTACCGGCGTCATCAGGAACCACGTCATCATCAGAGCCAGTCCCAGCAATGTTGGATTGGAAGGCGCGGTCTGCGTACCCAGAGCTTGACGAAGAAAGTGAAAAACAACCAGGAGCCGCACCAGCGGGGTCATGGCCATTAAGATCGCTGGCAGAAGCGTAATCAGCGTCAGGACAAAAAGAATCGTCCAAGGCGTTGAATCGGAAGGATGAAGGCGCTGCGTAAGGTCAGGCAGTAGTGGCATCGGGGCAGCGGCTGCGACCCGCGCTACCGACCATAGGGCTACCATGAAACCCGAGCGAAATGCTGCCGGGACATGGGCGCAAGAGCCGGTTTGAGCCCTGGCACGTTCCTTGTGGCCTGGCGCTGTGATGTGTCATCAAGTGCGTAGAAGGCAGGAGTGCCTTCAGGTGACGTAGCTACAAGGAATCGCCGGCCCTCTGCCTCGATCAAGGCCAGCGATTGCCGCGGCGCAAGTGCGATGCGCTCCAGGACTGCCAACCTTCGAGGCGCGTTGCGCGTTACCCGGAGCCGCGCGAGCAACCACCCTGCAAGCCCCCCAACGGACTTCCTCGACTTTGGAGCGCTTTCCCTTTGTTCCTTATTCATTAACTTATCCTTCTTCCGGAGTTGTTTCCTCTAATCAACGAGGCGGATTAAACCAACCGGGTCAATCGGACTGCCAGCTGCGTTTCCATGACTTCGAATTCGCTCCACGCCAGTTGCACTTGTCCCGCAGATAGAGGGACGTCTTCCCCATGTCCCCAATCGGACTCGATCAGGTGGCCCGGCTCCAGCGCCAGCAGATTGCGTACCCTGAATTGACGGACTGGCACCGACACTTCCAACTCAACCGGCAACCTGGCCAGAGGAAGCGTAAGGACAATCGGCGATCCGCTCTGAAAGTCATGCGGTGAGGGCACCAGAGCCTGGTCGCCGACGTCCCCAGGCGCAATTTCAGAGCGCAGGCGATTCGCATGCTCGTTCCCTGGAGGCGCTAATGGAGTTGAAGTGGCCATGTACTGGAAAAGCAGGCACTAATGTGACCAGAAGCGAGACAGGAAGATTAGAAAAGACTCATTAAGCTGTTCTGGTTTTGTTCGCACCGTACCCCGGGGAATCCAGTGGCGAATGCAGGTGAGTCACATCGCTGTTACACTGAAGAGGAACGGTACTCTGCGGTTTTGCTGACATTTGGGACCCGGAATGCCATGAAATCGAGGTCAAGACTATGTCGGAACAGAACGGAAATAGAAGCTTTACTGGAACCAGCCTGCGTTTAAAGGTGGGCTTGGCGGAGATGCTCAAAGGCGGCGTCATCATGGACGTGATGAACGTGGAACAAGCGCGCATTGCCGAGGAAGCCGGCGCCACATCGGTGATGGCTCTCGAACGCGTTCCTGCCATGATCCGCGCTGAAGGCGGCGTAGCCCGTATGGCGAAGCCCAGCCTGATCAAGCAGATCATCCAGGCCGTTTCAATTCCGGTAATGGCCAAGGCCCGCATCGGCCATTTCGCAGAGGCACAGATTCTGCAGGAGTTGGGCGTGGACTTCATTGACGAAAGCGAGGTTCTGACCCCCGCCGACGAGGCTCATCACATCGACAAACACGCCTTCAAGACCCCATTTGTCTGCGGCGCGCGCAACTTGGGTGAGGCTCTACGCCGCATTGCCGAGGGCGCAGCCATGATCCGCACAAAAGGGGAAGCAGGAACCGGGGACGTTGTTCATGCCGTCCGGCATATGCGCCAGATCACCAGCGAAATGCGCGCTCTCACAGTCCTTTCCGAACAGGAGCTCTACAAGGCAGCCAAGGACCACCAGGCCCCTTACGAGCTGATCCGCATGGTCGCTCAGACCGGTAAGCTGCCAGTACCTAACTTCTCAGCTGGCGGCATTGCCACCCCGGCCGATGCCGCTCTGATGATGCAACTCGGCGCCGAAGCCATCTTCGTCGGCTCAGGCATTTTCATGAAAGAACGCGCCACGCCGCTCGACGTCGAGAACGATCCCAAGGAGCGTGAAGAAGCCGTCTCCCGCGCCAAGGCCATCGTCGAAGCCACCACGCACTACAACGACCCCAAGATCCTCGCCGAAGTCAGTGAGCAGGTCACCGGAACCATGAAAGGCCTGGCCGCCGCCGCAATCGAAGAGTCCCAACTCCTCCAAACCCGCGGCTGGTAGGATTTGCCATTCAGGCGAACGCTCGCTAACCGCTCGCAGTAATTTTGCGGCTTCCAATCCTTGCGCCAGAACACAGGTGGAAGGATACTCAGGTTCGTGGACGACTCCTAATCGTTGAGGGAAACAAGCCGCCAGGGGCGGACCATCTGTAGCTGTCGGCGGCCGGTACAGCAGCTTTCTTGCGAGGACAGTGATTGATTTCGCGAAAAACTAGCTTGCTCCTGCTAATCGCTCTAACCGCGGCGATTGTAATAGCTGCCTGCACGATCCCACGGATTCCGCAGCCCTTGTTCTATCACCAATTCGCGGATCGCCGCAGCTTTCTCGGTATACCGAACTTTGGCGATGTGACTTCCAATCTTCCTTTTGCCGTGATTGGAATCTGGGGCATCGTTTTGCTGTTTCGATCGAACCCTCAAAGAATCGCGGAGCATTTCGTCGACCCTCAAGAACGATGGCCGTACCTGTTTGTCTTTGCTGGATTGCTACTCACCGCATTCGGCTCCTCGTACTATCATCTTGCACCCGATAACGCGCGCCTGGTTTGGGATCGTCTCCCCATGACGATCACTTTTATGGGCATGGTAGCGGCAGTGATTGCTGAGCGAATCAGTGTTCGGCTCGGACTCTGGTTGCTGCCGTTCCTCCTGTGCGTCGGTCTGGCAAGCGTGTTCGAATGGTACTGGAGCGAAGTGTGCGGCGCAGGCGATCTGCGCTTCTATGCAGCGGTACAAGCCTATTCGGCGCTTGTGATCCTGTTGGCATTTCTGTTTCCGCGGCGCTATACGCGAACCTCGGATTTTGCGTTTGTCATTGGTTTCTATGCGCTCGCCAAGGCCCTGGAGCTTTACGACCGGCCAATCTTCACTGCACTCCACTTCGCGAGTGGTCACACTCTCAAGCATCTTTCCGCTGCCGCTGCCGGCTTCTGCATCCTGCGAATGCTCGAGAAGCGGAAGCCTGTCGTAGCCGAACTTTAAGCGCCTGCTTTGAATTCGAATCGATAGAATTGTTTAGGCGGCTGTTTTCGCCGATGAACCTTCTGCCGATTCAACTGGCTAAAGACGGAGCAACCGATTGACAAAAACGGCAAGTCAACAAGAGCCTCTCAAAAACCCTTTGCTTGATCTGGATGGCCCGGAACTCGGCGGAGAACAGAGTCGGCTCTCTGTAAATCGCCTCCGGCTCGAGGAACAGGCTGCAGGTCAAGAAGAGGTTCGACGGCTTCATCGAGCGGAACGCCCCGTGATCGGAGTGCTTGCAATTCAAGGCGATTTTGCTGCTCACGCCGAGGCGCTCGCCGAGGCCGGCGCGGACCCCGTCGAGGTGCGCAAGCCGGATCAGTTGGCGGGATTGGATGGGCTGATTCTGCCAGGAGGCGAGTCCACCACAGTTCTCCGCTTCCTGGATCGACTCCATTTTTTCGATGTCTTGAAGGATTTCTGTGCATGCAAGCCGGTCTTTGGAACATGCGCGGGAGCTATTCTGCTCGCGCGCGAGGTGCTCAGTCCGCCCCAACGTTCTTTGGGCCTGCTCGATGCAGTCGTCGAGCGGAACGCTTATGGCCGGCAGATCGACTCGACCATCATCACCGCTGAAACGAGCTTGTCGGGAGGACCGCTGGAAATGGTCTTCATCCGTGCCCCACGCATTGCCGAAACTGGCACAGGCGTTGAAGTATTGGCGCGCCGCGATCGTTACCCCGTGCTGGTCCAGCAGAGGAATTTAATGGCCGCCACGTTTCATCCGGAACTGTCCTCAGACCGGAGGGTACATCAGCTATTTGTCCAGTTAGTGACACGCTGGAGGACAGAATTGCCCGGAGGATAGGAGGCGCGAATCAGCCTGCTTTCTCGCTGGACGAGACAGTTCTGCAAAAATCGATCCATCTTCTTCGATTCTGCATGCGTCCAACTCAAAGTGAGTGTAATCTCATCCTCAAAGAGGACCGCATGCCCTCCATCTTTACGCCTACCCCTTCGGAAACGGAACGCAAAGAGCCGGGAATCGGCGGCAAACCACCTGTTGACCGGCGGCCGACCGGCGGCGGCGGCGGTGGTGGGGATGACGAGTGGAAAAATGAGCGGCGCGGTCCCCGCGAACTGCTGAACAAAGTACGATTTTTCGTGCTTTCCGGCTTGGCTGCGGACATGATCTTTTTTGCAGTACTCGTGCTGTTCTTCTTTGCACGGCAGGCGGGCATGCGCATGGACCCCAGAAGCCACGAATTCATCGGTGACTGGCATCCCGTTCTGCTGCCCCATATTCTCTACCTCAATACTGCGATTCTGATCCTAAGTAGCCTGACGATGGAGCGAGCTCGGCAGAATATCTTTCGCGAGATCGATGTGCTGGAAGAGTGGCTGGGAATGGGAAGACCCGCGCTGCGCAGTTCACTCCCCTGGGTTGGAGCGACACTGGTTCTAAGTGTGCTTTTTCTGACCGGACAGACTGTAGCCTGGAGGCAACTTAGCGCCCAAGGTTTTGCATTTGATCGCTTTTCAACTCCGGCAAGTTATTTTTTTTACGTGATCACGGGCCTGCACGCCGCACACCTGATCTTGGGACTGTTGGCACTGCTCTTTTGCCTGTGCGCCCTTGGGTATTTCAAGCGAGTCGAGTATCGTCAGATTGCCGTAGACTCAACCGCGTGGTTCTGGCACACAATGAGCCTGGCGTGGCTGGTTTTGGTAACTGTTCTCGCATTGGGGCAATAGAATCTGCCGTTCCGCCTGCAACCCTCTATGCAGCGCGAAGATGGAACGCTGCGCGCAGCCGCTCTGCTACCGTGGGTACTATGGGGCATTCATAATAGACTTGGCGGTTGACTGCCATAAGAAGCTGAACCGCTTCCAATCGGCCGTTCCCAGGAGTTAATCCCGCATTGTCATGTACAAATTCATCGGTGAGGTATTCGATGGCGTGACCAAGAATTTCGAGAGCATGTCCAGCCTGCGGAGTAATACGACGACGGCGGTTAACCGTGACAGTCCGGCCTGAAGATGCAACATGGGCTCGGGTGGGAATGGTGAAGCTGGAAGTCATCGAAGTTGCCATGTTGTCTTATCCTCAATTTCTTCTTCGGCGGCTAGTAACATTTGTTCAGATAACCGAAGTAACTGATCCCTGGAAGTCCTCAACAGTATCGCGTTCCCTTGTTTGAATCGATGTGACGTACTTCACCGCTCCTGAAGCATCGCAACGGAGATATTGAGTTGGATGTCACAAACACCTGGGAAGTAGCACGAAAGGTACCCCAAAAAGCGAAATCCCACGATGAAGATACCCCGGACCAGCATAAGACCGGCAATACCCCATTTCGGGCAGCACGTCCCACTTTGGCATCGCTGGATATTGTGTCGTGCCGCGCAACGGCTGAAAATGATCTCCAATGGCTCGAATCTCCAATATTGTCGGGCCGATTATTCTCAGGGGCGCATACTTCAACAGCTTTTGGCCACAGCCTTTGCCTTGACGGGATGAGGCTGAAAACCTAAGCTCAAACCAGCGTCCTGTTCGCCCTAGACCTGAGTTGGTTAAGGCGTACAGGCGCAATTTCCACGGATTCTTTAGAGACTGGGCGGCGATGGTCGATTATTCCTGGCAGTATCTCCCGCTTTTCATGCAGATTGTGGCCGTTGTCCTGCTTGGGGTGGGGATGGTTTTCGGCTCCTCGAAGGTGGGCCGGCATCGCAACACTGTCACCAAGCTGGCTGCCTACGAATGCGGCATTGAGGCGGTTGGCGATGCGCGCGGACGATTCAGCGTGCGCTTTTACCTGGTTGCAGTTCTCTTCATCCTGTTTGACGTGGAAGCGGTTTTCATGATGCCCTGGGCAGTCGTGTACCACAAGTTGCCTGCACTGACGGGCGTCTCCCGGCTGTTCGGATTCTGGGAGATGCTGGTTTATCTGGGCTTTGTAGCCGTCGGGCTCTACTACATTGTGCGCAAGGGCGTCCTTGACTGGAGCCGGGACAAGGCGGACCTTTAGGATGGCCGAAACGAATAACATGCCCGAAACGAATCCACTCTTTGGCAAGGCGGCAGTTCTGGAAGGGCTCCCGGATCACCCGGCCGTCAAGGCAATTCTCGTCTGGAACGCTGACGCGCTCACAGACGCGAAATTCGATTTCAATGAACTCACTCTGACCATAGCGCCGGAACATATTCGCGCAGCAGCCGCAACGGTGCAAGCAGCCGGCTACAACTTCTTTGAGGACGTGACCGCGGTCGACTGGTTCCCTGCCTCGCCTCGCTTTCAGTTGAGCTACCACATTCTTTCGTTCGGGATGAAGCAGCGTATCCGGCTGCGGGTGCTTCTAGATGAGGCTACCCCGGCCATCGACTCGATCACGCCCATCTGGCCCGGGGCAAACTATTACGAGCGCGAAATCTTCGACCTGTTCGGCATCCGTTTCGACGAGCATCCCAACCTGCGCCGCATCATGATGCCCGACGAATGGAAAGGCCATCCTCTGCGCAAGGACTATCCGGTAGAGGGGTACCGCTAATGATTGATCAGGGAACAATGCCCGTCCTTGAACCGGCGGAAGGTGCAAAAGACCAGCACATGGTCATTAACATGGGGCCGCAGCATCCGGCTACCCATGGCGTTCTGCGCCTGGTGCTTGAGATTGACGGCGAAATCATTGTCCGCATCTACCCCGAGATCGGCTACCTGCATACCGGCATCGAGAAGACCTGCGAGGCGAAGTTCTATCAGCAAGTGGTGCCGCTTACCGACCGCATCAACTACCTCGACCCGCTGGCTAATAATCTTTGCTATGCGCTGGCTGTCGAGAAGCTCCTCGGCCTGGACATTCCCCCGAAGGCGCAATGGATGCGGGTGCTGCTGGCCGAGTTGAGCCGCTTGAATTCGCACCTGATCTGGTTGGGCACGCATGCGATGGATATTGGCGCGCTCACTGTTTTTCTGTATACATTCCGCGAACGCGAAGACATTCTCCGGCTGTTTGAAGCAGTGGCCGGGCAGCGGATGATGACCAGTTACATCCGCATCGGCGGGCTGGCGTTGGAACCGCCTCTCGACTTCCTCGCCCGCGTGCAGGATTTCGTTCGCGTTTTGCCTGAAAAGATCGACGAGTATGCGAATCTGTTGACTGGAAATCCAATCTTCCGCAACCGGCTAAAAGGCGTTGGATTTCTCTCGCCTGAGGATGCGATTGCGCTGGGAGTAACCGGCCCTCCTTTGCGCGCTTCTGGAGTGGATTTCGACCTCCGCCGCGACATGCCCTACTCCAGCTATGAGAAGTTTCAGTTCAACGTGCCGGTTTCGAACGACTGCGATTGCTGGGCGCGATACGAAGTGCGACTTGTCGAGATGCGCGAGAGCGTGAAGATTATTCAACAGGCACTCGACGGCATGCCCGAAGGACCCGTAAAGGCCAATGCGCCGAAGATCGTGCTGCCCGATCGCGAAAAGATGAAGACACAGATGGAAGCGCTCATCCATCACTTCAAGATTGTCACCGAAGGATTCGCAGTGCCGGCCGGCGAGGTGTATCAAGGTATTGAATGCGGCCACGGGCAGATGGGCTACTATGTTGTTTCGGACGGGACCGCGAAGCCGTATCGGGTACACATGCGGTACCCGTCGTTTGCCACGTTGCAAGCGCTGGAAACGATGTGCAAGGGGCGCATGCTTGCCGATCTGGTGGCAGTGATTGGGTCGATTGACATTGTGTTGGGGGAAATCGACCGGTAAAGCAGGGTTAGGGATTAGGGTTAGGCACGAAGGCGTCTCGTGTGACTCCAAAGGCTGCGGAAGAATTGTACGGACAAGGCTAGAATCTGCCAGCGCATGACTTTAGTCGTGCCGCACATGTGGCAAACAGAACCTGGGCTTAAGCCCCGAGGGAACGCAGGTTGGGACAAACTGAACTCATGACGACTGACCCAACCGCAGGTTCGGCTCAGCTGTACGTCGAGCTTTGGGTCTCCCTCGCTTCCCTGCTGCGCAGCTACACCGCGGCGCATGGATTAAACGGAAACCGCCAGGCCACGGTTGAATTGGGAGAAGACCGAATTCTAGTACGGCACGGCGACGATTGGCTGGATTTGAAACGCATTGACGCGGTAGTCATCTGGCAGCGCGAAGATGGAAGGCAAGGAAAACTGGAGTTCACCGATCACGGCCGGTTGCGTGAATTAGGCTTGAATACGACAGACGGGGAAGAAATGGATATGGCAGCTGAACGATGGGCGCGGGAGTTGATGCTATGAGCCCTGAGACGATGAGCATCTTTTCGCCCAAGGTGGCGGCTCGCTTCGACTCTCTGGTAGAGAAGTACCCGGTTCGCCGCTCGGCGCTGGTGCCCATGCTGCTCTATGCGCAGGACGAGATCGGCTACCTCTCCGATGCTGTTATCGCCGAAGTGGCAGATCGCATCGGCATCACTGAACTTGATGTTCGCAATGTGGCGACTTACTATTCCATGCTGCGCTTCAAGCCGGCGGGAAAATACAATGTGCAAGTCTGTACCAACATCAGCTGCATGCTGCGCGGGGCGTACGACCTCTACGAGCGTTTCCAGGAGGAACTTGGCATCGGACACAAAGGTGTCACGCCAGACGGGTTGTTCTCGCTGGAAGAGGTCGAGTGCATCGGCGCATGTTGCTGGGGGCCGGCCATCCAGGTGAACTACGATTTTCACGACGACCTCACGCCACAACATGTAACCGGCATTCTGGAGTCTTATCGCGGCAGGGCAAAGGCAGAGGGGAAGGCATCCCATGCCTAGGCTCGTTTCCCATCCCGATGAAGTCAAGGTTGTCAGCAAGCGCTTTGGTCAGGGTGCTGCAAACATCGATCGATATATCGAGCTCGGCGGCTACGCTTCCGCGAAGAAATGCCTGGACCAAGGTGCGGAATGGATCATCGAAGAGATGAAGGCTTCGAGCCTGCGTGGACGCGGCGGCGCCGGTTTCCCGACAGGCCTGAAGTGGTCGTTCGTTCCTAAGCAATCAGCCAAACCGAAATACGTTCTTGTAAATGGCGATGAGAGCGAGCCTGGAACCTGCAAGGATCACCTCATTTTCCTGCACGATCCTCACGCCGTCATTGAAGGCACGATCATTGCGGGCCTCGCTATTGGATCGAAGCTGGGATTCATCTATCTGCGTGGCGAATATCGCTATCTTCTCGAAATCACCGAGAAAGCCGTTGCCGACGCATACGCCAAGGGCTTTCTGGGTAAAAAAATCTTCGGCACCGACACCGAGTTCAACATCATCACGCAGAGCGGCGCGGGCGCCTATGAAGTGGGCGAAGAGTCGGCGTTGATGGAGTCGCTCGAAGGCAAGCGGGGCGTACCGCGCATCAAGCCGCCGTTCCCTGCTGTGGTTGGTCTCTACGGCGGCCCCACGGTCATCAACAATGCAGAGACGATCGCTACAGTGCCGCACGTAATTGAAATGGGCGGCGCGAACTTTGCCACGATCGGCACACCGCGCAACGGTGGGACGCGCCTGTTTAGTATCAGCGGCCATGTGCAGCGGCCCGGCGTTTACGAGCTGCCCATGGGTTACAACCTGAAGAAGATGATCTACGAGGTTGCCGGCGGCATTCGCGGCGGACGCAAGCTAAAGGCTGTTGTTCCTGGTGGCTCTTCGACACCGGTTTTGCTGCCCGAAGAGATTGAAAACCTCGGCATGGATTTCGACCAGGTAGGCAAAGCCGGCTCGATGTTAGGCTCAGGCGGCGTTGTGGTGATCGACGACCAAACCTGCATAGTCGAGTTCGCGCTTCGGACCATCAGCTTCTATCAGCACGAGAGTTGCGGCTGGTGCATCCCCTGCCGCGAAGGCACAGACTGGCTGAAGAAATCGCTGACACGCTTCCACGCCGGATACGGGGTCGCCAAGGACATCGACAACATTCAATACCTGGCGGAAAACATGATGGGGCGCACGTTTTGCCCATTGGGCGATGCGGCGGCAATGCCGACACTGGGATTCGTGAAGAAGTTCCGCAAGGAATTTGAAGAGCACTTGAACGGGAAGCCCTGCCCGTTTGCAAAGCATGTTGAACTGGCTGTGATTTGAAACAGGAGTTTACAGATTCCGCGACATGGTCGTTTGGTGAATCGGGGATGATTTGAAAGCAAGAGAGATCATTCGGGTTCTGGAGCAAGATGGCTGGTATTTTCACTCGCAAAAGGGCAGTCACGCGCAGTACAAACACCCGTGAAATCGGGACGAGTCACGGTACCCATGCACGGCAGCAAGGATCTATCCAAGTCCGACGTTCACAGTATCCTTAAACAAGCGGGGTTGAAATGACGAAACGCTATCTGGTTGTTTATGCAAAGTGCAAAGGCAGCAATTTTTCTGGGCACGCGCCCGACGTGCCCGGCTGCGTCTCCGCGGGGGATACTCTGGAAGAGATGGAGGCCATGATGCGCGAGGCGCTCGGGTTTCATCTCTCGGGAATGCTGGAGGATGGCGAGACGATTCCAGAACCGACGACGACGGACGTCGAGTTGAAGGACGAGGATTTCGAGGATGTGGAATATTTCGTAATCCAAAAACTTGAAGTGAAAGTTCCTGTTCACGAACAGACTGGCGAATCATTTCGCGCAGCATAGGAAATAAATGCCAGACGTAACCTTCATAGTCGATGGAAAAAAGCTGACGGCTCCCGCGGGAACGCTGCTGATTGACGCTTGCCGCAAAGCCGGTATCGAGATTCCCGCGTTTTGTTACTATCCCGGCCTCAGCTTGCAGGCTGCTTGCCGCATGTGTGTGGTGCGCCAGGAAAAAGTACCCAAGCTGCAAACAGCCTGCACCACCACGGTTGCCGAGGGCCAGGTCTTCACCACCGAATCGCCCGAAATAGCGCAGGCACGCAAGGCTACGATTGAATTGCTACTCGGCAATCATCCGCTTGATTGCCCGGTGTGCGATGCTGGCGGCGAGTGCGAATTGCAGGACATGACCTTCAAGTACGGTGCTGGCGAAAGCCTCTACGCCGAGGCCAAGGCGCATCGCGAAGAACAGCAGTGGTCCCCGGCTGTTTACTATGACCGTCCGCGCTGCATTCTGTGCTATCGGTGTATCCGTATGTGCGGCGAAGGCATGGATGTGTGGGCGCTGGGCGTGCAGAATCGTGGCGTTGGCTCGGTGATTGCTCCCAATGGCGGCGATCAGTTGGACTGCGAGCAATGCGGTATGTGCATCGACGTGTGCCCTGTTGGCGCGCTGACCAGCGGCAGCTATCGCTACAAGACGCGGCCCTGGGAGATGAATCATGTCTCGACTGTCTGTACGCATTGTGCGGATGGCTGCAAGGTGACACTGGGCGTTCGCCAAGTGAATGACGGCTCTGAGATTGTGCGTGCCGACAACCGCGACAAGAGCGGCATCAACAACGACTTCCTTTGCGCCAAGGGACGATTCGGCTTTGACTTTGTCGAGAGTCCCGAGCGCCTTTCAAAACCCTTAGTACGCAATGCAGCAGGAAAACTCGAACCAGCCACATGGGAGCATGCACTGCGTCTGGCCGGCAGCAAGTTGAAGGAAGTGCGCGATAGCCGCGGTGGATCGGCGATTGGCGTTATCGGTTCCAACCAGACTACGAACGAAGAGAACTACCTCCTGCAAAAGTTTGCGCGGACGGTTCTCCAGACCAATAATATCGACCACGAGCGCACCACGGACTATGCCGCTTTTACGCGCGCCCTCGCCGGACACAAAGACAAGGCCGCGAGCCTGCGCGACATCGCCGCTGCTCCTGCGATTTTGCTGATCGGCGGCGATCCAACTGAAGAGCATCCGCTGCTTGCGTGGGAGCTCCGAACAAATGTTCGCTTGAACAAAGCGCGGCTCTACATCGCCAATTCAAAGACCATTAAGCTGGAGCGGCAAGCCAAGGCTGTGCAGGGTCTCCCTCCAAATGGCTTCAAGGACCTGACGGCAATTCTCGACCGCAGCACGTCCGATTTTGCCAAGGCAGTGATGGCTGAGGAGTCCCTGGTTATTATCTTTGGCGAGGAGTTTCGCGGCAGTGCTGCGGAGGCCCTGGTCGCATGGGGACTAGCGCGCGGCAATGTGCGATTCGCTTATCTCGGCGACCATTCAAATTCGCGCGGCGCTGCCGATATGGGTCTCTTCCCCACCCTGCTTCCGGGCTATGTACCGGTCGATGAGCCAGGCGCGTTTTCTGAATATCCCGAACTCCCAAAGGCACCAGGCATAGCACTCGGCGAGATGTTCGCTACTGCGTCCAACGGTGAATTAGGCGCGCTACTGGTGGTTGGTTCGAATCCTGCGGGCAGTCTGAACTTAGACCCAGCGGCGCTGAAAAACACCTTTGTCATTGTGCAGGATATTTTTCTTACTGAGACTGCGGCGCTGGCCGACGTTGTATTTCCGGCTGCAAGCCTCTATGAAAAAACCGGCACAGTGACCAACGCATTTGGCGATGTGCAGATGGTGAAAAAAGCCGCCGACCACTCTGGCGTAAAACCGGACTTCGAAATTCTGGTGCGGCTTGCTGGCAGCATGAGTGTTGACGTGAGGACCCTGGTTCCATTCGGCAAAGGCGGCGTCACGGCCGACCTAGGTCAGTCTCGCGGTGCGCAATCCGGCGAGGCTGATCGCCACTCTGTGTGGCTGGCGGCAAACAATCTTGAGCCTAAGCTGAGTCCCTTTGATCCTCTCGCGGTGCTGGACGAAATTGCGCGCCTGGTTCCTGGGTATCAGCTTGACCGGGTCAATCTCTTTACCGGAAACGATGTTCGCACCGAGCCCGGCTTTGTTCCCATCACAGCTCTGACAGCTTCCAGGTCCGATACCGTTGTTCCCGCACACGACACCTTGTTTACCTCATCGACGCTTGGCCGCTACAGCCCGGCGCTCATCGAACTCAAACAGCATCAGGCACACGAACTGGCAGAATCCGCTGCAGACTAGAAGACACAAATGGGAGTAAGCGAAGGCGAGAATTAGGTTCTTTGATTTCGTTCAAGATGACAACTGTAGTTTGTTTATGAGGCATGAGGCACGTGACGATTTTCGAGTTTTTTCTTTGGAGCCTGCTCAAGGTGGCCGTGGTGACGGTAGTGATGCTGATGGCCGTCGCCTACACGGTACTGCTTGAACGCAAGCTGGTAGGCCGCATCCAGAACCGCTGGGGGCCCAGCCGCGTAGGGCCTTTCGGTCTGCTGCAACCGTTGGTGGACGGTGCAAAATCCTTCCTTAAGGAAGACATAATCCCCACCAGCGTGTACAGGCCGCTCTATCTTCTGGCGCCGATCCTTGCACTTGCATGCGCGCTCATCTCAATTGCCGTCGTTCCCTTTGGCGAACCGCACATTGGCCCTCATGGGCTTGACCTATTTGAACTCTCGGATGTCAATATCGGATTGTTGGTGATTCTCGGTGTCACCTCCATCGGCGTCTACGGTGTTGCCCTGGCCGGCTGGTCATCCAATAACAAATACGCATTACTCGGCTCGCTTCGCGCGTCCGCGCAGTTGATCAGCTACGAACTTGCACTCGGTCTATCGCTCGTGGGCGTCGTGCTGCGGGCTGGGTCACTCAACCTGCGCGTCATCGTAGAACAGCAGGCGACAAAAGGCATCGCAACTTGGAACATCTTTGGTGGATTTCAATTCGTTGCTTTCTTCATCTATCTCACGGCGGCCTACGCTGAGACCAACCGTTCGCCCTTCGACATGGTTGAGGCGGAAAGCGAATTGGCCGGCGGCTACAATATCGAATACAGTTCCATGAAATTCGCCATGTTTTTCATGGCCGAATACGCCAACATGATCACCGTGGGGTGCGTGGCAACTTTGTTGTTTCTTGGCGGCTGGACAAGCCCCTTCGGCAAGTTAATCGACCCGCCGGAGAACATTTTCGTCCACGCGCTTTTTCCGATTTTCTGGTTTGTAGCCAAGGTCTTCTGTTTCCTGTTTCTCTATGTATGGGTGCGAGGCACGCTGCCCCGATTCCGCTATGACCAGCTGATGGGTTTTGGCTGGCGCTATCTGATGCCGCTTGCGATGTTGAACATCGTTGCGACTAGCCTCTGGCTTGCGTATCACTGATAGCACCTTCCAAAGCCTCTATTTCTGGATTCCGAAAGATCCAATGTGGGGGGAACGGGTTTCTGGTGATCTATCTCTGCCATACCTCATGTCCTCAAGAGCAGCAATCGGTGCAGGGGTGGGCGAGCCGCTCTGTAGCCAAGCAGTTTGTATCATGATCCAACAATCTAGTCGGATGCCAGCAACGGCTCGTACTTCTGACGCTTGATTTGGACCAGCGTTGCGTGGAGACACTCAGCCGCCAGACCGTGGAGCAGCAGTCTGTATCCAGCTTGGAGAGTCGACAGCGGAATCAAAGGATGCTTGTTGTTAACAAGGCCCACGTATGAGGCGTCACCAAGCAACTTGGAACTGTACAACGCGACCGTCTCATCCAATTGCAGGGAATTGCATGCGCGCCAGAAATCGCTGTCCGTGAGAAACAATTGATAGAGGGGCGTGTAGATTTCGATCGCGGATTCAATGTCAAGAAAGTTCAGGCGGCCGTTTGGCAAACTGGCCTGATCAATTTGGAACGGACCATCCGTAATGCAATCGAAGTTGGGACTGTCTTGCTTGCTTAGCTTGATTCCCTGCGCTTTCATCTCGCGATTCAGGCGGATTAAAAAATTGTAGATGTTCAGATCGTGCTTGAGAAAGACATTATCGGTCAAGTCAAACAGGACACATGGACGCAATGGATTCAAAGGAATTTCGACCCCGGGCACATTAGTCGCCACAAACTGCAATATCTCGGTTCCGATATGAAAGTGGCGGAGAATCAAGTAATTTGCGTCGCGACGCACAAAGGAGCGCAGGCCCCAATAAATGAGTCTGTGTAGTAATTTCGAAGAAGTGAATCGATTTGGAATGAAGATCTTGAGGATCTGAAAAATGACCAGCGTCAGCTTCGCGAATGGGCGTATCAACGGAAGGAGAAACTGACGCGACTTGGATCCGGAGTTCGCCAGCAATGCAGCTTTCACCTCGTCGCTGAGCGGCAGGCTGGCATCAAGATAGAGGGCGAGCCAAGGATTCGGATCTTCGGGGTTGAACGGAGCATTTTCGTAAAGTTCTGTTACATCCATCAGTGCTCCTTGATCACTTGCCGGATAGGTCGGCATGGGTTGGTACACGAACCTCATGTGCGAGGCGCAGAGCGCGCAGTGCTCGAATCACCTGCCAGGTCCAGTCGAATTGGCCGCGCTGCAAACCGTGCTTTGCACTCCAGGGATAGCGGTGATGATTTGCATGCCAACCTTCGCCAAGGATGAGGATTCCCATCAAGAAACTGTTTCGAGAGTGGTCTCGCTGACCTGGAAGCTCTTGTCCTACCATGTGTGAAACGCTATCGATCGCGTCTCCCATATTGTAAAGCGCCACCAATGTTAGCCAGAATACAAGCGGTCCGCCGAGTCCCCAAAAGTAAACCGTGAATAGCGCGGGGATAAAGAAATGAAGATGCATGGCAGCGGCATAGGGCCATGGCCGGCTGAGAAAGCAGAACCAACTGTCTTGAGAAACATCGGGTGCGAGCGTGTTGAATTGCTGATTGGTGCGTGGACGCATCCAGGCATCGACGAGCATGCGCAACGGGCCGGCAACGCAATATAAGAAACAAAGAAGCACGTTGCTGGAACCGAGGTACCATCCAACATGCGCATACCAAAAACCATTGTGGACGGGTGAATGAGGATCGAGCGGCGTGTCAGTGTGCGCATGGTGATAACGATGATTGCCGGCCCATTGCACAGGCGTGCCCGCAGGAAGACCGATGATCACAAGGGCGCGCTCAGGCCACTTGGGCAGCTTCAAGGAACGATGAGAGAGCACACGATGATATCCGAGGTTCACGCCTAACCCCGCCAGCAAGTAGTACGCTACGATAAACCAGACGATCGATGGACTCAGCATCAAAAGTTTCCGATCTCTTCCAACTGCAACGCGTAGAGCCGTGCGGTTACTTTTGCACACTTCACAATCTCTATCACCAGTTTGCTCGTTAATATTCCACTAGCAATCGCTAAATCCAATCTCTTGAAATGGGCGATGTCGCTATCGGAATGATAGAGGAAAAAGGAGACTGATTCGCTCTTCAGGCCGAGCGAATCCTGAATCTTTTTCCCCCACTGTCGAGCGATCCGCTGCCCAATGCCCTCAATGATGAACATGGCGCCGATGAGTTCAAAGGGATTCTCATGGCTAGCCTTTTGAAGAATGTAGGCGGAGAGTGCTTCGCTGCCGATGTTTTTCTGACCCGAACGGATCTCATCGAGACTACCGCCTGCAAGTTCGTAATTGCGCTCAAGCATTTCAAAGTCGCGGTGTTCATCACTGGTATGCATGATGAAAGCGCTGCGAATCGGAAAATACTCCGGCGTGATGCTTGAGGCTGCTCGACCGATCCAGCGCGACCCGTCAATCACTTGCTGACGCAGGTTGAAAAGCAGTGCGCGGTAGTCGGCCATCGTGAAAACTCCATCGTAGAGCTTCTTTACGATCGGCACGCGCCGGAGCTTGTCTTCGAAGTCGAACCATACTGTGGCCAGTTCTCTTACCAATTCTTCGGCTAATGCATTCTTAGTCGTTTGCAATTGGGGAGGCTGGGTGCGGAATATGGACTCTGACTGACTTCCTGTGCCCTTCCCCGCCCCTTCCACGACCGTTAACAGCATGTAACCAAAAAGAAAACGTCCGCTCTCCGGGATAAGACAAAGAACCTTGTCTCCGGACTTCAGTCTTCCGGAGTAGAGCAATTCCTCCAACAAGAGGAAAGTGGAAGCGGAACCTACGTTTCCCGTAGTGCTGAGGTTCGTGAACCAGCGCTCCTGTGGTATATCGAACCCCAATCTTGAGGCCAGATCATGGGACTTGTCACGGAAAACGTTTGAGGAATAATGAACTGCCAGCCAATCAATACAGTTTGGATTGAGGCCATTTTTCTTTGCAACTTGCAGCAATCCATGGACTGCTTGACGAACAACTTCGTCAAGCATCCGAATGTCCTGTCGCAAATTGATGGCGCCGGCATCGGCAGCAACGTCATAACTTGGGTAGTCAAGCCACGATTGGAGCGTCTTTCCGTCTTTTGCCGGTCCGACGTACATGCAAGGTTCGAACTGGCCAGCGAACGAAAGCAATTCGATCCAATCAATGGAAAAACAGAGGCCAGAAGCGTTTGGAGAATTTGAGAGAACCGCAGCACCAGCACCATCGGAAAGCATCCAACGCAGAAATTCTGTGTCAAAACTCAAGCCTTCTTCCCTCACCGCGCGCTGCGCCTCAAAGCGGGACGACTTGAACAGGCGACTTGGAAACTCGCTCGCACACACGACAGCATGACGCTTGTCGTCATTGACGATCCGGAGCATCGCGGATTTGAAGGCCATTACTCCGCTTGCGCATACCCCTTGGTGAGTAGCGATTTCGCACGGCGGCGATCTCAACTCCCCATGAACCATGCTTGCGAATCCGGGAATAGGGAAATCTCCCTGTGACGTAGCCGCGGCCAGGAAGTCGACCTCATCCAAATCAAGACCGGCTCGCTCAATCGCGTTGCGAACGGCGTTCGCCGCCATCGCAGCGTTAGAGAAGAGCGTTTGCTGCTGACGGTCTATTGCGTAGTAGCGGGTTAGGATGCCATTTTGCCGCAGAATCCGTTTGCGGACCCGTGACACTTTTCCATGGATTACGCCGAGGAACTCTTCCATGGAATCGTTCTCGACCGGTTGGCCGGGCAAGAATTTTCCGAGAGCGGTGATAAACGCTTGCGTCATAAGTACCCAGGCAATCCCTGCAATGTCACTTTCAATGATTATGCAAGTGTAATTCAGCTTATTGATCTCGGGAGTTTTCAAATTTCCCGCCCGAGGATACAATTCGAAGGAATCAACACCAAACGAAAAGTAGAGGGCGGATGAGAGAGTACCGTTTGTCTTTTACCGTTACCTTCACATCAACTGGCGATGAGACTTCAGGTCAAACCACCGAAACAAGGATGGTCTCGATCAATGCGCCGCAGAATAAGTGCCAGTTGGCTCCGAAATCGAGCCGTCGTGAGTAAGCAAATGAGCCATAGATGGATGGATTCGACTCGGCGGCTCGGATGGCATTGGACTAACTATGTTTGAAGATCGAATGGGAGATGTGATGGATCGCTATCCTCGAAGCGCCAGAAGTATTCCTACAGTTAGTTTCCTCCTGATGTTTCTAACGGCGATCGCAGGGAATGCCATTGCGCAGGCTTCGGCGCATTCGCAAGCGCGAATCATTGGGAATATCGACACCTCGCCGCTTATCACACTGCACGGAAACACGCATCCGCTTGCGCAACCGGCTTTCGATCAGGGACCGGCGCCACTTTCCATGCCGGCAAGCCGATTGCTTCTTGTCCTTCAACGCAGCACCCAGCAGGATGCCGACCTGAGGACTTATCTGCAGTCAGTCCAGGATTCGAACTCGCCGAATTACCGAAAATTTTTGAGCCCCGAAGAATTCAGCATGCGCTTTGGTGTAAGCGAAGCAGATCTTCAGTCGGTTGAGGGTTGGCTCGCGAGGAGCGGACTTACTACGAGCAAAGTTTCCAAGAGCCACATGGCCATTGAATTCTCGGGCACTGTTGGCCAGGTCCAGGCCGCCTTTCACACGTCACTTCACAGGTTTGCCATCGAGGGGAACGAATACTGGGCCAACACCGCCGATCCACAAATTCCCAGCGCTTTGGCCCCGGTAGTCGCTGGTGTTGCTTCGCTTAACAGCTTCAGGCCGAAGGCGCAATACATGCGTGGGCCTAGTGGTACTTACGATTCCAAGACCCATACCATTTCTCCTGCTTATACAATTGGCGATACCAATAGTGGCTACTATATCTACCTCGGCCCTGCCGACGGAGCGACAATCTACGATACGCCCACCACACTCAACCCGAACTATTCCGGCGCGGCATTTGATGGCACCGGCGTGACAATCGGCATTGCTGGCGACTCCAACATCGATGTAACTCAGAACGCTAATTATCGCGCCACCTTCGGGCTCGCAGCCAAGGCCACGACTGTCGTGGTTGACGGCAACGACCCCGGTGAAAATGGCGATGCAGTGGAGGCGTATCTCGACACGCAGATTTCTGGCGGCATCGCTCCCAACGCTAATGTGATCCTGTACACGGCCGCGAATACTGACCTTGAGGCAGGGGTGTTTCTTGCTATCCTTCGTGCTCTCGATGACAATCAGGCCGATATCCTGAATGTAAGTTTCTCGGGTTGCGAAGCTGCGCAAGGGACCGCAGGGAATCAATACATTCTCAATCTTTGGGAACAAGCTGCGGCGCAGGGTATCTCGGTCACGGTTTCCTCGGGCGACAGCGGATCCGCGGGATGCGACAATCCGGACACAGAGACACACGCCATCAATGGACTGGCGGTCAATGGCCTAGGATCAACCCCCTTCAACATCTCCGTCGGCGGCACGGATTTCGACGTGCTCTACAGCAATTTCCCAACAAGCTTTTCGAACTATGTGGATTTGACAAATACTTTGCCAAATCACCGGAGTGCGCTCAAATACATCCCTGAGGAGCCCTGGAACGACTCAACGCTGCCCAATACCTCCATCTTGGAAAACGTGCCGATTTCGGTTGCGTCACATTACGCGAGTCCCGACAATATTGTCGCGGGCGGTGGCGGACTGAGCTCTGTTTATGCTGCACCCGATTGGCAGGGAGGCTTCGGAGTGAGCACCGCTCGAAACCTGCCCGATGTTTCGTTTCTAGCTGGAAACGGGTTCTACGGCGTACTATGGGGAATCTGTACAGATTTAGAAGTGGACCCCAGCGGCAATCCGGTTGCGGATTGTGCAGCGGGCGCAAGCGGAAACAACTTCAACCTTACCGGTGTCGGGGGAACATCGGCTTCGGCGCCCGCCTTTGCGGGAATGCTTGCGCTGGTAAAACAGAAGACTGGCACTCGACTCGGACAGGCTGACTATGTGCTCTATCACCTTGCCAAGACGAACTATTCGACTGTGTTTCACGATGTTGTAACTGGAGATAACTCGGTCGAGTGCAATTCTGGAACTCCGGATTGCGAGTCTGTAAGTGAAGTGAACACGTACTATCTTTCAGGCTACAACGCAGGGAGCGGCTACGATGACGCCAGTGGACTGGGAAGCACAGATGCAGCGCAGATGGCGACAAATTGGGACAGTGCCAGCTTCATTCCCACTACTTCGTCTTTAGAACTTAACGGAAGTATTGCCGCCCTCAATATTACGCACGGCCGGAGCGTTTCAGTAAACGCCATAGTTTCCAGCACCGCCGGCAGCCCTGCCGGTAACGTTGCGCTTGTTGACAATCTCAGCCCTGCAAACAGGCCTGATGTGGAAGGTATTTCATTCTTCTCCGTTTCAGGAGGTATCGCTTCCGGTACGATAGCCTCACTCCCCGGAGGTACATACAATGTTTCGGCCCACTACAGCGGCAGCAGTACGTTTGCGGAGAGCGATTCCAATGCAATCCCGGTGACTGTTGCTCCGGAAAGCAGTACGACAACGCTCAAGGTTGCAGGGTATTTCGATCCCGCAACGGGCAAGGCTGCTACCACGCCCTATTACGGATACATCTATTTGATCGATGCGCAGCCCTACGGCAACAGTGCTTCCCCAGCAACGCCGAATGGAGCCGCGACCGGCACGATCACCTTCAAAAGCGGCACTGCGACATTGGGAACCGCGACGCTCAACAGTGAAGGAGTTGCAGAGTTACAGAGCACCACACTGCCGGGTGGAAGTAATAGCCTGACTGCCAGCTTTCCCGGTGATGCCAGCTTCATGGCCAGCACCAGCGCCCCTTTGGCTTTCAATGTAACTCCTGCGGTCACAACCCTGGCCACCCCCACGTCCATGCCCTTTGACTCGATCGTGGGCAGTCCCGTCACGTTGATTGTCCGACTCTCTGTAAATAGCGGCGGTGCAGCGCCGACGGGCACTGTTACCTTCCTGAACGGCTCGACGACTCTCGGTTCGGCCAATTTGGTTGGGACTTCCGCAACTTCCAATGGGCCTGCTTTTGGTGCCGCGAGTCTTGCCACATCGAGCCTGCCTAGCGGGACGGACTCTGTTACAGCTGTCTACAGCGGGGATAACAACTATGCGGGCTCGACGTCCCCGGCGCTTTCCGTGACCGTCTTGAAGGATGTCCCCACGCTCACTCTCTCGCCACCTTCCGCGAGCATCAAAGTAAATCAGCCGCTTCAGGTTACGATAACGCCAACTCCGCTTGCCGGCCTTCCATTGCCAACTGGTTCTGTAACCCTGTCTCTAAACACCAACCTGGCTCCTCCCACTAACCTTATCAACGGAGTTGCCACTGTAACTATACCTGCAAATAGTTTGCCATTGGGGACGTACTCCATCTCGGTTGAATACAGCGGTGATAACGATTACGCAGGGAATAATGCCAACTTGCCCATAACGGTGAATTCCTCCGGCACAGTAAAGCCGACGGTGACGATAACTCCACCCGCCACAGTCACCACTTTTCCCGTTCCTATAACGGTCACGGTAAGCGGCCCGAAGGGAGATCCAGTTGCAACAGGTTCGATAACGCTTACGAGCACTGCTTACTATACCTACACAATGCCGCTGGTCAATGGTGTTGTGACATTTGTCATGAATAGCGGCTTGGCATTCGGCCCAAATACCCTCACCGCCACCTACCTGGGCGACTCAAACTACGCAGGCGGCAGCGGAACCGCCGTCGTGACCCTCCCGCCAATTCCAAACATTACGTTTGCTCCGTTTGCCCCAACAATTGCGGTCAACCAGCCTCTAAGTTCGGTGGTGACGGTGGTTGCCGTAGCCGGCGTTCCAACACCAACCGGTACAATCACTCTTGCCAGTGGAAGCTACTCCTCTTCTGCGACGCAATTGACTGCCGGAGCCGCGACCATAACGATCCCGGCAAATGCGCTTTCCGTTGGATCGGATACTCTGAAAGCCTCCTATAGTGGGGACATGAATTATGCCTCCAACAGCAACACAGAGACAGTGACGGTTACACAGGCTGTTCCACCCGGATTAACCTTAGCTGGAACGGCAGTGTCCCTTTCTCCGGGCGCAACTACCGGCAACACCTCAACAATCACCGTTACTCCCAGCGGCGGCTTTACCGGCAGCGTGGCGCTTACCGCTGCGGTCACTTCCAGCCCAGTTGGTGCACAGTATCCGCCTACCCTTAGCTTTGGTTCAACCAGTCCTGTGAGCATTATAGGCACAGCAGCTGGAACAGCCACCCTTACCATCACCACTACCGCAGCCACAAACAGTTCCCTGGCCTATCCTAAAGGCACCGGTGTTCCATGGTACGTGGCCGGAGGCGCAACCTTGGCCTGTCTCCTGCTCTTTGGATTACCGGCGCGGCGACGGAGGTGGCGGACATTGCTGGGAATGCTTACGCTGCTCGTTGCGCTAATTGTCAGTGTGATGGCATGCGGAGGGGGTGGCAATAGCGGCGGTGGAGGAGGTGGCGGAATTGCCGGAACAACGGCAGGGGCCTACACAATTACAGTGACCGCCAGTTCAAGTTCCACCACTCAAACAGGGACTATCACCCTAACTGTTCAGTAGGCTAGCTGTACGAGTTCTGCCGCACTCAACTCAGGGTACGGCGGCAATCCGTAGCTCGCGGGCAGGCCTTCTCGGGCACTCTTCAACCAAGCGCCCTGAGTCTTTTCAGGATTGAGGGGTTCAAAAATATGGCGCGTTCGCTCTGAACTGGGCTCTTCGTAATGCCAGTCGGGCATCGGCGCGTCAGGTTGATCCTCATCAGGCCAAGCCATGTCGATTGTCTGCACTTCCATCTGTGATGTCATGATGCGAGCCATCCTTAGCAGCGGATTTGCCGGCTGTCCCGGCCTGCCCCTATGATCAGCATCGGCCAATGGTCGGATGAACGGAATCAGGTAAAACACTTAGAACGGGTCATTCGTGACCTTTACGCTCTGCGCCCGATTCAGGCACAGACCCAAAGGCTTCAATGCGACTCGCGATGAGACTGCGTCGATTGTAAAAGCGGTATTTCGCCTGATCTTCCGAAGAACCTTCACTTTGCAATCTTATGCGCTTCGCGGAGATTCCTCGGGATATATAAGCTGACCTTTTCTCATTTTCAGGAAGGGAGTCAGAAGGTGCCGTGTCGCAACGGTTTGACTCAAGATATCGCGCACCATCCATCCCTTCTTCGTCAACGCGTCGCCAATAAGGGAACGATGGCAGCGCCAAGGCACTGCTTCGGCACACATAATCGCAGTTTCTCGATCTTTGGCGATTTTGATAAGCGAATCCAATCCGTGTGAAAATTCTGGGGTTGCCATGTAATCCGCAAAGCCTCGAAATGAAGTGTTTCTCCAGCCGAGATTAGGCGAGTCCTTTCTTGCATGGCGAAGTCCGCCGAGTTCCATGATGTGTTTATAGCTAATATCTCTCTGCTCCAGGGAATATTCCAGCAGATCCGCATTGAACTGTAGGTTGTGCCGCGACCTCGGAATTGATCTGACATCCGCAATTCCCTTGACGCCATGGGCGCTTATTAATTCCACAAATTCATCGATCGATCGTGTCGAATGGCCGACTGTAAAAATACTGGGTCTCTTCATATCGCCGTCCAGGCCAAGCGTTAACCGTACGTGAGATCGGTGCTCTGTCCGACTTCGATGATGTAGCCGTCAGGATCGCGGATGTAGCAGCGTATCTCGCTGTACTTGGGTATTGGCTCTGTGATGAACTCGGCTCCTCGACTTATCCATAATTCATAGCACGCTTGAATATCTGCAACGCGAATATTCATGAAGCTGCTGACCTTGTCGAGATCGGCGGGGACGCTGAGCGTTATCGACGGCTTGTCCGGTGTCGGGCCGCCCCCGACGTTGACAATGAGCCACGTATTCGCGATCTGAATGTGCCCAGACGCACCCTTGCTGTCGCCGAGGCTCAGAATGCGGTCGCCGAAGATTTTCTCGTAGAAGCGAGCCGATCGCTCGATGTCGGCGACAGTGATAAAGAGTGAGATAGTGAACCCATCGCGCGGCGCTAATTCATAGCTCTTTTGTTCGATTGGCACTTTGCTCATTGATGACTCCCGTTCTAATAAACAGTGCTGCTTTGCTGAAGGTGGCTCCTTCGTATCCATGCCTGCCGGCTATCAATCTTCACCTCTCGGAAGGCGTC
>Ga0302320_10005943_pt1 | contig 27234 bp, 15 predicted proteins | sample Bog_T0_3_FD_202130 | JGI IMG/M metagenome (GOLD analysis project Ga0302320, IMG submission 202130) | Peat permafrost microbial communities from Stordalen Mire near Abisko, Sweden - Bog_T0_3 | ecosystem: Environmental > Terrestrial > Soil > Wetlands > Peat | place: Sweden: Abisko, Stordalen Mire...
GACGTCGGCGTAGGAGACGTTCTTCGAGACGCGACCCTCGCCGTAGGGCTTGGCGGGCGATTCCGACATGGGATAATTATATACTATGGCTAGTATAATAAATGGCCTACTTAATACCATCGATAATTACAGTTATCCGGACTTATGGTAGGGTTCGATAAATGGAATTGACCAAACAGGCGTCTGAATCTCTCGCCGCGGGCACTGCCGTGCTGACCCCCCAAAATTCGCCTACGCCGGCGGAAAACGTGCGCGCCTGGTGGAAGAAGGCCCGGCGCGTGTACCCAGAAGCCACCCTTCGTGCGTGGCGCTTCGACTGGGCGGCGTTCCTCGCCTTCTGCAAGCCGCGGGGGTTACTCCCCCTGCCGGCCGCACCATCGACCGTCGCCGCTTTCATCGAGGCCTGCGGCGAGGCTGGCAAGAAACCCGCCACCGTCCGCCGGTATCTGGCGACCATTGCCTGTGCGCACCGCGCCGCCAAGATCTTGAATCCCAACGACGATGAGTACGTCAAGATGGCCCTCAAGTCGCTCTACAATAGGAGCCCGAAGCGCCAACGGCAAGCGAAAGCCCTGGGGTGGCACGAGATCAAGCGGTTCCTCATCACCGCCGGCGACAATATACGCGCCGATCGCGAGCGGGCGTTGATCGCGGTGGCGTACGACACGATGGCGCGACGGAGCGAGCTCGTGGCGATGGATGTCGAGGATTTTACCTTCATGGAAGATGGATCAGGGCGCGTGATCATCCGGCGGTCGAAGACGGACCAGGTGGGGGAGGGGAGTCTCGCGTATTTGTCGCCGGATACGGTGGGGTATTTGCAGGTGTGGTTGAAAAGGGCGGAGATAAAATCCGGGGCGGTGTTTCGGCGGTTGATTGGGCGGGGGAGGATAGGCCCGCGGCTTCAGGTCGATGCGATCGCGCAGACATTCAAGCGGGTGGCGGAATTTGTGGGGATGAGCGAAGAGCAAATGCAGCAAGTCAGCGGTCACTCTATTCGAGTTGGGGCGACGCAGGATATGTTGGCACTCAATATTGATCTCGCGTCAGTGATGCAAGCAGGGCGGTGGAAGACTACGGTGATGCCGATGCGATACGGGGAAGAAGTTCAGGCGGCACGCGGCGGAATGGCGCGGACAGCCAAGGCGCAAGGGCGGGCAAGGTGAATATATGGTGCAAGGGGGCGGAATATGAACTTCGCGGAGGCAATCAAGCTCTGCTTCATCAAATAATGAAGCACTCGGCAGCATCTGGTTTTTTGCGCTCTGGTTTACAGTTTGTTCCGGGTCCCGACAGATGTCCTCTTCTGTAGGTTCCCTCTGGCAGCGGTGGGACCCGCACTTGCACGCCCCAGGAACGCTTTTGAACGACCAGTTCAAGGGAGATTGGGATGCCTACCTGCTTAAGATCAATACCTCGTCTCCGGTCATACAGGCTCTCGGCGTAACCGACTATTTCTGCATTCGCACTTATCAGGCCGTAAAGAAGCGATGGGAGAACGGAGAGCTTCCGCAGGTGGGATTTCTATTTCCCAACGTAGAAATGCGCCTTGACATAAAAACAGAAAAGAAGCTGCCAATTAACCTGCACCTCCTTTTCTCTCCTGAGGACGCCGAACACGAGCAGCACATAGAGCGAATTCTGCGCCGGCTGCAATTTGACCACGACGGGCGGATCTATCAATGCACGCCTGATCAGTTCATCACGCTCGGTAGGGCGCTTGACTCCTCGCTGCCGGAGCAGGCGGCCATGAAGGCAGGCGCCCAGCAATTCAAGGTCGACCTCAATTCAATCAAGAATCTGTTCTCGACGGAGAGATGGCTTCAAAGGAATTGCCTGGTGGCGGTTTCGGGAAGCAGCAACGACGGGACTGCCGGTCTGCAAGGCGATGATTCCTATGCATTGACCCGCAAAGAGATAGAGCGGTTCTCCGACGTCATATTCGCAGGCACTCCGAGCCAGCGCGATTTCTGGCTAGGAGATCGGGCTGGTTTTGATCCGGAGTTTATTGAAAGACACTACCGCTGTCTCAAGCCATGTCTCCACGGGTCAGATGGCCACAATGAGGCGACCACAGCGTCCCCGGCGAAGGATCGATTTTGCTGGATCAAGGGTGATCTGATCTTCGAGTCGCTGCGCCAAGTGGTTCTGGAACCGCGCCGACGCGTCAGCATCGGAGAAGCGCCGCCCTTGGATGGAGGAGGGGCAAACTCCATCAGACAGGCCCGCTTTGAGCACGCCAACTGGCTCACGCAAGCTGAGGTAACTTTGAACACCGGCCTCGTGGCCATCATTGGCGCGAGAGGGTCGGGAAAGTCCGCTTTGGTAGAAATGCTCGCTCACGGTGCGGGCTGTTCGAAGGCCGTACTCTCGAAGTCGTCGTTCTTGACTCGTGCTGCTGAACATCTTGAGGATGAAAGCGTCCAGTTAGATTGGAACAACGGCGATGTCTCCGATGCGCTACTTCTGCGCGCGCCTAACGAAGACGATTGGCTCAACGTTGAAACCGTCCGTTACCTCTCTCAGCAATTCGTCGAAAGACTGTGCTCCGGGCCTGGCCTCGCCGTTGAGCTCAGGCAGGAAATTGAGCGCGTCGTATTTGAGTCGCTGGAACCATCCCAGCGCTTTCAGGCGTCCTCATTCGAGGAGCTCCTGACGCTGTTGAATGAGCCGATCCATGAGCGTCGCAGTGAGCTGCGCGAACATATGGACATCATCACCGATGCAATCGTCACGGAAGACAAGCTTATTGCTGGACTGCGGGAGCTGCGTGAAGAACGTAAGCGGCAGGGTAAGAACCTTGCGAATGCCCGATCGGATCTTGCAAAACTTGTCCCGAAAGATGCCATGAAGCATGCTTCACGACTCGCCGCTCTGGAGACCGCTTTTACGGCGTCTCAATTGGGAGTCGAGGGCCATCGGCGGCGCCTACGATCGCTCAGGGATCTTCGCACGGAAGTGAAGAATCACCGAGACAGCGGCGGCGCAGCAGGGCTGACGCGGCTTCGATCGCGATATACCGATGCCAACCTCGCGCCACAACAATGGGCGAAATTCATTCTTCAATACGGAACTGAGGCGGACGAGATCTTAGTCCACCAGATTGCAGCCACCGAGTCGGCAATCAATCTGGCGATCAATGGCGCAGAAGACATTGAGATCAACGTTAACAGTACGCCCCTCGCGGAGTGGCACCTGAAGCTCTTGGAGAAGGAGCGGGATGCTGTAAAGCTCCTGGTCGGAATAGACGCCGAGCAGCAGAAGAAATATGGCCTGCTCCAGAGGCAGATATCGGTGCTTGAGTCGACGCTCACGAAAACCGATTCAGCCATTTCCCGCAGCGAAACGGCCGAGCAGCGGCGCGCCGAGCATCTCGAGAGTCGCCGCAAGATATACCGTCAAATCTTCGATACGTTCTCGCAACAGGAAGAGACGCTAGGCGACCTCTATGCGCCGCTCAAATCCCAGCTCGTTGGCGGCTCCGGGGCTTTGGGCAAGCTGCGATTTGTCATCACTCGACGCGTGGATTTGGACGCGTGGATCGAGCGTGGGGAGAAACTTCTCGATTTGAGAAAGGCCACCCCATTCAAAGGGGAAGGGGCGCTTCGGGAGATCGCAGAACGCGAACTGCTGTCGGTCTGGCGTTCTGGTATCGCCGAAGCGGTGAGTGTAGCGATGCACGCATTTCTCGAACGGTATCGCAACGATTTTAGGGTCGCGATGCCTGGTTCCATAACTCCCGAAGGCCGGAAAGAGTGGATTCAGTCTCTCGCGGCATGGCTCTACGACACGTCCCACATCGAGCTAGTGTATTCTCTTACGTACTCAAATCTCGCAATCGAAAAATTATCCCCTGGAACCCGAGGAATCGTTCTGTTGCTTCTGTATCTGGTGTTGGACAAGACCGACTTGCGACCGCTGATCATCGATCAGCCAGAGGAGAATCTCGATCCACAATCAGTATTCGATGAACTTGTCCCTCATTTCCGAGAGGCGAGAAGCCGGCGTCAAGTGATCATCGTGACACACAACGCAAATCTGGTTGTCAACACTGACTCCGACCAGGTCATTGTGGCCACCGCGCGAACGGCGGAGAGGGGGCTTCCTTCGATCGCTTACGCCTCCGGCTCGCTCGAGAATGCTGAGATTCGAAAACAGGTATGCTCGATTTTGGAGGGAGGCGAAAGAGCTTTCATGGACCGAGCTCGGCGTTACCGCTTTGTGCTGAAGTGACCGCGCTGCGCCGGCGGTCGCTGCGGTTGCCCGTGCGGAGGAACCGCAGGCTCCGAGTGCATCGCCGAGTCCGGGGCCTCAAGCCCCGGGGTAACCGTATCCATGGAAGAAAAACACCCGCTAGAAAATCAAGTGTCTGATTTTATTTTAATGATCGTACAGAGATGTCGCCCGCTCAATTGCCGCGGCACACGGAGCAGAAATGGCCGGGGCTTAGCGTGCCTGGCTGTCGTTACCCCGAGTTCACCCGGGTACTTCGCGCCATGGGCAGATAGAACTTATCCGCGGCGCGCTTTTACACGAGTTCGTGGGTCGATTTGTCGTCAGGGCGACTGGCCGGACGTGCCGGCTCCGGCGGTGGACGAGGTGGTTTCCACGTATGGCCGCGAATGGACCTCCGCCTCTATCTCGTATCGCTCGATCGACGGCCGGTTCACCTGCGTAATTGGCCTCTGCGCCGCCCAGTTTAAGGCATCATAGACGGGGTTCGGAGCGGGGGGTCGAGCAGTTGTGGACCAACAAAGGTAATTTCATCGAGAATCTCGCGCGGCTGCCGATGTGGGTCGACAGACCAGCTTCGTTAACGCTATTTGACGGAAAGCAGAGATACGGATTTTGGCAGGAGATTTTCGAATCCGGGAAGAGCCCCACTCGGCATAAGGCAATGCCGTCCGGGCTCGATATCATGCAGATGATCAAGGCCTGATACAGGCGACTAACACCAACTCTGTAACCTGCATATTTTAACGGCAAACCAAATGGCACTTCATCCTGAATTTCCTGAGTCTCCTTACGCCGTACTTCGACCTGACCAACGATGGTTTCCGGCGGCGGAGGAGATGCGCGAACGTGCGTATGAAAAACTGCTGCCGCCACTGGTGGCCAATATTCGAGAGGAAGTATTCAAGTGGAGAAATGGCCGCTATGCGGGAGCCTCGGCGACGTCAAATTCCTTGTTGACCTGGTGGTTTGAAACCGAGCATCTCAACGAAGAAGCGGACGGTACTTTAGTGCCGTTTCGCTATTACTTCGCGCAGCGAGAAGCAGTTGAGACGGTTATCTGGCTGCATGACGTTCGCAAGGTTAGAGATAAGTTCGACCTCATGCGCTTTGATGCGTCCGGTGCGATCTCCGTCGGGATGTTTGAGGAAGAATGGCCTCGGTACGTCGTGAAGATGGCGACAGGTGCGGGAAAGACCAAGGTCCTGTCGCTCCTTATTGCCTGGAGCTACTTCCACAAACTATATGAGCGTGACTCGCATCTGGCTCGAAACTTTCTATTGATTGCTCCGAATATCATTGTTTTAGATCGCTTAAGGGCAGATTTTGATGGGCTAAAAATCTTCTTTAATGATCCAATACTTCCTGACAACGGGTATGAGGGGCGTAACTGGCGTGATGATTTCCAAGTGACATTGCACATTCAAGACGACGTTAGAGTCGTGCGCGATACCGGTAATCTTTTCCTAACGAACATTCACCGCGTTTACTTGGGCGACGTGGCGGAGCCGTCCCTGGAAGACGACGACCTACGGGACTATTTCCTTGATCCCTTTGGCCCCAAGGTCACGGGTAAGACGACCGACAGCAAGGTGGATCTTGGTGAAGTCGTGCGAGAGATTGAAGAGTTGGCTGTCTTTAATGATGAGGCCCATCATATTCACGATCCGCGAATGGCATGGTTCAAGAGTATCCAGGACATTCACCATCGCATGCTGCAGCGTGACCGCAGACTGACGCTGCAAGTCGACGTCACGGCGACGCCGCGCCACAATAATGGTGCCATTTTTGTTCAGACAGTTTCCGACTATCCGCTGGTAGAGGCGATCTACCAGAATGTAGTCAAGCACCCGGTATTACCGGATGCAACGAGTCGATCTCGGCTAAGTGAGCACCAAAGCGCCATCTTTGCGGAGCGCTACGCTGACTATCTGCAGCTCGGTGTCGAGGAATGGCGCAAGAGCTATGTGGAGAACGAGGCGTTGGGCAAGAAGGCCGTACTATTCGTGATGGTTGACGACACGCGTAATTGCGACGAGGTGGGCGCGCATTTAGAGCGAATCTGCCCGGAGTTGCGGGACGGTGTGCTGGTCATCCATACCAAAAATAACGGGGAAATTTCGGAGGCGTCTTCCGGAAAGAGCAAGGAGGAAATGGAAATTTTGCGCAAGGCATCCAATTCCATCGACCGATGGGACAGTCCATACAAGGCCATTGTTTCAGTTCTTGTGCTCAAGGAAGGGTGGGACGTCCGAAACGTGACAGTTATCGTTGGCCTACGCGCCTTTGCCGCCGCTTCAAACATTCTGCCCGAGCAGACCCTCGGTCGCGGGCTACGGCGGATGTACTTTGGAACTGATGTATCGGAAACGGTATCGGTGATGGGCACGCCGGCCTTTATGGAGTTCGTCGAATCCATTCAAAGCGAAGGTATTACGTTTGAGCGTGTTCCGATGGGTGGCGGCACCCAACGGGAAGAGTCCCTTATTGTCGAGGTCGACAAGGAGAATACCGATAAGGACTTGGACGCGCTAGATATCGAATTGCCGAAGCTCAGTCGGCGTTTTAGTAGGGAGTTCAAGGATCTGGAGGCTCTCGATCCGAGTATTTTGGGGAATCGACGGTTGCCCCTAAAACTGTTTACGCCAGAGGAAACTCGCGAAATCGTCTTCAAGACGATGTTGGACGGTGATACCCACCACACCATCCAGCTAGACACTGCAGGGGCCGCCGACTATAGGTCTGTCGTAGGGTTCTTTACTAAACAGCTGCTGAGGGAAATGCGCTTAGTGGGTGGTTACGACGTGCTGTACGGCAAGGTGAAGACATTTGTTAGGGAATGGCTCTTCGCCCCTTCCCCAGTGGACCTGGCTGATTCAGTGGTCCTCCGGAATCTCTCGGAGCCGGAGGCAGGCAAAATACTGTTCGATGCGTTTAAGAGCGCAATCAATACGCTGACGGTGAAGGAGAGCGGTGTCGCGCGAATCGAGGATCGTATTCGTCTGAGGGATACACGGCCCTTCCGAACAGAAGCGCGGCCTTATCTGATCACAAAGAAGTCGATTTTCTCGAAGATAGTGGGGGAACCCAATTCAGGCGGCTTTGAGCTCGCCTTTGCGCGGTTCCTTGATGAAGCACCGGACGTCGGCGCATTAGCTAAGAATTACCTTGCCGTTGGCTTTAAGATTGATTACGTCAAGGCTGACGGCGACCTATCCACCTACACACCCGACTTCCTTGTTCGGACGACTGATCAAACAGTCTGGATCGTTGAGACTAAAGGGCGAGCGGAGCTTGATTTGCCGCAGAAGATGAAGCGACTGCGCCAATGGTGCTCAGATGCCACCGAGGCAAGCCGTGGGCTGAGCGGACTCATCTACCGGTTTCTATATATCGATCAGTTGGGTTTTGAACGCCATGTACCAAAGACGTTCGCCGCACTTGCTGCGAGCTTTACAGACTACCAGCAAGGCTGATCATGGCCCGACCACAAAAAGAAGCCTACGAACTGTCCGACGCTGAGAAACGCGATCTTGTTGAGCTCATACAGCAAGGAAAGGTGTTGCCGGAAAAGTACAGGTTCATCCTGTTCGAGGACAAGCGCGAAGTTGAACTAGTTTGGAATGGCAAGTCGCGCGAGGTGTGCACGACCGTGTTGCCGTTTCAGTCTCTCGAACATATAGACGAGCCTCGCGCAGAAACAAAGGCTCAGGAGGACCTCTTCGATTCCCGAGGGCGTCAACAGAAGGGCTGGACCAACAAGCTCATCTGGGGGGACAACAAGCTAGTTTTGTCTTCGCTTAAGAGTGGTGCGCTACGACAGCAGATCGAAGACGCAGGTGGGTTGAAGCTGATCTATATCGATCCACCTTTTGACGTAGGCGCGGACTTCAGCATGGATATCGAGATCGGCGGAGAGACGTTCCACAAGGAAGCGAACCTCTTGGAGCAGATCGCATACCGCGACACGTGGGGTAGGGGGGCCGACAGCTTTGTAGCAATGATCTACGAGCGTTTAATTCTGATGCGAGACCTTATGCATGCAGAAGCTAGTATCTATGTCCATTGCGACTGGCGGGTAAACAGCCTAATTCGAATTGTCCTGGACGAAGTATTCGGTTCTGAGAATCAGGTCAATGAACTCGTTTGGCGAAGCGGTGTTATCAAAGGAGCTAGAGGAAAATCTAAGAAATTCGGAAAGCTTGTTGATTATCTGCTTCTATACGCCAAAAGCGATCGGTATCAGTTTAATAATATATTCAAACCTTACAATCTCGAGGGCGAACATAACAAGTTTGTGCATAAGGATAAGGACGGACGCATATATAGTCGCGACAATCCTTTGGGGGATTATAGCGAGGCAAGTATTGCGGAATTCGAAAGGCGCGGAAGAATCTATGTAACGTCAACAGGTAAAAAACAGCTAATTCGGTATCTCGACGAGTTACCGGGATTGACAGTCGGCGAACTATGGGACGACATTCACCCGATAAATCAAGTGGCTATCGAGCGTCTCGACTATCCAACCCAAAAACCGGAGGCGTTGCTAGATCGAATTATCAAGGCCAGCAGCAACGAGGGCGACTTGGTCGCAGACTTCTTCGTCGGATCCGGCACGACCGCAGCCGTGGCAGAGAAGCTGGGTCGAAGGTGGATTGCCACCGACCTTGGCAAGTTCGGAATTCATACCACTCGCAAGCGTCTCATCGGCGTGCAGCGCCAATTAAAGGCGGCGGACAAGCCGTTTCGCGCTTTTGAGGTGTTGAATCTCGGCCGCTACGAGCGCCAGGCGTACCTGAATGTTGGCGGTCGCCTGTCGGGGGTACAGAAAGAACAGGCGCTCGCCCGCAAGGAGGACGAGTTCCGCGATCTGATACTCCGGGCCTACAAGGCACAACCGCTGAATGGCGAGACCTTCTTCCACGGCAAGAATGGTGGCCGCCTGGTCGTGGTTGGTCCGATTAATCTGCCGGTGGGACGCCTGTTCGTCGAGGAAGTAATTACCGAATGCCGCAAGCGCGGCGCCTCGCGGGTGGACGTGCTGGCGTTCGAATTCGAGATGGGCCTGTTCCCGGCCGCGCTGGAGGAGGCCAAGCACAAGGGCATCGACCTTTCGCCGAAGTACATTCCGGCGGAAGTTTTCGACAAGCGGGCGGTCGACAAGGGGCAGGTGGTCTTCCACGACATCAGCTTTGTGGAAGCCACGCCCCGCTATGACAAGAAGCGGAAGCTCGACGTGAAGATCGAACTCACCGACTTCTCCGTGTACTACACGCAGGGTGCTGCCGAAGCGGCCATCGCGGCGATGAAGGAACGCAAGAGCGACGTCCTCTGCGAGCAGGGGCAGCTCATCAAGGTTAGCAAGGATAACGCGGGGGCTGTGACCCGTGAAGTACTGACCAAAAAGTGGACGGATTGGGTTGACTATTGGGCTGTTGATTTTGACTACATGAGCAGAAAGGAGATCATCAAAGTTCTAGTGGGCGCTGGGGTAGACGGCGTGCTCCCGGGATTCGAAAGACCTCAAAGCGAACTCCCAATGGAATTTGAGCAACGCTGGACGGGCGGGTATATCTTCGAAAACGAGTGGCAGAGCTTCCGCACACGACAAAATCGAGAGCTGGAGCTAAGGACCGCTGCGCACACATATGATCGCCCCGGAAGTTACAAGGTCGCGGTAAAGGTTATCGATATATTCGGTAATGACACGATGACGCTCGTGCCAGTAAATGTTGGATAGATGACGTGATATGGCATTTCGTTTTGCTGTGGGCAATGCGATGTAAGGACCAAGATTCAAGGACCCATCAATGTGAAAGGAATTCAGAGCATCGCATTGGAACCGGGCAGCAATGGTGGAGAAGTATTTACCTCTCTCAGTAAATCCCTCCACTTGGCGGCATCGCTTCGAGCAGCGGTAGCCTATTGGTGCGTCGGGCCTAAGCAATTTGGCCAAAACCTCTCCAAGCGACTGGGTGGCGCAGGGTTCTTGTGCGTCGATGTGCATCTACCAACCGACATCGACATTTTGGCGAAAATGGTTGCCTCGGGTTCGAACGTATATCTTTATTTAAAGAATCCCAATCCGCAACCCGGCGAGCTCAAGATGCACTTTCCACCGCATCTGATGCATCTGAAGATGCTCCTATTCGATTACGACGCTGAACCGGCTGAGCTGTGGGTCGGGAGCCACAATTGGACTGCGAGAGCGCTAACGGGAGTAAATATCGAGGCTTCGTTGCGTCTGCGCCTCGAAAAACAGGCTGCCCTATACGGTGACGCGATTAATTTTCTAAATGGCGTTCGAGCCGGATGTATCCCCTTTGATCTCGGGGCCATTGATTACTATAAGTGGCTGCAAGGAAATGCGTTAGAGGAACCCATGTGGGTAATGGAGTTAAGCGGGGTGCACACCATTCTTGAGGCGCACAAGAAACTGACGGTCTTTGGGAAGTCCGATCATGATTATAAAAATCTGAAGAGCGTTGATAAAAGCATCGTCGTCTCGCTGCTGGATCCAACTACGAGTCAAGAAAGTTTGTACGAAGCGACAGTGATTGACACCGGCTATTTATCGGACTCTGGCTTTACTTTTGACAGCCGTTTGTACGCGGTACAAGACGGGTCTCCTCGACCATTGGTCTCGGGACCAGCTATCCCGCCGCCCACTATTCGCGGTAGGGCGAAATCATGGGCCACGATCTCTTTGATTGACACTCTCGTCGGAGCAACGTTCGAATTACCACCAGCTGAGAGGTGGGTGACAGAACTAGAGCCGGAGAAGAAGCCGCTGTTGCCAGACCTCAAGAATTGGTTTCCGAGGCCAGAAAAACCACTTGTGCAGCGGGCGGTACCAAAAGAGGCATTTGAACGGGGCAACATAGGGATGGCCCCAACAAACCCTTCACGGGAGTTGGTCATCAGATCTGCTGCATCAAGCTCGGTGGCTCTCGGGCCGTCGCACCAACTATTGCGTAAAAAAGTCGTGCGTGCGAAACGCGGCGACGGAAAAGTTTTTGTCATTGGAAAGCCCAAAAAGATGAAAGAATGGGATGATTGATGAAAGGGTTATCTTGGCGTCGGATGTTCGCGATTTGACGATATTTGGTTGATCATTGTTGGAGCGGAGAACGGCGCCCACCGTCAACCACCATGATTCTGGATTGTTTTCCAGCTAGCTCCTGCGCAATGTAATTCTCGGCGGCGCTCAGCTCATCAAACGCGGAGGGCTCATCGCGCCACGTTAGGGATACGGAATCGAACGCCTGAACTTTAAAGTAGGTGTGGCGACGGCGTACGTTCTTCGGCTTCCAAGTCGTCATAATTTGGGAGTGTAGCCGATAACTGAGCAACACCAGTAACCGGACCGGATGTTCGTTTGTGCGGGCCGGATCAAACAGGCCAAATGCAAGAGATAAACTCGAAAATTCGTTTCAGCGCGTCCGATCTCGTCGGTCATCTTGACTGTGGATGTCAGTAGATATTGTCCTATGGGCAGTTAAAGATGTCCTGAATCGGATTCCGTACTAAACGAGCCTGCATTTTACGGAGTTTCGTGATTTTTTAGGCCGCCGATTTAGGACACCAATAGCTGCCCGAATGTCGCAAATGCGATAAAGTCGGGACAGCGACGATTTTTGATAATCTCGGTCGATCAGCAAGAACGGAAGGCTTGTTTTTGCAGCGTTTGCGCGTATCTGGGAATGGACATTATTTGGTGACATTGGGGTCATTATCTAGTGACATCCACAGGGTGGAATGGCGCGAACGGCGAAGGCGCAGGGTCGGAATTAGGTTGAGTGCAAAGGCACAGCAAGCAATTGGACTACGGTTTTCATCATTTGGTGGGCGACCTGTGTCGGAACCGCGTGCCGCAAATACACGACCTAACCCGCCAGGATTGCAGGAATTCACGGTCAGCCCAGTGGCACGTCCAATCTCTACAGTGCCGGCTGGCCCGCGCTTTGAGGCCCAAGTCGCGGCGCACTTCCGGATAAGGCAGTAGCGGCCCCGCGCCGCTCGGTCAGCGATACCGGCGCCAAAACCGCGAGCATGGAAGAGACGGCGTGAATCGGGTGGCCTATCATCGGCTCATTGACCCGGTTTTTCGTCATTCGGTTACCACGGGTCGATGACAACAAAGAATAGCGAGTAATAAATCTAGGCTGAACGGATTGAGAAAGAAACCGTTCCAGTGTAACGGAGTAATCGCAATGGTGGAGTCCGCTAAGCCGGCAGTGGAGCAGGCCGTCCTATCCCTGAAATTCAAGGCGCCAGCTTCAACGGAATGGCGCGACTTGCAGCCAGGCGGCGCAGATGAAGAACAGAAAACTAAGGCTATGGCAGCACGCGATGCGCTCAAGGACACCCTCCTTGGCTCGCTTCAAATGCAGCAAGTCGTCGTGCTGGCGGGCTCCGGAACCTCACTCGGTCCCGTCGGTGGCCCGTCGATGCACGATCTGTGGATTGCCGCTATTGGGACACCGGCTACCGCGGAAGCGACGTCTACCGCGCAGAAAATTCATTACGATCTTCAGACCGACAATCCTAACATCGAGGAGTTTCTCTCGAAGGCAGAGGCGTACCTGCAAGTCACAACAGATGATGCAGTAAAGAGCTTCATCAATGCTTGCAAGAAGGTCATCCTCGATCGGTGTTCAACGTTCTTGCGGATTGACAATCTCGAAAGGCACAAGACCTTTCTCCATCGGCTCTCCCGCCGCCGTGTCCGCGATCCTCGCCTGAAAGTATTCACAACCAATTACGATCTTTGCTTCGAACGGGCGGCGGGTGCATTGGGCGGTGTGATCATAGACGGATTTTCATTCACGCATCCGCGTCACTATGATCCACGGTACTTCAGTTACGACATCATTCGCCGCCCTCGTGGGGGCGACGATAACGGCCACTACCTAGAAGGCGTTTTCCTATTGTATAAGCTCCACGGATCGGTCAATTGGGCCCGATCGGACGATGGACTCATTCAGGAGAAGGCAAATCCGTCGCCTGACGAGGCATGCCTGATCTACCCGGCGCGCGGAAAATTTCAACAAAGTTTTCTGCAGCCATACCTAGAATCGTTGTCTCAATACCTCTCCGCACTGCGAGAACCGAACACATGTGTGATCGCCATCGGTGTCGGATTCAATGATGACCATCTGTCGGAACCGCTTCTCGCAGCGGTTCGATCTAATCCCCATCTTCGTCTCATTGTTGTCAACCCAGGTGTTGAGGAACGTGAGTCCGCCGGTGATTCGTCCAATCGATATTGGCGGGCATTCTTTGAACTTGCGAGCAGCGGGGAAGACGTCTGGTTTGTCAATGCCTCTTTCCAAGACTTCGCGACCCTCATTCCCGATTTAAAGTCCTTGAGTCCTGCCGACCGGCTTGTGAAGACCATACAGAGTGTCACGGAGAGGAAATGACTCTCTACATAGATCAGCTTTTCCCCAAGGGTTTGCTCCGTCCGGAGCTCTTTATGGGTGTTGCTTCGGCAATCACGGCGCGCTCCATCGGCGTCAATTTGAGCGAGGCAGGACAGGCCAGCGGCGCGCATTTTTCCGGCGGGCGCTATGGACGTGGCGAGGTCGGCGAGTTTGTTCTAATCGAAGGTCAACAGACCCTCTTGCTCGGGCGTATGACGGAAGTTCGTCTGGCGGATCGTGATCGCCGCGCTATTGGGTCCAGGGTTTCCGGGACAAACGACCACGATCTCGATGCCATTGGCCAAATTCAACTGCTCGGTTGCGTCGCGATGGACGACCTGGCTGTGACTGCAGGGGTCGATGCATATCCGCGCCTGGGCGACCGCGTATATTCTGCACCACACCAGTTCATTGCTTTGCTGCCGCGCCTGATGGAGAAAGACACGCAAAATGACAATTCTGTCCTCCTGGATCTGGGGGCCGTTGACGTCGCGCAGGAGAGCACGATATCGATAAAGCCCGAGCGGCTCTTCGGGCGGCATTGCGCCATCCTTGGCGCCACGGGCGGCGGAAAGAGCTGGACGACCGCTCGCGTCATCGAGGAATGCCTCAAACACAAAGCGAAGCTCATTCTTCTTGACGCCACAGGGGAATATCGCGGGTTCACCGGTGCGTCAGTCGAGCATTGCCACCTTGGAGTGCCTACCGAAAAGGCCAGCGGTTCTGCGTCCTGCGCATTACCCCCGATGAGCTTCCTTGAATCAGACTTTGTGGCCCTCTTCGAACCGGCAGGCAAAATTCAAGGGCCAAAAATGAGAGCCGCTATCCGCAGCCTGCGGCTTGCGACGCTAAAACCTGCGTTAGCGCCGAACGGCTATATCAAGAAGATCGACCAGTTAAAGAAGGCCGTCACCGATGCAGAAAAGGAACCCGGCGTTTCGAGCAAGCTGGATGATCCGCGCCAGCCATTCGACGCGACGCACCTTGTCATGCAGATCGAACAGGAGTGTGTTCATCCCGACGCGTTCGGCGCCGCCAGAGGCCAGAAGGACCCAACGAAATGGGGCGGTGAAGACGGCAATTTCGCGCACTGTCTCTCGCTTGTTGCACGCGTCAATGGGGTTCTTATATCTCCGGCGTTCAAATGCGTGTTCAAGTCGTCTGATCCGCAATTGACAACGAAAATAGACGAGTTTGTCGACAGCGACAGGAAGCTTCTGCGCATCTGTCTGAGCGGGATAGCCCATGAGTTCAACGCGCGCGAGATTATTGCCAACGTAATCGGACGCTATTTGTTGATGAAAGCTCGCGGCGGCAAGTTTCAAAGCAAGCCTGTGGTAGTAATCGTTGATGAAGCGCATAATTTTCTTGGTCGCAAGATTGGCTCAGATGACTACGCCGCGAGACTTGACGCGTTTGAACTCATTGCAAAAGAAGGCCGGAAGTACGGGCTGAATATATGCCTGGCGACACAACGTCCACGTGACATCACGGAGGGCGTACTTAGCCAGATGGGAACGCTGATCGTTCATCGTCTAACAAATGACCGTGATCGAGAGGTTGTCGAGCGCGCGTGCGGAGAAATTGATAGGTCCGCATCGGCTTTCCTGCCAAATCTGAGACCGGGAGAGGCCGCGATCATTGGCGCGGATTTTCCGATCCCATTGACAATCAAAATTCGCGAGCCAGAAATGAAGCCCAAGTCGGATGGGCCGAACTACCAATCCAAATGGTGTGGACCATATGGGACGCTAGGCTCCTAGGCAAGACTCATGCGAAAAGTGCTCGTAGCGGACGGGTGGAGGCGTAACTCTCTCGAATCTCACAATGCACAGGTCCCGTGTTTTGGCTAAGCAGCCCCAACGTGGGGCGCTTTTAAGATCTTGTTTCCTTAAAAACATATCATCGCTATGATCACAATTTACATAAATGTTCCCGACGGCCCAATCAGGCAAGTGACATCAAGGCGCCGCGGCGCGGAAGAACGCTCGTTCGCTCAGGCGATGTCGCCGAAAGAAGCCGGCAGGCGTGAATGGAAGCAAAATCGTCACAGCCATAAACTTGCGCAAGCCTAGGAAATTAGCTGTGTTCGCGGAAATCATCAGCCATGGAGCGCCGCATTGGCGTCCACACAGTGACGATTGCTCCACGTTTTACGCGAGCTGAATTGGCGCGTGATACGGTGGTGAGGGGAGTAGGGTGCATCGCGTCGTTGCAGGGACTTGTTACACTCCGGAGAGACGAGTGGTTGAGGGCTACTATTGTTACCCTTCCTGACTGCATATGACCCGTTTGGTGCTACGTCTGGCAGCATCGACCCATTGGGCGCGCTTCAGCCATACGTCGCCATGGCCGATCGATTGTTGCCAGGTACTTCGACCATCACGACCCGCGCGCGCTACCTCTCGATGCTTTGCGCAGCAATCGCCAATGCTGAAAAGTACCGCACGTTTTCTTTGGGGGCCAACGGATTCACCGAGCGCCGTCAGGCGGTGGAACCATACGAGCGGCTTTGGGCTCTCGCATGCGTGGCGGCGCGGGCAGGTGGAGTTGAAGGAGCGGCAGACGGTCTGCGTGGCGTAACTGCTGCGGAAAAGCGGTACCGTCACTACGCAGCCAACGACGAGCCGATTGATCTCGCGTTCAAACTTCTTAAGTATCAGGGTCGAACCGGTGCTGTTGGCACCTACTGGGCGGCAATCGTCGGTTCCGATCTCGCCGACCCCGATTCCGGTGTCTTGACGGCGGAAGGACATGAGTTGGCGAAAGAGTTTCCGTCGCCGGGACTCTCCGATGCGCAGATGGAAAGGCTTGCGCATCCGACCAAGGGGATGAGTGTCGAGGTGACCGTAGATCAACTGCGTCAGTGGGGTCGGCGCGTCAACCTCGTGTCCGCCACGGCCAAAGAAAAGCCCCTCTTGAGGGAAGCGCTCGTCGCGAATCCGCACAGGAACGGTGTATACATCGCACTCGCAGAGCTCGAGCGCACCCAATCGCTGCCGGAGATCTGGAACGTTGCGGCGATCGGCGCGCTGTGCAAGGCGATTACCGAGCTAAAGGCTGCCGCCGAGGTTGGGCTTCATGACGTATTGGAGGCTATCCTCTATTTCGAACGAGCGCACGAAGCCGTGCTTCGATTGTTCGAATCCGTTCGTTGGTGGGGAACGGAGAGACCCGGTAGCCCGGCAAATGAGCTTGCCCAGGACGCCGCTTTTGTGCGCTGCACTGACCGCTGCATCGCTACCGCAAAAGCACTCGTGACCTATTGGGAACAATGCCCACGTCCTGACCTTAGGTTAGTGCTCGGCGACTTCACCAACTTTGCGCGTATTGTTGCCAGCTCACAGGGATCGAGGGACGTCCTTGATGCCGTGCTGCGTCGTCATCGCGATGTTCAGACGGGCAAGCTCGACTCTGGTGTTCCGAAGCGTGAATGGGTCACCGTCAATGACGACAAGGTGGAACTGCCGATGCCACGATTTCAGCTGACAAAGAAGCCGAGCGTGGCCGCGGGCCGGGAGCTCACACACGCCTACCGGCTGGAGCCATTCATTCACATGCTGCGTGAGGTCGGTGCACTGCGGCCCATGCGCGCCTGACCAAGACCGATGGCCAGCTTCCAGAAGTTAATCGATTTCTACACCCCTCCGGAAGAGGGGTACGTTCTCGAGTCATTCCTTGCCACGACGTATCAGGTGGACTTCGAGTTCTTCGAAGACGATCTTCTGGCACTGGCGTTGGGGGTGCGCACGCCAGCCAACCGCGGGCGCGCCTTTCGCGCAGACATTGAGCGCCGGCTCCAGAGCGCGACTGTGTCCGTGCTGTACGATCTGCGCGGCTGCCCGAAGCTCCGGCGGGCATCGCCCAGGATCGACGCGCTGCCGGTGATCACGCGCAAGCAGCATGCGAAGATTTCTCTTCTTGCTTGGGTGAAGCGAGGTGAGGGCGCACGCGAGCCAGCGACCCGTGTACGCCTTATAGTCGGCTCGGCCAACCTCACTCGGCAAGGTTTCCGGGAGAACTATGAATGTGCGTCGGCAATCGACTTTGGCGGCGCGGCGTCGCGAGGCAGAGGACTGCTGCTCCGAGCGCTTGATCTTGTGGCATCCCTGGGAGGCGAGTGTGAGAGCGCACAACTCGACTCCCAACTCAAGGACTTCAGGGCATTTGCCCAAAGCGTAAGCACGGATTCGCTGCCGCAGGATGCGCCGGTCGCTTTGGTATCTGCTGAGGATGCGCTTCAAGAGCTCAGTCGCGCGTGGCAGGAGCTTGATGGGTCGAATCCGGAGCTCGCCACCGTTGTGTCTCCGTTCTGGCCGGAGGGATCCACCGCGGGCGCAGCGCTGGTGGAGCTTGTTAGTCATCTTGCAAACCCAAAGCGCGTCGATCTCGTCTGCCGCGGCGTCGAAGCGCCGCACGGAAGAGATTGGATCCCCGAGTTTGACCCCGCGGTGGCCGCAGAGCTCAAGGGGAAGATTAGCTCCCGGCTTTTCCTGATGCCTGCGTTGCCGAGCGCTGGTGTGGATGACGCGAACGATCAAGGGGATGAATCGGAGGTCGACGAGATCGGCCGCTATGGGTCGTCGGGTTCAGCGGACAAAGGACTTCCGAGGCGCGCGCTGCACGCAAAGATGATCTGGTTGGACGGCAAAAAAGGCAGCGTCGGCTACATTGGCTCATCGAACTGCACCCGCCGCGGCATGGCCTTGAGAGCGCCTGCAAACTGGGAAGCCGGGTTGATCTATCGAGTGTCGCGCTCTGTTCGTGCTCGCATGGATTTGCTCGCGATCGCGGGCCACGGATTTGAGGTCATGGCGGGCAAGCTTCCGTTGTCGAAGAAGCCGCAGAAAGACGAAGAGACCCCTGTTCCGAACTTTCTGGCTGACATTGTGGCAAAGCAGCACATCGTGACCATTCGTTTTCAGAAGAACATTGCTGCTCCGGAGAACTTCGAGATCCTCATGCCGGTGCCAACACCGCTGCGAGATGGCGGCTACTGGCTGGTCTATCAACGTCGCAATGACGGGATTCCAACACGGATTTCGGTGGATTTGAGGGAATGCACCCGCTGTGACACGAATCTGAAACCGTTCCACCCGTCAGGCGAGGCTGAGCCAAGCGCGGCGGAAGTCTATGTGAAGGTCCGTTGGGAGGGAAACATCGGATTCTTCCCGGTCCGCTTTGACGATAAGGCGAGCCTGCCCGTGCTGCCAGCGGGCCGGCGACCGACTGAAAACGAACTCATCGAGTATTTCCTTTTTGGGCGGGAGCCGGACTGGGACGGCGATGGAGGTGGAGGTGGAGGGGGCCCCCCGAGTGATCCCGATCCCCCGCACTCCGAGAAAGCCGTCGATACGCGCCGAATACTGTCGTATTTCATCCGGCGGTTCGTTCAAGCGTTACCCGGGATAGAAACGGAGATCATTGCGGCCGCCTATTCGCGCGCAGCACTCCTGAACGCGCTGAAAGGTCCGACGAGCCCCCTCGCGCTCGCCAAGCAGGCGTTTGCGAGCTTGCACCAGCCTCGGGGACGACATGAGCCCCTGAAGACCGCGACAGCGGTGGGCTTTCAGCTTGTAGAGATTTGCGGGGCGCTGAAACGATCGAAGGCTCAAGTGTCGGACAAGGAGCTCAAACAGTGCTTCGACGCCGTTCTCGAGGAGTGCCGCGGGTTCTTGAACGAGGTGGTCAAAGAAGTCCCCGCGCTCGCGAGCGGCGCTTTCCAGCAATATCGGCGACGGATTTTGGGAGAGGCCCATGCATCTCTCGCCTGATATCGATCTCGAACGCTCGCTGCGGAAGGTATTCGGCGACGAGCCGGGCTCGGCGAGACAGATCCGGGACGACTACGATCGCCAGGTAGCCACCGTAGAAGCAATCCTTGAAAGGTTCTTCGTCAAAGAGCGCGACAAGAGACGGGAGATGGCGATCCTTGCCGATGAAGTCGGCTTGGGGAAGACCTACGTGGCGCTGGCCGTTGCGGTATCCATCCTCGATGCCATTCGACGCGGCAAAGGACCGAGCGATCTGCCGTCAAACCGGCCAATCGTGCTCGTCCTGACTCCCGACAATCAGGCTCTGTACAACAAGTGGGCGCGAGAGGCGCAATCCTTTCGGGCAGATTGCGCACGGAGCAAGGGTGCTCTCGATTGGCTGCAGATTGTTCAACCTCGAGAGGACGACAGTCGCGGCAACGTCGCCGATATGACGAGGCGCTTCAGAGACGCGGAGCGTGGCAAGCCCATGCTCATGATCGCGAGGCTAGGCCACATCGGCGCTGGTTTGAACGATCGCGATTGGTGGCGAAGGCGCGCTCTTGCAACCATCTTTCAGGAGTTTCGAGTCGGGACGGACGATAGAAAGCGTTGGTGTAGGGTAGCTCTGGAATCAGGCAGCATGGAGCATGTCCCGGAATTGCGCGATCTACGCCGGTCACAGAGCCTTTGGCAGGAGGGTGACGATGTTTCTCCGGACCTTCGTAAGGCGTTCATCCGCGCGATGGGTGATAGCGAGCTCTGTCGGAAAATCGCCGCCGCGTTGAAGGAACAGAACACGGGACGTTTCGTGAGCCTGGTTGACCAGCTGATCCGCGCGGCGCTGGCCAGTGACTGGCCTCTGCTGCCGCTGGTCGTGATTGATGAAATCCATGGCCTTAAAAACAAGGACGTGAGAGCCAGGACGAATATGGAGGATTTGCTCCCGGGTAAAGTGTGTCGTCTGCTCGGCCTCTCGGCGACGCCGTTTCAGCTACGACCTGATGAACTGATGAGCGTCTTGAATCTGCGCAACATGCTGTCGGTGGAGCCCCAGCGGCTTGCTCAGCTCGAGAACGCGGCGGTCGACCTTGCATCGGCAATCCGAACGTCCAAGCAGTTCGGCGATCTGTTCCGCCATAAGTGGGCTGCTCTGCGTAGAAACGACGCAACCGCAGTCGAAGAAGCGTGGTCGGTGTCTGAGGATAAATCCATTCAAGTGCGCCGAGAGTCGTTCCGTCTGTTACGGCCACCGCGAATCGCCCATGCCCTGGAGGCCGGGCTCGATCTCGGCGCCAGTAATCGGAAGCTTCAGGGGGCCCTCCGCCCGTTCGTCATTCGCCATTTGCACGTGCGCGGATACCGCGAACATTTCGTCGGAGGCCATCTTCCGGGAGGCGCGGAGCGCGGTACTGCTCACTTCAGCTGGGCTCCCGGATTGGAGGTGACCAGCGACGAGGAGTTGGCCCATTACTGCATGATGCGGGCCGTTGCACTGGCAAAAGATGAGAAGGGCTTGCCTAGCCTCGGCGCTGAGCTCACCGGCAGTTACCGACATCTGACGGAAACTGCCGCCCTCTGGCGGCGCCTCGAGAATGCGCAGAACCCGGCGCTCAGAAGCTACAAGGAGCTGTTAGATCATCTAATCGGCCATCGCACGTCGGCGAATGACCCGGATAGCACGCATCGCAAGGTGCAGACCACCGTCGATCGTGCTCTGCAGTGTTTCAAGCGCGGTCAGAAAACGCTTATTTTCTGTGTGTACACGAAGACTGCCGAGGCGGTGCGAGATCAGATCCGAAGTCAGGTCGAGACTTACCTGGCCGAGCAAGCGCGTGGGCTCTTTCACGGTGAACAAGCGCTGGAAAACTTCCGGCGTCGATTTTTTAATAGACGCGAGTCGCTGTTCTCCCTGATCCAAGATCAGCCCTTACTCGGCCTGATTGAAGGCAGTCAGGTGGGTATTCCGGCAGAGATTGCGCTCGGCCCGGACGCGCTCGAGGAAGTGGCGACGCTACTCATCGAACACGGCGAGCCTGGCGGTGTGGAAAAGCCGGACCGACGACTGTTGCTGGCTGCGGTGGAGCAGGTGGCTGTCACCCGCTGGTCAAAAGGCATTGACGGTAGGAGATGGCTAACAAGAGAAGAGTTTAAAGCCGGTCCTGAACTTGTTGAGCGCATCCAGCACCCTTCGTGGCTTGAAGCTCGGGAGCCGCTCTCGCGAAGTCACCGGGCCAGCCGCAGGCTGCACCACGATGCAGACCCTGAGGCCGACTCCGCATCCAGGGATCCGCTCGATACCGAAGCGTACGAGGAGAAAGTCGGCAAGGCCTCTGCCCTTAAGCCTGAGGCGTCGTTGAAGGCTTGGGTTGATCGCCTTGGCAAAGACGTCGCAGGAGAAACAATAGCCCCGTATTTTTCCCCACAGGTCGTTTCGCGGCGCGGGCATCTGCCGCTGCTCGCCCAGTTTCACTCAGCTGTTTTAGGGCAGCTCAACCTGCAGCCGCGCATCGTCGCCGGCCAGGCGTTCCGGCGCATTCTGATGGCTGATGAGTTCCTGCTTCGGTATCTTGCGGGTGTCGACCGAGACAACGCTGAACGCTGGCCGGACTTTCTCTCAACCCGCTACGTAAGTCCGCTAGAAGGGCACCTCGAGTCCCTGCGCGACCGAGTGCATTCCTACTTCGATACGCTGGTGCGGGGCCAGGAGAACAAGCCCTTGCGCGAGGGATATGCCCGAGCTGCCGACAACAGAAACGTCGTGCAACTGGTGCGGGGCGGAATGACAGACCGGGATCGCTACTTTCTCGGATTCAACACGCCATACCGTCCGGAGATTCTGATTTCCACCCAGGTGGGGGCCGAAGGGATTGATCTGCATCGGGAATGCCGCCACGTCATACATCATGACTTGTCCTGGAACCCAGCGACCATCGAGCAGCGGACCGGTCGTGTCGACCGAATTGGCAGCAAAGTCGAACGCGAGCGGCTGAACGCGGCCAAGGGCGCAGAGCCGACGCTGGAAATCGGCGTACCCTACCTCGCGGCCACCTATGACGAAAGAATGTTCGAAGAACTTTACAAGCGCGCTCAACTGTTCGAGGTCACGATGGGTGGTGACATGAGGGTCGACGGGCGAATCGACGAAGATCAGATCGGCCAGCAGCGCTCCATCCGAACCAAGCTCGGCATCGGCACCGAGGACGAGGATCTTGGGAAGGAAGAAGGCCTCGCGGACGCTGTGCCGCTGCCGGACGATATGGTTGAGAGTCTTCGTGTCGATCTGGCGATCTGGCATCGCAGACCATGATCGTTTTGCTTTCGGGAGGGCGATCGGTCCGTCGAGGGCTCGACGAGTCGAAGTTTTTTAAACAGTGTTAGTTACTCAAGCGTGTTGATTGAAACGGGGTCGGTCGTCGGCGCCCGGCGTTGATAACGTTTCGAAATCTGCCAAGCTGGAGTTTCAAGCTGGCGTCTTTACCCTGAGGGCAAATCCGGACATAGGTAGCAGCAGCCACGACTCGCTGACCGGCCTTCGGGTGGACGCTTCGATCGCCGCCCCGTATGCCGCCAATTGCCCGCCATACCCAGCCGCAAGCTTTTGCCACTGCGAGCTATTCTGTCCTCCCGCCTTGTGGTCGATCAAGATCCAACCGGATTCAGATTCCACGAGGAGATCGATCCTACCCGACAGGATCTGTCCGTTAGCCAGCGATTGCGTGATCGGAACCTCCACGGAGACCGTCGCTCCGGGCCACCGCTTTTCCAGCCTGTCGATTTCAATAGTCCGTGTCCAATCCGCCAGCAATTGATGTCCAATTCGCCTTGTGCACCGCGATTTACGTCAATTCTCGAACGTCGATCCACCGTTCTCGGCGGTACGAGGGCGGCCAAGATTCCTGTCGTTGCGTCAGCCAGTCACGAGCCGCTGGGGCGGATCGAGATAGCCATGCGGCTTGGCGCTCTTGAGTTGTGATTCCAGATGGGCGGTCGGATGCCGCGGTATGGCAGGTCGCCATGAAGGCGTGCGCGGTCCACAGGGCGGCTCCCCGCACTTTCGGATTGGCGACGTCTTGAAGGGTGCGCGTCATGCGTTGCTCACCGTATTCGGATGCCGACATGCGTCGAATGCGTCCGATGAGACCATAGCCTTCTTGTTCTTCGGCCGGCGTCAATTCTTCGGCAGCGGACCAGGATCGTACCGGTTCGAAGTGAGTCAGCGACCAAGTCGTCAGATCAGTGAGGATCATCAGAAACTCGTCCGGTGAAAGTGTGCCCCACGACCAAGCGTCGGGTGCAATGCCGGATATTGCGGCGGCGGTGGTTCGCTCGATGTGTAGTAAACACGCGAGCACAGTCGATCGTATCGCAGGTTCACGCGCCACCTTAAGTGCTCGATACTGGTCGGGAGCCAGAAACTGTCGGTCGCTCTTCAATTTCGCAGGCGACCAGAGTGAGTGATTGCTGGAAACATGCGTCTGTTGGCGGACCACCAAGGCGGTGCCATGCGCGTTGCAGATCGTGCACCACGACTGTTGCCAACATCGACGCCCGTATGGCGTGCGATGTTGGGCAATGTCCTCCACGCAGCAGTAGGGGCAATACGAGCAAAATCCACTGTCTCTCAATTCCCACCGGGTAGCCGGCGGCCAGAGTGCGTTTCTGTCGGAGTCCGACAATTGCCCCAAGACGGCGATTCGCTCCGCGACGGCTCGATCGAGAAGACGTTCCGCGTCGCAAGTCCGTGCTTTTGCCGTCTTGCCGGCGGCCTCGCGCTCAAGAACACCCAGCAAGAGCGTGGGAGTCATCGTATATTCGTGGCAGACGCGCTCGAACCAAGAGGGCAGGGACTCATCGATTTCGGGTCTTGGACATACCGGCCAAACGTGCGCGCAATCGTTCATGAGGGTTCGATTCGCAGCCGTTCACTGACGCGCTCCACGATGGCGGCATCAATGAATTCGCTGCCGTCTTGGATGGCGATCTCGGCAGCGCACCCGAGAAGCCAGGTCACCCGTCCGGTGATCCCGTCGCTGCGCTTGATCAGGACGCGGATCATCTCGGGTTCGCCATACGGCGACGCTTTTCGCAGCGGCAGAAGCTTGCCGTAGGCGACCACGAACGCCCGAAACGCATCGGTCTCGGTCCAACGGGGAATCAGCAGTGGTTCGAATCGACTGGCAACCTGATCGTCCGTTTGCAGCGCATGGAATGCATCGGAGGTACCGACCGCGATCACCACAATTTTCAGCTCGTTGGCGAGGAACTTGAGTAAGTTGAGCGCTTTACGCTGTTCGCGATGACTCCCCGCCAGCAGGTGATGCACTTCCTCGATGCACAGCAGCTGTGTGCCCACCTTCTGCAGCAGACCGATGGCGCGGGCCTCCAACACGCCGAGCTCTTCGCGGCCGCCGTAGGGCGCTCCGAGTACCTGGAGGGTCCGGGTATAGAATCGTCGCTGATCGGGACTGGAGGGCATCTGCACGATCACCACCGGTCGCTTCGTGATGCCGCGGCGCTGGTCATAGGAACTCGGATGTTGGCGTTCCATCTTCTCTAAAATCATTGACTTCCCCATGCCGCTGTCGCCATACAGGAGCATGCACGGCATGCGCGCACAGGTCGGATAGTTAAATCGCCTCTCCAATTCCTCGACGGCGACACCGGCGCGAGGATGTCCAACCCAGCGTGCGGTTTGAACCAGCCGAATGCGGGCTTTGGCATCCTGAAAGGCCAGCTCTCGAGTGGGGGCGGTGAGGTGTGATAGATCGAGCGTCATGATGTTGAACCCCAGAGTTCAGTCTCGAGCGGCATCGGGTCTTTGCTGTAATCGATCGAGCTGACCTGACTGGCCGCCACAGCGCTCTGTCGCTGTTGCCGCGGCTCTTTTCGGCGCCGTGCCGCCTTGGTCGCCTTGGTGGCGTTCGTGACGATGGCGTTTTGGCGCTCGTGCATGGCGAACAGTCGTTCCTCGTTGATGGAACCCTTGGCCTCTCGAAGCAGTTCCGCATGAGCAAAGCGCAGTTCGGCGAGGGTGATCGGCGGGCGCCGCACATCGGCATAGGGCACTGCCTGGTAGCTCTTGTTCGGCGTCAGCACGTAGAGCCGGGACAGATCCCGGGGATCGTAGCGCGTGAGCAGCGATTCGCTCGGTTGCGCGATCGCCGGCAGCACGTCCGCCCAGTACCGAATGCGCTCGAAGAATAGACCGTTACGCTGGAGTTTCCGGTGGACGATCGGTAAGAATCCGATCACGAACCGGGCCGGGTCGGCGGGCAGCACGGGAACCGTGCCACGGGCCAAACTCTTCACCCAAGCGGCCGCCGGCGTCGTGCCGATCATGCGGTGAATGTCGTGGTGATACTGACCTGCGATCTCGAGATAGAGCCACTCGTTGAGTTCGGCGAGGGTGAGCTTCGCCTCGTTCTCCGACTGATAACTGCCCCGGGCCGTCGGCGAGGCATCGGTACTGCCTGGCAGGAGATGGATTCGTCCCATCATGGTGCCGATGAGCCGCTCGATGTGAGCCCCGAACCGGGGTCTCGCAACGGGTCGGTACGTTAGGGCGATTCCATATTCGGCACAGCCGCGAGTGAGCGCCTCGCCGTGGAATTCCGAACCGTTGTCGACCAGAATGGTTTTCGGCATGCCGAACATGTCCCAGCTCGTGTTGGTCGCGGGGGCCTCCGCGGACGGAATTTTCGGCAGCACCGCGTGTTCGATGCACAGCGCCACCGCGAGCGCGGAGGGGGCTTCGAGTCCCAGATGAAATCCGAGCACGCTGCGGGTCGCGACATCGACGGCCAGCGACAACCAGGGTCGACCGATAGAGTGTCGATGGACCGAGTCGACGATCATCACATCGGCGAGCGTATGGTCGATTTGGATTAGCTCGAGAGCCTCGGCGGCTTCCAACATGCCCGGAGTCGATAAGGCGATGGACTCGGCAGACTTGGCACCGAGGCGTTTACGAGCTACCAATCTGGCATCGAGTGCGCGGATGCGTTTGAGCACACTGCCACGAGCGGGAGTCACGCGCTTTTCCGCATGACAACGACGTCGGACCTCCCGATAGACTTCCTCCATCGGTTTTCGTGGTCGGACCAGGTAATGCGTCTGTATGGCAGTATCGATGATCCGTTCGATCTCCGGGCCAAGCCGCCGATAGCTCTTCTTCGGACCGGGCACATGGGCTATGAGACTCGTGGTCTGGGCGGAGGCGGTGTATCGCGCAATGAGCCGTCGCACGGTGCGAGTGGATAGCCCGAGAGCCTTCGCCGCCGCTTCGACGCGCATCGTCGTCGATCCATCACCTTGCATCGAATTGCGAATGATGGTTTCACGCACTTGCGCCTTGGTCCAGTCCGGCAAATCGACGACTCGGAGGTCCTCGAGGCGCTGATCGAGTTGTATGATCGGCAGAGTAGGAACTCCGCGCAGTTGGGTGACGTGAACTTCTCGAGGTTCAGCGGCGCTGGTTTCCTTAATCCGTGCACGAACGCCTTTCAGGCTTTCCAGCCGATGTACGCGGCCCTCCCACAACACCAATTCCCCGGGTCGCAGTTCGAGGCGTAGGGCTGAATCGGGAGGCGCTGTCGTCGTGACCCTTCTCCATGGATTTGGACATGGAATGCTGGCAAGGTACGCTTTTGGACATAGAATGCTGACATGTTCGGCGCACCATTCGCGGCAGTGCGATTTTGCAACCTCGCCACGAATCGTCGAACTTTCAAAATGCGGTCAGGAGCTTACGCGCATTCTAGAAAATTGCACTGGTTGTCCAGTGGACTGACGGATTGGACAGAAACCACTGAAGTCGACAA
>Ga0302320_10005945_pt1 | contig 27232 bp, 27 predicted proteins | sample Bog_T0_3_FD_202130 | JGI IMG/M metagenome (GOLD analysis project Ga0302320, IMG submission 202130) | Peat permafrost microbial communities from Stordalen Mire near Abisko, Sweden - Bog_T0_3 | ecosystem: Environmental > Terrestrial > Soil > Wetlands > Peat | place: Sweden: Abisko, Stordalen Mire...
GATAGTTGGCTGCGCGCCAGTAGGCATCCATTTTATGGAGCAGTTCGGGTGTAAGTGTATTGGCACCGCAGGCATCTCTCTGGTCGGGTGATTCCGGTGTCAGTGTGATAGTATTCATAGTTTAGTTTTTTTAATTTGAGACGAGGTGAAGAACCTGCATGGCGGACTTCGCGATCATCAGTTCCTCGTCGGTGCGGATAACCCATACTTTGACCCGACCGGCGGCTGATGAAATCCACGGCTCATGCTTCGTATTGCGCTCATGATCCAGGTCGATCCCGAGAAATCCCAGCCCGTCGCAAATCCGTGCGCGCACTGTGGCCGCGTTCTCTCCTATGCCACCGGCGAATACGAGAGTGTCCAGTCCCCCCAATGCCGCTGCGTATCCGCCAATGCATTTTTTAATCTGGTAACAAAACAATGCGATCGCCTCCGCTGCCCGCACATCCTGCGCTTCGCAGGCGAGCAGGTCATGCATATCGGAACTGGTCTCCGAGATACCCAGGAGCCCGGACTGTGAATTGACCATCTCGTTGAATTGCTTCGCGCTCATCTTCTCAGTGCGCTCCAAATACCAAAGCAGTCCCGGATCGAGATCGCCTGAGCGTGTGCTCATCGGCACTCCTGCCGCAGGGGTGAAACTCATGCTGGTATCCAAGGATTTTCCATTGCACACCGCCGCCAGGCTCGCACCATTGCCGAGGTGGGCGAGGATGACCCGACCGCGTGCGGCTTCGTCTCCACCCAGGCGGGCCAGTTCTTCCATCAAAAACGCATACGATAGCCCATGAAAGCCGTATCGCCGCACACCCTTCGCCTCGTAGCGGCGCGGGATTGGCAACAACCGTGCGACCTGAGGCAGATCGTGGTGAAAAGCAGTGTCGAAACACGCCACCTGTGGCAGGTCGGAAAACCGGTGATGAAACGCCTCGGTCAAGAGTATCTCCTCCGGCAGGTGCTCGGGATCGAATGGTTCGAGCCTGTGCAGTGCCGCAACCATCGCCGCAGTGATTCGCTGCGGCTCGCTATACTTTGGCCCGCCATGTACTATGCGATGTCCCACGGCGGCCAATGAGTCACTGCGTTTCTCGATCCAATCCATAAGAATGCCCACCACCGCCGTGTGATCCGGCGCTGTAACTGATCGCGAGAAGTTATCCGCTTGGCTCATTCCTGTGGAATGCCAGGTGGCGTCCGGCAGTCCAATTCGCTCGATTTGGCCCGCCAGAATTCGCTTCAGAGAACCCTGTACCTCAAACAGCGCGAACTTGATGCTCGATGAGCCACCGTTAATCGTCAGGATATGTGGCTTATGTGGCTCCATGGATACCTCCCGCGTCATTCCACAATCCGAGCGAGGCCAGTTTCGCGCGTGTTGACTCGTAATCTGTGTGAAGAATGCTCTGAATCCCCAGACTTTCTGCGATCTGGACGAACATCGGCGTGTTGTCGATATAGACGATCTGCTGGATAGGAGTCTGGGCGATGTCCAGCGCCAACCGAAAGATGGCAGCGTCCGGCTTCCGAATTTGGACAAAGCAGGAGGAAACGAAAGCGTCTATCAGCTTGTTCAGCTTGAATGTGCGAATCCGATAGGCATTCAATTCGCGTGCTTCATTGCTGACCGCGATGATCTTTAATCCGTGCCGGACTTTGAGTTGAGCGATTAAATCGATCATTCCGGGGCAGACTTTCGATTGGGCGAACATGAACCGCCGAAACTGCGCCCGCGTGAATGGCCGCCTTTTGTAGAAGACAACCAGACTCAAATACTCGTCCAATGTCAGCTTTCCGTCCTCGAATGTTTCAAAGGTGAGAAGATGTCGTTCATTGAATTCAGCCAGGTTCAGTTTGAAGGCGGTCGCCGCCCGCTTGCGCGCATGATGATCCCATCCGTTAGTAAGCAAAACATCACCGATATCCAGAAACAGCGTCATAATCGGGAAGGCGCTTTTCACTTGGCCTCCTTCAACGCCGTGCATTGGGCATGAAGGATGCCGCTGGCTCGTGGGATCAGGTGATACGTTTCCTGGTATTCGCGTAGTCTAACGATGAGGTGTTGCGATAGTTCGAATCCACCATGGTCGGCTGCGATGCCGATGCGTTGGGGGGCATCCGCTGACAACACAGCTTCGTCTCTATTAGGTTTGCTCATGTTGTTTTCTCGTTTGTTTCGTCAGTTTTCTATTACCCGCCTTGCGTGCTCCTGATTAACACCGCCATCGAATGCGGATTCACTTCGTAAGATGCAGATCGCAAATCGACTTCGTCGCCCGGCTCGCGAAAATCGTTTGGGCTTTCAAGACTCGTATCTATCACTCGTTTCCAATCGCCCTCCTTCCCTTCCTGAATCGTGAAGATCAAAGCCTGAGAACCTGCGTTGACCATGAAATAAATGTCGTCATCTAGCTGAGATTGTCCGCGCAAACTCACCGCGAGACTGTGGGAATTCTCTGACAGATCCACCGACTGTCCGGTCCCAAACCATTGCACATCCTCACGCCAAAATCGGCTGCGGCTTAATGAAGGATGAGCCTTGCGAAAGGCAATCATCATTTTAAAGAAGCGAAAGATGTCCTGATTGTTCCCGAGTCGGTTCCAATCCAGCCAACTTGTCTCATTGTCCTGATTGTAGGGATTGTTGTTCCCTCCCTGAGTCTGCATGAACTCATCCCCCCCCCGCAGCATGGGCGTACCGTTCGACAAGAGAAGCAGGCAGCAGAAGTTTTTAATCTGTTGCTTACGCAGCCTCAGAATATCGGAGGGGAGATCCTCATCCCCTTCGCAGCCACAATTCCAACTGTAGTTCTCATCCGCGCCGTCGGTGCAGTTTTGTCCATTGGCCTCATTTCGCTTACTGCTAAATGAGGTCAAGTCGTAGAGAGTGAAACCGTCATGCGATGTGATGTAATTGATGCTCTGATACGGATGGTAGGAGTTGGCCAGATCATCGGGAAACAGGTCATCACTGCCATACAGACGGGACATGAGTGAACCCACCATGCCATTGTCGCCTCTGACAAAGCGGCGCATATCGTCACGAAATTGTCCGTTCCACTGCGACCACGAAATCCCCGGCAAATGGCTTCCCAGTTGATAGGCGCTGATATCCCAAGGTTCAGCAATGAGACGCACCCTGGCCAGATCAGGATCCGAGACAATGTCAGCGAACAACTGCGGATCGCTGAGGTTGATCGAGCCCTCGCTGTTGCGACTGAATACGGACGCCAAATCAAATCGGAAGCCGTCCACGCGCATTTCCTTGACCCAATAGCGCAAGCTGTTCAGAACCATGCCTCGCACATGGCGATTGGCGCAGTTTAAAGTATTGCCTGCACCCGAAAAATTCTCATACCGATCCGTAGGCCGGTCGGAGATCAAATAATAAGTGCTGTTGTCTATCCCTTTGAAACTGTAATTCGGCCCTTGCTGATTACCCTCGCAAGTGTGATTAAACACAACATCCAAAATCACTTCGATGCCGGCTTGATGGAACGCATTGACCATTTCCTGGAACTCGTAATGAGGTTCGCAGAGGAACTGGTCTTTGCGGACGGCATAGGCATGATGCGGCGCGAAGAAATTCAACGGCATATAGCCCCAGTAATTATTTTCCTGAGGATCGAACTGAAACACAGGCATCAATTCCACCACCGTGATGCCCAGTTCCATGAGATAAGGAATCTTTTCCACGAGGCCCGCATAGGTGCCTCGTTTTCCGGGTGACACCCCCGAACTTGGATGCATTGTAAATCCCCGTACATGCAACTCGTAAATGACCGTATCGGCCTCGTGCCGCAGGTGGCCTCCGCTATTCCACTCAAACCGGTGCTCACTGGCATTGAGCACCGCAAGGGAAGCTTTGCCAGCATTCGATCCCGGTCGCATGGCAGCCCTCCTGTCGAATGATGGCGGAAAAAAAACAGATTTTGCATACGGATCGAGCAAAAGCTTCTCTGGGTCAAAGCAGTGCCACTTGAACCGGCTTTGCGGTGGAGGTCCTCCGACGCGATAGGCATAGTATTCCGCTCCCTTCAACGCGGATTTCAAAATGCGGCAATGCCAGATGCGTCCCGATTTATTCTTCAGATAATCAAGGGGCTGATTGAGCAGCGGATTGACGATGTCATCCCGACCATAAAACAAAAGTGTCACGCTTTCTGCGTGCTTCGAGTATAGCGCAAAATTATACGCCTGCTCCTGCTCGATCCATGTCACTCCTAAAGGAAGTGGCGCTCCCTCAGTTGATTTCCATGTTTTCAAGGGCTCATACCTCCTTCAATACTCGGCAGACGGCCTTGGAAATGATCATCTCTTCATCGGTGTTGATATCTTGAAGATGTCATTCAGAAAATCTGACAGCTTACCCTCTTTAGCTGCATAGGATTAGCGCATCTGGGCCTCTGCCTGATGCCAATGAGCCTCATGCTTGCCATCGGGGCGACCTTCCTGCTCCCAGATGTGATAAGCACATAGTGTGATAATCTCTTGATCCTGTTCAGGACTTGGACGATGCGACTCCGTTTGTGACGCGTTTTTTTTGTTTTTTTTCATTTTGGTTTCTTATGTGTTCTGGTGTTGTGCGAATCAGCGTTGAAAGCCCATTCTGAGTCGTCATACAGGCTCTTCTCGAAGAGCATTTTCAGGGCAATGAAGTTCATGGGATTAAGGGCTTGCCGCCGTAGTCAGAATTTCGAATTTGGCGTTGCGAGGTGTACCGGAATTCACAGGCGCGTCCGTTACGATTAGCGTGGTTCCCGTTGTGATGAGGGAGCGCGTCTCGGCGAGGAATTGAGGATCAACGCTGACCTGATTGATCAACTCCTTCACTTGAGGTGGCTGTCCGACAATACTGGCGGTCGAAAGCCAGTTCTGTCTTCCCTCCTGATCGTGAGTTCCGAGGGCGTAATAAACATACAATCCATTCAGCCCATGCAGCCCCCCGAAGGGAGAGCGGCCAATTTCGATCCCACTGCGATAGACATAGAGCACCCCATCAGCACTGCTGGCCACGATGCAAATGGGACCTTCGGGTGATTTAGAAAGATTCCAATAAGTCACCCCAGGCGGGGCTATGGATTCTGTGGAGGAAGTAAAAAGCAGCGCGGAAAACTTTTTAGTGCCAAAATGAAACCTGTGATCCGTGACGATCACGGTCGTGCCGTCCGCCGTGAGCGTGTAAAGCTTCCTTGCAAACTCGAGCGGTAGTCGCACGCAGCCGTGAGAGGCGGCATGGCCTGGCAATTCTCCGCCATGCATCGCAACACCACTCCAAGTCAGGCGTTCCATGTATGGCATCGGCGCTCCATGAAAAATATTCGAGTGATGCCGGACTTTTTTTTGAAGGATTGTGAAGATGCCTGTGGGTGTATCGTGCCCCGACTTTCCAGAACTGATGGTGGAACGGCCAATGCGTATGCCGTTGCGATACACGGTGAGAACCTGGTCGGGAAGACTGACGATAATAACGACTGCACCAACAGGTGATGTCTCCGGATGCCAGACATAATCCCCTGTTTCCAGAGAGACCGACGAGGCGGCTATCTGGCGACCCTCGGTAGCACCAAGAGCCAAACTCATGGGCAACACAAGGAGAGTGATAAAAGACAAGAGTTTCATGGAATTCTATCAGCCGGTTTTAAGTGAGTGAGGTGAGGGCCTGTTTATTAAACCCGACAATTTCAGATGCATGCCCCTCTTCGATCTGGAGAGCCCATCTAGGATTAGTAATCAGTTGCCGTCCTATGGCCACGAGATCAAAATCCCCGCGATTCAAGAGTCGCAGCAGCTCATCAAGCGATCTTGGAGAAGAAGACTCCCCTTTGAAGGCGTCCAGAAAATCTCCTGATAATCCAATCGAACCAACAGTGATCGATGGCTTGCCGGTCAATTTCTTGACCCAGCCAGCCAGATTCAAATCAGAGGCAGAAAACTCGGGGTCCTCAAAGTGGCGTTGGGAGCAGTGAAAAATATCAACTCCCGCATCCGCAAGGGGGAGTAACCATGCCGCAAGATCCGATGGGGTGAGGGCAAGCTTTGCCTTATAGTCCTGGAGCTTCCATTGGGAGATTCGAAAACTAATGACGAATTCCGAGCCAACAGCCTGACGCACCGCACGAACAATCTCGACGGCAAACCGGGAGCGTTCCGGCAAAGTCTCCCCACCCCATCCATCTTTGCGTTGGTTGGTTGGATGCCAAAAGAATTGATCGATCAGATATCCGTGCGCTCCATGAATCTCCACTGCATCGAAGCCGATTCGTTTGGCGTTCGCGGCAGCCTCTGCAAAGGCCCTGATTGTGTCAGTGATATCCTTTTCTGTCATGGTCACACCGCCGACTTTGTCTGGCGCTACGAGCCCCGAGGGGCCTTCAAACGGAGTTGAAGGAAGCCATCCAGAAGCGTTTGGAGCGACGACCCCCATGTGCCAGATTTGTGGTGCAATCAGACCTCCTGCCGAATGCACAGCATCGACAACGCCTTTCCAGCCATGAAGGGACTCTTCTCCATAACAGTGGGGAATATTGGGATCGCTGGAGGAAGCAGGGCGATTGACTACAGTACCCTCCGTGATAATTAGGCCGACTTCTCCCTCGGCACGACGGGCATAATATTCAGCCACTTCCAGGGTGGGGACACCTCCGGGAGAAAAGGAGCGCGTCATCGGAGCCATCACGATGCGGTTTTTAAGTTCCAATGACTTTAATCTAAAAGGCTGAAATAGAGGCTGAGCATTCATAGACTTGTATCTGGCAGATCACTATCAGTTGCGATCCCTGCGTCTATGGGTTTGTGTTGTCCATTTCATTAGAAGCATTCTCCAGATACTGGAGAGCCTTTCGTTCCGGATCTTGGGGAAGCTCATTGCTATTGGATTCATCCTCTCCAAGTAAGACAACACCCCCACATCCGACGCCTGGTATTATATGAAGTGGTATGCACCGTAATATTCTCTCTCTTCGTACGACTCAATGTTCCGAAATTTTGTGAGTCTCCTGCCTTGAGCGATTTTCAGCGAGTACCTCCATGGCCAAAGGTATGGTTGTCACCGCTCCTATAATCCCAAGAGTCCAGCCAAGCATGCGTCGTTGACTCCGATCCATGTTGTCGGTGAGCAAGATGGCAATGCCTCCTCCCAGCAAGGCGCGCGTGCCGACGATCAAAGCAAGTTGAGGTAAATAGAGTGTGAGTTTTTTCATGGGGTTTGGTTGTATTGGAAACAGATCACCTCTGTTTCTGGGGTTATCTTTCCGGAGATCAGGGTGATTGATCCGGAGGTTCACTGGCCCGGTCAGTTTTTCTGCCGGTAGATTCCTGGGATTCCTTGCCCAGGCCCATGGTCAGCGCGGTGAGCCCGGCCAAGCCGCCAAGCTGCATCGATTCCACAGCTGTGCTGGGCACGATCACGATCGTGGCATTCTCCTTCAATCCCTCGTAAAGCATGTTCATGGCCCGCAAATGAAAGGCGACCGGATTGTGCTCGTAGGTTCTGCCAGCCTCGGCAAACTTCTCTGCTACCTGGCGTTCGGAATCTCCCAGAATGACCCGTGCCTGACGCTCTCGTTCAGCCTGGGCCTGCATCGACATCGCATCCTCCAAGGCTGGCGGGATCAGGACATCCTTCACTTCCACGGAAATCACATTGATGCCCCAAGGTTCGGTGCGCTCATCAATAATCTTCTGGAGCAGGCTGCTTATTTTGTCTCTGCCTTCCAGCATGTCCGAAAGCATGGTCTTGCCGATCACATCGCGCAGGGCCGTTTGGGAGGCCCAACTGATGGCGCTTTGATAGTCCGCCACATCCAGAGCCGCCTTCTTTGGGTCCACAACTTTCCAAAACAACACGGCATCCACATCTACAGGCACCGTATCTTTGGTCAGTGTTTTTTCCGCTTTGAAACCCGATGTGATAACGCGGGTGTCGATCCAGTAGGGAATCGCATCAATGACTGGAATGATGAAAAAGAGCCCAGGCCCTCTCAGGGAGTGGAATTGACCCAAACGCAAGATAACCGCCCGATCCCACTGATTGGCAACCTGAACTGCAGAAGAAGTGAGAATTGCCGCAACAAATACAGCGACTCCAAGTCCGGTAGCCACCAAATTGCCGGCAACCCCACTCACGAGATAAGCCAAGCCTAGGCCAATGCCAAAAATAAGAACGAAGATGAGGAGTGCAAATGACCGGTTCTGTTGCATTTTGTTTGTCGTGGTAAAACGGTCTTTTTGATCTCTACTCCACCAATCACTTTGGGATTCGTATCAAAATTACGCAGGATGAGGGGGCAGATATATGGGGTGTTATCCCCACTTGCCGGGGAACTCATCCCATTCCATGTTTGACACCATGAAAACCTATCTGACCGCGATCGATTTCAGCGCGATCACCCCCAAGGTCGTCAAGGCCGCTTCAGAACTGGCCACCGCCACCGGCTCAAAGCTCGTCATTCTCCATGTGGCAGAAATTCCACCCTTGAGGGTGCCTGTTGGCTACGCGATGGATGTTGTCACCCCTCCCGCTCCTATGGAGCCCCCTGATCTAAGTCCCATCGAGGAGCGACTCGAACAGATTGCCTCTCCCTTACGGGCCAAAGGACTGAGCGTCGAGACGATTGCCCTTATTGGTGTGGCCCCCGATGAGATCCTTGGTCAGGCAAAGGCCACCCATGCCTCCATGCTGATCATCGGATCCCACGGTCACGGTGCACTCTACCAGTGCTTCGCTGGAAGCGTCGTCACCTCCGTTCTGCATAAATCAGAGATTCCTGTCGTAGTGATCCCCGTTCATGGGAAATAGGAACCACCCGAAACATTTCTAGGCACTGCAACTGAAAGTCACTTATCGGGTCAGTGCCTCGAACCCGGCGATCACATCGAAGAGTTCCTCATCAATGCCACTCTGGCGCAAACGGTTGAAGTTGCCATGGAGATCCACAAGCAACTCGTCGATGTTTTTATCGGCGCGTTCCATCGCCGCCAGCCGACTCGCGTTTTCACTTGCGAGAGATTCAGCGCAGGCACGGAAAAGTGAGATGAAAAGATATTCACGAATGAGTGAGTGCAAAGTCTTGGGATGGCTACCCAGAACTTCAGGTAGTACTTTTGTCGGCCAGGGAAGCTTGACCAGAGATTCCAGCCATTCCTCATCGAGTGGTAGTAATCGCTGAAGAACGGGTTCATAGCGTGACGCGGAGGGTTGAGGACGGTTATGGAAGACATAAAGGCATTCCGCTTCGTCATTGGTCAGAGACTCTGCACTTTCGATTTGAATCTGGCCAACAAGCGGAGTAATGGCCTTGACGGAATTTGGCACGGTGAAAAGTCCGACCAACGGGAGCCCCGCCTCCGCTAGGCGCTCATGAACACGCTCTCCGACAGCCCAGATCTGGGGTTTTCCAGGCAGAGCTGCGAGGGTCTTGATCGCATAATCCGCCACCACATCATTAAACTGCCCGACCAGTCCCTGATCGGATCCGAAGACAATGGCTCGAATCTTCCTCTCGGCAATTTTCCCTTTCCGCTTGATTTCCTGAACCGGCAGATCTCTTTTCCGAAAACAGACGCTCAACCCCAACTCCACGGTTCGAAAGTAGTCACTCAACGCACGGACCGATTTTTCATATTGTCCAATACTCGATGCAGCCATGGCTTTCATCGTGCGGACGACAGATTGGAGATCAGCGGCGCTATTGATCTTCCGACTCAGGCTAGCCGTGGTATCGCTCATGATTGCTTCTTCGCGGGCGCCTCGGATTTCGATTCATACTTGGGTTGGAAGCGGGCGAGGGCGAGGCGCGCAATCCCAAGTACCAATGCACGATCCTCGTCGCTCAAGGTATCGGCTGTTTCAAATCGCGCACACACCTCCTCCGGGATATTCGTCGCTGCCTCCTGCACAGCCAGCTTGGCCTCTCGCATCTGCTCAATCGGCACGGTGTCAAAAAGTTCGGCACTCAGTGCCAATAGGACAGCTATTTGCGCAGGCACAGAGACCGGAGAGAATTCAAACTGCTTCAGGCACTCTCGGATGCGTCGTCCATGATCAAGAATCTTGCTCGTCTTTTCGTCCAGGCGAGCGCCGAACCTGGCAAAGGTCTCCAGTTCCTCAAACTGGGCATAGGCCAGTTTGAGGTCGCCAGTCACTGCTCGATAAGCCGACCGTTGAGCCTTGCCGCCGACGCGAGAAACAGATTTTCCGACATCGACCGAGGGAAGCACTCCTAATTCAAACAACGATGGAGACAGGTAGATCTGCCCGTCGGTAATGGAAATCAGGTTCGTCGGAATGTAGGCGGAAATATTCTGCGCTTCGGTTTCAATGATGGGTAGAGCGGTGAGCGAGCCACCACCGAGTTCCGTGCGCAGGTGGGTGGCGCGTTCGAGCAACCGCGAATGGATGTAGAAGATATCACCGGGAAAGGCTTCCCTCCCCGGTGGACGGCGCAGCAGCAGGGAGAGTGCACGATAGGCGCGGGCGTGTTGAGTCAAGTCGTCATAGACAATTAACACATCGCGCCCCTCTTCCATGAAGTGCTCCGCGATGCTGGTCGCGGCATAAGGCGCGATGTAGGCAAGGCCAGGAGTGTCGTTTCCTTCGGCGACAACAACGACGGTGTGATCCATCGCCCCTTGCTCCCTTAAGGTGGCAATAGTCTTCGCCACGGACGAAGAGCGCTGACCAATGGCACAATAAATACAGAGCACATTTTTGTTCTTTTGATTCAAAATGGTGTCAATCGCAATGGCCGTTTTGCCCGTTTGGCGATCCCCCAGAATCAACTCTCGTTGACCGCGTCCAATGGGAACGAGCGCGTCAATGACCATGATGCCGGTCTGGAGAGGCACTGTAACCGGGGCGCGGTCCATAATGAGGGCAGCGGTGCGCTCAATTGGGAGTCGATCTCTGGCGGCAACCAGTCCCCTGTCATCGAGCGGACGACCAAGGGGATCGATGACGCGTCCCAGCAAGCCGTTACCCACAGCCACATCCATGACCCGGCCGGTACGCTCGACCTCATCGCCAGCCCGCAGATGCCAATAGGGAGCAAGCAGCACGACACCGATTTCATCCTCATCCACATTGAATGCGATCCCGAGCACATCACCGGGAAACCTGACCAATTCCTCAAACTCCACATTGGAAAGGCCGGAAACCTTGGCAATGCCGGTGGCGATACTGGTGACCGTGCCCACCTCCTGCGATCTCAACTGAGGCTTAAAATTTTCCCGTGCCTGACTGATCCCAGCAAACACGCCCTCCAAAAGGCTCTGCAAGTTTTCAGAAGGTGCGGTCATGGGCTTTCTAAATCTTGGCTTCGCCTTTCTCTTTCAGAAGTTCCCCAAGGCTTTTTTCCAACGCGACAAGATAATCCGCGATGCTCCAAGCCACTTTTTGCCCCTCTGTACTGAGTTCGATTCCGCAGACCAACTCCGGCGTGGTAACAAACCTGATGGGTATCTGAGCCGAGAAGATTTCGTTAAGCGTATTTTGAATCACCGAGCGTTGCTCCACAGGCAGGTCAAAGGCACTGCGTACGACCGCAGGCTCAGAACTCTTCCTGAGAGCTTCGGCAAAGTTCTCCTTTGTCTTGCCCTCCATCGCGTGCAAACGATGCGCGAATACTTCGACCATGCGTTCTTCCAGACTCGCCGTGGAGAGATCTCTCAGCGCTTGGCGAGCGATTGAAAATACCTCCTGCTGGGTTCGGAGACTGATGGTTTGACGAAGGTGATGAGCGTCGCTTCTGAGTTGTTCCTGAAGCTTTTCTCTCAAGCCATCGGCCTCCTTGCGCGCTTCATCGAGAAGTCGCTGCCGTTCGATGTTCGCCTCCTCCGTCGCCTTGCTGAGAAGTGCCGAGCGTTGCTGGTCGAGTTCCTTGTTCTTGTCCTGGAACTCTTCGTATTCCTTCTGAGCTTCGGTCTTTTTTTTGTCGGCATCCGCGAGTTCTGCTGCGATCCGGTTTTCCCTCGCCTCAATCGCATGAAGGATGGGTTTGTACAGGAAGCGCTTCAACAACCACACTAGGATGAGGAAGTTGAGCGCTTGCGCACCGACAGTGAACCAGTCGATCAGCATAGGTTTACTTTCCTGTTGTTTGGGCGATCACATGATTCCAGAACGGATTGGCGAAAATGAGAATCATCGAGACCACGAAACAGTAAATCGCGATGGATTCGATCATTGCCAGGCCCACAAACAAAGTGCGTGTGATCGTCGATGCGGCATCGGGCTGCTGCGCCAGCGAGCTTAACGCTGTTGCGACGGCGCGCCCTTCGCCAAGGGCGGGACCTATGCTTCCCAAGGCGATCGTCAGGCCGGCTGTGAAGATTGAGGCAACTGAGATGATTGTCATGCTATCCATGGGGCTCCTTGGGTTGGTTTGTTGGTATTTCAGGTTGTGATCTCGGATTCTGGCTTGCGAATACGCGTGGCGGCCGCGATGTAAACTGCGGCCAGGATGCTGAAAATGTAGGCTTGCACCATGCCGGTGAGCAACCCAAGCACCGTCATCACAACAGGAAAGATGAACGGAGTGATGGTCAGCAAAATGCCGATGATCATGACTCCGCTCATCATGTTGCCGAAGAGGCGAACGGCCAGGGCCAGCGTGCGAGAGAGTTCGCTGATGATATTAAAGGGCAGCATGATGAAGGTCGGCTCCATGTAGGATTTGAGGTAGCTGCCGAGACCTTGTTCCTCAATGCCAAAAAACGGCACGGCCACAAACACAGAGAGAGCGAGTGCCACGGTCGTTGAGAGTGAGCCAGTCGGTGGTTCATACCCCGGAATGATCGTGCAGAGATTGGCCAAGGCGACGAACAGAAAAAGGGTGCCAAGAAAGCCGAGATACTTTTCCGGGTGACGCAGTCCGACCTCCTTGATTTGATTCCCGATGGCGGTGACGATGATTTCCAAAAGGTTCTGCCAGCGGGAACGCTTCAGATCCGTGGAGAGTTTGCGCGTAATGAGTTTTGAACCGATGACCAGAACCAGCATCAGTCCCCATGTGAAGAGAATGGTGGCGTTGAGTTTAAAAAAACCGTGTTGCCAGAAGATGATCTCATCGGGACTAAGGCGCATGACGATCCTCCTTCGGGGCAGGGTTGTGATGTTCGACGGGAGCGCGGGTGAGTCGTGTCACGAGGAAACGGGCGATAAGAAACCCGAAGAGACATGCCAGCAAGCGGTCCCAGTGTTCGCGCCCGACAAAATAGAAACCAGCCAGAGCGATGCCCATTCGGAGCAGCATGCTGCCAAGGAACCAAAGCGCTGAGTACGGGGAAGAAAGGCCCTTCCTTACAGTCAACCAAAGGCCCCCGAAGAAAATCATTCCGAGCAAAAGACCCGCCACCCACGAGAGGATTAGAGGAAAATAGTCATTCATTGTCATCCTCCTGTTCTTCCCTCATAGCCTTCTCTTCCTTGGCCACCCAGCGCCACGCATTCAAACAGCCAATGCAGAGCCCGGCTACCAGCAGCGCCAGCGTCCAGGAGTGCTTGCCCGCATGGTATTTGTCCAACCAGATGCCAAGTGCGGTGCCGAGCAAAGTTGGCACGACAACCGACCAGCCGATCAATCCCATCATGCCCAAACCGAACCAGACATCCTTGGTGGAACCACGCTCTTTGAGCTTGCGTGCCGCCTTGTCGCCAACCTTTCCGGCAAAGATCGCCTCCTTCTCCAAGTTGTTCTTTTGCTCGTCATTCATGGTGAAAAGTCGCCAAACGACGGAGAATTTCGGTTTCCAATTTTGCCACGATCAAACGCACATGTTGTTCCTGTTCATCCAGTGTCAAAAACTCCTTTTTCACGACATTGTGCAACTGGGCAAGATCCCTTCCTCCTATCGCCTGGCGCACGGAAACGAGAACATCCTGGCCGCTCTTGACGAGAACCCCATCATCCACAGCGACAAAAGTTTCCCCTTCCGATTCTGTTTCGTAGATCAGAATTCCCGGCACGAGCGCTGCCACACAATCAAGTCGGTGGGGCAGGAGTCCAAACTCCCCATCCTGTGTTTCCACCACGATGCGAGAAATATTGCTTTTCTCGGCAAAGATTTGGAATGGGAGGAGAATCTTAAGATTCATGAGCGTCTGCGGTCTGTTCGACCTTCGGTGTTTTCTTAGCTTCTTCTATCGGACCGATCATGTAGAGGCTGCTCTCTGGATAGTCCTTGAATTCGTCGTGCAGGATCGCCTCACATCCGTCCAACGCCTCCTTAAGGCTGACGAGTTTCCCTTTGAGTCCGGTAAACTGTTCTGTCGTGAAAAAGGGCTGTGTGAGAAACCGCTCCAATCGGCGGGCGCGGGCGACCACATTGCGGTCTTCCGGTGAAAGCTGTTCCAGTCCAAGCATGGCAATGATGTCCTTGAGCTCTGCATATTGCGCGAGTGTCCTCCGGATTTCCTGTGCCAGGGCATAGTGCCTCTCGCCGACGATGCCATGCGTGGCCATCTTGGAGCTGGATTGTAACGGATCAATGGCAGGGAAAAGCCCTTCACTTGCCCTCTTGCGCGAGAGCACGATAGATGAGGAAAGATGGGAAAACACATGCACGGCAGCAGGATCAGTGAAATCGTCAGCCGGCACATACACCGCTTGAATGGAGGTGATGGCTCCAGTATCCGTGGTGGTGATCCGCTCCTCTAGGCCTGATAGCTCGGTACCCATCGTGGGCTGGTACCCCAGACGCGACGGCATTTGTCCCATCAGGCCCGAGACCTCCATCCCTGCCTGAATGAAGCGAAAAATATTATCGATGAGCAGCAAGACATCACGGTGCTCCTCGTCACGAAAATATTCGGCCATCGTCAGCGCGGCGTGTCCCACTCGGAAACGACTGCCCGGCGGTTCGTTCATCTGGCCGAAGATCATCACCATGTTCGGCAACACGCCTGCTTCCTTCATGTCATGGTAAAGTTCCTCGCCTTCCCGACAGCGTTCGCCGATGCCGCAAAAAATACTTACCCCCTCTTGGTGCCCGATCATGTTGTGAATCATTTCGGTGAGAAGCACCGTCTTGCCCACGCCCGCCCCGCCGAAAAGCCCCGCCTTGCCGCCACGCTCCAATGGCATGAGCACATCGATCATCTTGATGCCTGTTTCAAAGATTTCCGATTTGCTGGATCGTCGGGCCAGAGGAGGAGGAGTCTGATGCACCGAGTGCCATTGAACATCGGTTAATGCCCCTTCGCGGTCGATGGTGTTGCCAAAAACATCGAACATACGCGAGAGAATCCCCTTGCCTACCGGTGCCTTGAGCGGACCTCCCGTGTCCTCCACTGCCATGCCGCGCGCGAGGCCCTGGGTGGGCGTCAGTGCAATGCCACGCACGAGATGCGCATCCCGCTGAGCCAGCACTTCGATCACAATGCGGCCTCTCTCTCCTGCACGCAGTACCGAGTAAATGGGTGGCAAATTCTCATCAAACCGCACATCCACGACGCTGCCGCGCACCGCGACGACCACACCGAGATTCGGTAAACTGGGTTTATTTTCCATGTTTAATCCCACCTAGCGGCTTTCAGTTTAGGTTATCCCTCTTTTTTCTCCAGAGGTTTCGCGTTGAAGCTCGAAAGAAAAGAATGACTTTGCGGTCTCATGCTCAGGTCATACCGTTTTGATTGGTAAAATATTTCGCTCGTTACAACAGCTCCACCCAAACTTGCCCCGAACAAAGCCCGGTGCTCTACTGACCAATTCCCCATGATTACCCGTGTTTTTTCAGCAGCCGTGGTTGGCATTGATGCCACCGAAATTGAAATCGAAGTCAACGCGGGCCCGGGAACTCCCCAGATCGTGGTGGTCGGTCTGCCTGACACGGCGGTCAAAGAAAGCAAGGATCGGGTGATCGCAGCCCTCTCCAATAGCGGCTACCGCTGGCCTCGCAAACGCACCACGGTCAATCTCGCTCCCGCCGACATCAAAAAGCAGGGCCCCAGCTTTGATCTTCCCATCGCCCTGGGAATGATCGCCACAGACCAGGAAGAAGATCTTGCACGCCTTTCCCGCTGCACAGTCGCCGGAGAACTTGCCCTGACCGGCGAAGTGAGACCGATCAAGGGGGCACTTCCCCTCACCTTGGAGGCAAGGGCACGAGGGAAAAAAGCTGTTCTCCTTCCCACGGCCAATGTGCAGGAAGCCTCCGTCGTGCAGGGCATCGAGATTTATGGTGTGAAAAACCTGCGCGAGGCATATGAGTTTCTTTCCAAAGCGACCGAACTCTCCCCGACACTTTATGATGAAAGGAACCTGGAAGTTCAGGTGCACTCCTTCGATGTCGATTTCTCCGAGGTCAAGGGCCAGCACCAGGTGAAGCGGGCCATCGAAGTCGCGGTCGCTGGAGGACATAATCTGCTCCTTCTTGGCCCTCCAGGTTCCGGCAAGTCAATGCTCGCCAAACGCATCCCGACAATCATGCCCTCCATGACTCTCGAAGAGGCGATTGAGACGACAAAAATCCACTCTGTTTGCGGCCTTTTGAGTTCAGGCGAATCGATTGTGCGGCACAGACCATTCAGAGACCCACATCATACAATTTCTGATATTGGCTTACTTGGTGGGACATCGAACATCACGCCGGGCGAAGTCAGCCTTGCCCATCATGGGGTGCTTTTCCTGGACGAGCTTCCCGAGTTTCACCGCTCCACGCTGGAAGTCCTTCGTCAACCCCTGGAGGATGGCAAGGTAACGATCTCACGCGCAAGCGGCACCATGACCTTTCCCTCGGCCTTCATGCTGGTGGCAGCAATGAACCCCTGCCCCTGTGGCTACTATGGCGATCCGAAGCGAGAATGTCGCTGTTCTCCCGGTCAGGTGGAACGCTATCGCCAGCGCATCTCCGGCCCTCTTCTTGATCGCATTGATCTCCATGTCGAGGCTCCTGCCGTGGAATACAAAGATCTTACCGATACGATCCCGGCAGAATCATCAGCCTCCATCCGGGAGCGCATTCTCAAGGCGAGATCGCTCCAGCGAGCGCGTTTTGCCAAGAGTCGCAAAACCTCGTGCAATGCCCGGATGAGTCATACTCAGCTCAAAGAGCATTGCCGTCTCAATGATTCCGGCAACGAGCTTCTCAAGCGCGCGATGACGGATCTCAATTTCAGTGCACGCGCCTATGACCGCATCCTGAAGGTCGCCCGCACCATCGCAGACCTTGCAGGCCAGGAGAGCATTGCCGCTGATCATCTCTTGGAAGCCCTCAGCTATCGCAATCTCGACCGCGGCGTTTAAGAGACTGCTCATTGTTCAACACGAGCAGTACATCTTGGTAGGATCGTTTGGTTTAGGGAAGCACTGCTCTTTGTTCATCGCGATCCCTACATCTTGGTAGGATCGTTTGGGATGGAATTACCTGCGCGTAGTTCCCAAAGCATCCTCATGGAAGCTTTCCCGCTCGGAAAAGCATCGAATAATACGCCGTTAGATATATTGCATCATGCTGTCCATTAGTTGGTTGCGTTCTTTCAACAAGGCTTGCTTCAACACTCCATGATTTGTGTGCCAAGAGTCTGGCACGGCAGTTGCGTATAGGAAAGCAGAGCCAAAAACAGAGCGCTGAATCAATTCATTCAAGAAACAACAACAACAACCCAATAACAGGAACCAAACAAATGAGAAAAATAGCAATCTATGGAAAGGGTGGCATTGGAAAGTCCACCACTACGCAGAACACCGTCGCGGCCCTTGTCGAGATGGGGAAGAAGGTCATGGTCGTGGGATGCGATCCCAAGGCCGATTCCACCCGTCTCTTGCTGGGCGGTCTGGCACAGAAGACCGTCCTCGATACCCTGCGCGATGAGGGCGAGGATGTGGAGCTGAGCGATGTGCGCCGCCCCGGATACTGCAAGACCCTCTGCGTGGAATCGGGCGGTCCCGAGCCAGGAGTCGGCTGCGCGGGTCGCGGTATCATCACCTCGATCAACCTGCTTGAGCAACTTGGAGCCTACGCCGAGGATGAGGCGCTCGATTATGTCTTTTACGATGTACTGGGCGATGTGGTCTGCGGCGGGTTTGCCATGCCGATCCGCGACGGAAAGGCCGAGGAAATCTACATCGTCTGCTCCGGCGAGATGATGGCGATGTATGCCGCCAACAACATCAGCAAGGGCATCCTGAAGTTCGCCCAGACGGGAACGGTTCGCCTCGGCGGGCTGATCTGCAACAGCCGTATGGTGGATAACGAACGGGAGATGATGGAGCAGTTTGCCAAGCAGCTTGGCACGCAGCTGATCCACTTTGTGCCGCGCAACAACGATGTGCAGCGCGCCGAGATCAACCGCAAAACGGTGATCGAATGGAATCCCGAATGCGAGCAGGCCGACGAGTACCGCACCTTGGCGAAGGCGATCGACGCCAATAAGAACTTCGTGATTCCTTCGCCCCTCACGACCGACGAACTGGAGAAAACCCTCATGGATTACGGCCTCCTGGGTTAATCCGAACCGATCCGTGTCTTGCCGGTCGGCCCCCCTTCATCCGCACCGGCAAGCGCGATTCCACTGCACTGACAGAAAACTTCAACAAACCAGAGAATCCTATGGAAACCGAGAATCCCCAAGAAACAATCGAGACAACGCAAGCGCAGGCCGTTCTTGATGAAATGATGCGGGTTTACCCGCCCAAGACACTCAAAAAACGCGCCAAGCAAGCCATTCTCAATGATCCCGAGAATATCCCGCAAGTCGCTGCCAACACGCGCACGATCCCGGGCATCATCACCCAGCGCGGCTGCACCTATGCGGGATGCCGCGGTGTGGTCATCGGTCCGATCTACGACATTCTGCACATCACGCACGGACCGATCGGCTGCGGATATTATTCCTGGCTGACCCGTCGCAATCTTGTGCGCCCCAAGAAAGGGGAAACGAACTATCTCCAATACGGCATGTCCACCGACATGACCGAGGAGCAGATCGTCTTCGGTGGGGAGAAGAAGCTGGCGGCTGCCGTTCAGGAGGCCTTCGACATCTTCCATCCGAAGGCCATATCGATCTACTCGACCTGTCCGGTGGGCCTGATCGGCGACGATGTCCATGCGGTCGCCCGCGAGATGAAGGCGAAGCTGGGTATCAATGTCTTTGCCTTCAGTTGCGAGGGATACAAGGGGGTCAGCCAGTCGGCCGGTCACCACATTGCCAATAATGGTGTGTTCAAGCACATGATCGGACTCGACGACACTCCTACCGAGGGTGAGTTCACGCTCAATGTGCTCGGTGAATACAATATCGGCGGCGATGCGTGGGAAATCGACACCCTGCTGCAGAAGTGCGGCATCAAGGTCATCTCCACGCTGAGCGGCGATGTGAGCTACGATCAGATCACACGGGCTCACACGGCCCATCTCAATGTCGTCCAGTGCCATCGCTCGATCAATTACATGGCCGAGATGATGGAGAAGAAGTTCGGCATCCCATGGTTCAAGGTGAACTTCATCGGCGCCCAATCGAGTGCGAAATCACTGCGCAAGATCGCCCAGTATTTCGACAGCAAGAAACTCACCGACCGCGTTGAGGAGGTTATCGCGCAGGAAATGGCGGTGCTCCGCCCGATCCAGACGGAGGTGAAGGCCCGCTGCCAGGGCAAGAAGGCCGCGCTCTTTGTGGGCGGTTCACGCGCCCATCACTATCAGGATCTCTTTTCCGATATGGGAATGGAGACGATCGCCGCCGGCTATGAGTTCGCTCATAGGGACGACTACGAAGGCCGTCAGGTTCTGCCGACGATCAAGGTCGATGCCGACAGCCGCAATATCGAGGAAATCGAAGTGGCGGCCGATCCTGCGAGATTCAATCCCCGCAAGACGCCCGAGCAAATCGCAGCTCTTGAGGCCGGTGGATTCTCGTTTAAGGACTATACCGGAATGATGGTGCAGATGAAAAAGAATACCCTGGTCATCGATGACATCAGTCATCACGAGTTGGAGAAGCTTTTCGAGCTCTGCAAGCCCGACATCATCTGCTCCGGCGTTAAGGAAAAGTTTGTCATCGAGAAGATGGGCATCCCCTGCAAGCAGCTTCACAGCTACGACTACGGCGGCCCCTACGCAGCCTTTGTCGGTGCAGCGAACTTCTACAAGGAGATCGACAGGATGGTGCATACCAAGGTTTGGAAATATGTCGTACCTCCTTGGATGAAGGATGGCCAGGCGCAGACCTTGTCTGTCGCCGATTCCAAGAGCGAAGAAATCCCAGTCGCAGAATAACCCAAAAATTCAACACAGGAGAATACCATGTTAGACGGAACACCCACAGAAGTTGTCGAGCGGAGCGCCCTGCGCATCAACCCGGCAAAAACATGCCAGCCCATCGGCGCGATGTATGCCGCCCTCGGCATTCACGGCTGCATGCCGCACAGTCACGGCTCGCAAGGATGCTGCTCTTACCATCGCAGTCATCTGACCCGTCACTTCAAAGACCCCGTGATGGCCACGAGCAGCTCCTTCACCGAAGGTACCTCAGTCTTCGGCGGAATGGCCAACCTCACCCAGGCGCTGGAAAACATCTTCACGATCTACAAACCCGAGATTGTGGCGGTGCATACCACCTGTCTTTCCGAGGTCATCGGAGACGACATTCCGACGATCATCAAGAAGTCGATCGCAGAAGGAAAGGTCCCTGACGGTGCCCGCGTTATCCATGCCAATACACCCAGTTTTGTGGGCTCCCACATTACCGGGTTTTCCAACATGGTCACCGGGATGGTGAAGTATCTGGCCGAGAAGAGCGGCAATCCCCTCGACCAAATCAATGTGATCCCCGGATGGGTCGATCCTTCCGACATGCGTGAACTCAAGCGCCTGGCGGCGGATCTCGGGGTAAACATCGTGATGTTCCCAGATACTTCCGATGTGCTCGATTCACCGCAAACCGGTGTTTACGAGATGTATCCCAAGGGAGGAGCGACCGTGGCGCAGATCACCAGCAGTGGTGACAGCGTGGCCACTCTGGCTCTCGGTCACTTTGCATCGCACCCAGCAGCCAAAGAGCTGGACAAGAAGTGCAATGTCCCCGCCGCCTTGCTCGAACTTCCGATCGGCCTTTCGAACACAGACAAATACATCGACGCTCTCCGCACCTACGCAGCGGTCGAGGTTCCCGCCTCGATCGTTCAGGAGCGCGGACGGCTGCTCGATGTGATGGGCGACATGAGTCAGTACTTCTTCGACAAGCGCGTCGCGGTTGCCGGAGACCCTGATCATGTCATCGCTCTGGTGCAGTTCCTCGTGGAACTGGACATGAAGCCTGCCTATGTCATTACCGGATCGCCGGGGAATCACTTCGAAACGCGGGTTCGCGAGATTCTCAAGGATCACGCTCCCGATGCGAAGGTGAAGCAGTGCGCCGACTTCTTTGAACTCCATCAGTGGATCAAGAACGAGCCAGTCGATCTGCTCATCAGCAACACCTATGGCAAATATATCGCACGGGCCGAGAATATCCCGTTCGTCCACTTCGGCTGGCCGATTCTGGATCGGATGAGCCATCGTGCTTTTCCGACGGTCGGCTACCAGGGGGCGTTGCGCCTTCTCGACAAGATCATCACCGCTCTCTTCGACAAGAAGGATCGCGAGTGTGACGAGGAGTGGATGGAGCTGGTCATGTAAGAACCCAATCAACCGGAGAAAAACCACTATGGCTTACAAAATCACCGAAACCTGCGAGAGCTGCGGGGGATGCAAAAGCGAATGCCCCCAGGGGGCCATCACCGCAGGCGTCCCCTACAAAATCGACCCGGATCTCTGCATCGATTGCGGCGCGTGCGAGACGGTCTGTCCGGCCCGCGCGATCATCGCCGACAATGGCTAAGAGGATGAACACAGCACGCTAACTCTTCTTTCCCATGAGCGAAGCACCAGCAGAGACAGCATTCGAGCAGACCGAGATCGGCATTCTGCCCTCTCGTGAGGCTTCGATTGCCAATGCTGGTGCTTCCTCGGCTCCAATAGCCTGCGGCAAACAGAGCGATGCCGGTTCAGTCAGTCAGCGGGCCTGTGTTTTCTGCGGCTCGCGCGTGGTTCTCTACCCGATCACCGACGCGCTCCATATCGTGCACGGGCCGATCGGTTGCGCTGCCTACACCTGGGACATCCGGGGCTCCCTCTCGAGCGGTTCGCAACTCTACCGTCAGAGCTTTTCCACCGACATGCAGGAGATGGATGTGATCTATGGCGGAGAGAAGAAGCTCGAGGCCGCGTTGCTCGAACTCATCGAACACCACAAGCCCAAGGCTGCGTTTGTCTATTCCACCTGCATTGTCGGTATCATCGGAGACGATGTGAGCGCCGTTTGCAAACGGGTGCAGTCCAAAACAGGCATTCCCGTGCTCGGGGTGCATTCCGAAGGATTCAAGGGGACGAAAAAGGATGGCTACAAGGCCGCCTGCGAGGCGATCAACAAACTCGTCGGCACCGGCGACACGGAGAAGATCGGCCCTTACAGCATCAACATCCTCGGCGAATTCAACCTGGCCGGTGAAGCATGGATCATCCGCGATTACTACCGGCGCATCGGTATCGAAGTGGTCTCCACCCTTACCGGTGACGGACGCATCGACGACATCCGTCGCAGCCACGGAGCGAAGCTGAACCTTGTGCAATGCTCCGGCTCGATGACCTACCTTGCGAAGATGATGGAGCGCGATCACGGCATTCCCTTCAAGAGAGTCTCCTATTTCGGCATTGAGGACATGAGCGCCGCGCTTTACGAGGCGGCCAAGTTCTTCAAGGAAGATCCCACCATCATGGAACGCGCCCAGCAACTCGTCCGCGAGGAGTTGGGGTTGATTTATCCCGAGATTCGGCGCTTCAAGGAAAAGCTGATCGGAAAAAAGGCAGCGATCTATGTCGGGGGCTCCTTCAAGGCCTTTTCGCTCGTGCGCATTTTGCGAATGCTCGGCATGGAAACAGCCGTTGTCGGCTCACAAACAGGCGACAAGGAAGATTACAAACAACTTCAGGAAATCTGCGATCCTGGCACCATCATCGTGGATGACGCCAACCCTCTCGAACTGGCGAAATTCTGCCTGGAAAAGGATGTGGATCTCTTTATCGGAGGAGTGAAGGAACGACCCATTGCCTTCAAGCTCGGCATCGGATTCTGTGATCACAACCATGAACGGAAGGAGCCGCTGGCCGGTTATCTCGGTATGCTGAATTTTGCCAAGGAAGTCTATGCGAGTGTCGCCAGCCCCGTCTGGCAATTCGCCCCGCGTCGCGCCAACCGAGCCGCAGTTCTGGCCTCTCTCGCCGCCGATCCAGTGTTCAAGCCCGAACCCAAGGGCCCCAAACCATGCGGAAGTTGCGGCCCCTTGGAGTCAGCCGATGGGCAATTTATCCGCGCGGCCAAAATTTCTACCCCACAGGAGGTGCTCGCATGAGCTGCGCTGCCTGCAACGGTATCCCGGAAGAATGCGCCCGCTGCGGCGAAGTGGAGGCTTCGCCCGAGCCCGCTGCTGAAGAACTCTTCAAACCCGCGACATCATCTCCCCTGGCCAACGACTATCTCGGTTGCAAGCCGGAGGCCGTCGCGAACGCGCGTGCGAATGAGAGCGCTACAACTTCCGGCAGTGCTAAAGTGGGCTTGGATGGCGAGCTACATTCCAAAAACTTCACCTCGACGCGCAACGCCTGCAAACTCTGCACCCCACTAGGCGCGTGCCTCGTCTATCGTGGGGTCGAGGGGTGCATCCCTTTCCTTCATGGCTCGCAAGGATGCTCGACCTATATCCGCCGCTACCTCATCAGCCACTTTCGCGAGCCAATGGACATCGCCTCCTCGAACTTCCATGAAGACAGCGCGATTTTTGGTGGTAGTAAGAATTTCTCCCAGGGCGCTCTGAACATCACCCGCCAGTATCAACCGCAGCTCATCGGCGCGGCCACCACCTGCCTGACCGAAACCATCGGCGAGGACATGGGGCGACTGCTTTATGAGCTGCGCGAGAAGCATGGCGATACCGTTGCGCCCATCGTCCATGTCTCGACGGCGAGCTATCGCGGCACGCACATTGACGGCTTTCACTCTGCGGTCAAAGCCCTGGTGGAACAGCTCGGACAACCAGGCGACGCGAGCGCTCTGGTGAACCTGTTTCCCGGCATGGTCTCTGCCGCCGATTTGCGTCACCTTAAGGAAATCCTCGCCGACTTCGGATTGGAGTACACCCTGCTGCCGGATTATTCGGAGTCGATGGATGGCGAAACCTGGGGACAATACGAAAAAATCCAGTCCGGTGGCACCACCCTTGCCGCGATCGCAGCGACGGGTAGCGCGCAGGCCTCCATCGAATTCGGACGCACACTTGCCAAGACCGAAACCGCAGGCACGGCGCTTGCAAAGAAATTCGACATCCGTCGCCATCTGCTCGGAATGCCCGTTGGCATCCGCGAGACCGATGAATTGATGAACTTGCTCGCCACCTTGAGCGGACGCGACACCCCGTTGAAATACCAGAAGGAACGCGGTCGCCTCGTGGACAGTCTGATCGACGGGCATAAATACATCTTCGAGAAGAGGGCAATTGTTTATGGTGACGAGGATTTGGTCGTGGGCCTCACGGCTTTCCTTTGCGAAATAGGCGTGACCCCCGTCTTATGCGCGAGTGGCGGGCGCAGCAAGCATCTGGAATCCTCCCTTCGTGCCGCCGCGCCGGGATTGCCCGCCGAAACCGTGATCAAGGAGGGATTCGACTTTGCCGAGACCGCAGAACTGGCTCCGGAACTCAAACCCGATTTTCTGATCGGCAGCAGCAAGGGATACAAGATTGCCCGTTCGCTGAAAGTACCGCTTATCCGCGTCGGCTTTCCGATTCACGACCGTATCGGAGGCCAACGAGTTCTGCATTTCGGCTACCGTGGCGCGCAGGAGCTCTACGACACCATCATCAACTCGTTGCTCGAAGCAAAACAGGACTACTCAACCATCGGCTATTCTTATCTATGAACTCATCAAAATGCGGTTGCGGCGGACATGGATCTGCCGGCGAAAAGAAAAAAGAGGAGCACTCCGGATGCGGTTGCCACTCTCCAGCACCGCCTCAACCACCTCTGTCCGAACTGGCTCCAAAGGCCCATTCCTGCGGCGGGGACTGCCATAGCATCCGGGCTTACAAGCGTCTTCACGCCGCACTGGGGGTTTTGCTGATGGGGTTTCTTCTGTTGCATCTGGGCGTAGGATCGCTGGGCTGGATGCCCGCGCGGTATAATGCATCGGCTGCCTGGCTCAGGCATCTCAGTACGCAAATCCCGCTTCTGGAGGTCGGACTGCTTCTGGTGATCGTAGCGCAAATCCTGCTCGGGCTCCGGCTGCTGATCCGCTCCGGACTCGGCATCAAGGCGTCGCGTTGTAAGGAGGATGATCGCCTGCGATATTTTCTCCAGCGATGGAGCGGCCTGATTCTCCTAATCTTTCTCGTCGTGCATCTTGCGCTCTTCACCCTCTGGAAAGGTGCGCCATCCCTGGCCGCCACCTCGGCCCGTTTCACTCTCGGCGCAAATCCTTTCTGGATCAGCTTCACCCTGCTGGTGCTGGCTGGTCTTGCCTTTCATGCGGGCAACGGTCTCTGGACGGGGGCCTCGGTCTGGGGTGTGCGAGATCGCCATCCACGCTTCTGGCTGGGCGTTGCCACAGCTGTCGGGGGAGTCATTACAATGCTCGGTTTTGGCGCGTTTTTTGCTTTCGTCAGATAGCCATCATTCTCTGTTTGTTTTTCCAAGCAAAAGAGAAAAGATGTAAAGATACAGGGAAAACTCCTGTCGAAGTAAACCACAAACACAAACAACCCAAAAAACAACACCCTATGAAACTCAGCGCCCGCAATGTCCTCAAAGGAACCATCAAGAGCGTCAAGGAAGGCCCCGTGAGCTCACTCGTCGTGATCGAAATCGCACCCGGAGTGGAAGTCGTTTCCTCCATCACGAGCGAAGGAGCCGATTCGATCAAATTGGCGGTGGGCCAGACCGCCTACGCCGTCATCAAAGCCTCCAGCGTCCTGGTCGGCGTGGAATAAACACTGAAAGGAAGAAGGAAAAATGATGAATGAAAAAGGACTGCAAGCCATCCGGACTCACTCTCGATCTTCTGCCCTTCAGTATTTTTTCATTTAACCTTCTTCCTTTTCATCCATCTCATGAAAGCATTCCGATTTTCCCAGTTCTTCACTCTCACTGCTCTGGTGGGACTCTTTCTTTCGGGGCTTCAGGCCAATGCCGAAGCCGACAATAAAATCACCGTTGCTGCCGCCGCCGATCTGAAGTTTGCCATGGATGAGATCGTCAGGGGATTCGACGCTGCCCATCCTGGAGATCAGGTCGATGTCGTCTATGGCTCCTCGGGAAATTTCACCACACAGATTCAACAGGGGGCGCCTTTTGATCTCTTCTTTTCCGCCGATATTGATTTTGCCCGCAAACTCAAGGCTGCGGGATTTGCCTCCTCCGAGGTGACACCGTATGCCGTGGGCCGCATCGTTTTGTGGAGCGCGACCCTGGATGCCTCCAAGATGTCTCTAGAGAGCCTTACGGATCCAAAAATCGTACACATCGCCATTGCCAATCCCCAGCACGCGCCTTATGGCAAGAGGGCCGAAGAGGCGCTGCGCACATCCCTCCTCTGGAATAAAGTTCAGCCCAAGCTGGTCATTGGTGAGAACATCGCCCAGACCGCCCAGTTTGTGCAGACCGGGAACGCCCAGGTCGGCATCATCGCCCTTTCGCTGGCACTGAGTCCCGAATTGGCAAGCAAGGGCGGCTACTTTCTGATTCCCGACACTCTTCACAAACCTCTTGAGCAGGGTTTCGTCATCACCAAGAAAGGAGAGGGAAATGCCCTTGCCAAGCAATTTGCCGACTACATCAGCAGTAAACCCGTCCGGACGATTCTGGATAAGTATGGGTTCGCCCTGCCGAAGTAGGCTTTTAGCCGTTTAGGCTGAAGGCTGTTAGGTCAGAAGACCGAGAAGAATGAATCTGGAACTCTAGAACTCAGGAAGGAGATAGGGGAAGGGGAATTCTTCACCACAGAGGACCGACAAAGAAAACAGCAAAGGTTACCGAAAAGGACTGGAAAGATGGTCAAGAGATTCTGATAGATCCGAAGGTGTCCGCCAGGGCACTTTTGAATAAAGAGGTAAGCTGTTGATTTTGAGAGGGGCTATTTTGAGATAGACAAAAAGCAGGTTTTTTGATGAGATTTGGTGGGATGAAGACCACGGAGGAAAAATCTGGAGCC
>Ga0302320_10005947_pt1 | contig 27226 bp, 23 predicted proteins | sample Bog_T0_3_FD_202130 | JGI IMG/M metagenome (GOLD analysis project Ga0302320, IMG submission 202130) | Peat permafrost microbial communities from Stordalen Mire near Abisko, Sweden - Bog_T0_3 | ecosystem: Environmental > Terrestrial > Soil > Wetlands > Peat | place: Sweden: Abisko, Stordalen Mire...
AAAAAGTCGGGTTTTGAGTCAAGATTCACAAAGAACATCCCTCGGGGGCTAAAGCCCAGCGTTTATTTTCAGCCACTTGCGGCACGGCTGAAGCCGTGCCCTTTCAAAACTTCGGCCATTTGGTAGTCTTTCCGCAGCCTGTAAAGCCCAACGTTGATTTGATTGGCTTTATCGGCATGACTGAAGTGATGCCTTAAAAGGAAACGGCTTCATTCCGTCCCTACAGGACGGAGCTGGATTGGGGAAAATATGGACCCCGGATTTCATCCGGGGCTATTATCACCTTCTCCCCCCCTGGAGAAACGGGACAGCGGGTTTCATCGATCCGTGGGTCGGCTACGCCGGTGGAGGACTGTTACAAAGCATTTGAAATCGATTGCCGATACGAGTTTTTCCGCAGCCTGTGAACTCATGCCCTTGCAAAGCTGCTGCTGTCTACGACTGGAAATCCAAATGCGTTTGCCCTGCGCTGCGCAAAAAGGTTGAAGACGAGTCTGTTGCATTTGTGTTACAACAGGATGGTTTTGGAACTCTGCGGGGGGCACCTTCGCGGTGCTTGCCCTGAACCCGAAAGTTGGACGTGAAAGTGAATATCCGCAAACCATTTAAGCTCTCTATTTCCGGCATAATTCTTGTGGCTTCTCTGATGGCCGGCCGCGCAAACGCACAAAACCTAACCCTGGAAGGACAGACGGGCGGATTTTTGACGCCGACCGCCTATGTGGTTGAATCCGGCAAGGGACACGTGTTCTCACACCCGGCGTTTGGCTACCACTTTATCAATGCCAAGACGGTGATTGGCGACTTTCAGACCTTCAGTGCCACGGAGGGTTTTGCGAATCGCGCCGAGGTGGGGTATACGCGAAGCTACCACACGCTGGGAAGCAGCGTCGATCCCACGATGGGGGCGTTCAGCGACCTGTGGAACTTCAACGGAATGAATGTCTTTCACGGCAAGGTGGTGGGCATCAAGGATGGGCAGTTTGGCCCTTGGACGCCGGGCGTGGCGGTGGGCGGGCTGGTGCGGACGGGAGACAAGTTTGTTTCCGGCGCGATTATTCAGGAAGTTGGGGCACTGGAGGGCGCGGTTGTTCCGGCCAAGGCCTACACCAACGGGGACGTTTACATTGCGGTGACCAAGACCTGGGCGAAGCCGCCGGTTCCATTCCTGGTGAACCTGGGATGGAAGGCGACCAATGGAACGATCTTTGGCATTGGCGGGCAGAGCACACGGTTTGCCGGGCGGCTTTTTGGCGGGTTGGGAATTCCGCTGCCGGGGCCGTTCAAGACGGTGTTTGTGCCTTCGGCGGGCTTTACGCAGGAACCGCACACGGCGCAGAACCTGAACCTGCTTCTGCCCGGGGGCGGACACCTGCCGACCACGCTGGACTATGCAGTGCGAGTGACGCAGCGGGAGCATCCGCACTTTGCGTTTGATATCGGCATTGGACAGGTGGCGGGGAATATCGGCACGGCGGTGCTGCCGACGGGACTGCCTGCGCCGTATCCGCCGTATATCGCGCTGCCGGTGAATCTGCAGGCGCGGCATGTTGTGGGGATGGGGATCAGCATTCGGCCGTGAGGCGGGGAGTTGGTCGACCGGCAAAAGCTGTAGAGCACAATTGACCAGAATCCGAGGGAAGCACGGGCTAGTGTCAGGACATGGTTTCCATGCCTGCGCACCGCCCAGGGGGGATTTGCTTCTGGACGGAACAGGCAGGGAGGAACCCGGAGGTTCTTCGCATGCGCCTGCTTCGCTTTGCTCGTTTCCTGGTCCTGCCGCTTGTGTTTTCGGTGGTTCCGGTTGCACTGCACGCTCAAATGCACCTAGGCATTGGCCTGAGCATCAATGTGGGAATCGCACCTCCAGAGCTGCCGGTCTATGAGCAGCCGGTGTGCCCTGAGCCAAACCTGATGTGGACGCCCGGTTACTGGGCTTATGGAGGCGATGGGTACTTCTGGGTTCCCGGCGCGTGGGTTCCGGCGCCCTACGGCGGTGCGTTGTGGACGCCTCCCTATTGGGGATTCAACGGCGGCCATTATGGGTTCCACCAGGGCTATTGGGGCCAGACGGTGGGCTACTACGGCGGGGTGAACTACGGGTTCGGCTTTGGCGGAATCGGGTTTGCAGGCGGCGAGTGGCGCGGCGGCCAATTTGCGTATAACACGGCGGTGACCCATGTGAATGTGAACATTATCCATACCACCTATGAGAACCAGACGATTGTGGAACAGGGTGTAGTGGCGAATCCGCACCATGTTGCCTACAACGGCGGTCCGGGCGGAATTCAGCACGAAGCCACGCCACGGGAGCAGGAAGCTGAACGGCAACCGCATACCGCGCCCACCAGCTACCAGACGCGGCACATTGCAACGGCCAGGGCGGACAAGACATCGTATGCCAAGGCGAACGGCGGACACCCCACGAAGCTTGTAGCCGCCAAGCCGCTGGCTGTGGCTCACCAGGCTCCTCCGAAGGGGATGAAGGCTGTACCCATGACCGCGGCGAAGCCCGAGCCGAAGGCTGCGGCCAAGGCGGCCCCGAAGGAAGCGCCGAAGACTGAAGAGAGAGCTGCTCCAAAGGCAGAACCGAAGTCAATGCCGAAGACTGAAGAGAAAACAGCTCCGAAGCCGACCCCGAAGGCAGCGCCGAAGACTGAAGAGAGAACTGCTCCAAAGGCAGAACCGAAGGCAATGCCGAAGACTGAAGAGAGAGCGGCACCCAAGGCAGAACCGAAAGCAATGCCGAAGACTGAAGAGAGAACTGCTCCAAAAGCGGAACCGAAGTCAATGCCGAAGACTGAAGAGAGAGCTGCTCCAAAGGCAGAACCGAAGGCAATGCCGAAGACTGAGGAGAGAGCTGCTCCAAAGGCAGAACCGAAGGCAATGCCGAAGACTGATGAGAGAGCTGCTCCAAAGGCAGAACCGAAGGCAATGCCGAAGACTGAAGAGAGAGCTGCTCCAAAGGCAGAACCGAAGGCAATGCCGAAGACTGAGGAGAGAGCTGCTCCAAAGGCAGAACCGAAGGCAATGCCGAAGACTGAAGAGAGAGCTGCTCCAAAGGCAGAACCGAAGGCAATGCCGAAGACTGAGGAGAGAGCTGCTCCAAAGGCAGAACCGAAGGCAATGCCGAAGACTGAAGAGAGAGCTGCTCCAAAGGCAGAACCGAAGGCAGCGCCCAAGACTGAAGAAAGGGCGGCACCCAAGGCAGCTCCGAGAGCAGCTCCGAAGCCGGTGGAGAGGCCGGCACCGAAGGCAGCGCCAAAGCCGGAGGAGAAACCCAAGTAAGCGGACGAACGCGAAGCCCTGCCCTGGGACGCAAAGAGACTCACGGTCAGCCGTGGGTCTTTTTGCGTTTGAGGGCGAGGTTTCTGAGGGCCGGGAAGCCCTCAGGGCAGCCGACCTGGAGGTTGGCGTTACAGCATTCTGCGACCCGTGAGAAATTCGGGTCAGGCCTGCAACTTCTGCCGGGAAAGGGGTTCTGAATGAAGTAGAGTTTTACTCGTCTGCGTTTCTGGACGAGCAACCGAGAAAACTTCAGGAGGATTTCCATGCGAATGCCCCGTTTTGCACGCTGGCTCATGCTGGCATTGCTGGTCTGTTTGATTCCCGCGTCTTCGTTTGCGGGTATATTCATCAGCGTTAACTTTGGGCCGCCGGTGCTGCCGGTTTATGTGCAGCCGCCGTGCCCGGCTCCCGACCTGATCTGGACTCCCGGCTACTGGGCGTACGGGGGGATGGGCTACTACTGGGTCCCTGGAGCGTGGGTTCCGGCGCCATTTGTTGGCGGGTTGTGGACGCCTGGATATTGGGGATGGCGCGGTGGTCTCTATGCGTATAACCCGGGCTACTGGGGTTATCACGTGGGCTATTACGGCGGGGTGAACTACGGCGGGGGCTACCTGGGCATTGGCTTTGCCGGCGGCGAGTGGCGTGGGGGGCACATGGCCTACAACACCTCAGTGATCAATGTGAACACGACCGTCATTCACAACACCTACATCAATCGGACAGTCATTGCGCAGTCTACTGTGGCAAACCCGAATCACGTGGCCTATGCGGGCGGACCGGGCGGCATTCAGCACACGGCGACTCCGACCGAGCAGATTGCCGCGAAGGAGACGCACACGGCTCCGACTTCGTTCCAGACCAGGCACGAGACAACCGCGCAGCAGGACAAGAGTTCTTGGGCCAAGACCAATGGGGGGCATCCGCAGACGCTTGCGGTGGCCAAACCGTTGCCGATGGAGACCAAGCCTGCACCTGCGCGTACGGCCGAGACGGCGGGCAGGGCGGGCTCGGGGGCTGGTGATGCGGCGGCGGGTAAACCGGCAGCAACGGCCGTGCATCCAGGCGGGACTGCGGGGGGGACGCATGCTTTAACGGCGGCCCCGGCACGGTCGGCCAGCCCGAGCGCGCCTGCGCACACCAACACAACGCCGAGGCCGAATTATACGCCGCGGACGACTACGGCTGCGCGGCCGAACGTAGCGGCCAGGCCGAACGTAGCACCGAGACCGAGTGGCCCGCCGAAGGGCTCCGGCCCGGCTCCCAAGCCGAACGCGGGAGAACACAAGAAGTAGGAATGAATTGAAGAGCTAGCCGGAAACCAACATCGGGGCCCACGGAGGATTGTGGGCCTCGAGTTCTTTGAGCTTTATTCGTGCAGTCGAAGGCCGGCGATCTCGACTTCAAGGCCGCCGAATTCGGGGTGGTCGTTCTCGCGAATGCGGTAGGCGATGTCGACGAGGCTGCCCTGCTTGAGTTGAAGAGCGGCGGCGCGTGCGGCGAGATCCCAACCGACGCCACGCATGCGCTGGGCTCCACTGGAAGGGGCAGAGGAGAGCGGGGCGTCCTGCGCTTGTTCCTGAGCGAGGTCCAGGCGGATGTGACGCTCCTTCATCAGACGGGGCGCGGTTACGAGACGGACCGAGCGCGCGATGAAGATGGGCTCGGCATTGCCGTGGCCGAGCGGCTCAAGCTTGCGCAGCCAGCCGAAGAGCACAGGGGTGATGCGGTCGAGAGGCAACTCGGCATGAATGCGGAGGATGTGCTCGGGTTCGCGGCCGGCGAGGTATTGGGCGGCGTAGGCGCGCAGGCGGCTCTTGAGTTCAGGCAGGTTTTCCGCGGGCATGGCGAAGCCGACGGCGAAGGCGTGTCCGCCGAAACGGGTGAACAGGTCGGGGCAGCTTTCGAGGGCGTTGAGCAACTGGAAACCATCGACGCTGCGACCGGAGCCATGGGCGATTCTACCGTCGGGGCCGTCTTCAACGCTGATGATGATGGCCGGCTTGGCGGTGCGTTCGACGACACGCGAGGCGAGGATGCCGATGACGCCGCGATGCCAGCCATCGCCATCGATGACGATCAGGCGGTCGGCGGCGAGTTCATGATCGGCGGCGAGGCGGGACTGAATGGCGGTGAGCGCGGAGGCTTCGGTGTCTCGGCGCTCGCGGTTGAGGCGTTCAAGCTTGGCGGCGAGCTCGTTGGCGCGGGCCGCGTCGCGGGTGGTGAAGAGCTCGATGACTTCGGAAGCGACGTCCATGCGGCCGGCGGCGTTGATGCGCGGGGCGAGGCGGAAGGCCACATCGAAGCCGGTGATCTGTTTTGCGGCGGGGTCGAGCGCGGCGGCGGCAAAGAGGGCGCGCAGGCCGACACCGGCGGGCTGCCGGAGCGCACGCAGGCCGAGCGTGGCGATGACGCGATTTTCGCCGCGCAGGGGGACTGCGTCGGCAATGGTGGCGATGGCGGCCATCTTGAGGAAGCTGGGCAGCGTTTTTTCGCGGGTGCGCACGGGGTCGCGGCGTTCCAGAATGGCTTGAGCGAGCTTGAGCGCGATGGCGGCTCCGCAAAGGAATTTTTCAGGATAAGCGCAGCCGGGCTGATTGGGGTTGAGAATGGCCAGCGCGTGGGGCACGGCGTCCCCGGCTTCAAGCAGGTGATGGTCGGTGACGATGAGGTCAAGGCCGAGGGTGCGCGCGGTTTCCGCTTCAGCGAAGGCGCGCATGCCGGTGTCAACGGTGATGACCAGGCGCACGCCGTCGGCATAGGCGGCCTGAAGCACGCTGGATTGGAGGCCGTAGCCCTCGCGAAGGCGATGGGGGACGTGAAAGCGGACCACGCCGCCGAGCATCTCGATGGCGGTCTTGAGCAGGACGACGGCGGTGGTGCCGTCCACATCGTAGTCGCCATAGAGCAGGATGGGCTGGTGGAGTTGGACGGCCTGTTCGAGGCGCAATACGGCCGCGTCCATGCCGAGCATGAGCTGCGGGTCGTGGAGGTGGGAGATTTCAGGATTCAGGAAGGCGAAGGCTGCTTCGGGATCGACGATGCCGCGGGCGACGAGCAGTTCGGCGAGCACTTGCGGGATACGGGCTGCTGTCGCAAGGGCCGCGGACACGGTAAAGGTGTCCGGGGACTGCTCTGCCAACTGCCAGCGCTGATTGGGACGCCGGCTTGCCGATGGGATTGGCTGAGGCGCGGCTGCAACGGCTACCGGGCTTGCGGGTTCAGAGGCCCCGGATTCAGCGCCTGCCGCGCTCACTGCGCTTACTCGTCCTCGTCGAGATCGTGGTTGTGATCGTCGATGACGATGTCCTGGAATGCCTCGATGTCTTCCAGCAGCGTTTGAAAGCGCTCGTACCACTCGGTGGTGGTTTCATGCAGGAAAACCAGGCCCTGGTAGACGAAGCCGAGTTGGATGTAGCCGAGGTTGCCGGCATACTTGCGCAGCCACTGCGCTTCCACCAGTTCTGTAGCTTCTTCGTCGGGGAAGTTCATCTCGCCGGCTTCTTCAATGAGCGCGTCGAGTTCTTCGCGCTCCAGCGACATTTCGCTGAAGGTAACGAAGGGAGCGCCGACGTGCTTGGCCATCTCAACGAAGTCTTTCCAGGCGTCGGGGTTGCTTTGTCCCTCCCAGAGGATGGAGGGAATGTCTTCGGTGACGTACCCGGGCAGGCGCTTGAGGCCATGCCCTTCAATGAAGGCCACCATGTCGTCTTTTAGCGAAAGCAGATTGTCCGTGCTCATAGTCAATTCCATTTTCGCAGATTGAGCCGGGGAGCGCGCGGGGATTGTGGAAAGTCGGGGTGGGAATTGGGGACAGGGACCAGGGAACAGGGACCAGGGAACAGGGACCAGGGAACAGGGACCAGGGAACAGGGACCAGGGAACAGGAAGACGGGGTCGCAGGCCAGAATGAAGTCTTGCTCGGGGATTTGAGGGCTTACCCATTAGTCTGGAGTAAGGCGGCTGCTTCGGGACGATTCAGCCGGCACACTTGAGGAGGAATACTGCTTGCCCGTTTTTGAGCGCCACGTGTTTGTTTGCCACAATGTCCGCCCCGCCGAAGCTCCGCGCCCGTCGTGTACCAGCGATGGCAAGAGCGAGCTGTTTACCCAGTTGCAGCAACTGTCGAAGGGCGCGGGACTCGGCGGCAAAATCCGCGTCAACAAATCTCTCTGTCTGGATCAATGCGAGCACGGGCCGGTGGTAGTGGTTTACCCCGAGGCTGTTTGGTATGGGCATGTGCAGCCTGCCGATGCCGCGGAGATTGTGAACGAGCACCTGGTGGGCGGGCGGCCGGTGGAGCGGTTAAGGCTGGCGGAGGAATGCATCAATACCAAGAGCTGCCCGCATCGGGGGTAAGGGATTGAGGGTGGGGTTGCTTTGGTTGGGGCGGTTAGACCGGGGCCGCCCGCCTCACTTTGCAGAGTATCCGTTGTTCCAGCGATCCCCTCCGACTTCGTAAGAAACGATCTCAAACCCTTGTGGACATGAGGAAAATCCAGACACTCCCAGGAGGCGATGTTGAGTAGTCATCGCAGCTTCTTGTGTCGCGTATACCCCTATTAATTTCTCGTTTTTTTATTGGCAACTGTCGGATGCGTGTGCACTGGAGGTAAACCTGCTCGATTCGTTTCTCCGTTCTGAGTCGGCGGGTGGCCCAGATGTCAATTCCCAACAAACTCATGGGTGCCCCAGGGCTCGTATTCGGGACTTGGCGCCCAATCATCTTTGGGTCGTGAGATTCGGATCACCCGCTCCATCGGCCGAGCGAACCAATCGTCCTCAAATTAATTCAGCAGGGGCTAAAGAGGCTGCGGAAAAACTCTTGATCTGTGCGGATATGAAAGTCAAAAACCCGCGGGGGCTAAAGAGGCTGCGGAAAAAGTCGGGTTTTGAGTCAAGATTCACAAAGAACATCCCTCGGGGGCTAAAGCCCAGCGTTTATTTTCAGCCACTTGCGGCACGGCTGAAGCCGTGCCCTTTCAAAACTTCGGCCATTTGGTAGTTTTTCCGCAGCCTGTAAAGCCCAACATTGATTTGATTGGCTTTATCGGCATGCGACCCCGACCCAGAGGGTTCCCCGGTACCCCGGTCATGCCCTGATACAAAGCCTTCAAGAATGGGCTCCACAAGGAGTTTTTCCGCAGCCTGTTAAAGCTCAGGTCATTTTGGGAGAGCTTTTCGGCACGACTAACCCGCATTTCTGACACCCAGCAAAAATAATGCAGAATACCGGGGCTGGTGAAGGCTCTGAGGGCCTGGAGGCCCTCAGGACAGCCGATCTGGAGATTGGCGCTACGATTTCCGACGGTGGTGAGAAATGCGGCCTAACGTCATGCCCTAATGCGAAACCGCTTGTCACAGGGGTTCGTCGGATAAGTACTTAGAGTCCGCGCGTTGTTCTCAGAATCCTTCGGTGGGATTGTATTCGTGCCCATTTACCATTCGACTTCTAATGCAGGGGCCGCTTAGACGAGTCGGAAGAGGAGGTCTTCGAGGGCCATGCGGCGGATTTGCCAGGGCTCTCGGTACTCTTCCTTGGCTTTCATTCGGCATTTGCCACGTTCGTTGAAGTTCAGGGTGATTTCAAACATCTGGTTGCCGCTGTGGTCGAGAACCAGGATGGCGTGATCTTCCAACTGAAAGGCGACCGCCCGGTGGAAGTCTTTCGCGTTCAACACGACGGAAAACTGGTTGGACTTTTCTTCAATGCGGAATTCATAGGAGGCGTTTGCCGGTCGAATTTGGTTGCGGGCTTTTACGTCCTGCTCGACGTCGGATCTGAGTGTCGCATAGATTATGGGCAGTTCACATGCCGCGCGGGCGCCGACCCAGGCAAAGCTTGACTGATCCAACTCTTCGTTGTCGCTCACGCGGCTATCTCCCAACTGGAATGGATGGTGCGCCTTGCGAAAGGAACCGCGGCGCAGGTGTTCAATTCCCGCAGACCTCAAGTATAGATGTTGCGGGAGCGGGCGGGCGCGGACGGGAAGAGGGCCAGTTTGAAATGTGCATTCCCTCGGAGGCTGGAGGCCCGTACCCTTCGTGGTGACCCACTACGCGGTTGACAGGGTCATGAGGTGGATCCGGTTCGATAGAATGTTGGCTGACCAGGCATGTGTTGCCTGGCGGCGGCGGGACTGCGGTCAGGGGCTGGAAATCGGGAGGGCGTTATCGGAGCGAGGATGCGATTGGGGGACCTGCTGGTGCGGGTCAAGGCGGTTACGCAGGAGGATGTGGCGAGGGCGCTGGACCTGCAGGCAACGCAGGGGGGCAGGCTGGGCGAGATTCTTGTGTCGATTGGCGCGATTCGGCAAAGCAGGCTTGATTCCTTCATCCATCGCATACCGTGCGAGCCGGCCAGCCTGGCGGCGACCGGCCTGGACGACGCCGAGTTGCTGGGCTTGCTGATGAAGCTTATCTACACGGGGCGGCTTGAGTCGAATCGCCAGTTTGTGGAAGCGATCAAGCTGCCGTACCACATTGTGCTTGACCTGGTGCAGATGGCGATTGACCGCAAACTGCTGCACAACCTGGGCACGCGCGATGCGGAAAGCCTGGTGGACATGCGTTATGCGATGACGGAGGAAGGCCGCCGCTGGAGCATCAACGCGCTGGAACGGCTGCGCTATGTGGGGCCTGCGCCGGTGACGCTGGAGCAGTTTACGGAGCAGGTGAGCCTGCAGAAGCTGACCAACGAAGTCATCTCCTTCGATCGTATTCGCGAGTCGTTTGGGTCGCTCAAATTCGACAACAGCATTGTGGAGCAGTGCGGTCCGGCGTTGAACTCCGGGCGCGCAATTTTGCTATATGGGCCGCCGGGCAATGGCAAGTCGTCAGTGGCGCACTGCCTGGGCAATGTGTTCAGCGATGTGATTTATGTGCCCTACGCAATCAGCGTGGATGGCCAGGTGATCCGGGTGCACGACGCGAGCGTTCATTTCCCGCTGTCTATGGAGGATGTGAAAGACGAAGGCGCGGTGTCGTTTCTGCGCCACGATGAGATTGACGCGCGCTGGGTTCCCTGTCGCAGGCCCTTCATATTGACCGGCGGCGAACTGACGCTGGATATGCTTGACCTGCGCTTTGACAGGGGCGGCAACTTTTATGAGGCTCCGATGCACATGAAGGCGCTGGGGGGATGTTTTGTGATCGACGACTTCGGACGGCAACTGGTGAGCCCCACCAACCTTCTGAATCGGTGGATTGTGCCGTTGGAAAGCCGCGTGGATTATCTGAAGCTGCACACCGGCAAGACGTTCAGCATTCCGTTTGAGGAACTGATTATCTTCTCGACCAATCTGGACCCGGAAGATCTGATGGACACGGCATTTCTGCGTCGTTTGCCTTACAAGATCGAGGTGGGCGCGCCTAGTCCAGAGAACTATCGATCGATCTTCGACAATGAGTGCGAAAAACACGGGATTGTCTTGTCGGACGAGACCTTCAACCTCATTGTCGAAAAGATTACGCAGGAAAAGGGGTTGGAACTGGCGGCGTATCATCCGCGCTTCATTGTGGACCAGGTGGTGGCGACGTGCCGGTTCATGGGTGAGGCGGTGCATTTTGAGCCGCGGTTCATCGATTACGCAATCGACAACCTGCGAGTAAAGCCGAGTGCGAGCATCAAGCCGAAAGGGGGCACGTCGGCGCGGATTGTTTGAGGGGCCCTCAATCGATGTGAGGAGGATCACTCGTGGTGCGCGGCGTAGACTGGTAGAGTCTCTTAGGACAACTTCCCATGAAGAAATTATCCATTGTCGTTTACGCCGCGATCACCGTCGGCCTTATGGTCTGGGGCTTTTACCAGGCCATTTATGTTGCGCCCAACGACGCGATGCAGGGCGAGGTTTTTCGCATCATCTACTACCACGTGCCTTCGGCATCGGTGGCATTCCTGTTTTTCGCCATCTCGCTTTGCGGGTCGATCGGATTTCTGGCGTTCAGGCGCAGCAATGCACTGCGGGCGCAGGCGGCGGACGCATGGGCGCTGGCGGGGGCCGAGGTGGGGGTTGTCTTCTGCACGGTGGTGCTGACGACGGGGCCAATCTGGGGTCGCCGCGCATGGGGCATCTGGTGGACCTGGGACGCGCGTTTGACCACCACGCTGGTGCTTTGGCTGATTTATGTGAGCTACCTGCTGCTGCGCCGGTTTGTGGCCGGGCCGCAGATGCAGACGCTGGCGGCGGTGCTGGGCATCTTTGGCGCGCTGGACGTGCCGATTGTCTACATGTCGAACCGCTGGTGGCGTACGCAGCATCCGGCGCCGGTGTTTGGTGGAGACTCCAGCGCCGGCATGGACCCGTCGATGGTGGGCGCATTGATGTGGAATATGGTGGCCTGGCTGGGGTGGGGCGTTCTGATTCTAGTGCTGCGCTACAGTGTTGAGCGGGGGCACCAGAAAATTGCCGCGCAGCAGGCTCAGGACGCACTGGACGCCTGATTTAGCCAAAATATATCCGGAGCGAGGAAAAACAATGGATCAACGCGCAATTCTCGATCACCAGTTTACTGTGGCGGCGTATGTCGTTACGTGGGTCATTCAGTTGGGCTATCTGGCCTGGCTGGGGATGAAATGGCGGGCGCAAAAGCGCGAGTTGGCAAGGGGATCGCGTGCTCCGCGCTAGGCCCGATTGTTTTCAATTAAAGTATCTAGAATTAGTTGTTTAGATTGTTATTTTCGCCCGATTCAGGGCTCGCTCGGCGCCATGCCGGGCGGTGATGCCGGCCGGGATACCACGAAGGTGGTAGTGGCGTAGCACCAGTGGCCCTATGGGCAATGTCTTTGTGGGATTCAAATCCTCTCCAATCGGACCGATGATTCAGATGTGGACAGGCTTTGACGAGCCGCACGAGGAGAGAAAGACATGCATGACCTTTTGATAGCTCTGGCATTTATCGGCATGGTGGTTGCACCGGCGATTGTTGCGGCAAAGTCTGGTGCGGAAGCTGCCGACGAGCTGGACGACTAATTTTGCAGCAAAGGAATGGAGGCGCGAGATGCTCACTTTAAGGAAAGCAGCCTTTGGATCGTTCGTATTTGGATCGCTTGCGCTTTTTGGTGCTGCTCTCCTTCAGACGATGCTCGCGGCCCCCGGACAGGGGCAGAGTGGCGTTTCCTCTGTCGCAGTTAGTGGATTTGCCGATACGGCCACCTTACGGGTGGAGTCGGCGATGAGTGCTGTTTCGGCTTCACTTCCCGATGGAGTGAAAACTTTTCCTCACCAGGCTGCCGTGTTCCTCCGCACCAACGCGACCACGGCGCGGCTGCAATTTGAGGGCATGAAGAACTCGGTAACGGCGCGTCTGTCTCTGAGCGCATGGACTGGCCACAGTTCCCCCAACTGGATTCAAAACGGCGCACAGATGGCTCAGGCAGGCGGAAGCCGGGCGCACTCCCTGGCCCGGAAAGTTCCGGTGGTGACGAGCGCCATGGATGCGACTCGCGAGCGGGTGAGCGCAGTTACGCAGTCGGTGACGAACTCGAATCTGGGCTTCTAGCCAGCTTGCGGCCAAGGTCCTGGATGGAAAATATGCCACCAGGGGCTTTTGCGGGGCTAAAGCGGCTGCGGAAAAAGGGCCGTTTGAGAGCAAATGTCGACTGAACGTTTTGCAGGGGCTAAAGCCAAACATTGATTTGATTGGCTTTATCGGCCCGCGACCCCGACCCAGAGGGTTCCCCGGTACCCCGGTCAGGCTCTGTTACAAAGCACTTGAAATCGATTGCCGCTACGGGTTTTTCCGCATCCTGTAAAGCCCGAGTTTCTATGCAGCCACATTCGGCATGACTGAAGTCGTGCCCTTTCAAAACCTCGTCATTCCTTAAAGTTTCCCCACACCCTGCCAAACTCCCATCCAGTAAAACAATTGCCCTTCCCCATGAGAGGCGATAGACTGACGGTTTGGGGGCTTGTCATGTTGGTAGTCATGAAAGCGCAGGCGACACCGGAGCAAATCCAGGCGGTCTGCGAGTACATTGAGCATTTGGGTTTTCGCGCCCACGCACTTCCTGGAGCGCAGCGCACCGCGATCGGCATCACCGGCAACAAGGGTGAGGTGGAGCGGGGAAACATTGAAGAACTCTCAGGCGTGGCGGAAGTAATTCGCGTCTCGAAGGCCTACAAACTGGCCAGCCGGGATGTGAAAGAAGAAGACACCATCATTCATTTTCCACAGCATGGCAACTGCCCCGACGCGAGCATTGGCGGGCGGGAACTGGCGATTGTGGCAGGCCCTTGCTCGATTGAGAGCCGGGATCAGGCCTTTGAGATTGCCGAGATAGTGGCGGCGGGCGGGGCGCAGTTTTTCCGCGGCGGCGCTTACAAGCCGCGCACTTCGCCTTACGCCTTTCAGGGGTTGGGGCTTGAGGCTCTGCGCATCATGGCGGAGATTCGCGAGCGCTACGGGCTGCGCATTGTGACCGAAGCGATGGACAGCGAAACGCTGGCGCTGGTGGCCGAGTGGGCGGATGTGATCCAGATTGGCGCGCGGAACATGCAGAACTTCAGCCTGCTGAAGAAGGCGGGCAAACTGCGCAAGCCGGTGCTGCTGAAGCGCGGGCTTTCAGCGACGCTGGAAGAGTTTCTGATGTCGGCCGAGTACATTATGAGCGAGGGCAACTACCAGGTGATTTTGTGCGAGCGGGGGGTAAGGACATTTGCCGACCACACGCGGAACACGCTGGACCTGAGCATAATTCCGGCGGTGCAGCGGCTGAGCCATCTACCGATCGTGGTAGATCCGAGCCACGGCACGGGCCGGCGCGACAGCGTGTTGCCGATGGCGCGGGCGGCGGTTGCTACGGGCTGCGACGGGATTCTGGTGGAGGTGCATAACCACCCGGAGAAGGCGCTTTCCGACGGGCCGCAGTCGATTTATCCTGACCAGTTTGTGCGCATGATGGACGAGATTGAGCAGATTGCGCCGGTGGTTTCGCGTCGCTTGCAGCGCGTTCCCATGCCTGTAATCGCGGACTGAGCGCATGAGCGAAATGGAAGACGCCCGAACGCACAGCCAGTGGTGGGTTTTGCTGGCTGCCGGTGTGTGCGCCGCGGTGCTGTTGAGCGGATGCCGCAAGCAGGATTTTCCGCAGTATCCGGCGAACTATCGTGAATACGCCTATGTGACCAACGGCGGCAGCGACACGGTGACGGTGCTGGACGTGGTGGATGTGCGCATCGACCGCGAAATTCCAGTGGGCCGCAATCCGGTTGCGGTGGCGGGCAGTCCGGCGCGTAACGAAGTGTACGTGGTGAACTCCGGGGTGGCGGGCGGGCCGGCGGGCGGACTGGGTTCGCTTTCCGTGATTGGCACGGAGAAGAACGCGGTGGAGGCGACGATTCCGCTTGAGCGTGTCCCGCTGTCGATTGATTTGGACGAGTATGGCGCATTTGCCTATGTGGCGAACTCGGGGTCGAACTCCATCTCGGTAATCGACCTGAAGGCGCGGCAGGAAGTGGCCGAGATTGGGGTGGGGGACGAGCCGGTTGAGGCAGCCATCAGCCCGGACGGCAGGACACTGGTGGTGGCCAACCGGCGCGGCAACTCGGTGAGCGTGGTGGATGCGGCTGCGCGGAAGGTGCGGGCGGTTTTCGATGGCTGCCCGGGCGCGGCGGATGTGGCGATTCTGCCGGACTCGAGCAAGGCGTTTGTAGCCTGCTCGGGGGGGCACCAGATCATGGCGATTGCGCTTGCCGACTCGAAGTTCAACCCTGGGCAGGCGGACCAGCTGGAGTCGCTGCTGGATGTGGGACGCGCGCCGGTGCACCTGGCTCTGAAGCCGGATGGCGGCGAACTGTTTGTTTCGAATTCTGCAAGCGACTCGATCAGCGAAGTTGTGACCAGCACGGACGACGTCGGCGGCGCTTACCTGATGGGCGATGAGCCGGTGCGGGGGCTGGTTTCGAGCGACAATTCACTGCTGTATGTGGCGAACTTCCGGTCGCAGTATGTGACTGCCTATTCAGTAGACGACGGCAGGCGATTGAGCCCGTCGATCCACGTTGGGGACGGGCCGGTAGCGATGGCGTTTTCGAGCAACGGGTTTCTGATCTTCGTGGTCGATAACCGGTCGGACGATATTGCGGTGGTGCGGGCGGGGACGCGGGGGTTGTTCACGATTCTGCCGACGGGGCGCGGGCCGAATGCGATTGCGGTGAAGGCGTTCAAGGTGCAGTGATGGGACTGTCGAAGGTGGAGGCATTGGTCTTTGGCGGGCCGTGCAGCCATTTTGTGACGGGGTTTGATTTCTCTGACAGTGTGGTGGCCATTCGGTTCATGCCGATGGAGAAAAATCGACAAGACGATGCAGCATTTGTCGATGCGACCTTTGCAGATGCGGTGATTCTCAGAATCTGGACTGACCCTGAGCAGGCGTGGGAGTTTCCACTGGACCCCGTCGGATTTGACTCGGAGCCCTGCGGCCAACGATGGAAGTTCACTTTGTTCTGCGGCGGCATTGAATGGATTTGGGAATCTGCGTGGCCGACGTTGTCACTGCCGTTACGGCCCTGACTCGCCACGGTTCCCCAGGGCGAAACGAAGGAAGGGATGTCGCTCAGGGGCTAAAGCCCACACTTTTGGGTACCCTCAGCGGCACGGCTGAAGCCGTGCCCTTTCAAATCATCGACTCCCTCAGAGGTGTTCTAGCTTTTCTTGTCGCCCAGGCGGGTTACGCTGAACTGGGCGCCGGCGAAGAGGATGAGGCCGGAGATGTATCCCCAGAAGAGCAACCCAACTGACACATAGAACGGGCCGTAGAGGGCGCCGAGGTCGAGGTGCGGGAGTACCTCGACAAAGACCATCTTGGCCAGGAGCCAGACGATTCCGGTGACGATGGAGGTGCGCAGGACAGGGCGCCAGGGGACTTTGCGATTGGGGAGAATCCAGTAGATCGCAAAGAAGAAAATGATCGATGCGATGCCGGTGGAGATGGAGAGCCAGAGATAACTCAGGTCTTTGAAGACGAAGTTATCGGTGTGGTGAAAGAAGACGAAGGTCAGGAATCCCTGCGCTCCGGCGTTGACGAGAATGCTGAGCATTGCAAGTACGAGCATGAGCAGTGCCAGCCCGAAGGCGACCACCTGGTTGGAGAGATAATTGCGGCTCTTGGTGACTCCCCAGGCTTGATTGAGCGCTACTTCGAGCGGAAGGAAGATTCCGGTGCAGGAGATGAGAATCATGATCAGCGAAAAGATCTGTACGCCATGAGGAGGGGCGTGGAGAGCAAGCTGGAAGGCGACAAAAGTCTGGTTGGACGGCAGGAAGTAATGCACCATTTCGGTGACCACGTCGGCCATCATCGTCGATTTGATGACTGAGTGGGTGATTGTATAGAGCAGCACGATGAAGGGGATGAAAGAGATGATTGCGTTGGCCGCGACGCTGAAGGCGAAGGTGTGCACTTCGCTGTCGAGGAGGTAGACGAAGAGCGCTGTGCCATCTTTGCGCCACTGGTACCACTTGGAGCGCACGACCGGCTCGACATAAGGCTGGACAGTTGCGTCGGAGGGATGGGGCGCATTGAGTTGATGAACGGGATCTGGAAAGTCTGCCAAGTACTGCTCCTTTAAATCAAGGAATCATGGAATCAAGGAATCATGGAATCATGCGATGCGGAACAATTGCGTCGCGCCGGGTTGTGGAGGGCGCGCGAGATTGCTGGATGGGCGCTGCTTCAAGGATAGTCTCTCGATTTGCAGCGGAGGTGAGCCGAATGGGATGGGCAGATGGTGGCTTTCTTAATTGAATCCTTATTCGATTCCTGCCATAAAAGGACTACGGTTCAAATCATTGTGATTCCGGAGCACCGAGTAGGGCAATTCTGTACGGGTTGGGTTGAGGGGCTGGATATTTTACGGAGGTTACTTATGAAAGAGCAGGGTGTGGTGAAGTGGTTTAACGGCGCCAAGGGGTTTGGGTTTATTCAACGGTCGAGCGGCGAGGATGTGTTTGTGCATTTTTCCGCGATTCAGGAGAGCGGGTACAAGACGTTGAATGAGGGCGAGGCTGTGGAGTTTGTTTGCCAGCAGGGACCGAAGGGGCTGAGCGCGGCGGATGTGACCCGGGTTGCATAGATAGAGATATTTTGCCGGACCACCTATTCCGCTTTCCCGCCCTTGCGCCAGAAAAAAGTCGCGACCCCGACCCAAAGGGTGCCCCGGTACCCCGACGGGGCACGGGGCATTTTTGACAGAGCCGGGACCCTGTCCGATGAGTTCGTGGGTCGTGGATGCGGGTTCAACTGGTCACTGAGTTTTGCTTCGAAGCCTATCTCGGGCCCATTGGGCTGCGGTGCGCAGGCCCTCGTCGGCGGCCTGGGTCCATTTTTCGAGCACAGGGATGAAGCGGGGCACCGCACTGTTGCCCATGGCTACGGCGATGTTGCGCTGGAGGCCGGGAAAGCCTGCGCGGCGGATGGGCGAGCCATTGAAGAGCTTTTCGAACTGGGCTTCGTCAAGCTGGGCCAGCCAATCGAGCGAGGGGTTGACGAGTTCGTCGCGGGGGGCGAGGTCGGGGTCGGTGCTGATGGGGGCCTTTCTGTTCCAGGGGCAGACGTCCTGACAGATGTCGCAGCCGAAGACCTGGCGGCCCATTCCTTCGATCAGCGTTGGGTCGAGAGGGCCGCGATGCTCGATGGTGAGGTAGGAGATGCAGCGGGTGGCATCCATCTGGTAGGGGGCGACGAGGGCGCCGGTGGGGCAGGCGTCGAGGCAGCGGCGGCAGGTTCCGCAGCGATCGGGCACGGTGAGGAGCGCGGGCTCGGGTTGGGCTGGCAGCGAGGTCAGCAGGACGGCGAGGAAGGCGTAGGAGCCGAGTTTGGGGTGGATGAGGCAGGTGTTTTTGCCTGTCCAGCCGAGGCCGGCGGCGGTGGCCAGGGAGCGCTCGACGACGGGGCCGGTGTCGACGTAGGCGCGGGCCTCGAACGGGCCGTGGTGCCCGTGCAGCGCCGCTTCCAGGGCCAGCAGACGCTTCTTGAGCACCTTGTGGTAGTCGCTGGGGCGGCGCTGGCCGTTTGCGTCTGTCGTGCTAGGCAATTTACGGCTTGACCAGGCATAGCGGGCGATCCAGGCTTGGTGGGGCGTGGCGGGATTGGTGGAACGGGGCTTGGCGCTGTGGTAGTTGGCGAAACAGACGATGGCCGAGCGAGCCCATGGAAAGGGGACGCTGACCTGGGAGCGGATGAGGCGGCCGTTCTCGTCGATCCGCTCGAGGTAGCGCATGGTTCCGGCGCGGCCTTTGCCGATCCAGTCTTCGAAGCGGGCGGCGTCGCGGGGGGCTTCGGGGTAGGGAAGCGCGACCAGGCCGGCTTCGGTGAATCCAGCCTGGAGGGCGAGGGTGCGCGCCTGCTGCCGTGTAAGGGCCGGCTTGGGGACGGGGATGGCGGGCGATGCTGGGGAAGGAATCATGGAACCGGGGCTGCTCCCAAATACGTATGGAGGAATGTGTCCGAAGTGCTGGGTGTGCGAATGCGAACGCCGGCGGCGAAACTGAACACCGGGAGGACGGGGGCTTGGAAAGCGTCGGGCCGCTATCCCCTGTGATTGCAGCATATTCCCTTTAGGCGGGTTTGGCGGTTGGAGTGCAACGAACAAGGTGCCAGGGCGGGCTGAAATGAGGGCCGGTTTTGACGCAAAGCGGGGCCTTCCCCAAGGAGAGTCATATGAATACTGGAATTCTTGAACCTTCGGCAATTCTCAAGTTTCAAACCGCTGAGTTTGCGGAGATGCGCGAGCTGATGCGGGAAGAGAGCGAAAGCCTGCTGGAGCGGCTGGGTTCGCTGGTGCTGGACCGCAATGTGATGCTGGACCTTAGCGGGGTGGAAAAGATTGACGCGGCGGGGATCAGTGCGCTTCTGGCGCTGTACAACCGGGCGCGAGAGGCGGGGAACCGGTTCAGCCTGGTGAACGTGCCGGAGCGTGTCGCGGAGATTCTGGGGGTTGTGGGTCTTGAGCGGCTTCTCGTGTCTCACAATCCGGTGCAGAGACCGCAGTACGAGTCGGAGCTTTGCCGGTCGGCGGCTTGAGCGCTGTGATCCGCGTGTAAATCCCTTTACGGCGACGAATCCGGCGTCTGAGGGCGAGGTCTAACCCTTATAAATTCAGTGTATGGCAGATGTCGCATGAATCGTCTGTGACGACTGGCACATGCAACTGTATACTGGCGGCGCTATTTGTACTTGCGACAAACGAACGCCGCGACGCGCAGTCAGATGTCTGGATGACCCGCACGCGCTCAGCTCATTACCGCATTTTTGTAGGATTGCTGAGCCTCCGTCCCGCCACCCTCTCAGAAGGTCCCGCAGCCGCGGAATCCCCAGGTCCCTTGCAGCAGGTCTTGGTTGCGGGGGTGGGAAATTCTAAATACGGAGGCAATACCCCATGACGCAGGGCGTGGTGGATCAGGCGTCTGCCGGACAGGCAGACACAACGTCAACCCCAATCAAGTATGCATATTTCTTTGGCGGCGGAACGGCGGATGGCAATGGCCGCATGAAAGATGTTCTGGGCGGCAAGGGAGCGGGCCTGGCAGAGATGACTCTGGCCGGTTTGCCGGTGCCTCCGGGCTTTACGATTCAGACCGAGGCTTGTCGCGAGTATATGCGCGGAGCCGTCAGTCCTCAGATTGATGTGGAGATGTATGCCGCGCTGGAGCACCTGGAGAAGATGCAGGGGCAGAAGCTGGGCGCCGGCGAGAATCCTCTGCTGGTCTCTGTGCGTTCGGGCGCGAAGTTCTCAATGCCCGGCATGATGGACACGATTTTGAACCTGGGACTGAACGACCACGCTGTGGAAGCGCTGGCCAAGCGGAGCGACAATCCGCGGTTTGCGTACGACTCATACCGGCGCCTGATTCAGATGTTCGGGGATGTGGTTCTGGATGTTCCGAAGAAGAAGTTCGAGCACATTTTCGAAGGGATCAAAGAGCGCGAGGGTGTGAAGTTCGACTATGACCTGACGCCCGAAGCATTGCAGGAAATCATCGTCGAGTACAAGAAGCTGGTGCGCAAGGAGACGGGCAAGGACTTTCCGCAGGGACCGCTGGACCAACTTGTGCAGGCGAGGGACGCCGTTTTCAGAAGCTGGCAGAACGATCGCGCCAAGACTTACCGTCGCATCAACCACATCGACGACTGGCTGGGCACAGCGGTGAACGTGCAGGCGATGGTGTTTGGAAATCTGGGGGAGAACTCCGGGACTGGCGTGGGCTTTACGCGCAATCCGGCGACGGGCGAGCACATCTTCTTTGGTGAATACCTGATGAATGCGCAGGGCGAGGACGTGGTGTCTGGAATCCGCACGCCGCTTTCGATCTCCGAGCTGGAACGGGCTATGCCCAAGGTGTATGACCATCTGCGGGCCGTGACCTGGAAGATGGAAAAGCACTATCGCGACATGCAGGATTTCGAGTTCACCATCCAGGATGGCAAGCTCTATATGCTGCAGACGCGCAACGGCAAGCGGACCGGGCTGGCTGCGGTGCGTATCGCCATCGACATGGTGCGGGAAGGCTTGATTACGCAGGAAGAGGCAATCTTCCGGGTGGAGCCGAACCAGTTGTATGACTTCCTGGTGCCGCGGCTGGTGGAGAAGGGCGAGAAGATCGAAGTGCTGGCGACGGGATTGCCGGCGTCGCCGGGCGCGGCTGTGGGGCAGATTGTATTTTCGGCTGAGGATGCGGTGAAGTATCACCAAAGCGGCGCGTACCGGTCGATCATCCTGGTGCGCGGCGAGACTACGCCGGAAGACATTGCGGGCATGGAAGTGGCATCGGGCATTCTGACTTCACGCGGCGGCATGACATCGCATGCGGCGGTGGTGACGCGCGGCATGGGCAAGTGCTGCGTGGCGGGTGCGGGCGACCTGAAGGTGAGCGAGGCCAACAAGGAACTGCGCGTCAAGGATCATGTATTCAAGCAGGGCGACTGGATTTCGCTGGACGGCACGACCGGCCGCGTGATCAAGGGCCAACTGAAGACCCTGCCCGCGCAGCCGGACGATCCGGATCTGGTGAAGTTCATGAGCTGGGTTGACCCGGTTCGGCGGCTGAAGATCCGCGCCAATGCGGACATTCCGCGCGACGCCAAGCAGGCTCGACTGTTCGGCGCCGAGGGTATTGGGTTGTGCCGGACAGAGCACATGTTCTTTGCCGAGGATCGCATTGAGCATATGCGCACCATGATTCTGGCGGACAACGAGAAGGATCGCCGGGATGCGCTGAAGAAGCTTCTTCCCATGCAGCGCGCCGACTTTGCCGGCCTGTTCAAGGCCATGGAGTCGTTGCCTGTGACCATCCGCCTGCTTGATCCGCCGCTGCACGAGTTCCTGCCGCAGCGCGAGGACCTGCTGGTGGAGATCTCGCATCTGGAAGACACCAAGCCCAGGTCGCCGCGGTTGAAGGAACTGCGTCCGCTGCTGGCCAGGGTTCAGGAATTGCATGAGATGAACCCGATGCTGGGGTTGCGCGGCTGCCGTCTTGGCATCGCATTCCCTGAGATCACGGAGATGCAGGTCAGGGCGATCTTCGAGGCTGCGGTGGCAGTGAAGGCCAAGGGCGGCGATCCGCATCTGGAGATCATGGTTCCTCTGGTCAGCATGGTAGAGGAGATGCGGAACCAGGTGGCGATTGTGCGGCGCGTGGCTTCAGAAGTGTTCAAGGAAAAGGGGAACACGGTGGAGTACATGGTGGGCACGATGATCGAGTTGCCGCGTGCGGCGTTGACGGCGGACCAGATTGCGGAAGAGGCTGAGTTCTTCAGCTTCGGAACCAACGATCTGACGCAGACCACCTTTGGAATTTCAAGGGACGACATCAACAACTTCTTGCCGGCGTATCTGAAGCACGGCATCTTCAAGCACGATCCGTTTGCGACGCTGGACCAGGCGGGCGTTGGATTGCTGGTGAAGATGGCGACGGCGAAGGGACGCAACACGCGGCCGGATCTGAAGGTGGGGATCTGCGGCGAGCACGGCGGCGATCCGGAGTCAGTAAAGTTCTGCCACAAGATCGGGCTGAACTATGTGTCGTGCTCACCGTTCCGGTTGTTGACGGCTCGGCTGGCGGCGGCGCAGGCAGCTCTGGAAGAGCGGCAGGCTGGACTTGTGCATACCAACAAATAGACAGGTGAGTCACGGTAGAAACATGAGGGCGTCCGGAGCATCGGACGCCCTTGGTGTTTTTCGGGGGGGGGCGGGGTGGTCTTGCGCGGTTTTAACCGGGATTTTGGTCCAGGCGCTCCACAGCGCCGGCGGTGACGCGATTTCTGCCCTCGGCCTTCGATCGATAGAGTGCCTTGTCGGCGGCTTGTATCAGGACTTTTGCGGTAACGCCGGCGAGTACGCGCACACTCGTGATTCCTATGCTCAATGTGAGAAACGGCGACACCTCGGAAGATGGGTGGACGACGCCGGCTTTCTCCATTGCGCGCCGCAGACGCTCGGCCATGGCGATTGCGGTTTTCGATCCGCAGTTGGGGAGAATCACTGCGAATTCCTCGCCGCCGTATCGGGCGGGAAGTTCTCCCGGACGCCGAAACGTTGCCTTCAATACCTGCTCCACGCGCTCAAGACATTCGTCGCCCCGCTGGTGACCGAGGGTATCGTTAAAACGCTTGAATAGGTCCACGTCGGCAATGAGGAGCGAGATCTCGCCTTTTTCGCGACGGGCACGGCGAATCTCGTGATCCAGCGTGGCGGTAAACTGGCGGCGATTCGCGAGGCCGGTCAACGAATCTTCGAGGGCTTGTTCATGCAGCAGCGCATTCAGTCGCTCGAGCTCAGTTGCATGCTCAGCGAGGCGCGACTTAAGTTCCGCCTGTTCCAATTCCGCATGCTTGCGATCGGTGATATCGCGAACGATGACCACCATGCCGGTGGGCGATCCCCCGGTATCGCGGATGGACTCGCTGTTGACCTCAATTTCGAAGGTGGTTCCATCCAGACGCCTTCCGCGGTATTCAGTTGGACCGGCTGCATCGCCCTGACGCCTTCGCTCCATTTGGGCCAATGCGCGCGCTCGATCTTCGGATGCGATGAATTCGAGGACCGAATGGCCGAGAAACTGTTCTTCGCGGGCAGCGCAGAACATCGACAAGGCAACCGGCGACACCAGGAGGATACGGCCCTCGGAGTCGGTGATGGTGATATTGTCTGGCGAAGCGTGGATGATCGATCGATACAACTCCTCACTTCTCCTCAGCGCCTCCTCAACAAGCTTGTGCTGGGCAATCTGCTTCGCCAGTTCCGCATTGACGTTTTCCAGACTGTTGTTGGCTGCCGAGAGCTCGTTTGTCCGTTCATCGACCAGTCGCTCCAGGGACTGATTGCGCTCGGTCAACTCTTTCAGCGGGTAGATTTCACCCGCGCTCACCAGGTGGTAGGGAATTGAAATGCTGCTATGGCAGATCTTCCAGCCAGCGGCTTCGTTGCGGAATATGAGCACCAGGCGGGCCGTCTGATGGGAAAGGATGTGGTCTTCGATGGGCAGGTGAATGATAAAGAAGCCTGTCGCGACGGCGATTTCGGCTGCCAATGACTGGATCGACAGATCCTTGAGCTCGATCCGGATGGGATCTTTGACCTGGGCGAAATCCTGGCGCGTGATCGCGACCCACTCTTCCTTGTCTTTGACCAGGAAGTCTCCGCCACCGGTAAAGCCGGAAAAGTCATTGCTGAATTCCGCAGTGAGCAGATCGTCGCGGAATGAATACATCCGCGTGTAGTTTTCAAAGAGCCGCACGATTGTCTGTCTGTCGGGCAAACTCTCCGCTTTGCTCAGCTTGCGAAGCAATTCGGTGTTCTGAACTTCCAGGTCAAGGTTTTGCAGCTGCAGGTCGCGCAGCCTCTGCTGGAGCTCGAGCGGACACAATTGCTCCGGGGGTTCAGTCGAAATGCGAGCTTTCAGCGTGGCGATCCCTTCGGTCTTCGGATGTATATTCGGGCCGCCGGTTATTGAACGGCGCGCGATTTGTTTTTCTTCGGGATTCTGGTTCTTCACGGTTGCCCGCTGCGCTTCATGAAGAGGACTTCAAGAGTCGCTGTTTGATGCATTCAGGATACCTGCGCCCCTGCTTTCCCGGAAGAAACGAACAAAAAAGGGCAGCAAAATCGGCCCAAGGGCGCTCTGCTTGAGCCTACCACGGGTTTGGTTCGGCGAAGTGAGATTCGGGTGCGCGAACCAGGGCAAACGCATTTGGAACCGCAAGCTCTTGACCTTGTGAGGGAGATGCTTTTGCGGGGCGAATCGAGGTGGAAAACAGAGCGCCTTGGGATGGTTTGGGTAGGCGAAGTTCGATGTGCGAAAAGTGCCATTTTTTGCTCTAAAGTGCCGGTTTCGATGGTGTTTTTGGCGTTTTTTTGCCTGAATATGAGGGTTTGTGTTTACCGATAGGTAAATAGGCGGTTTTTGTAACTCATTGAATCGGAATCAGTTAAGCGGATTCTACCTTCGATTTTTTGACGAAATCGAGGGTGGGGGGGTGGGGTCTCAGCGTTTTTTGGGGGTTGAAGGCCGGAAAAACAGGGGCAAAGGCGGGGCGATGGAATTGGCGAGGGTGCGGGTTGCTGGACGATTTTGGCATGCGAAACACCTCTACAAGGATTGTGCGCCAAAAGGGGGTAATTGCCTGCACTTGTGGCATGGGCGGAAGTTGTTGGATTTAAGCAGGTTAGTCAAGGTCGGTTGGGGGAGGGGGTTGCTTTTTTTGGATGGGGTATGGGGGATCGGGTTGCAGGCCTGCCTGAAGGCACATTCAGTGGTTCGATCGATTTTCAAAATGCGTTTGCGATGAGGCGTAGGGGGGTGGTCAAATGCATTTCAGATTGTGGGATGATTCTGCTTTGAGAGGGCGCGGCTTCAGCCGTGCCGTAAGGTAAAAGCATCCCGCGGGGGCTAAACAGGCTGCGGAAAAAGGCGCGTTTTGCGCACGAAATGCCCGAAGAGCATACCTCAGCGGCTAAAGCCGGACTGATTCTATTGGCTTTATGCCGGGGATAAATCCCCGGCCTACCGCACGAACGAGTTTTTCCGCAGCCTGTAAAGCCCAACGTTGATTTGATTGGCTTTATCGGCATGCGACCCCGACCCAGAGGGTTCCCCGGTACCCCGGTCGTGCCCATTCAAAACTTCGACTTGATCAGAGGTTCCTTAAGCGCGTCCATTGAGGCCTCTGAGGGTCTGGAGACCCTCAGGACAGCCGATCTGGAGATCGGTGCTACCAATTTGCGGATAGGGGCTGAAGAGGCTGCGGAAAAAGTCGGGTTTTGAGTCAAGATTCACAAAGAACATCCCTCGGGGGCTAAAGCCCAGCCTTTATTTTCAGCCACTTGCGGCACGGCTGAAGCCGTGCCCTTTCAAAACTTCGGCCATTTGGTAGTTTTTCCGCAGCCTGTAAAGCCCAACGTTGATTTGATTGGCTTTATTGGCCCGCGACCCACACTGCGTGTGGGTTCCCCGAGCCGTGCCCTTGTTACAAAGCCGTCGAAATCGGGCGTGGGACGAGTTTTTCCGCAGCCTGTGAAGCCCGTAGCCTTCCAACAGGCCCGCTGCGTTAAGGGAATTCGTTGAAAGGCGGGAGCGATCGCAAGCAGCGGCCCGGCCCGGCGCAGAGCAGAGTGGGACATTGGCTGCGTCCAAGTCCATGAGATGATGTCCCTACCGCACACGGGGTTTCGGCGCGGGATCCATGGCCGGGACACGGGGTCAAAGAGGAGAGGCTTCAAGATGCTGCTACGGCTGGCTTACGACATTCAATTCGACATTCCCGCGGAGGTGGCGATGGTTGCGCTGCTGAACGTGCATTCGACACGCGTGAGCGAGCTGCTGGAGCCGGACGAGCTGCAAACGGAACCGGAACTGGACGTGACGCACTACACGGACAGCTTTGGCAACCACTGCGTGCGTTTTGTGGCGCCGCCGGGACATTTGCGGCTGAGCAGCACGACTCTGCTTGAGGACTCAGGGACAGCGGACGAGGTGAACTGGTCGGCGCGCCAGTGGCCGGTGGGGGAGCTGCCGAACGAGACGCTGCGGTTCCTGATGAACAGCCGCTACTGCGAGGTGGATCGCTTTTCGAGTATCGCGTTTGAGCTGTTTGGGCAGACCGATGCTGGCTGGAGCCGGGTGCAGGCGATTTGTAACTGGGTGCATAACAAGGTGGCATTCAACTACCAGCAGGCACGGCCGACGAAGACGGCGATGGACGTGTTCACGGAGCGGGTGGGCGTGTGCCGCGACTTTCAGCATCTGGCGATTACGTTTTGCCGGGCGATGAATATTCCTGCGCGGTATGCGACGGGGTACCTGGGCGACATTGGGGTTCCGGTGGTGATGCCGATGGATTTCAGCGCGTGGTTTGAGGTGTGGCTGGAGGGGCGGTGGTGGACGTTTGACGCGCGGAACAATATGCCGCGATTGGCGCGAGTTTTGATGGCGACGGGATTGGATGCGGCGGATGTGGCGTTGACGACTTCGTTTGGGCGGGCAGATCTGGCGTACTTTTTTGTGAAGACGGTGGAGCAAGACCCAGTGACCGGTGAGGAACTGTAGAACAGGACCAGCTTGCTGAGAAAAGGGAATGTCGCGGATTGGAAAGCCCGAAGAGAAATCGCTCAGGGGCTAAAGAGGCTGCGGAAAAAGTCGGGTTTTGAGTCAAGATTCACAAAGAACATCCCTCGGGGGCTAAAGCCCAGCGTTTATTTTCAGCCACTTGCGGCACGGCTGAAGCCGTGCCCTTTCAAAACTTCGGCCATTTGGTAGTTTTTCCGCAGCCTGTGAAGCCCAACATCGATTTGATTGGCTTTGTTGGCCCGGCTGAAGAGGCTGCGGAAAAAGTCGGGTTTTGAGTCAAGATTCACAAAGAACATCCCTCGGGGGCTAAAGCCCAGCGCTATTTTCAGCCACTTGCGGCACGGCTGAAGCCGTGCCCTTTCAAAACTTCGGC
>Ga0302320_10005948_pt1 | contig 27224 bp, 24 predicted proteins | sample Bog_T0_3_FD_202130 | JGI IMG/M metagenome (GOLD analysis project Ga0302320, IMG submission 202130) | Peat permafrost microbial communities from Stordalen Mire near Abisko, Sweden - Bog_T0_3 | ecosystem: Environmental > Terrestrial > Soil > Wetlands > Peat | place: Sweden: Abisko, Stordalen Mire...
CCTGGGCGGCGGACGGCAGCTGCTGCTGTCGCAGGGCAGCTTGAGGGTGCAGGCCGCCTGGGAGGGCGCCGGCGCCATGACCGCCATCGGCGGCGACGAGGGCAGCTCGGTTGAAGCGCCGTGGGCTCCGGCGGGCCGCGAGCGCGCCGCCGAGCCGGTGGACCTGGGCCTGGGCGCCACCGAGTGGGGCGGCTGGCGCTTTCAGCTAAAACCCGGGCGGCCTGATGCGCGTAAGTTAAGGCAAGACAGCGTTTTTTGGTTCAGCCCGGCCCTGCTGGATGCGGGAGCCTGCTGGCGCGGCGCCCAAGCGGGTGAGCGCCTTCGGCCCTTTGGGCTGACGGGCAGCCGCCTGGTGCGGGATGTGCTGGCGGACGCGGGGGTGCCGGCGTGGCAGCGGCCCCTGTGGCCCGTGCTGGAAGCCGGCGGCAGGATCCTGGCGCTGCCGGGGCTGCGGCGGGCGCAAGGCCTGGAAGCCCAGGCCGGGCAAGCGGCGCTGGCGCTGACATGGCAAGCTCCGGCTGGAGCCTTGGTGGACAAGGCCTGCTGAAGGATGGTACCCTCGTTTTTCCCTGAGAACGCCCCTACGCGACGCAAGTGGAGCCCGTTTCATGAACAACAACCTGCTGAAGACCCTCACCTTTTGGGCTGCCCTGACGGCGATCATGCTGGTGGTCCTGTCCACCGTGCACAAGGCGCCTGAGCCGACCCCCCTGACCTACAATGACTTCCTGACCCAGGCGGCCGCCGGCCAGCTGAAGGACGTGGACGTGCTGGTGCGCGAAGGCGGGCAGGGCTACACGGTCAAGGGCACCAAGGCCGACGCCAGCAAGTTCGAGCTGATGGCGCCGCCCAGCGACCCGGCCCTGTTCGACGCCCTGCGCAAGGGCGGCGTGGCCATGACCGTGAAGCCCAACGAGCCCAGCCTGGGCCAGATCCTGCTGGGCTTCGCCATGAGCTGGGGCCCCATCCTGCTGCTGGTGGTGTTCTGGTTCTTCCTGATGAACCGGATGCAAGGCGGCGGCCCCGGCGGCGCCATGGCCTTCGGCAAGAGCCGCGCCAAGATGCTGCAGGGCAACCAGGGCCGCGTCACCTTCGCCGACGTGGCGGGCGTGGACGAGGCCAAGGAAGAGCTGGCCGAGATCATCGATTTCCTGAAGGACCCCGGCAAATACCAGAAATTGGGCGGCAAGATCCCCAAGGGCGTGCTGCTGCTGGGCCCTCCAGGCACGGGCAAGACCCTGCTGGCCCGCGCGGTGGCCGGCGAGGCCGGGCGGCCCTTCTTCAGCATCAGCGGCTCGGATTTCGTGGAGATGTTCGTGGGCGTGGGCGCCAGCCGCGTGCGCGACCTCTTTGACCAGGGCAAGAAGAACGCCCCCTGCATCATCTTCATCGATGAGATCGACGCCGTGGGGCGCCACCGCGGCGCCGGCCTGGGCGGCGGCCATGACGAGCGCGAGCAGACCTTGAACGCCATGCTGGTGGAGATGGACGGCTTCGAGGCCAACACGGGCGTGATCCTGATGGCCGCCACCAACCGGCCCGACGTGCTGGACCCGGCCCTGGTGCGCCCCGGCCGCTTCGACCGCCAGGTGACGGTGGACCGGCCCGACCTGGGCGGCCGCGAGGCCATCCTGAAGGTGCACAGCAAGAACGTGGTCATGGGCACCGACGTGGACCTGAAGATCGTGGCCCAGCGCACCAGCGGCTTCAGCGGCGCCGACCTGGCCAACCTGATCAACGAGGGGGCCCTGCTGGCCGCCCGCCGCGGCAAGAAATCGGTGACCATGGAAGACTTCACCGAGGCCATCGACCGCGTGTTCGCCGGCCCCCAGCGCCGCAGCCGCATCATGACGGACAAGGAGAAGCGCAGCACGGCCTTCCACGAGGCCGGCCACGCGCTGGTGGGGCGCCTGCAGCCCAACTCGGACCCCATTCAAAAGATAAGCATCATCCCCCGCGGCTACGCCATGCTGGGCTACACCATGTCCTCGCCCACCGAGGACCGCTTCACCCACAACCAGGTGGAGCTGCAGGCCCGCCTGGCCATGACCATGGGGGGCCGCGCGGCCGAGAAGCTGGTGTTCAAGGAGCTGAGCACCGGCGCCAGCAGCGACCTGGAGAGCGCCACCAAGACCGCCCGCGCCATGGTGGTGAAGTTCGGCATGAGCCCCAAGCTGGGCTCGGTCAGCCTGGGCGGCGGGCAGGAGGTCTTCCTGGGCCGCGACTTCGGCAAGGAGCGCAACTACAGCGAGAAGACCGCCGAGACCATCGACGGCGAGGTGCGGCGCCTGGTGGAGGAGGCCGAGAAGAAGGCTTTCGCCATCCTGGCCAAGCACCGCAAGGTCCTGGACAAGCTGGCGGCCATCCTGCTGGAGAAGGAAGTGGTGGAAGGCGCCGAGCTGGACGCCCTGCTGGGCATCAAGCCGGCCCCGGCGCCCAAGCCCCAGGCGCCCGTGGTGGCCCGCGGCAATGACGGCACCCCGCGCCCGCCCACCGTGGTGGCGCCCCTCACCGAGCCGACCCCGGCATGAGCACGGCTGCCGTCAAGAAGCGGCCGGCGCCGCTGAAGGCCCTGAACAAGGCCACCGACTTCAAGAAGATAGAGAAGGCGGTGCGCATGATCCTGGAGGCCGTGGGCGAGGACCCCGACCGCGAGGGCCTGCGCGAGACCCCCAAGCGGGTGGCCAAGATGTATGACGAGGTCTTCGGCGGCATGCGCCAGGACCCCAAGTCGGTGCTCAAGGTCTTCCGGGACGAGTCGCACGAGGAGATGGTGATCCTCAAGGACATCCCCTTCTATTCCATGTGCGAGCACCACCTGCTGCCCTTCGCCGGCCAGGCCCACGTCTGCTACATCCCCAAGGGCGACCGGCTCAGCGGCATCAGCAAGCTGGCGCGCATCGTGGATGTGTTCGCCAAGCGGCCGCAGGTGCAGGAGCGCCTGACCGCCCAGGTGGCAGACACCCTGATGGCCGAGCTGGAGCCGCACGGGGTGCTGGTGGTGATGGAGGCCGAGCATTACTGCATGACCATGCGCGGCATCCGCAAGGCCGGCAGCCGCATGGTCACCAGCGCCGTGCGCGGGGCCCTGGCCGACAACGAGATCACCCGCAAGGAAGCCCTGTCGCTGATCGGCCGGCTGGGCTGAGGCGGCGAAGGGCCGGGATGCAAAAAAGGCCGCCGGGGGACCGGCGGCCTTTCGCGTTATCTGGGCGCGTGGCCGCGCTCAGCGTGCCGGGCGCGGCACCCGCTTGAAGCGGCGCTCAAGCGGGCGCTCCAGCAGGCGGTGGATCAGGTAGGCGATGGCCAAGGACACGGCTGCGCCGACCACGGTGAGCCACGGCCCGTCGAAGCCCCCCAGCACGATCAGCCGCCCCACCAGCAGATGGCACAGGAAGAGCGGGTAGGACAGCTCGCCCAAGGTCCGCTCCCAGGGGCCGCCGCGGCCGGGCTCCATCAGCCAGGGGATCAAGGCCGCCGCCGCCAGGGGCGCCCACAGGGCTTGAAAGACGATGCCTGAGGCGTAGGAGGCGCAGGCCAGGTAAGCCACCGCCAGCCCGGCCAGCCCGGCGCGGCCGCGCGGGCCCAGGGCCGGCGCCTTGTCGCGCTGTTGGCGCCAGAGCAGCACGCCTGCGCAGAAGACGGTCAGGTCCAAGGGGATGAGCCGGGCGCACCAGGCATAGGGCGGCGGCATCAGGCCCAGCGCCAGGCGGACCGCCAGCCCGCCGAGGAAGGCCAGCGCCAGGGTCCGCGACCGCCAGCGGACGATCCAGGGCGCCAGGGCGTAGAAGACGATCTCGGTGCTCAACGACCAGGTCTGGGGCAGCAGGTCCAGGCGCCACAGCGAGTTGGCCTGCATGTAGCTGTTGGGCGACCACGCCAGGCCCCCGGTGCGGGTGACTTCAAAAAGGTGGCTGAAACCGGGCCCCAGCATGCTGGCTTGGGCCAGCAGCGTGGCCGCCAGCGTGGCGTGATCCAAGCGCCCATGGGCCTTGACCAAGGGGACGAAGGGCCCCAACGGGACCCCGAACAGGGCCAGAGCCGCCAGGTAGGCGGCCAGGCTGGCGGCCAGCACCAGCAGGTAGGACGGCCACAGGCGCAGGAGCCGGTTCCAGTAGAAGGCGGGCAGGTCCCAGCGGTACTTGGTGTCCAGGACCATGGCCATGTAGAAGCCGGAGAGCACGAAGAAGCCCAGGACCGCCGGCCCGGCTTCGAGCATCTTGTAGCCCAGGACGGTGGGCGCGAAGTGCCCGCTGAGCACCGCCAAGGCCAGCCAAAGTCGTAGGAATCCCATGCAAGCTCCCGTTCAAGGGCGTGGCCCAGCTCAGCGTGCCGGGCGCGGCACCCGCTTGAAGCGGCGCTCCAGCGGGCGCTCCAGCAGGCGGTGGATCAGGTAGGCGACGGCCACCGATGCGGCCACGGCGGCGCCAACGCCCGGGAAGCCCAGCAGGCCGGCGCAGGCGGCCACCAGCAGGTGGCAAAGGTAGAGCGGGTAGGACAGCTCGCCCACGGCGCGCTCGAAGCCGTGGCTGCGGCCGGGGGCCATGAGCCAGGGGGTCGCGGCGGCGCATAGGCAGGGCACCAGCAGGTGCTGGGCCGCTTTGGACGGCCCGGGGAACAGCGTGGGAGCGGCGGCCAGCATGGCCAGGGCCAGGCCGGCGGCCCAGGCCGGGGCGCGTCGCCAGGCCGGCGGTAGCGGGCGGCGCTGCAGGCGCCACACCAGGATGCCGGCGCAGAACACCGTCAGGTCCAAGGGTAGCAGGCGGTCGCGCCAGGGCCAGGCCTGCAGGGGCAGGGCCAGGTCGCCCGCCAGGCGCAGCGCGGCCCCGGCCACAAAGAGCAGGGCTAGGCGGCGGCTCGGCCAGCGGACGATCCAGGGGGCCAGGGCGTAAAAGACCAGCTCGGTGGCCAAGGACCAGGCCTGGGGGATCAGGTCGAAGAGCCAGAACGAATTGGGCTGGTAGTAGCCGTTGGGCGCCCAGGCCAGCCCGCCTTGCGGCGTGACCGCCAGCAGGTGGTGGAAGCCCGGCCCCAGCATGCTCAGTTGGGACAGCAGCGAGAACGTCAAGGTCCCCAGGCTGGCGTGGATCCCGCCGGCCACCAGCGCCCTCAGCGGCCCCACGTAGACGCCGCCCAGGATCGCGGCGCCCAAGCTCACCAGCAAGGAAGCCAGCAGCAGCGCCAAGTAGGGGGGCCAGAGCCGCAGCAGGCGGTTCCAATAGAAGGCCGTGCGGTCCTGGCCGTATTTCCCGTCCAGGACCATGGCCATATAGAAGCCGGAGATGACGAAGAAGCCCAGCACCGCAGCGCTGGAGTCGGCCAATGAAAGGCCCAGCAGCGGCCCCAGGTGCCCGCTGAGCACCGCCAAGGCCAGCCAGAATCGCAGGTATCCCATGGGCCATCATAACCCGGCGCCGGGGCCGGCGGCCAGGGCCTAAGCCGCTGGCAGACCGCCGGCGGCTTTTTTGTTATATTCCATGGTCCTTTTTCGCACCTTCCAGGCCCCGCCGTGCACCCCACTTTCGCCGCCCTCAACGGCGCCCTGCGCCAGCGCCCGCTGATCATGGGCGTGCTCAACGTCACGCCCGACAGCTTCAGCGACGGCGGCCTGTGGCTGGAGCCCGCGCAGGCGGTGAACCATGCCCTGCTGATGCTGAAGGATGGGGCGGACATCATCGACGTGGGGGGCGAATCCACCCGCCCCGGCGCCCCGGCCGTGAGCCTGCGCGAGGAGCTGGAGCGGGTGCTGCCGGTGCTGGAGGACCTGCACCGCCGCCGGCCGGACCTGGCCTTGAGCATCGACACCCAGAAGGCGGAGGTGGCCCGCCAGGCGGTGGCGGCGGGCGCCTGCCTGATCAACGACGTGTCGGCGTTGACCGCCGACCCCGGGATGCTGGCCGTGGCCGAGGCCTGCGACGCGGGCGTCTGCATCATGCACCGCCTGGAGGCCCCGCTGCACGCCAGCTGGTCGCCCAACGAAGCCAGCCGCTATGGCCCCACGGGGGTCACCGCCGAGGTCTTCGCCTGGCTGCAGGAGCATGTCACCGGCCTGCGCTCGGCCGGCATCGCTGACGAGCGGCTGTGGGTGGACCCGGGCCTGGGCTTCGGCAAGTCGGTGGGCGACAACCTGCGGCTGCTGCGCGAGCTGGCCGACCTGAAGGCGTTGGGCCGCCCGGTGCTGGTGGGCCCGTCGCGCAAGAGCTTCATCGGGTCGGTGCTGGGCACGCCCGCGGTCACCGAGCGCCTGGAAGGCACGCTGGCCGCCTGCGCGGTGGCCCTGATGAACGGCGCCGCCATCCTGCGCGTCCACGACGTCAAGGAAGCCGTCCGGGTGGCGAAGGTCGTCCACGCGGTCATCCACAGCTAGCACTCAGCCCAGAGGTCCCTTTGAAACGCCAACTTTTCGGCACCGACGGCATCCGCGGCCTGGCCAATGCCTATCCCATCACCCCCGACGTGGCCTTCAAGCTGGGCCAGGCGGGCGCGCTGCTGTTCAAGAGCCGCCAGCGCCGGCCGCGCATCGTCATCGGCAAGGACACCCGCGTCAGCGGCGACATGCTGGAGGGCGCGCTGCTGGCCGGGATCTCGTCGGTGGGCGTGGACGTGCTGCGCGTGGGCGTGCTGCCCACCCCGGCCATCGCCTACCTGACCCGCCACTACGGGGCCGACGCGGGCGTGGTGATCAGCGCCAGCCACAACAGCTTCGAGGACAACGGCATCAAGTTCTTCTCCCCCACGGGCGAGAAGCTGCCCGACGCCGTGGAGGCGCGGATGGAGGCGCTGTTCTTCGCCCCGCCCAAGGCCGGGGCCGCGGCCACCCACGCGGGCGTGGGCCGGGTCATGGACGAGCCGCGGGCCCAGGAGGCCTACGTGCAGTTCGTCCTGGGCACGGTGCCCGAGAACCTGGTGCTGAAGAACCTGCACGTGGTGGTGGACTGCGGCCACGGCGCCACCTACCTCACCAGCCCGGAGGTCCTGCGCCGGCTGGGCGCCCGCGTCACCGTGCTGCATGACCTGCCGGACGGCCGCAACATCAACGACAACTGCGGCAGCACCTACCCGAAGGCCATGCAGGAGGCCGTGGTGCGGCTGGGCGCCGACCTTGGGCTCGCGCACGACGGCGATGGCGACCGCGTGATCCTGGCCGACGAGCAGGGGCGTTTGGTCGATGGCGACCGCATGATCGGCCTGTGCGCCCTGCACCTGAAGGCCAAGGGCGAGCTGGCCAAGGACACCGTGGTCTCCACGGTCATGGCCAACCTGGGCTTCCAGCGCGCCCTGGAGGCCGCCGGCATCACGGTCCTGCGCACGGCGGTGGGCGACCGCTACGTGCTGGAGGCCATGAAGCGCCGCGGCCTGGACCTGGGCGGCGAGCAGAGCGGCCACGTCATCTTCAAGCGCCACCATGCCACCGGCGACGGCCTGATCACGGCGCTGCAGGTCATCCGGGTCATGAAGGAGCAGGGCAAGCTGCTGACCGAGCTGGCCGGCTTCATGCAGGAGGTGCCGCAGCTGCTGGTGAACGTGAAGGTGTCCAAGCGCGTGGACCCCGAGTCCGTGCCCGCGGTGGCCAAGGCCATTGGCGCCGCCCGCAAGGCCCTGGGCCGCGAGGGCCGCGTGCTGGTGCGCATGAGCGGGACCGAGCCCAAGGTCCGCGTCATGGTGGAAGGCCCCACCCAGGCGCTGATCGCCAGCCTGGCCCAGTCCATCTGCGACGCCCTGAAGAAATCCATCTAAAAGGAAGCCCATGCCCGTCAAGCTCTGCGTCAACATCGACCACATCGCCACCGTGCGCCAGGCCCGCCGCGACGCCGCCCCCGACCCCGTGGAGGGCGCCCGCCTGGCCGAGAAGGCCGGCGCCATCGGCATCACCGCGCACCTGCGCGAGGACCGGCGCCACATCCAGGACGATGACGTGCTGCGCCTGCGCCGGGTGGTGCAGGGCAAGTTCAACCTGGAGATGGCGGTCACGCCCGAGATGGTGCGCATCGCCCGCCAACTGCTGCCCGACGAGTGCACCCTGGTGCCCGAGAAGCGCCAGGAGCTGACCACCGAAGGCGGCTTGGACGTGGCGGCCAAGAAGGTGGCGGTCGGCCGGGCCGTGGCCGCGCTGTCCGAGCTGGGCATCACGGTGAGCCTGTTCATCGACCCGACGGCGGAGCAGGTGGAAGCCGCCGCCGACGTCAGCGCCCCCTACGTGGAATTGCACACCGGCGCCTACGCCGCCGCCTGGGGCAAGAGCGCCAAGGTCACCCGCGAGGAGCTGATCCGCCTGGAGAAGGCCTGCCTGCGCGCCCAGAAGCTGGGGCTGCGCGTGAACCTGGGCCACGGCCTGACCTACGCCAACGTGGGCGCGGTCTGCGGCCTGCCCAAGGTCCACGACCTGAACATCGGCCACAACATCGTGGCCCGCGCCTGCCTGGTGGGCATGGAGAAGGCCGTCAAAGAGATGATCAAGGCCATGAAGGCCCGCCACAACGTCTAACGCCCCGACCCGGGGCCCCGAAGGGAAGAGCGTCCATGAATTCCAAAGACATCCGCTTTGCCTACCTGAAGTACTTCCAGGAGCGCGGCCATGTGATCAAGCCGTCCAGCTCGTTGATCCCCGACGACCCGGGCCTGCTGTTCACCGTGGCCGGCATGGTGCCGTTCAAGCCGCAGTTCCTGGGCCAGGTGAAGCTGGACTTCACCCGCGCCACCAGCTGCCAGAAGTGCATCCGCACCAACGACATCGACAACGTGGGCCGCACCCGCCGCCACCACACCTTCTTCGAGATGCTGGGCAACTTCAGCTTCGGCGACTATTTCAAGGAGGACGCCATCGCCTGGGCCTGGGAGTTCCTGACCAGCCCGAAATGGATGGGGCTGGAGCCCGAGAAGCTGTGGGTGTCCATCTACGAGGAGGACCCCGAGGCCGGTGAGATCTGGAAGAGGTACGTGAAGCCGGAACGGGTCTTCAAGATGGGGGCCAAGGACAACTTCTGGAACATGGGCCCCACCGGCCCCTGCGGCCCTTGCAGCGAGATCTACTACGACTTCGGCGCCGCGGCGGACCCCAGCGTGAAGGACGGCGACCCGGCCGAGGGCGGCGACCGCTACATCGAGATCTGGAACAACGTGTTCACCCAGTTCGACCGCCAGCTCGACGGCAGCCTGCTGCCCCTGCCCAAGAAGAACATCGACACGGGCATGGGCCTGGAGCGCCTGAGCGCGGTGAAGCAGGGCAAGACCAGCAATTTCGACACCGACCTGTTCCAGCCCATCATCCAGGCGGCCGCGTCGGTGGCGGGCAAGGGCTACGGCCAGGACGCCCAGGCCGACTGGTCGCTGAAGGTCATCGCCGACCACCTGCGCGGCGGGGCCTTCCTGATCGGCGACGGCGTGCTGCCCAGCAACGAGGGCCGCGGTTACGTGCTGCGCCGGATCCTGCGCCGGGCCGTGCGCCATGGCAGGCTCTTGGGGGTCAAGAAGGCCTTTTTGCACGAGCTCTACCCCAGCGTGGAGGCCATCTTCGGCGGCACCTACCCCGAGCTGACGTCGCGCAAGGCGGCGATCTTGACGGCCCTGAAGGATGAGGAGGAGCGCTTCGGCCGGGCCCTGGACAACGGCACCGAGCTGCTGGAGTCGCTGATGAAGAAGGCCAAGGGCAAGGTGCTCGACGGCGCCGAGGTCTTCAAGCTCTACGACACCTTCGGCTTCCCGTTGGAGCTGACGCAGGAGATGGCCGGCGAGCAGGGATTCAGCGTGGACGAGGGGCGCTTCCAAGCCGAGCTGCAGGGCCAGCGCGAGCGGGCCCGGGCGGCCCATTCGGGCGGAGGCCACGGCGACGACCCGGTCTACGGCGGCCTGGCCACCCGGCATGGCGTCACCCGCTTCACCGGCTATGAGTCCACCAAGGTGGACGGCGCCAAGGTCCTGGCCATCCTGGTGGATGCCAAGCCGGTGGACGAGCTGAAGGCCGGCCAGAGCGGCGAGCTGTTCCTGGATGTGACGCCCTTCTACGCCAACAGCGGCGGCCAGCTGGGTGACCAGGGGGCCTTGAGCCAGGGCGCCAACAGCGCCGTGGTGACGGACACCCTGAAGCGCGCCGGCGGCGAGCTGGTGGCGCACCAGGTGACGGTGACGGCCGGCAGCCTGAAGGCCGGCCAGGAGCTGCTGGCCAGCGTGGATGAGCAGCGCCGCGCAGCCACGGCCCGCCACCACAGCGCCACCCATGTGCTGCATGCGGCCCTGCGCGCGGTGCTGGGACCGCATGTGCAGCAGGCCGGTAGCGAGGTGGGCCCCGACGGCCTGCGCTTCGACTTCTCGCACGGCAAGGGGCTGACGCCCGCCGAGCGCCAGGCGGTGGAGGACTGGGCCAACGCCCACGTTCTGGCCAACAGCCCGGGCCTGATCCGGGAATTGAAGATCGCCGAAGCCAAGGCCGAGGGCGCCATGGCCCTGTTCGGCGAGAAGTACGGCGAGACCGTGCGGGTGGTCAGCTTCGGCGACTGGAGCAAGGAGCTCTGCGGCGGCACCCACGTGGGCGCCAGCGGCGAGCTGGGCCTGATCAAGGTGACGGGCGAGGGCTCGGTCAGCAGCGGCGTTCGCCGCATCGAGGCGGTGGCGGGGCTGAGGTCCCTGGCGGCCTGGCGGGATGAGCAGGCCTTCGTGGCGGCGGTGGCGGACAAGGTCAAGAGCACCGTGGCCGACCTGCCGGTGCGCGTGGGCAAGATGCTGGAGCGCGAGAAGGAGCTGCAGAAGAAGCTGGAGAAGGCCCTGTCGGGCGGCGGCGCGGGCCTGGCCGGCGGCGAAGCCAAGGTCGGCGAGGCCAAGCTGTTCTTCGGGTTCCTGGAGGAGGCCGAGGCCGACCAGCTGAAGCCCCTGGCGGACAAGAAGCTGGAAGAGCTGGGCCCCCACGGCTTCGTGGTGGTGGCGGCCGGCACGCAGGTGGAAGGCGTCTGGAAGGGCTCGGTGCTGGCCACGGCCGGCAAGGACGCCGCCAAGGCCCTGTCGTCGGGCGGCTTCATCAAGAGCTTCACCGCCGGCTTCGGCGGGCGCGGCGGGGGCAAGCCGGATTTCGCCCAGGGCGGCGGCGGCGATTTCGAGAAGTTCAAGGCGGCCTCGGCCAACGGCATCGAGGCCTTGCAGGTCTGGGCCGCGGCGGGCGGGAAGTAGGCATGCCGCAGCCGCGGCTGGGGGACCGGGTGCTGGGCCTGGATGTCGGCGAACGCCGCATCGGCCTGGCCTTCGCCAGCGCGGTGGGCATCGGCACCAGCATGGTGGTGCCGGCGGGCTTCCTGCTGGTCAGCACGCCCGAGAAAGCCATCACGGACCTGGTGGAGCTGGTCGAGGAGGACGGGGTCACGGCGGTGGTGGTGGGCATGCCCTACGTCAACGGCCTGACCACGCGTCAAAGCGACAAGATCCTGGCCCTGGCCAAGCAGTTGCGCCTGGCCCTGCCTGAGAAGATAGAGATGTACGGCTGGGACGAGAGCTACTCCTCCTCCTCGGCCCAAAGCCTGCTGGTGGACGCCGAGCTGAAGCACAGCGGCAAGGCCAAGCGGGGCAGGGTGGACGCCGTGGCGGCATCGCTGATATTGCAATCCTTCATGGACGCCCATAGGAATCTGGGCCTGGCGCCGGGAGCCTTGTTGATATGATGAAGAAGCTGGCCTTATCCGCGGGGCTGTTGGCCTTGCTGGCCCTGGCGGCCTGGACCATCCCCGCCCACCCCCCCGAGGGCACGGTGGTGTCGGTGCCGCTGGGCGCTGGCTTGGGCCGGGTCACGGCGGAGCTGAAGAAGGCCCACGCCATCCACAGCGCCTTCGCCTTCAAGCTGCTGGCCCGCCTCGGCGGCCACAGCGGCGACATCAAGGCCGGCGACTACGCGGTGGAGCCGGGCCTCAACGCCTTTCAAACGCTGGGCCTGCTGGTCGACGGGCATTCGATGATGCACGCCTTCCTGGTGCGCGAGGGCCTGGGCGCGGCCCAGGTGGCCGGCGAGCTGGAGCGGCAGGGCCTGGGCTCGGCGGCCAAGTTCATGGCGGTGGTGCGCGACCCCGCGCAGGCCAAGGCCCTGGGCGTGCCCGGCCCCACCTTGGAAGGCGCCTTGTTCCCCGACACCTATTTCCTGCCCAAGGGCATGGACGAGGCGGCGGTGGCGGCGGCCATGGTGGCGCGCTTCCACAAAAAAATACCCGATGACCTGCTGGCCCAGGGCGCGGCCATCAAGCTGACGCCGCTGCAGGTCCTGACCATGGCGTCGTTGATCGAGAAGGAGGCCAAGCTGGACGACGACCGGCCCATGGTCTCGGCGGTCTTCCGCAACCGCATGCGCCTGAAGAAGCGCCTGGAGAGCTGCGCCTCGGTGCGTTACGCCTTGGGCAAGTACACCGGGCCTTTGTACAACAAGGACCTGCTGGTGAAGTCGCCCTACAACACCTACCAGAACTTCGGTCTCCCCCCGGGGCCCATCGCCAACCCGGGCGTGAAGAGCGTGGAGGCGGCGCTGCACCCGGCTGAGACCGACGCGCTGTTCTTCGTGGTGGCGGGGGACGGGAGCCACCACTTCAGCAAGACGTACGACGACTTCCTGGCGGCCAAGGCGCGCTGGAAGCGGCTGAAGAAGGGCGTGGTCGAGGAGTAGGCCCGGTTCGGCGCCTCGGGTCTTCACGGAAAGCGTGGGCGGCGAGGATCCCGGACGTGGTTCGGGGCGCAGGCCCCTCCAGGCGGGGCCCCTGCCCCACCAGGAGTGACCAGCACCCCGGTCCGCGAACGTCGCGGTTGGTGGCCGATGCCCCTGCGCGCAGGCGGGCTCGGCCATGACAACGCCCACGAGCGTGCTTGCGCGGAGCGGTCCGTCTGCCTCTGTGGCGGGGTGGGGGCCCCGGCGCAGAGGCTGCGGGCCGAACCCCTGCCCGATGCCTCGCCGAACCCTGCGTCCGTGAAAGCATCGTCACGGTAGGCATCTAAGATCCCCCTTCCCAGCAAGAGGTCCCATGCCCAGCTTCCCCGAGCTCCGCCTCCGCCTCCGCCGCCTGCGCCAGACGCCCGCCGTGCGGACGCTCCTGGCCGAGACCCGCGTGCACCCGCACGACCTGCTGGCCCCGCTCTTCGTGGTGGAGGGCAAGGGCGTGCGCCAAGAGATCAAGAGCCTGCCGGGCCAGCACCACTTCAGCGTGGACCGCCTGGCGGCCGAGGCCGACGCCCTGTTCAAGCTGGGCGTGCCCGCGGTGATGCTCTTCGGCGTGCCTCACAGCAAGGACAAGACCCTGGACGCCCGCAACGCTTGGGCTAAGGGCGGCATCGTGCAACGCGCCGTGGCCGAGCTGAAGAAGCGCGTGCCGGGCCTGCTGGTGTTCACGGATGTCTGCGTCTGCGAGTACACCACCCACGGCCACTGCGGCATCGTGCAGACGGTGAAGGTCGGCAGCCGGGTGGAGAAGGTCATCGCCAACGACCCGACGCTGAAGGCCCTGGCCAGCATCGCGGTGTCGCATGCCGACGCCGGCGCGGACTGGGTGGCGCCCAGCGACATGATGGACGGCCGCGTCGCCGCCCTGCGCCAGGCGTTGGATGCCTCCGGCCACGGCGGCGTGGGCATTTTGAGCTACGCCGCCAAGTTCGCCTCGGCCTTCTACGGCCCCTTCCGCGATGCGGCCCACTCGGCGCCGGCTTTCGGCGACCGCAAGAGCCATCAGATGCAGGCCGGCAACGCCCGCGAGGCCCTGGCCGAGATGCAGGCCGACGTCGACGAGGGCGCCGACATGCTCATGGTCAAGCCGGGCCTGCCCTACCTGGACATCATCCGCGACGCCGCCGGCGCCTTTGACTGCCCCATCGCCGCTTACAACGTCAGCGGCGAGTACAGCCTGGCCTTCGCCCTGGCGGCCAAGGGTTGGGGCGACGCGGACGCCATCCGCGACGAGAGCCTGGTGGCGCTGAAGCGGGCCGGGGCCAAGGTCATCATCACCTATTGGGCCAAGAGCTTCGCCTTGGACTTCAAGCAGCGCGGGGGCCTGGACCGTGGCTGAGCAGCGTCCCAAGTCGGCGGCCTATTTCAAGCGGGCCGAAAAGGTCCTGGTGGGCGGCGTGAATTCGCCGGTGCGCGCCTTCAAGGGCGTGGGCGGCACGCCCGTGGTGATCGACCATGGCAAGGGCCCGTACATCTGGGGCTTGGACGGAGAGCGCTACACCGATTACGTGCTCAGCTGGGGCCCGCTCATCTTGGGTCACGCCCATCCCGCCATCCTAAAGGCTCTCAAGGACCAGGCTGCCAAGGGGACCAGCTACGGCGCCTGCCACCGCCTGGAAGCCGAGATGGCCGAGCAGGTGCGCGACCTGCTGCCCAGCTGCGAGAAGCTGCGCTTCGTTTCCAGCGGCACCGAGGCCACCCTCAGCGCCCTGCGCCTGGCCCGCGGCGCCACCGGGCGCCCCTACATCCTTAAGTTCGAGGGCTGCTACCACGGCCATGGCGATAGCCTGCTGGTGAAGGCGGGCAGCGGCGCCCAGACCTTGGGGACGCCTGACAGCCTGGGCGTGACCAAGGAATTGGCCAAGCTGACGCTGAACGCCCCCTACAACGACCTGGCGGCGGTGAAGGCGCATTTTAAGGCGCACCCGGGCCGGATCGCCGCCATCATCGTGGAGCCGGTGGCCGGCAACATGGGCTTCGTGCGGCCCGTGCCGGGCTTCCTGGAAGGGTTGCGGAAGCTCTGCACCCAGGATGGCGCCCTGTTGATCTTCGATGAGGTGATGACCGGCTTCCGCGTGGGCCTGCGCGGCGCGCAAGGCCGCTTCAAGGTCAAGCCCGACCTGACCTGCCTGGGCAAGGTCATCGGCGGGGGGCTGCCGGCGGCGGCTTTCGGCGGGCGGCGCGACCTGATGGACCTTCTGGCGCCCTTGGGCGGCGTGTACCAAGCCGGCACCTTGTCGGGCAATCCCCTGGCCCTGGCTGCGGGCCTGGCCACGCTCAAGCTCATCCGCCGGCCGGGCTTCTACCAAGGCTTGGAACAGGGCCTGGATGCCTTGCTGGGCGGCTGGCAGCGCCTGCTGGACCAGGCCGGCGTGCCCGTGCAGGTGGATGGGGAAGGCAGCATGTTCGGATTGTATTTCAGCGCCCAGCCGGTGCGTGACCTGGCGGGCGCCAAGGCCAGCGACACGGCTTTCTTCAAGCGCTGGTTCCACGGCCACCTGGCCCAGGGCGTTTATCTGGCGCCCTCGGCCTTTGAAGCGGGCTTTATCAGCAGCCAACACAGCTCGGCGGTGATCAAGGCGACGCTGAAGGCTAGTGAAAGGGTTCTGGACACGTTGATAGAGGGGTCTAACGAGATCGGCTAGACGGTATTCCAGTATTCGATATGACCAGAGTCATAACCGGAAATCTGCTTGATAAAAAAGGAAAAAAGAGGCTTTCTCCTTGACCAGGAGGGGAGCCTCTTTTTATCATTCTGGGTCCCTTTATGGGCAAGGCTGACGTATGTCAAAGAAGGTGCGCATTCCAGCGAGCACGGTGAATCGGCTCTCACTTTACCTGCGGGTGTTCTCGCAGGCTGAATTGGCCGGGCACCAGACCGTTTCCAGCCGCGAGTTGGCGGACCTAAGCGGGATCAACTCCGCCCAAGTGCGCAAAGATCTGGCTTACTTCGGCCAATTCGGCCGGCGCGGCGTAGGGTATGACGTGGCCGGTTTGAAGGATGAGATACGCGGCATCCTGGGCCTGGATCACGAGTGGAACTGCTGCATCATCGGCGTGGGCCATCTCGGGACGGCCTTGCTGATGTACCGGGGCCTGCGCAGCTACGGCTTCAACGTGGTGGCGGCTTTTGACGCCGACCCGGATAAGGTCAGCTGGGAGCTGGAAGGCGTGCCGGTCTACGACATCACGGATCTGGGCCGCGTGGCCCGCGAGAAGAAGCTGGAGATCGCGGTGCTGGCGGTGCCCGGCCCGGTGGCCCAGGAGGTCGCTGAGATGGTGGTGGCCGCCCGTATCCCGGCCCTGCTGAACTTCGCTCCGGTGCAATTGCGCGCTGGGGCCGCCACGATCGTGCGTCAGGTGGACCTGGCCGGCGAGCTGGAAGCGCTGACCTACCAGTTGCGCAAGCCTTGAGGCGCCCATGACCACCGCCAACCCGATCCATCGTTACACCCAGGCCACCATCGCGTTCGCGGCCTTCGTCATCTTCGCCGGGGCCATGGTCACCAGCACCGGCTCCGGAATGTCCGTGCCGGACTGGCCGCAGAGCTTCGGCACCTGGACCCCCAAGATGGTGGGGGGCGTGTTCTACGAGCACGGCCACCGCGTGGTCGCGGGGGCGCTGGCCCTGCTGGTGCTGGGCCTGGCGCTGTGGGCTGCGGGCGTGGAGAAGCGCCTGTGGGCCCGCGCGCTGACCTGGGGCGCCCTGGTGGCCGTCATCGCCCAGGCGCTGCTGGGCGGGCTCACGGTGCTGTTGGGGACCTACAACGGCTGGGACCACACCCATCCGGTGTTCACCGTCTTGCACGCCACACTGGCGCAGGCCCTGTTCGCCGCGCTGGTGGCCTATGCCACCGTCAGCGCCCCCGGGTGGGGCCAGGCGGGCCGCCGGCCAGGCAGCCCCGCGCGGGCCCGACAGGCCGAGGCCCTGGTGGCCCTGGCTTTCGTGCAGATCGTGCTGGGGGCGGCCATGCGCCACCAGCATGCGGGGCTGATCATCTCCGACTTCCCGCTGAGCTATGGGCGCGTCATCCCCGAATTCTACAACGGCCTGGTGGCACTGAATTTCAGCCATCGCGTGGGCGGCTGGCTGCTGGCGGGGCTGGGTTCGGCCTTGGCGGTGGCGGTGTGGCGCGACCCGGCGGCGGACGCCTGGGTCAAGGCGCCGGCCAAGGTGCTGCTGGCGGCGGTGCTGCTGCAATTCCTGCTGGGCGCCTGCGTGGTGTGGACCCATCTGACCGAGCCGGTCCTGACCAGTTGCCATGTGGTGGGCGGTTCGGTGGTCTTCACCAGCCTGGTGGTGCTGGCCCTGCGCCTGCGCCGCCTGGCGGGCGGGGCCTAGCATGGGCGCCGCCGCCGCCCTTGCCGCCCCACCGGGCGGCCGCCTGGCCGATTGGTGGCAGCTGACCAAGCCGCGCCTCAATTTCCTGGTGCTGCTCACCGCGCTGGCGGGCTATGCCCTGGCTCCGGCCGGCCCGCGCAAAGTCCCGCTGGCGGCCTTCGCCCTGGGCTTTTGGATGCTGGCGGCGTCGTCGGCCATGCTGAACATGTGGCTGGAGCAGGAGAGCGACGGCTTGATGGAGCGCACCAAGGTCCGGCCCCTGCCGGCCGGGCGGATGAAGCCGGGGCCGGTGCTGTGGGCGGGATTGGGCCTGGCCTTCGCCGCGTTGACCCAGCTGGCGCTGAGCGCCGGCCCGCTGACCGCCGCCTTGGGCTTGCTGACCTGGGCCAGCTACCTGCTGGCCTACACGCCGCTGAAGCGGGTCACGCCGCTGTCGCTGCTGGTGGGGGCGGTGCCCGGGGCCCTGCCGCCGGTGCTGGGCTGGACCGCCGGCGGAGGCGGCCTGGACGAGGGGGCCCTGGCGCTGTTCTGCCTGCTCTTCCTGTGGCAGATCCCGCACTTCCTGGCCATCGCGGCGCTCTATGGCGAGCAGTACCGGGTCGCCGGCATCAAGGTGCTGGGATTGGAGCATGGGCCCCAGGCCGCCGGCCGCAGCATGGTGCTCTACGCGGCGGCCCTGCTGCCGGTGGCCGTGTGGATGCGCGGCTTGGGCTTCGGCGGCGCGGGCTCGCAGGCGTTGACGCTGGCGCTGACCGTGGGCTTCGTGGCGGCGGCCCTGTGGGCGGCCCTGCGGCCGTCCAAGCGCTCGGCCCGGGCGCTGCTGCTGGCCTCGGTCACCTGGCTGCCCCTTTTCCTGCTGGTCCTGATCCTGACGGGCCGGCCGTGAGCGCGATGCAACATCCCCCGAACGTGAGAGGACCCGTGAGAATGAAGCCAAGCACCGCCCTCGCCGGCCTGGCCCTGCTGCTGCCGTCCCTGGGCGCCGCGGCGACCGTCGCCAGCCCCCACGGTTGGATGCCGGCTGAGGTCAGCGAAGCCGGCAAGCAGATCGACGCCCTCTACATGCACATCCTCTACATCGTGATCGCCATCTTCGCGATCACCGAGGGCTTGCTGCTCTACAGCGTCATCGCCTTCCGCGCCCGCCCCGGGCGCCGCGCCAGCTTTTTCCACGGCTCGGCCGGGGTCGAGCTGGTCCTGGCCACCATCCCGGCGCTGATCCTGCTCTACATCACCGTGGTCAGCAGCCGCCTGTGGGACCGCGTGCGCCTGGCCGAGCCCAAGGGGGCGGGCGTGGTGCACATCCAGGTGCTGGCCGAGCAGTTCTCCTGGAACTTCCGCTATCCCGGGCCCGATGGCGCCTTCGGCACCAAGGACGACGTGCTGACCAACGTCGAGGGGGCCGTGCCGGTGGGCCAGGACGTGGTGTTCCACATCACCAGCAAGGACGTGATCCACAGCTTCTTCCTGCCGGAGTCCCGCCTGAAGCAGGACCTGGTGCCGGGCCTGCTGGGCAAGGTGTGGACCCGCTGGGACCTGATCCCGGTGTGGGACCTGGTCAAGCAGGAGCGGGTGCTGCTGACGCTGGACGAGTACCGCGCGGCGGCCGTGGCCACCGCCGGCTACACCTTCCAGAGCGAGCCCAACCCGGTGAAGGCGGGCTGGTACCAGGCCAGCAGCAGCGAGCGCCTCAACTACCTGCGCTACCACTACGACCGGGACCCCAGCGCCAAGCTGGTGGTGGAGAAGGGCGGCAAGCCCTCCACCGAGGCCCCCCAGTACGTGCTGCACTACTACGAGATCGCCTGCGCCCAGCTCTGCGGCAGCCTGCATTTCGGCATGCGCGGCACCATGCGCGTGCTGCCCCCCGAGGACTATGCGGCCTGGCTGAAGGCCCAGCCGGCCGACAGCGGCCTGAGCGACAAATGGGCGTCCGTGTGGGACCGCTACCACCCCGAATACAACAAGGTCTTCTAGCCCGCCGCCGCGGCGACTGAGCTGAAAGGGAACCGAACATGAGCACTGCTCCCATCACCCGGGTGGCGGATTTCTACCATCCGGAGCCGGCCGACTTCTTCCACAAGTACGTGTGGTCCTATGACCATAAGGTCATCGCCAAGCAGTACATGTGGACCGCCTTCACCTTCCTGATCCTGGGCGGGGTGCTGGCCATGCTGCTGCGCTGGCAGATCGCCTACCCCAACGCGCCGGTGCCCATCATCGGCCCGCTGCTGCATGACGCCTTCTTCTTCGGCGCCGACGGGTCCATCACCCCCAACGGCTACCTGGAGCTGGCCACCATGCACGGCTTGGTGATGGTCTTCTTCGTCATCATCCCCCTGATCGTCGGCGCCTTCGGCAACTACCTCATCCCCCTGCACATCGGGTCGCGCGACGTGGCCTTCCCGCTGCTCAACGCCCTCAGCTACTGGCTGTACCTGCCGGCCGGCCTGCTGATGTTCAGCAGCTTCTTCGTGGACAAGGGGGCGGCGGCGGCCGGCTGGACGGCCTATCCGCCGCTGTCCGACGCGGCGGGGGCCAGCGAGCCCATGCTGGGCATGAACCTGGTGCTGGCGGGCATCTTCCTGGCCGGATTCAGCTCCATCCTGGGAGGGCTGAACTTCCTGGTGACCATCGTCAAGCTGCGCGCCCCCGGCATGACCTGGAGCCGCCTGCCGCTGACCACCTGGGCCCAGTTCATCACGGCGGTGTTCCAGGTCCTGGCCACCCCCATGCTGGCCGCGGCCGGCGCCATGCTGCTGTTCGACCGCATCGCCGGCACCAGCTTCTTCATCCCCACCGGCCTGACCGTGGGCTCCGACCTGGCGGCCAACAGCGGGGGCGGCTTCCCGCTGCTGTGGCAGCACATCTTCTGGTTCTATGCCCACCCGGCCGTCTACATCCTGATCCTGCCCAGCATGGGCTTCGCCAGCGACATCCTGGCGGCCTTCAGCCGCAAGCCGGTCTTCGGCTACCGCGCCATGGTGATCAGCCTGGCCAGCATCATGGGCCTGGGCTTCGTGGTCTGGGGGCACCACATGTTCGTGTCGGGCATGAACCCGGTGATGGGCATGGCCTTCATGGTCAGCACGGTCTTCATCGCCCTGCCGTCGGGGGTGAAGGTCTTCAACTGGCTGGGCACGCTGTGGGGCGGGTCCATCCGCCTGAAGCCCCCCATGCTCTACGCCATCAGCTTCGTCAGCATGTTCATCGTGGGCGGGCTGTCGGGCATCTTCATGGCGGCGTCGCCGGTGGACATCTACATCCACGACACCTACTACATCATCGCCCACTTCCACTACGTGGTGTTCGGCGCCACGCTGTTCAGCGTGTTCGCCGCCACCACCTATTGGTTCCCCAAGATGTTCGGGCGCATGATGAACGAGAAGCTCTCCATCCTGCATTGGGGGCTGACCTTCCTGTTCTTCAACCTGGCGTTCTTCCCCATGCACTTCCTGGGCGAAGCCGGCCACATGCGCCGCCTGGCCACCAGCACGGGCTACGAGTTCCTCAACCCCTTGGCCCCCTGGAACGAGTTCATCACGCTCAGCGCCTTCGCGCTGGGCATGACCCAGCTGCTGTTCATGTACAACTTCATCTACAGCGTGTTCAAGGGCGAGAAGGCCCCCGACAACCCCTGGGAGGCCTCGACGCTGGAATGGACCATCCCCAACCCGGTGCCGGTCTACAACTTCAAGGAGCTGCCCATCGTGACCCGCGGCCCCCACGAGTACAGCAGCCCCGACACCCTGCCGGGCGACTGGCTGCCCCAGAACGCCCCCGCGCGGCCGGCGGACGCGCCCGGCGCGGCGCCGGCCGGCGCCAGCCACTGACCCCTCAAGGACACGGAGCCGACATGTCAGACGAGCATCACGCCACCCTGAGCCCCAGCTTCCACGCCGAGCGCCGCGACCTGCGCGCCATGGGCATGTGGCTGTTCCTGGGCTCGGAGGTCATGTTCTTCACGGCGTTCTTCGGGGCCTACATCGTGGTGCGCTCGGCGTCGGTCGAGAGCATCGTGCACCCGCTGGACAAGGTCCTGGGGGCGCTCAACACCGTGGTGCTGATCACCAGCTCGCTGACCATGGCCCTGGCGGTGGCGTGGAGCAAGCGCGGCGAGCGGGCCAAGACCGGCTGGGCCCTGTTGGCCACGCTGGCCCTGGCGGGCGTGTTCCTGGTGGTCAAGGGCTTCGAGTACGCCCACCATTTCCAGGAGGGCGTCTTCCCCCGCAGCGACATCTTCCACGGGTTCTATTTCCTGCTGACCGGCTTCCATGGCGTGCATGTCATCGGGGGCATGATCAGCCTGGCCATCCTGTGGGTGCGCAACCGGCGCGGCGACTTTGACGAGCACTACAACGACCCCATCGAGATGACGGGCCTGTATTGGCACTTCGTGGACCTGGTGTGGATCTTCCTCTTCCCAGCCCTCTACCTGCTGTGACCCAAGGAGACGCCATGAGCACTTCGACCGCATCGCACAGCCTTAAGCCTTACTTCCTGGTGTTCTCGGCCCTGCTGGGCCTGACCGTGCTCACCGTGGCCCTGAGCTACGTGGACGTGGGCCGGGCGTTGGGCCTCAGCGGCTCCGGGCGGGCCGCCAACATCGTGGCCGGCCTGGTGGTGGCGCTGATCAAGGCCAGCCTGGTGGTGTGGATCTTCATGCACCAGGACCACGAGGAGGGCATCAACCGCTTCATCCTGGGCTTCTCGGTGGCCCTGCTGACGCTGGCTTTCCTGGCCTTGAGCGCCGATTTCCTGTGGCTGGGGACCTACGTGAAGGCCGCCGCCGGCGCCCTGGTGGCGGGCCGCTGACATGCGGCCCGCGGCCCGCTTGACCCTGCTGACGGCCCTGGCGCTGGCGCTCCCGGCGCTGGCGTTGGCGTGCCCCGCATGCAAGAATGCGCTGGCGGATGACCCGTCGGCCCAGGGCTTCGCCCGGGGGATCTACCTGAGCATCCTCCTGATGCTGGGGGTCCTTTTCAGCCTGGTCGGGTTCTTCATCTGGAAGTTGGTGCGGATGGCGCGCGACGAGGCGCCGTCGCCGGGGCGTTGAGGGGCGGACGGCCTTTTTCAACCATGGACCCTGCGCCCAACGGCCAGGGTCCTTTTTGATGGGTGGTGCGCCATGCAAGACGACAGGATGATCGGCCGGTTGCGGGCGCTGGCGCTGGCCGCCTTGCTGGCGGCGGCGGCGCTGACGGTGCTGGTGGTGGCCCGCCAGAAGACCCGCAATTCAGGCTTGGAGCATTTGGGGGCCGTCCCCGCCTTCCACCTGACCGCCGCGGATGGGCGGCCCTTTGACGGCGCCCAGCTGGCCGGCAAGGTGTGGGTGGCCAGCTTCGTGTACAGCACCTGCAAGACCAGCTGCCCCATGCTGCAGAGCCAGATGATGCGCATCTCCAAGGGCCTGCCGGCGGGCGACGCCTATGCCCTGGTCTCGGTGACCGTGGACCCGGCCAAGGACACGCCGCAGGCCTTGCTGGCCTACGCCAAGAAGCTGGGCGTGGACGACCCCCGTTGGGCCTTCTTGACCGGCAGCCCGGCCGACATCAAGGCCCTGGTGGTGGGAGGCTTCAAGCTGGCCGCCCTGCCCGCCGAGGCCGCCAGCGACAAGCGCCCCGACCCCGAGATCATCCATTCCAGCCGCCTGGCCTTGGTCGACAAGCATGGCCAGATCCGCGGCTACTACGACGGGCTGCTCAGCGACAGCGTCTCCGCCATCCGCAATGACGCCCAGCGCCTGGCGCGGGAGGACTAGATGCGGCCCCTGGCATTGAGCCTGGGCGACCCGGCCGGCATCGGCCCGGAGGTCGCCGCCAAGGCGCTGGGGGCCCGCCGGCCCCGCGGCGGCGTGCTGCTGTTCGGCGACCCTGCCAGCGTGCCGGCCCGCTGGCAGGCGGCGTTGAAGGGCTGCGCCTGGCGGCCGGTGGCGGCGCGCCCATGGAAGGCCGGGCGGCCGTCGGCGGCAGGCGGCCAATGCGCCTACGATTCCGTGGTGGCTGCGGTGAAGGCGGTCCAAGCCGGCGAGGCCCGGGCCCTGGTCACCGCGCCGCTGAGCAAGGAGGCCCTGCACCTGGCTGGCCATCGCTGGCCCGGCCATACCGAGCTGCTGGCGTCCTTGAGCGGCTTGCGGCCCGACCAGGTGGGCATGCTGCTGGTGGGCGGCCCCCTGCGCGTGTTCCTGGTGACGCGGCATGTGGCGCTGGCCAAGGCCATCCGCAGCCTGGATGCGGCGTCGCTGGACCAGGCCCTGGCGGTCTGCGCCGCCGGCCTCAAGCGCTCGCTGGGATTGGCCAAGCCCCGCCTGGCGCTGGCAGCGCTGAACCCGCACGCCGGGGAAGCCGGCGCCTTCGGCCGCGAGGAGCTGGACCTGCTGGCGCCGTGGGCCCGCCGCCGCGGGCGGAGCCGGGCCTACACCCTCAGCCCGCCGCTGCCCGCCGACACGGTGTTCGTCCAAGCCGCGCGCGGGGCCTATGACGCGGTGCTGTGCCTTTACCATGACCAGGGTTTGATCCCCTTGAAGCTGCTGGCTTTCGACAGCGGCGTCAACGTGTCCCTGGGCCTGCCCTATCTGCGATGCTCCCCCGACCATGGCACCGCCTGGGACCTTTCGGGCAAGGGCAAGGCCGACCCTGGCAGCATGGCCGCCGCGCTGGCCTTGGCCGACGCCCAGGGCGGGCGGTGAGCGCCCCCCGCCGCGTCCCCATCGACCGCGCCGCCGCCGAGGCTGCCGGATTTTGGACCAAGAAGGGCCTGGGCCAGCACCTGCTGCGCGACCCCCAGGTGGTGGAGGACACCCTGACGGCCCTGGCCGTGAAGCCTGACGAAGCCATCCTGGAGATCGGGCCGGGCTTGGGCGCGCTGACCGAGAGCCTGCTGAAAGTGGGCGTGCCGCTGCTGGCCGTGGAGGTGGACGCCACCGCCTGCGAGGCCCTCAAGGCCCGCTTCGGCGCCGAGCCGCGCTTCCATTTGCTGCAAGCGGACGTGCTGAAGACGGACCTTTCGGCCGAGGCCGCGCGCCAGTTGGAGGGCCGGCCCTTCCACTTGGCCGCCAACCTGCCCTACTACATCACCACCCCCGTGCTGGCCCAGGTGCTGGAGAGCCGCCTGCCCTTCGGACGCATGGTGGTGCTGACCCAGTATGAGGTGGCGCAGCGCCTCGCCGCCACGGTGGACAGCGAGCACTGGTCGGCCCTGAGCGTGCTGGCCCAATACCATTGCAAGGTCACCCTGTTGCGCAAGGTCCTGCGCGGGGCCTTCACCCCGGTGCCCAAGGTGGACAGCGGCCTGGTGATGTTCGAACGCCTGCCCGTGCCCGCGGTGACGGCCAAGGACGAGAAGCTGTTCTTCCGCCTGGTGCGGGGCGGCTTCGGCAAGCGCCGCAAGACCTTGCGCAACGCGCTGTTGATGGCGGCGCTGGGGCTGGAGCCGGCGGTGCTGGACGCGGCCTTGGAGAAGGCGGGGATCCCGGGGATACGGCGGGCGGAGACGCTGAGCTTGCCGGAGTGGGCGAAGCTGGCGGATGCGCTGACGGTCGGGTAGGCAGGCAGGCAGGAACAAGGTAGCCAGCGACCCACTGTGTGCGCGGACCGGACCGACTGCCACTAGGCCGGGGTGGGGGCCCCGGACTGGTGGCTGCGGGCCGAACCCCTGCCTGATCGCTCGCCGACCACCCTGTCCGTGCAGGCCCTCGCATCGCGCTACCCAAGGGCCCAGAGCTTAAAGCCAAGGCCTACCATGATGCCGCATTCACGGACGGCGTGGTCGGCAAGGGCCGCTGAGCGTGGTTCCGGGCGCATGCCCTTCCGGCCGGGCAGGGGCCCGACCGAAAGGTCACGACACCCGGGTCCGCGAACATCGGTGCATTGGAACGTTTATCTTAGCTACCTAACGAAAGGCTCCTCGCATGTGCGGCATCGTCGGATTCATCGGTAGCAGTGACGCGGTACCAGTGTTGTTGGGCGGCCTGAAGAAGCTGGAGTACCGCGGCTACGACTCGGCCGGCCTGGCCTGCGTCGAGGCCGGCGGCCTGCAGCTGCGCCGCGCCGTGGGCAAGCTGTCGGCGCTGGAGGCGCTGGTGGCCGAGCACCCTCTGAAGACGGTGCTGGGCGTGGGCCACACCCGCTGGGCCACCCATGGCCGGCCCAACGAGGCCAATGCCCACCCGCACGCCAGCGCCAGCGGCCGCCTGGCCATTGTGCACAACGGCATCGTGGAGAATTACCTGGCCTTGCGCGCCGAGCTGCAGGCCCAGGGCGTGGCCTTCAAGAGCGAGACCGACTCCGAGGTCCTGGCCCACCTGATCGAGCGGAGCATGGACGCGGGCGCCGGCCTGGTGGACGCCGTGCGGGCCTGCCTGAAGCGCGTGGAGGGCAGCTACGGCCTGGTGGTGGTCTCGGCCGACGCGCCCGACACCCTGGTGGCCGCCCGCCTGGGCAGCCCGCTGGTGCTGGGCATCGGGCAGGGCGCCCACTACATCGCCTCGGACGTGCCGGCGCTGCTGGAGCACACCCGCGACGTGGTCTACCTGGACGACGGCGAGCTGGCCGTGCTGACGCCCACGACCTGGGCGGTCACCGACCTGGCCGGCCGGCCCATCAGCAAGGCGGTGCAGCGCGTCACTTGGGACCCCATCCAGGCCGAGAAGGCCGGCTACAAGCATTTCATGCTGAAGGAGATCTACGAGCAGCCGCGCGCCATCGAGGACACCCTGCGCGGGCGCATCGTGAAGTCCGACGGCGACGTGGTGCTGCAGGAGCTGGGCCTGACGCCGGAGCAGGTGCGGGGCTTCCAGAAGCTGGTCCTGGTGGCCTGCGGCACCAGCTGGCATGCCGCCCTGGTGGGAAAATTCATGATCGAGGAGCTGGCCAAGGTGCCCACCGAGGTGGACATCGCCAGCGAGTTCCGCTACCGCGACCCCCTGGTGGGCCCGGGCACCCTGGTGATCGGCATCAGCCAAAGCGGGGAGACCGCCGACACCCTGGCGGCCCTGCGCTTGGCCAAGGGCAAAGGCGCCACCGTCGCCGCGATATGCAATGTCGTCGGATCGACCATGACCCGCGAGGCCCATGGGACGGTCTACACCCATGCCGGCCCCGAGATCGGCGTGGCCAGCACCAAGGCTTTCACCGCCCAACTGGCCGCCCTGGCCCTGCTGGCCGTGTACCTGGGCCGCCGCCGCGGCGGCCTGGCCGAGGCCCGCGCCAAGGAGGTCCTGGGCCACCTGCGGGAGGTCCCCGGCCGCATGGAAAAGGCCCTGAAGTCGGACGCCGCCATCGCCGCCATCGCCCAACGCTTCGCCCATGCCCGCGACCTGCTGTACCTGGGCCGCGGGGTGAACTACCCCATCGCATTGGAAGGCGCGCTCAAGCTGAAGGAGATCAGCTACATCCACGCCGAGGGTTACCCCGCCGGCGAGATGAAGCACGGCCCCATCGCCTTGATCGACGAGCAGCTGCCGGTGGTCTGCATCGCCGTGCAGGGCAAGGTGCATGACAAGACGCTGAGCAACATCGAGGAGGCCCGCGCCCGCGGCGGCGTGGTCCTGGCCGTGCTGACCGAAGGCGACCGCAGCCTGGACGGCAAGGCCGCCGCCAGCCTGGAGGTGCCCGCCTGCGAGGAGCTGCTCAGCCCGCTGCTGGTGAGCCTGCCGCTGCAGCTGCTGGCCTACCACTTGGCCGTTCGCCGCGGCTGCGACGTGGATCAGCCCAGGAATCTGGCCAAGAGCGTGACGGTGGAGTAGGGGCAGGGAGCTTCATCGATTCCCAATGGTTTGGAAAAAACGCCGCGCCCGTCATGGTCGTGGCGTTTTTCTTTTGGGGCCGCTTGATGCCCGCCTATTGGGCGCCGGCCACGGCCGCTGCAAAATGAAAAAGGCGGGCCCAAGAGCCCGCCAGTCGCTGAAAACTTCCAGATCTGGGACTTGATCGAAACGAAGAGGGCCTCTATCCGGCGGCCCGCCATGGGGTGGATCTCTTTGGTGGCTTTCCCGTCAAGCCGTACCAGAAGCGGCGAACTCAGACAGGGGACCGCGCCGAACTACGACATCTTTTCGGAGCGCCGGGATAAACCGGCATGAAGGAGTGAATGAAAGAGTCTCACCCTGAAGGACTACCCAACGAGGCGCGGATGGAAGAGCAGAAAGCGGGGTCCGGGAGCCCACCCGTGCCCGTGAACGCGTCACGCAGGCCGTATTCTGACGAG
>Ga0302320_10005949_pt1 | contig 27224 bp, 16 predicted proteins | sample Bog_T0_3_FD_202130 | JGI IMG/M metagenome (GOLD analysis project Ga0302320, IMG submission 202130) | Peat permafrost microbial communities from Stordalen Mire near Abisko, Sweden - Bog_T0_3 | ecosystem: Environmental > Terrestrial > Soil > Wetlands > Peat | place: Sweden: Abisko, Stordalen Mire...
GCTGGCCAATGCCGGCCATCTGCCGCCTTACCTGAATGGCGCGCCACTGGCTATGGAAGGCGCGCTGCCGCTGGGAATGCTGCAGGAGGCAGTTTTCCCGGTGATGCACTTCAAGCTGGCCGAGGGTGACCGGCTCCTGCTCGTCTCCGACGGAATCGCCGAGGCCCGCAACGCCGACGGGCAGCTCTTCGGCTTCGAGCGTGTCGAGCAACTGGTGCAATCGCATCCCTCCGCCGCCGATCTGGCCGCCGCCGCGCAGAGCTTCGGCCAGCAGGACGACATCAGCGTGATCTCGGTGACCCACTCCCCGCCGCAAATGTTACCCTGAATCAACGCCCATGTTTGCCACCTCCCAGCACGCGCACTTCATCGGAATCGGCGGCATCGGCATGAGCGGCATTGCTGAGATCCTGCTCAACCTCGGCATGGAAGTCTCCGGTTCCGACCTCCGCCGCGGCCCAGTCACCGATCGCCTCGCCCTGATGGGCGCTCAAATCTTTGAAGGCCATAACGCCGTCAACATCGCTGGAGCCACGGTCGTCGTCACCAGTTCGGCCGTCGGCGCAACCAACCCTGAGGTTCTCGAAGCCCGCGCCCGCAAGATTCCCGTCATCCAGCGCGCTGAGATGCTGGCTGAGCTCATGCGACTCAAATACGGCATCGCCATCGCCGGCATGCACGGCAAAACCACCACCACCTCCATGGTCGCCAGCGTCCTCGCCGCCGGCGGCCTTGACCCGACGGTGGTCGTCGGCGGCCGCGTCGACGCCCTCGGCTCCAACGCCAAGCTCGGCAGCTCGCAGTATCTCGTCGCCGAGGCCGATGAGAGCGACCGCTCCTTCCTCAAGCTCTCGCCCATCCTTGCCGTCGTCACCAATCTCGACCGCGAGCACATGGACTGCTACCGCGACATGGACGACGTCGAGCAGGCCTTCCTCACCTTCATTGACAAGCTGCCCTTCTACGGCGCCGTCACTGCCTGCGTCGACAATCCGCAGCTTGCCGCCATTCTGCCTCGCGCCCAGCGCCGCGTCTTTACCTACGGTGTCGCGCCCCAGGCCGACTACCGCCTCGAATTCCTCTCCACCGTCGTCGGCAGTTTTGCCCGTTTCCAGATTCGCACCGCCCTCGGCCCCCTCGGTCCCTTCGAGCTCCATGTGCCCGGCCGCCACAACATCCTCAACGCCACCGCCGCCGTCGCCATCGCCCACCAACTCGGCGTCAGCGCTGAGGAAATCGCCCTCGGCCTCAGCCATTTCAACGGCGTTGACCGCCGCTTCCAGTTCCGTGGCAAAACCGCCGGCGTCACCGTCGTTGACGACTACGGACACCACCCAACTGAGATTCGCGCCACCCTCGCCGCCGCTCGAGAGTGCGGTCACCGCCGCATCCACGTCCTCTTCCAGCCCCACCGCTACTCCCGCACCAAAGACCTCCTTGACCAGTTCAAAACCGCCTTCAACGACGCCGACACGCTCATCGTCCTGCCCATCTACGCCGCCAGTGAAGAGCCCATCCCCGGCGTCACCGCCCAGCGACTGGTCGAGCAGATCACCGCCTCCGCCAAGCCCGATACTCTAGCCGTAACCTACGCCCCCGACTTCCCCGCCGCCGTCCAAGCCGTAGTTGCCCACGCCCAGCCCGGCGACCTCATCCTGACCCTGGGCGCAGGCAACGTAAGCCAGCTAGCCCCCCAAATCCTGGCCGCCCTCCAAGCCTGAATCCCGACAGGCGCAGGTCTTTTCAAGAGTTAGCCTAAGGTCTTCGGTGCCCCGCCCTTAAGCCGTGAGCTATTGGTCGATTTTGAGGCCTCGGGAGGCTGGCGCTTCCTCCCATGCCGGTCGATTGCAGTCCCTATTCGCGCTATCAAATTACCAAAGAGTAACGTAAAGAAGAAATAGGACGATGATCGATTCATAGGTTTCCGATTGAATGTTGTGCGCGGCCTGGCTCTCAATTTGCAACGCTACACCGATGCCCACTTCCGATTGGCGGCGAAAAAATCTTCTCAATCCTACTTTTGGCAGATGCAAGGTGATATTTAGGGAGCGTAGTGTTCGATTCGACTCAAAAAGCGCCTTCTGAATCGCTCTGGCATCTCAGCACGGCAGATCAATTGGGGCTTTCGAGCAACACTCTCAATCTGGCGCAAGTGGATGAAAACAGTTTCATTGGAAGATCAAGCCGCTCTACGCGCCGCGGTCAAGTCATTTCAGGAGGCGGTTGTGCACATTATCAATGCGAAGCATTTGCGGTATCTACTTCTCTGCCTGCTCGTCGGTATGCTCATTTTCGGGCTTCCAGTCTACGGACAAGGCACCAGCGCCAGCTTGACGGGCAACGTCATCGATTCTTCCGGGGCCGCTATTTCCGGAGCCGCCGTAACCATCACCAATATCGATACCGGTTCCAAACTGACCGTCAAGACTGACAACGTCGGAACCTACCTGTTGAAGCCTCTGCCGATCGGCAATTATTCGCTTGCCATCGAGGCTCCCGGCTTCGCCAACTATTTGCAGACCGGCATCGTGCTGACGGTCAGCCAGGCGGCGACGCAGGATGTGCATCTCAAGATTGCCAAAGGCGCAGCGGTGACCGTTACCGTGGTCGCCGACACTGAGCTCATCAACACCACAACGGCCGAACTGGGAACCACCATCAATGAAGCCTCCATCAACGCGCTGCCGCTCGACGGACACGATCCTTCGGCCCTCGTCTTCCTGATTCCCGGCTCGGTAGACGTCCAGCATCATGGCGGTGAAACCATCCAGACCGGATTCTCGTTCCCGACCGAGAGCGGCGCCGGCATCGGCAGCGGTCGCAACGGCAGCACCTTCTATATGCTCGATGGCGTTACCCACATGGACAACTACGACGGGCTGGCGGCTCCGTTCCCCAACTCCGACGCCACCCAGGAGTTCAAGGTCCTCACCAGCAACTTCGGCGCGCAGTTCGGCTTTGCGCCCAGCGCCGTGGTCTCCATCGCCACCAAGAGCGGCACCAACCAACTCCACGGCGGCGCATTCTGGGACGTCCGCAACAACGCCATGAACGCCACCCAGTGGTTCAGCGGCCAAACCGATACTCTGCGGCGCAACCAGTTCGGCATCTTCGCCGGCGGGCCGATCAAAAAGGATAAGCTCTTCTTCTTCGCCGACTACCAGGGCACAAAGATCATTTATAACTCGACCGACACGTTGACCACCACGCCAACCCCCGCCATGCTCAATGGTGATTTCAGCGGCTTGGACACCGACCTGGCCGGTCCCTTCAAATTGAACCCTTTGACTGGCAATCACGATCAGCTCGACACCAGCCTGACAACCTCCGCGTGTGAATACTCTCCTACCGCATCCTGCGGCGCCACTGTTCCAGTACAGTTATCGCCGGCCGCGGTTTATTTTGCCAGTCAGGGCATGATCCATGCCGCAGATGCCGCACATCTGGTGTCCAATACCACGACTCTGAAGCCTGGGTTTCAGAGGGCCGACGGCGATATGATGTACACCTATCCCACCGTCCACGATAACTACGAAGAGGGTACCCTCAAGCTGGACTACAACCTCTCGCCCACCCAGGTTCTCACCCTGCGCTCCTACACCAACTCCTTCGGCTCTCCGTCCAGCGACATTCCGGGCAACATGGAAAGCGCCTACAACCACGGCTCATGGATGGCAAGTTTCTGGCAGCAGATGTATTACTTCAATAACCTGCTGCAACATACCTGGACCATCAATCCGCACACCGTCAACACCATTTCGGCTTTTATGAACCAGATGAGCGCGCACAGCGCCGCTCAGGAACTGGGCAGCGACGGAAAGGCGATGTGCTTCTCCAATAACGGCAATGATCCCAATGGCGTGAATATCGGCGTTAACGAGCCCGCCGGCAGTTGCTACATGGGCGCTCTCCGCATCAACTCCAACGACGGCTTTGAGAGCGGCTGGGATGAGCCCTCATCGGAACTTCGCACCACCGTCGGCCTCACCGATACCATCAACAAGATCATCGGCAAGCACTCCATCAGCGCGGGCATCGACCTGATGCATCAGCACGCGGTTGAGAATACGGCGTATCCGACACAGCCGATGATCGGCTTTGGAAGAAATGGAACCGCCGGTACTGTCAGTTCCTTTACCGGAGGATACCTGGCCGACTATATGCTGGGCTATGCATCGGGGTATATGCAGGGCGCAGGAGAAATCGCCGATGTGGCCGGCTGGCAGGTTGGTCCCTTTTTCCAGGACGATTGGAAGGTGAGTTCGACTCTGACCATCAACATCGGCCTGCGCTGGGATCCAAACACGCCTCCGGTCTCGAAGAACGGCCGCGGCTCTGCCTGGGTTCCCGGTGCGGCTACCGTTGCCGGCTTTGCCAATAGCACCCCCGGCGCACAAAGCGTCGTGTATCCCAACGCTCCCGCCGGACTCCTCTTTCCCGGCGACCCTGGTGTGCCAGATACCCTGATCAAGAGCGACTACAGTTTCTGGGAGCCGCGCATCGGCATGGCATGGCAGCCAAAGTTCCTGCCGCGCACGGTCTTGCACTCCGGCTTCGGCATCTTCACCGGTCCCCTGCAGTACTCGGAGTACAACCACGCCGCCGACGTCGCCCCCTTCAGTCCCACCTTCAACTTCTCTGGATGGGATTGGGATCCAACCTGCGGCGCTGCCATGTGCCCCGATTCGGTTGGCAAAGGCGCGATCATCCCCTTCGATGCACCATGGACAGCTCCTTTCCAGGATGCCTGGGGAGGAGTCTCTCCCTTTACCAGCAGCCCCTTCCCGGGAACATTCGCATGGGCGTCTACTACCTACAAAAACAAGCCTGCGACGGATACGGCCATCCCCAAGGGCCAGCAAGTCGGCCAGACCTTCGCGCGCAACTTCAAACAGCCCACCACCTATGCCTGGAACTTCTCGATCGAGCATCAACTCACATCGACAACGGCCATCCATGCGGCTTATGTGGGCAACGAAACCGATCACCTTTCGGTGCTCATCGACATGAACCCGCCGTGGGCTAAGAAGCTGCCCGTAAATTCTGCCATTGGCGACATCTACGATGACCAGAGCTGGGCCACGGCTAGTTACAATTCGCTCCAGGTCAGCCTGGATCAGCACGCATGGCACGGACTCCAGGTGCAGTCCAGCCTCGCCTGGTCGCATACCATCGACATCACCGGGACCAGCAACGTCTCTTACGGCAATCCGGCGCTGGGAAATCCCATCAGCGCCAAGTGGAACCGCGGAAACTCCGGCGCCGACGTGCCTTGGTCATGGATCTCCAATTTGATCTACCAGGCTCCCTCCTTCAAGGAAAAGGGCAAGCTTCTCGAAGAAACAGTCGGCGGCTGGCAAGTCAGCGGCATCATGACCTTGCAAAAGGGTAGCCCATTCTCGATTGGCCAGTGGAGTTCGGACCCCGGTGTCGGAATGTGGAATGACCGTGCCGATACCACCGGCGTAGCCCCCAACATGGGCAAGGGCAACCACTGGGATTGGGTGAACCCGGCCAAGGGCTACTTCGCCCCGGGAGCCTTCATAGATCCGTTGGACACCTCCACCGGGCACGTGACATCTTGCGACGACAACACGCCAGGATGGTGCGGCTTTGGCGATACAGGCAAGAATGCCTACTTTGGGCCGGGCGTCTTTGGCGTCAATGCATCGATCATGAAGAACTGGACTCTCGTGCAAGGAAAGTCCCTCCAGTTCCGTTGGGATGCCTTTAACGCCACCAACCATCCGGTCTTCTCCAACCCGGCATCCACCGTCAACCAGACCCATTATGACCAGAAACATCCAGAAAAAGGTGGCGTTTTTGGCGTGGTCACCGGTACCAACAGCAGCCCTCGCTCCTTCCAAGGCGCTCTTCGCATAACCTTCTAATAACGCACCGTCAACAAAGGCCCGGGCGAGTTTCCTCGTCCGGGCCTTTTCTTCAACCAAACCCCGTCATTCCGAGTAGTCCTAAAAACAGCAGTTGCACACCGTCATCCTGCCCTGCATCGAGGTTTGGAGCCGCTGAAACTTGTTGCTTTGTAATCAGGGCCCGACTTCAGTCGGGCCGCAAAGTGCTGAAAGAAAAGCTGGGCTTTAGTCTCTGCAAAACATCGGCCTGGCAAAATACCATGGTTAGGCTTCTTCTCGATTTTCTACTGCTCCGCAACTCACCAAAATGGTGAGATCGCCAATCACTGCAAGAGGTTTTACTTTGAAGAAGATAGTCAATCCAAGGCTGGATCGGCTGCCGTTTTTAGGATAAATGTAAATTCGCTATAACTTCACTATTGGCAAAAGACAACCCTTTCGTCGCGTCTTCCGTCCATTCAATTCCCCAGCGCCGCCAACTGCATCGGCCAGCAAGTATACTTTTTAGTGTCTCTCGGACCAATGGAGCAGAAGATTCCACATTCAACTGAAAAGCTTTCTCGACGAAGGCTGCTGCGAAATTTTGCCGCGGTGGCCGCGGCTTCTCCCTTCAGCGGGAGCCTGCTGAACCGCGCCGCTGCCCTGTCCGCGCAGTATGCCTTTGAGGAGGTTCCGGCGGCGGTGAGCGGGATTCATTGGGTTCACGACGCGGCCAGATCGGCGGAGAAGTATCTGCCGGAAAGCAGCGGTGCCGGATGCGCCTTTCTGGATTACGACCAGGATGGCTGGATGGACATTTATCTGGTCAATAGCGGCAAGGCCAATTTTTTTACCCCAACCAAGCCAATGAGCAATGCGCTTTACCGCAACAATCGAGACGGAACGTTTACCGATGTGACGGAGAAGGCGGGCGTGGCGGGCGGCGGTTATGGAATGGGCGTCGCAGTGGGGGATTACAACGGCGACGGCTTTCCCGACATATATGTTACGCAAGTAGGGCGCAACATACTGTATCGCAATAACGGCGATGGAACCTTTACCGATGTGACGGAGAAGGCGGGCGTGGCGGCGGCCGGCTGGAGCACCAGCGCGGTCTGGTTCGACTACGACAACGATGGCAAACTGGATCTGTTTGTCTGCCAGTTTGCCGAGTTCGACATGAATCACGGCTGCGGCAAGGATGCGGCGGGACAGCGCCACTACTGCATTCCGACGACCTTCAATGCCGAACAAAGCTGGCTCTTCCACAATAACGGCGACGGCACTTTTACCGATGTGAGCAAGACGGCGGGGATTGCCGGACACCTGGGCAAGGCGTGGGGGGTGGTGGCGGCGGACTTCAATAATGATGGCAAGATGGACCTGTTCGTCTCCAACGATACGGTGCCGAACTCCCTTTATATGAATCGCGGCGGCCGTTTCGAAGAGACCGGCCTGGCCGCCGAGGTGGCTTACAGCAACGATGGCCGTGCCCGTAGCGGCATGGGCGTCGATGCGGCCGACTTCAACGAAGACGGGCTCTGCGATATCTTCCTGGCCAACATCGACGAAGAGTTCTTCTCGCTCTACCAGAACAACGGCGACGGCACCTTTGACGACGTGGCGACGCCGGCGGGCATTGGCATGTCGACGCGCTGGATGAGCGGCTGGGGGCTGAAGTTCTTTGACTACGACAACGATGGCGATCTGGACTTGATTGCCGCCAGCGGCTTTCCCGACGACTTGCTCGATTCGGCCACATCTTCGATTCAGTGGCGACAGCCTTTACTGCTTTTTCATCACGAGGGCAAGAAGTTCCGGGATGTGAGTGCACTGAGCGGGCCGGTCTTTGCCAGAAAGTTTCCCGCGCGAGGGCTGGCGATTGGCGACTTCCACAACGACGGCGGAGTCAGCGTACTGATCAGCAACAACAATGAGGCTCCGCTGCTGCTGCGCAATCAGGTGGGCAAGCTGAACAACTGGCTGGGTGTGAATTTGGTTGGGCGCAAGTGCAACCGCGATGCGGTGGGAGCACGGGTCAGTTTTCAGGCCGGAGATCTGAAGCGCGGCCGGTTTAAGGTGGGCGGGGGCAGCTTTCTCTCCTCTCATGACCCGCGCATGGTGCTCGGTTTTGGGCAGCGGGCCCGGATCGATTGGCTGGAAGTGAAGTGGCCGCTGCCCAGCGGGGCCGTGGAACGCTTCTCCGATCTGCCTCTGAATCGCTATATCACGATCGAGGAAGGCTCAGGGAAATGGAAGTAAGCAGACAGCGTCGCATGGAGGCAGTTGGGAGAGCCGGGGCGGCGGGTCGAAAAAGCGCGACTGTGAAAAAACTCCACAAAAAAAGGGAATATAGGGCGAATTTGGCATGGAGATATGGACCCGAATCGCAAAAAAAGTTAGCTGAAAAACCATAGAAAACATATGGAATACAGGAGTTTTTGGGGGGAGGTTTCGAGGGGTTGGTATAAGCAATAAACTACTGTAAATAAAATGTTTGTATCGGGTTTATGGAACAATTTAATGGGAATATTTTCGCTTACAGGCCTTCGTTTCATTCCTGCATCGTTTCCAGTTCATTAAGGACTCGGCGTGGATGAGGTTTTTCAGAAAAATAATCTGTTGACAGGCCAATGTGCCCGCGTTCACAATGTGTGGCGAGTCAAAAAGCACGATTTATTCGTCTTGGATGGGGGCATATCCCGCTGTCCGGGGCCTTGCGTCTTGTCTGTGACGATGAAATTTGTGCCAGTTTTGACCGGTTTTCCTTCTGAGGTGAAGTAAGAAGCCAGAAGGAAAACACATGACAATTTGTTGTCAGGAGACCAAATGATGCAAAGAGGAATCGGAAGAAGTGGTTCTGCGTCCCGATTTAGCGTTGGGATACGCGCGCTATTCACGATCATCATGCTGGTGGCGGTTCCCGTCGCCCTGCATGCACAGGCCTATTACGGCTCCATCGTCGGAAACGTGTCCGACGCGAACGGTGCCGCCGTTCCGGGAGCAAAGGTTACTGCAACCGCCAATGCAAACGACGTAAAGTCCTCCACCACATCCACGGACCTGGGCGCTTTTTCTCTGGCTCAGTTGGCTGTTGGAACATACACAGTCCGCGTTACCGCCCCTGGGTTCAAGGAATCCGTCACCACCGGCGTTGAAGTCCACGTTTCCACAAACACGGGCCTTAATGTCGCTCTTGCACTTGGCGCGGTCAGTGAAAAAGTGACCGTGCAGGCCGATGAAGTCCAGGTAGAAACCACCTCGGCAGCGGCTGGCGAAGTCATCACCGGCTCTCAGGTTCGTGAGCTTCCGCTCAACGGCGAAAACTTCATCGGACTGACCCAGCTCTCTCCAGGCGTCAATGCGGCAGCCAGCTTTGACGGCGTTGGCAAGGGACTCGAGGGCGGCGTCAACTTCTCCGTCAACGGCAACCCCTACACCAACAACCTCTTCCTGGTTGACGGCGTGAACAACAACGACATGGGTTCGGGCCGCACCATCCTCGTATATCCGGCGGTTGACACCATCGCCGAGTTCAAGATGATCCGCAACGCCTTCGGCGCAGAGTATGGTCAGGCCTCAGGCGCGGTCATCAGCATCACCACCAAGTCCGGCCAGAACCAATTCCATGGCGGCTTCTTCTATTCGGGCCGCAACGACAAGCTCGATGCCAACGACTGGTTCTCAAACAACAACGGAACCGGTAAAGCCAAGCTGCGCAAGAACGACTACGGCTACAACGTCAGCGGCCCAGTCAAGAAGGACAGACTCTGGGTCTGGTGGAACCAGGAATGGAACAAGGACATCGACGGCAGTTCCTATGCGGCCTGCGATCCGACAGCGTTAGAAGCCGCTGGCAATTTCAGCTTCTATGGGACTAACACCACCAACACCACCAACGGCCAGGATCAGTGCAACCAGGCGGTTCCCGGCACGACTACCACGGCGGCGGATGGCACAAAGACTGTCCACTCGGCGTTTCCTACTTATGACGCAGCGACAAACCCGCAGATTCTCGACACCATCGATAAGGGTGGCAGCGATTTCGTCGGCTATTATCCATTGCCCAACGCGATTGGCGGGACCAATGGTGTGACCCTCAACAGCGCCGGTGACAACTGGGCAATCGCTCTGAACCAGAAGCTGAACTGGAGTGAATGGAATGTCCGGCCGGACGTCGACCTCAACAAGTCGAACCGCGTTACCTTCCGCTTTACGGACGATTCATGGACCAACCCCTTCCCGAACGCCGGAGCTAGCGGCTTCTGGGGTGAAGGCAGCTTCCCGACCGTTGGTTCGAACTGGAGCCAGCCATCCAAGAGCATCATGGCAAAGCTGAGTTCGACCCTCTCCAGCAGCATGGTCAACGACGTTGAATTCGGATATGGCCACAATGCTATCATCACCACGCTGGCGGGTGCCGATCAAGGCATCGTAACCAATCAGCAAACAGACTATCCAGCGCTATTTCCCGCGAGCCTGAAGCAGGCCGATGAATTCGGCGGCGGCTGGAACCCCGGCCTGGGTTACGGCAATGGGGCGGCGATCTGGAATATCGCTCCCTACAAGAACCACGAGGATCTGTATACCGTCACCGAGAACCTGTCCAAGGTTCAGGGCAACCACCTGTTGAAGATCGGCGCCTTCTACAGCAACAATGCCAAGATTGAAGACGGCGGCGTCGGTGCGGATCGTCCGAGCCTTCCCACCAACGTTTCCACAGATGCCCTTTACGCCGGCGTCAAAACCGACAACTCGGTTGCGAATATCCTGGTCCCCGGCGAGGCAACTAATGGAGTCACGGGCTATCTGCCGCAGGGTTTCCAGAACGTCTCCGAAGGCAGCACGGACATGACCGCGCAGGTTGCGTGGCATGACTTTGAATGGTACTTTGCAGACAGTTGGAAGGTAAGCAGAAGGCTCTCCGTCGATCTGGGCTTCCGCTGGTCCTTCTTCCGCGAACCGTACTCGAAGGATGCACAATGGGCCAACTGGTCTCTGGCTGACTGGACCCAGGCAAAAGCAACCACTAACTCCGGCGATTCCTGCAACGGTCTCGTTGTGATTCCCGGCAAGAATCCTTGCGGGGCCGCCACGACTCTCATGAACACTGCCGGAATCCAAATTGGACCGACTGCCGGCGGCGTCCTGTCCAGTGGAACACCCGGCAACAACAATGCGCTGGTCGACAACAACAACCACGATATCGCGCCACGCATCGGTGTTTCCTGGGATATCCTCGGCAACGGGAAGACTGCTCTGCGCCTCGGCCTCGGCCAGTTCTATCAGCGTGAAATCGTCGGCATCGACGAGGGCATGGAAAAGGGTACACCCTTCTCCCTCTCCGCCAGCAGCACCCGCACCATCGATAAGGCGCCTGTGGGCGGCGGCGCATCGCTTTCACCGAACTACGCTAAGGATCCGCGTGCAGTTACACCGAATTCCTGGCAGTGGAACGTCACCGTTGAGCAGTCATTGGCAAAGAACACCACCCTTGAAGTCGGTTATGTCGGCAATACCGGCATTCACTTGACTTCAATGAAGGCCTTCAACCCGATCCCGCAAAGCAATTGGCTTACTGCCGTATTCGACACAAATGGCACTAGCACCAACCCGGAGCGCCCAGCGAACAACTTTGGCCAGATCCAGGGCTTTGCGCGCGAGGGTCAATCCACCTACCATTCATTGCAGGCCCTCTTCCGTTCACAGGTCGGCGCTTCTAGCTTCCAGGCTTCTTACACCTGGTCGCACTCCATCGGCGACGTTACAATGGACGATTCTTCAGGCACCGCCGATTCACAAGCTGTCACGGTAAACGGACAGTCCATCTTGGACAAGGGCAATACAAACATCAACCGTCCGCAGATCTTTGTGGCGAACGAAGTCTACTATCTGCCCAAGCTGGCCAACAAGAACATCTTCCTTCGCGAGACGGTAGGCGGATGGCAGTTGAACAGCATCTTCAACTATGCTCATGGCAGTTCGCTGACCGTGTTTTCCAACGGTAGCTTTAACAACAATGCTGTCAGCCAGCTCATCGGTACCGGCTACAACGGAAACAACCGTCCGCTGGTCACCGGCGTCGGATGCAACGCAGGTCAGAAGGGCATCCAGATTCTTAACCCGAATGCCTTTACACTTGTTGGCTATGCCCTGGGAACAGCGCCGAAGAACATGGAACATCGCGGATATTGCTACGGCGCGGCGACTACCGACTGGGACGCTCAGGTTGCCAAGAACTGGGAGATAAAAGAGAAGTATCGCATCAAGTTTGCGGTCGACTTCTTCGATCTACTCAACCACGCGAACTTCAATACCAGCGGCCTGGAAGGCGCTGGCTATGGACCATCAACCCTGAACTGCGGCGCTGCGGCTTGCGGTGCTGGGAACACAACGACCACGGTTAGCAGTGTGCCGACGAGCACCGCCACCAACTTGCCGGTTGGCGTAGGCTCCAGCTTTGGACAGGTTCCTTCGGGCGCTCTGGTTTCCGGCAAGGGCTTCCGCGAAGTGCAGTACAGCCTGAAGTTCTCGTTCTAACTGAGAACTTCTACAACAAAGCATAACGATGAATCAAACTGCGGAGCGCTGGTACAGGCTCCGCAGTTTGGCGTTTACGCGTGAATAGTACAGTGTTTGCGATAGAATCGATACAGCGTTTATCTATGAAATACATTCTTTTTCATTGTGTGCACCCGGCCGGGCCGCTTCTGAGGTTTCTCCCTGGCGTCGAATGGCACGTCCCGTTGTTTTTCTTGCTGCTCATGGCTTGTAGCGCGTGCGCCCAGACAGGAACGCATCGTGACATGCGGTCTCACAGGCCCCAGCCGGCTCAAGACGAACTTGGAAGACGCATCGCGGCCGCTGAAACAGCCCGAGAAGGCGGCGATTCTGTAGCGATAGCAAAAGCAAATTATTTGGTCATTGCCTCTGCGCTTCGTGGCGTCGCCGAGTTGAGGATGTTTGAATCGAATGGCTCCAAGGCGGTTGAACTCTACCGTGACTCGCTCCAGTACGAAGAGAATTCAAGCACGTACGCCGCCATGGCCTATGCCGCAATCCAGGCTGGAGATATCGATGAGGCTATCCAGGCGGCCCGGAAAGCTCTGGCAGCCGACGCTGAAAATCTTCGCGCTGAAAGGATTCTAGCCAGCGCTCTCAACCGGAAGGGGGAGTATGCGCAGGCTGTCGAGCCTTATAACAGAATCGCCCATGCGGAACCCAAAGTCGAGAACCTGTATGCTTTGGCGGAGTGCCTGCTCTTGACCGGAAAGCCGGAAGACAAAGCTCATGCCGTAGCGGTCTTCGACCAGATGCTGAAGATGGCGGGAGACAGCGGCTCGCTGCATGTGCTCTTTGGGCGCGCATACCGCGATGGTGGAGACATGAAGGCTGCCGTTCATGAGTTCGAGCGCGCCATAGCACTTGACCCGCGTACTCCACACGCGCATTACTTTCTTGGGCTAGCACAGCTTTTGCTCAATGAGTGGCACCCAACTCCGGTCGTAGAGGCGGCGTTTCGCAAGGAAGCCGAGTATTTCCCTAACGACTACCTTGCCAGCTACATGCTTGGGCTTATCACTTCAGAGGATCATCGCTATGAAGAATCCAACAATTATCTTCAGGCGGCATCCAAGATTTCTCCCGACTCGCCCGATATTTATCTCTATCTGGGTTTGAACGCTTTTTCCCAAAATAAGATGGAATTGGCCGAAAAGATGTTGCGCAAGGCGGTTATGCTCACCGGTAAGGATGAGGCGCGCGGCAATTACCAGATTCGCCGAGCCTATGTTGACCTTTGCCGTATCCTATTCAACAGCGGGCGGCAGGAGGAAAGCGCTGAATTTGCCGCCAAGGCTCGCGCACTGCAAAACAGGACTATGGCCCTGAGCCAGCAGAGCGTTCCAGAGTTGATGCAGGCGGGTGGGACTGGCGATGCCGCTGCTGTGGTGCCACTGAATCGTCAATTGGAGGAGCAAGCCGTACCCACTTTGCCGAATAACGACGATTCCATGTCTCAACGCAAGTTGACGCCCGAGCAGCTTGCGGCGGCGGAGGCGCGTGAGCAAACGCTGCGCACCGTGCTCGCGCTGGCCTTCAATGACCTGGCTACATCGGAGGCTGTCGGGGGGAATTATGCCCTGGCCCTTGGCAACTATCAGCAAGCGGAGAAATGGGATAAGACTCTTGCGGGGCTGGAGAAGAACCTCGGACTCTGCGCCTTTCGAATCAAAGATTACAGCGAGGCGATCCGTGGCCTTTCACTGGCACTGACGCAGCAGAGCGGCTCCTCCGCGCTGCGCGCAATGCTGGGACTTTCCTATTTTGCGACGAATCATTTTGCCGAGGCCGCGCTAAGTTTTGCACCTCTGGGACCGCGTGGAATGCAGGACAGCGAAACAGGCTATGCATGGGCAGCCTCTCTGGCGCACACCGGCGACCTGGATAAGGCGACTGAGGTTTTGACTGCCTTTGAAGCCGAGCCTCGCTCTAACGATGTTCTTCTCCTCACCGGCCAATTATGGACATTGATCGGCGATTACGAGCGTGCAGTCGCCAGCCTGCAACGGGCTCTCGACTCCGATCCCGGCCTGCGCAAGGCGCATTTTTACAAGGGACTGGCTTACATTCATTGGACGCACTGGCCGGAGGCGCAAAAGGAGTTTCAGGCGGAGCTGGGCCTGGCGCCTGGCGACCTCGATGCCGAGTATCACCTAGGCTTTGTATACTTGCAACAGTCGCGCATTGACGATGCAGTATTGCTGTTTACCCAGGTAGTCGCCGCCGATCCGGAGTACGCCAACGCCCAGTATGAATTGGGCAAGATACTGCTGGACCGGGGCCAGGTGGCGGATGCGGCCAGCCATCTTGAGGTTGCGGCCCGGCTTCGTCCAGAGACGGACTACATGCATTACCAGTTGCAGGCAGTCTATAGGAAGCTGGGGCGCACCGCGGACGCGGATCGTGAACTGGAAATTTACAAAGGGCTGAAGGCCAAATCCCGCGAGCGTGCGGCGGATGAGCTCAAGCAGAAGCCATAAGGAAGGAAATGATCCGCTTGCACACTCGCCGTTCATCTGTCAGTTTTCTGCGCTCCCTTGCCGTTGCCTTTTGCGCGGTGAATGTTGCGGCCGCGCAGATGGGATCGGGGCATAATGCACCGTCTCCCCCTCCGCCAGGCGCAAAGATGACCAAGTGCAGCGGCCGCCCGGTGCCGCAGTTGGAAGATATAGCTGCTGCCGCCGGTATTACATTCAAACACAACACTGCTCCCGCCAAGAAATACATCATCGAATCCATGACCGGCGGCGTGGTTCTGATCGATTATGACCGCGACGGCTGGCCCGATATCTACTTTACCAACTCGCCAACTATCGAACAGGCCCTCAAAGGTGTAAAGGCCCCAGGAGCTCTCTATCACAACAACCACGACGGCACCTTTACCGATGTGACCGCAAAGTCCGGCCTGTCCACGCCCTGCATTGGCATGGGGGGCGCGGTGGGAGATTACGACAACGACGGCTGGCCCGATCTTTACCTCACTTGCATGGGCGGTAATGTTCTCTATCACAACAACGGAGACGGTACTTTTACCGACGTGACGGCAAAAGCGCACGTCGCGGATGGACGCTGGTCCGCGGGTGCTTCGTTCGGCGACTACGATCTGGACGGATTCGTGGACCTGATGGTGGTCAACTACGTAGATTTCCATCTGAACGACATGCCCGGCTTCGGCAGCGCTTCTTTTTGCAAGTACCGCGGAATTGATGTGCAGTGCGGCCCGCGCGGATTGCGCGGGGCAGGGGACTCGCTCTTTCACAACAACGGCGACGGCACCTTTACCGATGTTTCGAAGGCTGCCGGAGTCAGCGATCCAGATGGCTACTACGGGCTGGGCGTGGTGTGGGTGGATTTCAACAACACCGGCAAGCCGGATATTTATGTGACAAACGACTCGACGCCCAAATATCTCTACAGGAATCTGGGCAACGGAAAATTCGAGGATATTGGTCTGCAATCCGGGACTGCGGTCAGCGAAGATGGCTCGGAGCAGGCTTCGATGGGAATTGCGCTCGGCGATTACAATCACACCGGCCGGCAGTCGATTTTTGTGACCAATTTCGCCGACGAAAATGTTCTGCTCTACAAAAACGAAGGCGATTGGAACTTCAAGGAAGACTCCTTTGCCTCGGGTGTTGCGCTGCCCTCGCTACCGTTGGTGAAATGGGGAACGGCCTTTGTGGATCTGGACAATGACGGCTGGCTGGATCTGATTCTCGGCGACGGTCACGTCTATCCGCAGGTGGATGTGCTGCCCTCCGGCGCGGGGTACCGGCAGCCAACGATTCTGGAACTCAATCAGAAGGACGGCACCTTCTGCGACGCCAGCGAACAGGCCGGGAAGGCGTTGACGGACAAGCGCGTCTCTCGGGGGCTGGCGGTGGGTGATCTCTTCAACGACGGCAATATGGATGTGGTGATTGAAGACCTGGACGGCAGTCCGATGATCCTGCGTAACCGCGGCATTCCCGGTCGGCACTGGGTGAGCTTCGAGCTGGACGGCACCAAGAGCAACCGTCTGGCGCTCAATGCCCGCCTCAAAATTATCGCGGGCGGCATGACCCAGACCGCTGAAATCCATAGCGGCGGCGGCGGGTATCTCTCCCAGGACGATTTGCGGGTCCACTTTGGCTTGGGCTCCGCAACCAAGATCGACAAGGTCGAGATTCATTGGCCATCGGGCCTGGTCGAAAACCTCGCGAATCTGGATGCCGATAAGCACTACAATCTTCTGGAAGGCAAAGGCGTCGTGGATCCTGCTGTTGCGCGGCCCAAGCCGGTCAAACATCCGTAAAGGTACATGAACCGGAATCAGGGAGCAGATGACAAACCCACGCACCACCCGGCCTGTAAAGGCTCAAAAATCTCCTGATGATGCCAGAAGCCCCTACAAGCCGACTTCGGAAAAGCCAGGTATTTCGAACCAAAAGGGCAGCAAGAGTCCCTCCGGGCCTAAACAGGCGGCGGAAAAACTCTTTAAGAACGGCAAGAAGCGTCAGGGCACGACTTCAGTCGTGCCGCAAATACCATTCAATAAAGGCCGGGCTTTAGCCCCTGCGGGACGTTCTTCAGAAATCACGCCCCATCTCAAGCCATTTTCCGCAGCATCCAAAGCCAAACCAGCCGTACCTCAAAATTTCAGCCCCCAATCATTCGGGGCGCGCATCAACCGCCGCGCCGCCGACCGGTTGCGCGCGGGGCACCTGTGGGTCTATGCCTCAGACATTGAGTCGGTCAATCTGCCGGCAGGCGAAACTCCAGCGCTGCTACCGGTGGCGGACAGCCGTGGCTTGTTGCTCGGTACCGCCCTCTATAGCCCCACTTCACAAATTGCGCTGCGGCTGGTCTCACGCTCGGCGCTGGGCGGGGCGGCTTGGCTGGATCTGCTCGAAGCCCGATTGCGCGTGGCTGTCCAGCGGCGGCGTCCGTTGCTGGACGAGCAGAATGACGCCTGCCGCCTTTGCTTCAGTGAGGCCGACGAGCTGCCCGGCCTGGTGGTGGACAAGTACGGGCCGCTGGTGATTCTGCAACTGCTGGCCAAGGGGCTGGATTCAGCCGCAGTGCGCGAGAGATGCGTACGAGTGCTGCGCGAGGAGTTGGCCCCGGCGGCGATTCTGGAGCGCCCCGACCCGAGAGTGCGCGAACTTGAAGGTCTGGCTGCTCCGAACCCTGAGCCGCTCTATCTTGCCAACGGCGCAACTGCCGCGACCAGCGGACAGTTCCTGCTCAACGGACTCAGTTTTTATTACGACGCCGGCGCGGGGCAGAAGACGGGAGCTTTCCTGGATCAGCGGGCCAACTACGCCGCTACGGCACAGTGGGCGAAACGGTTGAACGCTACAGATCGCGCGCTTGACGTTTGCTGTTACCAGGGCGGCTTTGCGCTTCACTTGGCACGGGTTTGCCAAAAAGTGATGGGGGTCGACGCCTCGCGCAGCTCACTGGAAGTGGCCGAGCGCAACCTTGAAGCCAATCGTTCGCTGCTCACTGGCCAGGTGGATTGGGTCGAGGGTGACGCCTTTGAGATTTTGCGCGGCTGGTCGGAGGCGGGTGAGAGCTTCGACACCATCGTCCTCGATCCACCGGCCTTTGCCAAGAGCCAGCGCGCGGTTGAAGGCGCCCTGCGCGGCTACAAAGAGCTGAATCTGCGGGCGCTCAAGATGCTGCGGCCGGGAGGTTTGCTGGTGACCTGCTCGTGTTCGCATCATGTAGGCTGGGCTGAGTTGGAGGCCGCTGTAGCCTCGGCCGCTGCCGACACGCATCGGCGGGTGCGGCTGCTCGCGCGGCGCGGAGCCGCCCTCGATCATCCGGTAATTTTGAATCTGCCGGAGACCGAGTATCTGAAGTGCCTGATTTTGGAAGTCGGATAAGTGCGCCGCTGAGCCGTTTGCAAAATTCTATTAAGAGTGCAACAAGCGTCAGGAAACAACTTCACAGGCTGCGAAACAACTCAATTCGGAGGGAGACGGGGGTTTTAACCCCCGTGTAAAGCCCATAGAATGAGTACGGCTTTAGCCACTGAGGGATGCTTTTCGGAGATTTCAACACACAATCAGGCTTTTTTTCACAGCCCCTTTAGTCCTGGAAGGCCCCTTCCCGTAATCTACGGAACCGTAGGCAATTGGAAGATCCGCTCAATTGTCTTCATGGGCAGGAAAAGGCGATTGTTCACGTCAAGGATATGGGAAAATCCGTACTTCAGGTAGAAGTTCCCGGCATGCTCATCCTTGGCGTCCACAACCACGCCCGCCGAAGCAATATGTATGCTTTGCGCAAGCGACCGCCGCAATGCGTCAAAGAGCAGCTTCTCGCCGAGTCCTTGGCCTTTCATCGTATTGGTACGAGCAAGCCTGCCAAGCAGCGTAGTGGAGACTGCGGGATAGCGTGCGAGCTTCTTCGCCACCATCTCAGGAACTCCCGTTAGTTCAATGCAGTACTGTGAGAGCGTGTAGTAACCAACTACTGAAGGTGGCTCGATGAGCGCCACGTAAACCACGGCGGCGCGTTTTTCCATGTCTTGAGCTGCCTGCTGCTGGAGGTAGGAATTGAGAACTGGTACGCCGCAGTCGAATTCTGTGCGATCATGAAGTTTCTTGTTGAGCGGCTCTATCTTGAGAATGGCAGAGTTCGAATTCACTACTCGCTCACGATCTCTTTACCAAGCATCGCCTTGTATCGCTTGCCGGCGGCCATAGCCATTTCATTGGGGGTGGGAGGGTTCAGAAGCATCTCCGCGAAGGCGATGCTCGCTCTTTCGCTGAGTTCCAGCACCTCGTTCTCCCGAATCGCGCGCGTGGCAGCTTCTTGGGCGCTCTGAACAACGAACTCCGTAAGCGTGGCTCCCCGCAGCGAAGCCGCGTACTCCAGTCGTCGCTTCAGCGCCGGAGAAATGCGAGCTTCGAGGCGTGCAATTCGTGCTGTCTGAAGATGGGGCATGATGGTTCCTCTGATCCTCGTGATTTCATTGTACGGCAATATGCCGGAAAAGTTCCAGAAGTCCTCGGTCTCATCTTATAGAAGCGCCCCTTCCCCCATCGCCGCCGGTAGCCTACTCTTAACTTATGACGGATAAGGAAATACTGACGCGGATTGCGCGCTCGGCGGGGCAGAAAGCGGGATACAAGCAACTGGTGCGCGAGCTGAGCCTGGGCGGCGGGCGGGAGCGGAGGCTGCTGCTGGAGCAACTGGCGCGGCTGACGGTGCGCGGGCTGCTGACCAAGCTGGACCGCGAGCACTGGAGCATTCCCCGGCCGCTGGGCACTGGCGGTACGCGGGACAACCTGGCGGCGGGACGGCTGGATCTGCATCGCGACGGCTACGGCTTTGTGCGGCCCAATCCGCGCCAGGCAGGCCAAGCCGCGGCCGCTCAAGAAGATATTTTCATCCCGCCAAACGAGATCAACGGTGCGATGCAGGGCGATCAAGTGCTGGTGGAAGTGGAGCCACCCAAGCCCGATGGACGCCGCATGGGGCGCGTGGTGCGAGTGCTGGAGCGGCGCAATCCAACGGTTGTTGGGATTTTTCATTATGCGCGCTCGGATCGGGCCTTCGGGAATACGGTCGTCCCGTTCGACGAGCGGATGACGCAGCATATCTTGATTCCCGAAGGACAGGAACTGTCTGGCGCAGATCCGGGGTCGCCGCATAGGGTACTGGGTGATGAGGCTGCGGCGGCTTTGCGGGCGGCAAAAGAGAAAATATCCGAAGAGCGTGCCTCCGGGGCTAAAGCCCTCGATGATTTTGATGGTGTTATGCGGGGAATAAATCCCCCGCCTCCCTCCGATCTTGAAGGCATGGTCGTCGATGTGGAAATTACCAGTTGGCCGACGCCGACGCGGCCTCCCGTGGGGCGTGTAATTGAGGTGCTGGGCTCGCCGGATGACTTTGGCGTCGATGTCGAGATGATGATCCGCAAGCACCAGTTGCCGCACATCTTTCCAGAGAATGTACTGGAGGAGGCGCGGGCTGTGGCGCATCTCGATCTCTCCGAGGTTGCACGTCGAAGAGATTTTCGCGACTTATCCATCGTCACCATCGACGGCGAGACGGCACGGGATTTTGACGATGCTGTTTTAGTAACTGATCGAACGGAGGGCGGCTATGAGCTGCAAGTTCACATAGCCGATGTGGCCGAGTATGTGCGCACGGCGACGGACCTGGACCTGGAAGCCAGGCTGCGCGGGACTAGTGTTTATTTTCCGGATCGTGCAATTCCAATGCTGCCGCAGGAGCTATCGACGAACATTTGCAGCCTGCGACCCGGCGAGGACCGGTTGGTGCTGAGCTGCCTGATGCAGCTTGACCGCGAGGGCCGCATCCAGAGTTATGAGATTGTCGAGGGCGTAATCCGCTCGGCGGCGCGGATGACTTATACCGAGGTTCACGCCATTCTCGAAGGCGATGCCGAAACTCGCGCGCGTTATGCAGCTCTGACGCCTGATTTTGATCGGATGCACCGGCTGGCACAACTGATGAACAAGCGGCGCGAGGAGCGGGGAAGCATCGATTTCGATTTGCCGGAGCCGGTGATCGAATTCGACGAGCAGGGGCAGATGCGCGGCGTCACCAAGTCCGAGCGCACGTGGGCCAATCGGCTGATCGAGGAGTTCATGCTGGCCGCGAACGAATGTGTCGCCACTTGGCTGGAGGATCTGGGCGTACCGTCGCTCTATCGCATTCATGAAAAGCCTGAGCCGCGCAGAGTTGTCCAATTCGAAGAGCTTGCCGCCAGTTTTGGTTACACGCTGGGCCTTGGCGCGCTGCCGGTCAAGCGGCTGCAAATGAAGAGTGATCGCCGCGATGCGCTGCGCACCGGGCGCAATGTCCGTACGCATGAGGTTGCCGAGGATATTCCGGTGACCCCGCGAATGTATCAAAAGCTGGCCGCGCGCATCGAGGGCAAACCCGAGGAGCGGATTCTGAGTTATCTGATGCTGCGCTCACTCAAGCAGGCGCGCTACTCGGAGAAGAATGAGGGGCACTTTGCGCTGGCCGCGCCCAGTTATACGCATTTTACTTCGCCGATCCGGCGCTATCCGGATCTGATTGTGCACCGGATTATCAAGGCGCTGCTCGAAGAGGGCGTGAGCGGCGCGGGTGTTGTAGCGGAAGGGCGGCATGGTTCGCCGTGGACGCACTCCAGCGAGGGGCTTGCTGGAATTGCCCTCAAACGAAGGGCGCCCCAGGTTCCGATTTTGGAACATGGGATCGCACCGACAATCGAGCCGCCGATTCCCGAGGCGGAGCTGGCGCAGATTGCCGAGGAGACCAGCCAGACCGAGCGGCGCGCCGCCGAGGCCGAGCGCGAATTGATCGAGTGGAAGAAGGTCCGCTTCATGCAGAGCCGCGTGGGCGAGGAGTTTGCGGCGCTGGTTTTGAATCCGACCAAGTACGGACTTTTTGTGGAATTGACCGACCTTTTTGTCGAGGGTCTGGTGCCGATCGACAGTCTGCGCGACGACCGCTACACCTGGCGCGAGAATACGCACGAGATTATCGGCGAGCGCAACGGACGGCGCTTCCGTGCCGGCGATCGCGTACAAGTGATTCTGGATCGCATTCTTGCGCAGGAGCGGAGATTGCAGTTTTCCATTGTGGAGGAGGGCATTCCGCTGACAGGAAAACAAGCCGGAAAACCGGCCGCCAGGCAAGTGCAAAAATCCCGCCCAAAAGCGAAGAAAAAGAAAGGCACCGACGCGCCGGTGCGCTCTTTCAGAGCCCGGAATAAGTCAAGCAGAAAGAGCAGGCGGCGTTGAAGCCATGTAGGCAACAATGCCAGGTGTCAGTAAGAGCATTTAGACTCGTTGCGCATGAAACTGTAGCGCCGGCCTCCCGGCCGGCTGAAGTGTGGACCTCCCGGTCCACGCTTGTTTTGTGCGCCCAGCATGGGCGCACTCTTACGGGTGCCCGGTGACCCATCCATTCCGCTCCTGAGCACAGTCGAAGGATCAGCGTTCTCTTCTGCGGAATGGGTGGGATAGCACAAAACTCAACCAGAACCATGTGATAGGAAGAACCCTTCTACTCGCCCGCCTGCTTTTCAGCCAAAGCGCCGATAATGGGTAGCTTGAAGCGCTTGCCATTGACGGCCTGGAGCACCAGAACAAGCCACACCAGGAAGAAGCCAAGTTCAAGCAGAAGGTGCAGCGGCCACAGCAGAAACGGCATGAAGAAGACGGCCACCGCGGAGAAGATCGTCAGCCCAACCATAACCACAAACGCGATGATCGAGAAGAAGATCGATTGCCACGCGTGGAAGCGCACAAACGAACTCTTGTTGTAGGGCTCGATGATCAGAAAGACGATTGCCGGAACAATGGTGATGTAGGCAATTGCGCCGACGGCATTGTCAGAGAGCGGAGTTGAATACGGTTCGGACATGGGGATTCCTTTCGCGATTGAACTGAGATGCTGCAACCGAGACTTCCTCGCCTCGCCCGGATTCATTCAGCCAGGAAATCTGAAAACAGCTAAACCAAATACGTTGTTTTGAGACGAGATAAGAAAAAATCCCCACGCTGATAGTTGTCAAGATAAATCTATGTATAGAGAGCGGTTTGGCGCCAGGAGTGGGAATCTATTGTGAAGGCGGGCGCAAACGCGCGAACGGCCTCCATGCGGAGACCATTCGCGCCTTCGGAGTGGCTAGGGGAGGCAGTTACCGGTTGGCCTGCTTCTCGGCCAATCCGCCAAGAATCGGCAGCTTGATGCGCTTGCCGTTGAATGCGCCCACAAAGACGACGATCAGGACGATAAAGAAGGCCAGTCCCACCAGTTGCAAGACCGTCAAAGTGAGAAATACGGTGGAGGGAACCAGATTCTGCACCGCGCCGATGAGAATGTCCACCACCGCCCAGGCTACAAAGAAGAAGATCGACTGCCAGGCATGAAAGCGGACATTCGAGCTTTTCTTGAAGGGATCGACGATCAGGAAGACGATTGCCGGAATGATGGTGAGGTAGGCAATGCCGGCGGCGGCGTTGTCGGAAAGACCGGTGGGATTCGAGTCGGACATGGTGGCTCCTTTACGTCAAGGCTGCTGGGTCGGAGCTGCGCGAATTTCGCAGCCCGATAGAGCGCCAATTCGATTGTGAGCCTTGTCGCAAGAATCCGGCAGGTCAGTATTGCTCAAGGTTTGTAGCGCCGGCCTCCCGACCGGCTGTAACGTGGACCTCCCGGTCCGCGCTCCGCAGGCTTGGTTCATCGCCAACTTCGTCCAAACAAACCGGGTGTTCCGGACCAGTGAGAAACGCTGCCTATGCGCCGGCGAGCCTCTGCAGCAGTGCGTCGGGAATGTTGCCGAGCGGCAGAACGCGGTCGGCGGCATTGAGCAGAATCGCTTCCCGCGGCATTCCAAAGACCACGCAGGTAGACTCATCCTGCGCAATGTTGAAAGAGCCCGCCTGCTTCATCTCCAACATGCCCTTTGCGCCGTCCGCGCCCATGCCTGTCAGCAGCACGCCAAGAGCATTTTTACCCATGCTGCGCGCGCAGGAAGAGAAGAGAACATCCACCGAGGGAATGTGGCGATTGACCCGCTCGCCTCTGTAAACGTGAACGGCGTATTCCATGCCTCTTCGCACCACGGCCATGTGATGCCCGCCGGGCGCGACCAGGGCGTGTCCGGGAAGAATGTGATCGCCGTCCTGCGCCTCTTTCACGCGTATCTTGCAGAGAGAGTCAAGGCGTTCGGCAAACTGGTGCGTAAAGGCCTCGGGCATATGCTGCACAATCACGATGCCGGGGAAGTCGGCCGGCAGCGGCGACAAGAGCTCTTTGAGGGCCTCGGTTCCTCCGGTGGAAGCGCCAATGGCGACAATCTTGTGGGTCGCTGAAAAGTGGTAGGTTTTTCCAGTCGAGGCAACGGGTGCCGCGGCCGCCACGTTGGCGTGGCGCACCTTGGCGCGGGCCGCCGCCTTCACTTTGGCCAGAATCTCATCGGCCTGTTCGATGGTGCCATTGGAGACATCGACTTTGGGCTTGGAGACGTAATCGATCGCGCCCAGGGCCAGCGCGCGCAGCGTGGTATCGGCTCCCTTGTCGGTCAAAGAAGAGATCATCACCACCGGCATGGGATGGCCGCGCATCAGCTTTTCGAGGAATGTGAGCCCATCCATGCGCGGCATTTCGATGTCGAGCGTCAGCACATCGGGATTGAGCGACTTGATTTTCTCTCGCGCGATAAAAGGGTCGCCCGCGGTTCCGATGACTTCAAGCTCCGGGTCGGATTCGAGAATCTGCGTAAGCAACTGGCGCATCAACGCTGAGTCGTCTATGATGAGCACCTTGGATCGAACCATGGATCGAGTCGCCATAAGCAGGCTGCCTCACTACAGCCGGTAGAATTACAGGTAGGATCAACTCGCTTGCTATCGATCCGGCTTGTAACTTCATTCTCAAAACAGCGTGATTTCACCTGTAATATAAACATCGGCCTCGTGCGCTTTCTCATAAGAGTTCTCTTCGTGGATCACTCGGGGCATATGTGAACCATCGACACTATGCACCACAGCTTTGCCGGTATCGGTTCTGAAGCGAACCAGCACGGCTTGCTTGCCACCCAGGCGCTCGGCAACCAAAGGGATTCTTTCCGTTGACAGAAACTCTCTGACAAACAGAGCATTGTGGTCTCCGATGGGCATTTGGTTCATTCCGCGCAGCACGTTGGCTCCGCCAAATGCCTTGGCGACGAGCCTCCTGCGATCTCCCCCGCGTCGCATGACTTCATTGATGAGCAGTTCCATGGCGTGAATGCCGTAGCGCGAACTGGCGCGATTCAAGTCTCTTCCCGGCAGCAGAATATGGTTCATGCCGCCCACGCGCCGCGCCGGATCGTAAAGGCATACGGCGACGCAGGAGCCCAGCACAGTGTCCATGTCGCAGGGCTCGGCGCTGGTTGCAACCTCGCCAATGTTGACGCGCACACGGTTCTTGAGACGTGGCGCGACGCCGCCTTGCGCAGGCGCGGGTGGAAACGAAATGTTTTTGACGCGAATCATCGCAGGGCAGCACCTCTTTTCATTGGCTGCAGCCTAACTCGCCGCTGCAAGTTACGCCATGAAATAAACTAGCCACAAATGCTGGGCGCCCCATCCATGCCGCGTTCTTGTTTCTGCGGCATGGGTGGAAAAGCATGAACCCCAAGCCGGTTTTGTTCATGGGGAGCGCGCAAGCACTGGCTGTAATCATTGGCCCGTCTCCCGCAGCCGGTACATGGTGTGATTCAGCGGTTCCAGAATCTCGTGCAGCCAGGGAATATGTTCGGCATTGCCCAGGAAAAGATAGCCGCGCGGCTTGAGAAAACGCACCATCTTGCGCAAAAAAATATCCTGCGTATCTTGATTGAAGTAGATCAGGGCGTTGCGGAAAAAGATAACATCGAAGAGCCCTTCCAGTGGCCAGCGCGCGTCCATAAGATTGATGCGTTTGAATTGCACCAGCCGCGCAAGCTCCGGCTTCACTTTTACCTTTCCCGACATATCGTCCTTGCCGCGAAGAAAGTATTTTTTCTGCAAGGGCTGAGCAACGCTTTCCAGCGAATCCCAGTTGTAAATTGCTCGCTGTGCGGTGGCCAGAACCTTGGTGTCGATGTCGGAAGCGACAATCTCAATCCTCCACGAACCGGGCGAAAAAGCGCAGACCGAAGGGCCGGATCGATTGGCTGCCGCGCGCGGAGCAAGCTGACTCTTGACGCCAACGCGCGTTTGCAGCGCCTCCATCAAAGTGATGGCGATCGAGTAGGACTCTTCACCGGTAGAAGAAGCCGCGCTCCAGGCGCGGATGCTTCGCGCGCCTCCGCATTGAACCTCGGCTTGAACCTGCGGAACAATCGTGCTGGCAAGAAAATCGAAGTGATGGCGCTCGCGGAAGAAAGAAGTCTTGTTGGTGGTGACACAGTTGATCAGTTCGCCAATCTCCGCGCCGTTGTCTTGAACACGCTGGACGTAGCTGTAGTAATCGGCAAAGTTTGCCATGCCGTGGTGACGCAAACGGCGAGAGAGGCGCGAGGCCAGCATCACCTGCTTGCCGTCACGCAGCCAGATGCCGGTGCGCTCATGAACCAGCGTGCGAAAGAGCTTGAACTCCCGCAATTCCATGGGGACGACCGAGTTATCCAATGCAAGCGCCGGCACGATGATTCTCCTCTTGGTCCCCACCGGTTTTCGCTGACCCGTGAGGCAATGTAGCGCCGGCCTCCCGGTCCACGCCTGTCTCTTCCCGATTGATTTGGTAACTCCTAGGCCGCGATCGATTGCGGCAGCGCCAACTCGCACTCGGAGAGCAGTTCTTCCAGATTCAACGCGACTGTCAAGTGCTCACGCGACTCGAAGACGCCGTTGATAAAGCGCGTATCGACGGAGGAGCCGAAATCGGGCGCCTCGCGCATCGCGTTGCGCGCCACCATCAAGACGTCGGAGACCGCATCTACCAGCAATCCCACGGTTTTTTCACCGACTGTTGCAATTACAATCACGGTGAATTTGTTGTACTCGACCGCCGGCAAGTGAAACTTCATGCGCAGATCGACGACCGGCAGTACGGTTCCGCGCAGGTTCATCACGCCGCGTACGTGCGGGGGAAGATTGGGAATCGGAGTGACCGGCGCGTAGCCGCGAATCTCGCGAATCTTGAATATCTCCAGCCCGTACTCCTGATCGTCCAGCAGGAAGGTAAGAAATTGCTGTGAATCCTGAACTTTATCCGTCAATGCTTTCATTGGTCTCCCTTTCCGGCTTCCCCGGCCCGCGCCGGCATGAAATCGCAGCGATGCATGAAACCGTAGCGCCGGCTTTCAGAATGTAGCGCCGGCCT
>Ga0302320_10005952_pt1 | contig 27216 bp, 14 predicted proteins | sample Bog_T0_3_FD_202130 | JGI IMG/M metagenome (GOLD analysis project Ga0302320, IMG submission 202130) | Peat permafrost microbial communities from Stordalen Mire near Abisko, Sweden - Bog_T0_3 | ecosystem: Environmental > Terrestrial > Soil > Wetlands > Peat | place: Sweden: Abisko, Stordalen Mire...
TCACCATCCAATGACCGTCCACGGCCGCTCCTGGATAATCATAAGCATCACCGGTGATTTCGGCGCCGTTATTGAATACCTGCACACCGCCATTAGCCCGTTTTAGGAAGCCGAATTCACCTCCCCCAGCCACCGGACCCGTATTTCCGGCTGATCTCAAGGTGAACGCCATCCACTCGGTAGGATCGGTGCTGCCACCCGGATTCGCCCCGGTATTGAACATATCCACCTCGATGGTCAGAGGCCCGGTTGACACATTGGGTATGTCAAGGTCGCTTTGAAAAGCCCCACTCGCCGCGAGGAGCACATAGCCGCTATTACCGGCCCCCCCGGGTTGGCCGACGTCTGTTGTCGTATTGCCGACCTGATGGTGGTATTGCATGCCAGTGTAGCTGGAGAAGAAACCCGACGCGACGGAAGCCAAAGGGCCAGTCTGACGAAGGGCAAGGTCTTCATTGACATTTTGCGAGTTTCCTGAAACCACGTTGAAGTTATCCGAGAGGAGAACTGCCGCAGATGCGGTTGGCACCATCGCAGCCAGGGAAGCGGCAAAGGTTAGACGCTGTAGAATACTTTTCAAGTTGAGTGGATTTTTCATAATTAACAATTGAACTTTTCAGTTTATTTAGCTCAGGCTATTCACTTTTGTTGCCGGGATGTTTCCACACGGTAAACCGTGAGCCTGCATCTGCAAATCCCCAAAAACGGTTAACCGCGCATCACCGAAACAGGTGAGGGTTCATTTCCACCCGGGCTGCAAAATGGGCAAAGGTCGCATTGCGAGAACGCTTTGTGGCATAGCGATTGCCGGTTAAACCGGCTGGCCGTTGTCGCGCTGGATTTGCGGATGATGAAGGGTCCGCCGCCCGGCTTCACGCCGAAATTGGGGTTATCTGGAATTGATGAAGGAACTGAACTTATAATCGCCTGAAGCCACCTGGAAAACGGCCGCATCCGGTTCGGCACCCGCAACGCTTATGCCTTTTGCCTGCGAAGCGAGCCGGCCAGATTCAGTAACCAAATCAGGACTCGAGGCCGGAATAAATACCGTGGCCGAGGCATTGACCGGAACGATCAGACGCAGTGAAAATTCATTTCCTTTCATTTTCCAATCGCTGACAATCTCACCGCGAATGGAATCATAGCTGGCTTTGCACCAGGAAACTGCCTTGGTCGGGCGCGGGCGAATCGTAAACGACTGATAGCCCGGGTGCGGCTCATCGGGATTCAGCCCGGCGACGTTGCGCCAGAGCCATTCGCTGACCGCGCTGTGCGTCCAATGATTCAGCGATATTTTTCGGGAGTCAGCGTTGAACGACTCCCACATGGTGGTATTGTATCCGGCCATGTGGCCCCAGGAAGGTTCATCGCGCTGGTCCACCAATTTGGCAGCCGTCTCATTATAACCTGAGTCGGACAACGCCAGCAGCATTTCAATGCTGCTCCAGAATCCGGTGGTGGGATGAAATTTATTCTGGGTGACCAGTTCGTTTAACCGCTGAGCCGCCTTGGTCCGCAAGGGTTCGTCGAGCAGTCCAAAGTGCAGCGCGAGCGCATAACTGCCCTGCGTGTCGCCCAGGTCCGTGGCGTCAGCGCCGTAAACGGCGGAGACGATTTCCAGCGGCTGATGGTTGTCACCGCCGATTTCAGCCTGGCTGCCTTCGGCAAAGGTCTGCTCTGCGAATTGATTTCCGTCGCGGATCGTGAGGTGAAGATTTTTAATTCGATGCGGAGCCGGATCACCGCCGAGCGCTTCGTTTTTCACGGCAAAGGCCAGTTTTCCTTGTTGCAGCTTGGAACGTACGATTTCGGTCACGTCTTGCAGGGTGGGATTACCGGGAGCGGCGCCGCCAATGATCCCGTTCGTGCGGACGTACTTTTTCACAAATGCCCGCCGGATGTCCTGGAACAGGGTTCGATATTGGTCGGCTTCTGCCTCGCGCCCCAACGCTTGCGCCATGCGTGATAACAAATCAGCCGAGTGCGCAAAAAATGCCGTTGACCCCAATTCGATGGGCGTTTCCGTGCCGGCGCTCAGCCAGTCGCCCCAATCCTGACCGCGATGATTGCACCACAGCCAATCAGGGTTGCCGGCCTGAACGGAATCCACCCAGCGCTTCGCGGCCGCATAATGTTCGGCGAGCACGCGCCGGTTGCCAGTGATGACATAGAGCTCCCAGGGCAGGGAGATGCCGGCATCGGCCCAGCCCGGGGTGCCCACGCAAACGGGCGTGCCGGTGAGATGTGCATGAGGCGCGATGTCGGTGAAGCGGCCATCGTCCGTTTGGGCATCGCGGATGTCGTTGAGGTACTTGGTCAGCAGTGGCCCGGCATCATAATTCAGCAACACCGATGGCACACAAGGCCGGATGTCGCCCATCCACGCAATCCGCTCGGAGCGTGCGGCGCAGCCGGCCGGCACATCAAAAAGCAAGTTCGCCTCGGTCCACGTCGCCGCTTTTTGAATCTGGTCATACAATTCATTCGAGCATTCAAAATGACCGGCCACCGCTGCGTCGGTGCGCACGTTGACCGCGACCAGCGTGTCAGGTTTCAATTTTCCGGGCAGCCCTGAAAGCTCGACGTAGCGGAAACCGTGACAGGTGAAGTGTGGCTCCAGCGTGCGTTCACCTTTGCCATCGAGAATATAATCCTCGCCTTGCAGCGTGCCCGCCAGCGTGGTGTCATCAATATTGCCGTCCGGCCAAGCCATCTCGGTATGGCGCAGCCGCACATGGGTGTCCGCCGGGCCGTCCGCCTTCAGCCGACACCAGCCGGTGAATTCCTGACCGAAATCGAAAACATAAACGCCCGGTTTCACTTCCTTGACGGCCATGGGCTTGAACTCGCGGATAAGGCGGACAGGCTGGCAGCGGTTCCACACCATGGGTGTGTCATCACGCGGTTGCGACCAAACCTGTTTCCACGCGTGGTCATCGAAGCCGGGTTGATCCCAGGCCGCCATTTCCCGGCGGCAATCATAACCTTCGCCATCCAGCAAATCAGACCAGCGCACCGGCCCATCGAGCGTGCTGCGCCATTGGCCATCCGTGCCGAGCGTGAGCTGCGTGCCATCCATCAGCTCCACGTTGAGCTGCGCGAGAAATTGCGGGAAGTATCCGTAAATACAGCGCATTTCAAAAAGATTCATGTGCCCGGCATACCAGCCGTAACCGAGCATCGCCCCGATGACGTTCGTTCCTTTCCGAAGCAGCGTGGTGACGTCGTGGGTATGGTATTGCAGGCGGACACCATAACCGGTAAAACCCGGCGTGAGCAGTTCATCGCTGACGCGCCGACCGTTGAGGCGCACTTCATAAAAGCCGCGCGCCGAAGTCGAGAGCGTGGCGCGACGAATCGAGGCCGCGAGATTGAATTCCCGACGCAATATCGGCACGCGCGAGACGGTGCATTTTTTCATGGTGTCCGCCATGCCCGCATCCAGCGCCGGCGAATCAACCAGCGTCACCGACCGATTTCCATCCACCAGATACCTTTTAGACCAGCGTTCGGACTCGATAGAATCCGAGCATACCACCCCCGCCCCAATGGCAATGGAATTCGTGCCGTCAAAGACCGCCAGTCCACCTAACGCGACGCCATAATCCTGGCCATCCCAGCAAGAAAGCCGCGTCACGGCGAGCCGAAGGTAACGCGCGGTGATTGCCGGGAACTGAAAACGACACGAGTCATGACGCGGATTCGGATAATCTTTGCCCGTATTATCCACCACAATTTCTGCGTTGCTGAAGTCCTGGTGGTCTGAGGCCTCGACTTTGAATCGCAGAGGAAACATCGCCGTGCGGAAATCACTGTGCTGGCCTTGCGGGCGCGCAGGGACGAGGTCCAGTGCATCCATCCGCCGGCTCGAACCGAGATCGAGCGCGATCCATTTGCCGGCATCAGAACGCGCGGCAAGTTCACTGCGGTAACAATGAATCGGCGTGAGCGGACGATTGGCCGGATCCGCAAGCATGGGATCGCTGATCCATTGCGCCGTCCAATCACCCGGTTGGAGCATTCCCATGCTCCACGACGCCGGCTGACTCCACGCAGACGGTTTGCCGGCCTGATCCCAGGCCTTGATTTTCCAAAAGCACTGTTGATGAGTGACCAATTGTTCGCCAGCGTAGGCGATTTGGGCGCTTGCATTCGCAATAACTTTTCCACTGTCCCAAAGGTCGCCGGTGTCCGTCTTGAGCTTGTCCAATGATGAAGCCACCAGAATCCGGTAAGCCGTTTGTTTCTCTTCCCGCTGGTCGGAAGTTAAAATCCAGCTTAATTGCGGATTCACCACATCAATCCCAACTGGGTTAAGGCGTTGTTCGCACTGCAACTTCAATGGCGTCACTGCTCCCAACAATGACTGAACGCCACACATCGCCACGATGATGGCGACCAACATCTGAAATACCATCTGTTTGGTTAAAACCATTCTCGTGCTCATGGGTTTTCGATTTCCAAAGGATAATCACCGGCCCGACTCGAAGTGATAACTGCCCGAGCCAATCTCCAGCACCGCGCGACCAGCTTCCATTTTGACTGACTTCAAGCCGGTGATTTTGGCCAGAGCTTGTCCGCCTTCCGTGACGGATGGAATATCTTTCGCGGGCAGATAAACCGTGGCCGTCGTGTTCGCGGGAATGGCGACCTGCAAATCAAATTGCGTGGCGGATTGATGCCATTCGCTGCTGATGCGCCCCCGAATCGAGTCGTATTCAGCCCTGGCCCAGGTGAGATCGCCGACGGGTTCGGGCTGGATGATGATCGTTTTGAACCCCGGTGCGCCTGGGCGAATGCCGGCCAGGTATTCGTGCAGCCAAATGTTGAGATCGCCAATGAGCATGACGATGTTGCGGGAATTCATACCGGCATCAGCGGTGTCGCCGTTCCACAGTTCCCACACCGTGGTCGCGCCCTTCGAAATCATGTAGCCCCAGCTTGGATACGTCGTCTGCGTCGCAATCTTATAGGCGAGGTCGGGCCGGCCGTTGTCCGACAGCACGCGCATCAAATAATGTCCGCCGATCAAGCCCGTTCCGAGGTGATTATCGCTTTCCACCGTGATCTTTTCAACGAGAAGAGCGAATACTTTTGCTTTCAATTCATCCGGCACCATTCCAAACGCGAGCGGCAGGACGCACGAGGTCTGCGTGCCGTTATCATATTGCCCCAGTTCGGAATTGTAGTATCGTTTGTTAAAGGCGGCTTTGATCTTCCGGGCGAGCGTTTCAAAATGTTCGGCATCCTCGGTTTTTGCCAGCAACCGCGCGGAACGCGCCATGAGTTGCAAGTCATGGTAAAATATTGCCGAGCTCATCATTTTACCATCGGTGGTCAGCTTCAGATCGGTGGAATTGATGGCCGTCATCTCGGACTTCAACCGGGGCGGAAAACACCAGTCGGCATACGTGTTTCTCGCCATGAGATCATGTTCCAGAAATTTTGCCATGTAATCAGTCCAGCGCTTCAGGGAATCGTAATGCTTCCGCAAAATCCCGACATCGCCGTATTGATCGTAAAGCATGTTCGGCACGATCGTGTAAGTGCTGGCCCAGACAACGCCGTCCTGATAGAGCGGCCAAAAAGCGGGGCAAACATCCGGAACGCTGCCGTCGGCGCGTTGAGCGTCGTTGATGTCCGTCAGCCACTGGGCATATAACGGGGCGACATTGAAGAGATAGGTTTCGCCCTTGGAAACTTCCTGCCGGTCGCCCATCCAGCCCTGGCGTTCGTCGCGCGGCATGTCGGTGGGCATACTGCGATAGTTATCCCGCGTACCCCAATAGATGTTGTGGTAAATCTGATTGATCAGCGGGTTGGAAGTGGCGAACTCGCCGGCCTTGGGCAAAGCGTCGTGGACCACTCTTCCTTCAATCGCGTCCAAGGCCGGATCGCCGGTAAAACCCGTGACTTCAACGAAGCGGAAACCATGATGAGTAAAGCACGGCTCGTAAGTCTCGACACCATTGCCTTTTAGCGTGTAGCTATCCTCAGCCTTCGCACTTCGCAGGTTGGCGGTGTAAAGCGAGCCATCCGGATTAAGTTCTTCGCCGTGACGCAGCTTCATCACCGTCCCGGGCGGGCCGCTGACTTTCAGGCGGCACCAACCCGCCAGGTTTTGGCCGAGATCATAAATGTAAACCCCCGGCTTCGGATGGGTGATGGCAACCGGATGAATGGTCTCCATTACACGCATCGGCTCGCCGATTTGGGGCGACAAAACCGGCGCGCCGGGCTGCACCCGTTGCACGGGCCGCCAGGTGGAATCATCAAACTTGGCCGCGCACCAGCCGGGCATTTCCATCCGCGCGTCGTACACTTCACCATCAAACTCATTGTTGGCGCGAATCGGTCCGTTGGTGGTCACCTTCCAATTCGCGTCGCTGACAATTTGCGCCGTCGTGCGGTCGGTGTATTCCACATTCAACTGCAACCGCAGCTTCGGATATCCGAAGGTTCGGCATTCAGCGGGCACTCGCACGCGCGGCGCATAAAAGCGTCCATTGCCGAGCACAACGCCGATCGCATTTTCGCCTCGCCGGAGTTGTTTGGTCACCTCAAGGGTCACGTAGAACGCGCGCTGGTCATACTCGGCGATTGCTGGCGACAGCACGTCGTCGCTCACTTTCTGGCCGTTGAGATATAATTCGGCCAGCCCCAATCCGCAGACATAAGCCGTGGCCCGACGCACCTTTTTCTCAACGGAAAACTCGCGCCGCAAATAGCGCGCAGGCAACGGACGATCATCGCATTGAATGATTCCCCACGGCTGCGTTCCATAGGCTCCCAGCGTCCTGGCCGCCGCCCAAGCAGCGTCATCAAAAGCCGCGGTCTTCCATTCGTCCGTGGGCTGCATCGCCGACTTCCAATGGTCATCCGTGATCAGCGTGAAACAAGTCCCCGATTTGAGTTCAACTTTCAGCCTGGCCAGCACACCGGCGGGGCTCGGATTGTTTCCCACATTGCGCGCCTCCACCGCGAAGCAGTTTTTCCCCGGAATCAAAAAAGCTGCGAGATTAATTGAGTTAGGCGATTCCCAGCTGTCACCCTTGGCCGCCGCCTGACCGTTGACAAACAAATCAAATTGATCGTCCGCGGTAATTTCCATGGTCGCCGAGGATACGGGGTCGTTCGTCGGCGAGGCAAAAGCCCGACGGAAGTAACGGGTGCAAACCGGCGCGCTTTCCGCCGGATTTCCTTCGGGAAACCAAATCCACTGCGCTCCGCCAAAGTCGTGAGTTTTTTCGCCTTGATCCAGTCCTATCCACTCGCCTTGCCAGTCACTTTGCTCCAGCAATCCCATGGTCCATTTGGCGGGCGCGCTCCAGTCCGAAGCCATGCCGGTTTTGTCCCAAGTCTTCACTTTCCAGAAACATTCCGCGCCCGACTTCAACAGCTTGCCGGAATAAATGATGTTGACGGTTTCATCGCCGGCCAGCTTGCCGCTGTCCCACAAATCCCCTTCATTTTTCTGAAGAAGTTCTTCACTGCGGGCGACCAGGATTTGATACGCGGTTTGCATTTGGTTGCGTTCGGCTGATTGCACCTGCCAGGACAATCGCGGTTGCGTCACGTCAATGCCCAGCGGGGTGGAGCGAAACTCGCATTGCAAATTCACCGGCACAATTGATTCTGCCGGCGATTGACAGCCGGCAAGCATCAAAATACCGGCGATCAAAACGGCCATCGCCGGATTTTTCTCAAAGCCGCTTTTAAGGTTCATTCGTCGAGGAGGTTGGTTTCAAGCGTGGCCGGCGCTCGGGCGCCAAGCACCTGGCGATTACTGCGATTCAATTTAATCTGGTTTCACCAATAGAATGGTAAGATTAGGCTTGGAACATTCAGAATGTAAATGCCCAAAAATGGTTACGCCCGCACCACCGGAACAGGTGACGCTTTCGGCCTCTTGGCCGGCCGCTGCGGCCAATTCTCATTAAGTCCACCAAATCCGCATGGCAAGCGCATGGGATTCGCATCCTTTCCGGGTTCGGCTTTCTTTCGGCCGTCGGATTTCGGGCTGCAGGTTTCGAGCTAAAGGCAGGGAAAGTCCCAGGCGAGCTGCCCGCCGCTGGCGCGCGCCTTGTCAATCCACGCCGCCCGCCGACCGGCTGCGCTCGATTTCTTTAAACAGCCAGACTTTGGCATGGGCCCAGTAGTTATCGGCGGTGCGGGCGGAAATATTCATCGCTGCGGCGGCTTCTTCGAGCGTCATGCCAACAAAATAGCGCAGCTTCACCAATTCCGCCTCGACCCGGTTGTGGGCGGCCAGCTGGTCCAGCGCGTCGTTTACTTCCAGGATCTCCTGGCTGTCGCCAGGCGCGGCGATTTCCACCGCGTCCAGCTCCACTCTTTGCTGACCGGGGCCGCCGTGCCGGAGGGCGCGCTTGCGGCGCGCCTTGTCAATCAGAATGCGCCGTATAGCCTCGGCCGCGGCGGCAAAAAAATGGGCCCGGTTGGCGAACTTCGGGTTGTCCCGTCCCACCAGGCGGAGCCAGGCTTCATGCACCAGCGCGGTAGGCTGCAGGGTCTGATTCGGCGCTTCCTGGGCCATTCTTGACGCAGCCAATTTGCGCAATTCTCCGTACACCAGCGGCAGCAGTTCATCGGCAGCCTTCGGATCACCTTGTTCAATGGACTCAAGAATTCGGGTAACGTCGCTCAATAAACGATTTATTATCAGGCTGGTGGCCGCAATTGAAGAGAAATCAACGGCCGACGGACGTAAACAGCGTCTCGCGGCCAGGGATCGCAGGCACTCCCTTGCGAATGGCGGCATTGCCCAGATCCGCCACGTAGAGATTGCCCGCGGGATCCGTCGTGATACTGAACGGATGATTAAACCGCGCTTCCCTGCCCGCCCCGTCCGCGTTCCCGGTCTGGCCCGCCAGTCCAGCCAGCGTCACCACGGTCCCGTCCGGCGTCACCTGGCGAATAGTCTGGTTTTCGGTGTCGGCCACATAGACATTCCCCGTGCTGTCCACAGTCAGGCCGCAAGGATGATAGAATTGTGCACCGCTGCCCTTCCCGTCCGCACTGCCGGTTTGGTAGGTCCGTTGTCCCGCCAGGGTGGTGACCACTCCGGTGGCGGTCACCTTGCGAATGGCGTTGTTGAAAAAATCCGCCACATAAACATCGTCCGCGGCATCCACGGTTATGCTGATAGGACCATCAAACTTCGCGGCGCCCCCTTTTCCGTCCGCGCACCCAAAAACCCCTGTCTGCCCGGCAAGCGTGGTTACGGCCCCGGCCGGGGTCACTTTGCGAATGGTCGAATTGTACAACTCCGCCACATAAATGTTGCCCGCGCTGTCCACCGCCACGCCACATGGATAGTTAAATCGCGCGGCGCTCCCCTGCCCGTCCGCGCTGCCAACCCGCCTGGCCAGTCCGGCCAAAGTGGTGACCACTCCAGACGGCGAAACCCGGCGGATGGTGTTATTCCCAGTGTCCGCCACGTAGATCTCCCCCGCGGCGTCCAACGCCACGGCTTGCGGATAGCGGAAGCGCGCTCCACTCCCCTGGCCATCCGCGCTGCCAATACAGCCCGGCTGACCGGCCAAGATGGTCGCGTCGCCGGCCAGTGTCATCCGGCTGATCGTCTGATTGTGGAAATTGGCCACATAGACGTTGCCGTCGGCATCCACCGCCACGCCCTTGGGATCCACACCTCGCGCCCGCCCCGTTCCCTCGCTGGCACCGCCATTGGCATTCTTCCCGGAGAGCGTCGTGAAGGTGTAAGACATGGCGTAAACCGTCTGGGCTGCCGCCGACATTGGCAAATGAACGGACAGAAGCCCAAGCCCGGCGCAAAGCATCGAACGGCGTGCCCGGAGGCGCACCGTTTGAAGGAAGAAGTTTGCTTTCATCACCTCAATGACACCTTGGGCGGCGCATTTGTATAAGCGGCTCATCGTTCGGAGGAAAATGTTCGTTTTCATAGCCTAAATTCTATTTTTTAATCGCGCGGGCTTCGCGGTCGCTTCGCCATTGGCATGTGAATGCGCTTGCCCACCGTCAAGCAATGCGAAATAACAACGGCAAAGGCGCAAAGTGATTTCAGACGGGTGCCAACGTAGCGGCGGGCATACTGGCCGGCCGCGGAGCCGGGCTTCCCAGCCTGGCGGACGAAATCCTGTGCAAACCCAAGCGCGTGGGAATTCTCGCGCGGTGTAAATCACCCCATGCCATTCCGGGTGGCAGGGATGCCGCCCTCCACGTCAGGCACGGATGCCTGACGCCACGGTGTGGCTTCCTAGCCAGGCGGATGAAACCTGGCGCAAGTCGAGGCTCGCGAAATTTCCGAGCTAGGGTTTCAAATCCACTTCGTAGAGCACGGACTTCGCCTCTTTGTAGGCCAGCCACCCAATAATCACGTCGTGAGAAGCGGTTTTCCCCTGGATGAAGGGTTTTTGTGGGTCCGCCGGCAGAGGGGTCATTTGCGTCTCGGCTTGGCTGAAAAGCTGCCGGGCTTCGGCCACTTGATTCTGCTTAAAAAGACACATCGCCCGATACAAGCGGGCCGTGGGCAGTACGTCCTGATGCTTGCCGGCGGTCCGTTCTGCCGCGGCGAGATCCTGTATCGCGGCGTCATATTGCCCGGACCGATATTCCACCATGCCCAGGCACAAAAGGTACCAGGCCCCCCCGGGAGCATCCCCGCGCAACTTCAGGCCGTGCCGCGCCAATTCCAGCGCCTTGGCCAAAAGGCCGGCATCCGACGAAGGCCGCAGACAGTAAACTTTCGCAGCCGCTTGTGCCACGGAGGCAATGTCAGCCTGCGTGACCGAGCGCATAATGCTTTCACGAGTAGTCTCATAGTCGGCCTTTTTTCCAAACCATAGCTGCCACGCGGCCATCGTCTCGAGCGCGTCCATGGCCCGGGGATTTTCGTCGCAGACCTGCTTGATGGTCGCCAGGGCGTCGTCGCCCCGGCCGGCGGCACAATAGCAATCCGCCAGGGCCGCAAAAACGGTGGCCTTCGTGGTGCCGAGATTAGCGGTGGCTGCGGCATCGTCAAACCAGCTCACCGCCCTGGCCTCATCCTTTGGCACCCCCGTGCCGGCGAAATACAACCGGCCCATTTCCATTTGCGCGTCGGTATGTCCCAGCTGCGCCGATTTCAAAATCCATTGGCTGCCCGCCGTCGCGTCCTTCGCCACGCCATCGCCCCGAAGATACATCATGCCCAGGCGATATTGCGCCGTCGCCGCGGCGGCGGTATTGCCGTTGGCCAGCGACAGATAAAGATTGGTCGCCTCCTCCGTTTTTCTTTCCTGCTCCAACAGCGCTCCCAAGCCGCTTAGCGCACCCGTCGTCAGCGACAGCCCATCACCCAGCAGTTTCCGTCGAATCTCGAATCCTTCTCGCATTATCGGCTCGGCTTCCGCCAGCTTGTTCTCGGCGATCAGCAATTGGCCAAGGTTCAGCAGGGTCGTCGCCACTTCGGTGTTTTCCGGCCCCAGCAGTTTTTGCTGCATGGCCAGCGCCTCCCGGCGCACGGGCTCGGATTCCGCCAGTTTGCCTTCGCTCTTGAGCACTTCGGCCAGATGATTGAGCGATTGCGCCAGATCCGGATGCGGCCCGCCGTAAAGCTGGCGCCGGGCGGCTACCAGTTTCTTCAGCACCGCTTCTTCCTCGCGGAAACGGCCTTTGAGGTCCAGGTCAAAGGCCTGCAGGCGAAGGGAGGCGATGATCACCAGCACGTTGTTGGTGCCCAGAATTTTGCCCTGGATCGCCAGCGCCTCCCGTCTCACGGCCACGCCTTCCGTGGCATGAGCGTGGATGGTCAGGAGTAATCCCCCCAGATCCTGCATGGTGTCCGACACTTCCAAATTGTCGTGGCCCAGCACCGCCTCCTTGGCCGCCAGGGCTTCGCGCAAGGCGGCCACTGCCTGGCCTCCGAGGCCTTTGGAACTGAGGATTGCGGCATAATCCTCCAGCGAGCGCGCCACGGCCAGATTCGTATCGCCGAAGAGCTTCCGCTCCATCTCGATGCCCGCGCGCGCCAGGCTTTCCGCCTCGGCCAGCTTGCCCTCCCGCCAAAGCACATGGCTCAGACGGCCCATGGATTCGGCCACCTCCGGGGAGTTCCCCCCGATGATTTGCTTGCGTATTTCCAACGCCCGGCGGTCCATGGCCTCGGCATTCGTCAGGACCCCGATTTCCCAATAAACTTCGCCCAGCGTCTGGCGCAGCTCGGCCTCCACTTCCGGCTGCCGGCCCAGGTCCGAGCCGATTCGTTGCGAGGTATTGTCGAGAATCTTCTTGAGCAGTGTCGTGTCCGCCCCCAGCGAAACTGACGGGCCCACGCCTTGGAGCATGTCCTCCAGAAACCGCGCCACTTCCCGATTCTTGGCCGCTTCGGCCTCCGCCTTTTGCTCGTTCACCTGCGCCCCGACGCGCAATTGGTCCGCCTCCAGCCGCGCGCGGTGTTCCCTGACCAGAGCCCAGACCGAGATGGCCACCCCCAGCGCCAGCGCCACCACGACGGCGCTGGCGGCCGCGAATACCAAGCGGTGCCGCCGCACCAGCTTGTGAAACCGGTAGGCATTGCTCGGCGGCCGCGCCGCCACCGGCTCATTGTCCAGATGACGCCGGATGTCCAAGGCCAGGCCGTTGGTCGTGGCGTAACGCCGCGCCCGGTCCTTCTCGAGCGCCTTCATCACAATCCAGTCCAGGTCGCCGCGCACCAGATGAAGGAGCTGCGGCGCATCCGTCCGACGATGCCCCGCCACTGCCCGCAGGTCGGCGCCAGCCATCGTGCTCAGCTGCGTCGAGGGCGCCGCCGGTTCCTCCTCGCGGATCGTGCGCCGGATTTCATCCAGGCCTGAATTCAGCAATTCCTTGGCGTCAAACGGCGTTCGACCGGTCAATAATTCGTAAAGCAGCACGCCCAAGCTGTAGATGTCGCTCCGCGTGTCAATGTCCGTCTCGCGCGCATCGGCCTGCTCGGGGCTCATGTAAGCGGGCGTGCCGAGGAACTGCTCCAGGGCCGTAAAGACCGTCTGGTCCGTCAGCTTGCCCCGCGTTGCCTTGGCAATCCCAAAATCTATGACTTTGGGCACGGGCACACCGTCCGTCAGGGTTACGAGAATATTCGAAGGCTTGAGATCACGGTGAATGATCCCTTTCTGATGCGCATGTTGGACCGCATGACAGACTTGAATGAACAGTTCCAGCCGCTCGCGCGTGCTCAACTGACGCTCGTCGCAAAAATCGGTGATCTTAACGCCGTCCACCAGTTCCATCACGAAATAGGGCCGTCCCGTGTCCGTGGTCCCTGCGTCCAGCACCTTGGCAATGTTCGGGTGGTTCATCAGCGCCAGCGCCTGGCGCTCGGCCTCGAACCGCGCAATGACACTCTTTGTGTCCATGCCCAGCTTGAGGATTTTCAGCGCCACGTCCCGCCGGACCGGCTGCTCCTGCTTCGCCTTATACACGGTGCCGCAGCCGCCTTCGCCGATTTGCTCCAGCAATTCATAGCGCCCGATCCGGTCGCCGGGTTTTTCCGCGGGAACGGGAGCGGAGGCGGGGAGAAGCCGGGTGCGCGGATCCAACCGATTCCCAGCCGGCGTTTCCATGAAGGCCGGTGCGCTTTCGCTGGCCCGCAGCAATTCCTCGACGCGCTGGCGCAGAATCGCGTCGCCGGCGCACGCCTCGTCCAGAAACGCCGCCCGCCGTTTGGCCGGCAGCTGCCGGACCGAACTAAAAACCCTTAATTCGTGATCAAATGAATCGGACATCTGCGCAGTTCATCTTCCTACTCCTTTAAGCGCAAAACCAGAGCAAAAGGCGCAAAGCATAAGGTAGAAAAAATGCTTCGCGGGCATCGCTTGGCCCTGAAAGGGCGCCGGACATTAGCCAGACACGCCAGTGTCTGGCAAACGCTCTCTGCTTTCCCACTTTCCGCTTTTTGCCGTGCTGCCGCCACCACGGAGCTTGAAAGCGGCCGCCATTTAGGCTCAAATGGGGCAACACGAATTAGGAGCGAATTAAGTTACCAACGAACCGCGGTGGCCTATCACGGATGTGATGAATCCGTCGTCACCGATATTCTGGTCCGCGGTGAAACCCTCAAGGCGAGCGCCAATGATTACGATTGGTTGGGCCGCGGAGTTTACTTCTGGGAACACGGGCCCGATCGCATATTTAAGTTGCCGCGCGGGACACTTCCGCCGTCGTTGGCTTTTTCCAGCCCAACGTTGACAATCTGGTCGAATGATTGTTTCTTGGTCGTGGACCTGAAAACTGAAGCGAAATATGCCGCGCCACCGAGGACACGCAAAGAATTGCGCGCCTTGTTAAACGCTTCGATCAAACGTGCCAGAAGCATGTCCACCGAGCAAATATTTGGCACCCTGGTGCGGGCTGGAATTTACACCCGCCACGGCAGACTGCGAAAAGAATACGGCGGCTGATTTCCCGGTCTTCAATGTTTGAATTCCATCCCGCCAGCCGGCGGCTGGCGGATCTTGCCGCCGAATTTTCCTCACAAAACTATTTTATTGCGCTTGGACCGCCAGTTTCCAGCCGGCCCTGTCATGCTGGCACCATGAAAATTGAAAGCAGCCCGGTTCCAGCATCCCCGGACGTAGAGTTTTATGAGAGCTTGGGCGGGAGTTCGCCGGTGCTTGAGCTTTTGGAGGAACTCAAGCAAAGCGACCTTGGCGACTTTGCGGCGGTCCTCGCAGGTCTGGCCAAGTTACGAAGGCCATTCCTTGAGCATGTCGCGCCGGGTGGCGGAAATCCTCGGTGCCACCGTCCGTGTCACCATTGCGCCCAAGGCAGAACCCGCAACCCTGACCCTGTCTGAAGGCAGAGTCCCTACCGCACCGGCAAGAAAATCTGAGCCGGAATGATTCGTTTCAATCGCCGATGAAGGCAGAGATCCGTCCAACCCCGACCCAGAGGTGATTTACGCAGTCTTCGATGTCGAGCCGGATTTCTTCTACCACGATTGGAAATGGGACTATGCAAGTTGCACGGCAGAAAAACTGCCTTCGCTTCGGCCGGGCCGTTTGCCATAAGTTTGATTAGCGTGCTCGCCGTCCATCGCCTCTGAAAAGCTCGGTACACGCATCGCGCGGGTCGCGCTAGTCGTCAGCCCTGGAAGATTTCTTGCCGGTGGTAGCGAAGGTACTCTATTTCCGGCTTGGCCAATTTTTCCGGCATGTGAATCGCCTGGCCCTCAAATGGAACAAAAATCTGTTCCACCGCTGGCTGCGAGAAAAAGCTCCGCAGCCGTTTGCTCAAAATTACGCTGAATTTATCATCTAGCGCGATGAGTCCGTCATCGAACGCCGCGTCGTGAAGTGTTGAAAGGCAAAGTCCGTTACGTGGATTCAATCGCTCCTCTGGGAATTTTCCCCATGGCTTGATGTGACTGGCGACGAGCAATTCAGGCACATTGATTCCGCTGATGCAACAACTCACGTCATAAGCGGTGAGAACTGATTGCCGAAAAAATTGCTGGCCTCGGCGAATTTTGACGGTCGCCTGTGTTTCGGTTGGGCCAGTCGGCGCAACGAGCCGGACTTGGTTGCGCGCATGGAAGTCCACTTCCATCGTTTCGTCGTCTTGCAATAAAGATTGAGGGCGACGAGGAAGTGTTCACGCGTCCATTTGACACCCGGGGCTTTTGCCATGCGGCCAAACTGCCAGATGCGACAACGATTTTGAAGCGAAAAAAGCTTCCCCTGGGCTACAAACCTGGCCAGGTATGACATGCCATCATATAGCAGGTTGTAAGGTTGGAGATGTCGCACCTACGGAGCTGATGCTGATGTTGGTCTTGATTCTACAACTATTCCGCGCCTACGGCGCTGGGGTCGTGGCATCGCATGTCGGGTGTCCTTCCAGGGCCAAGCGGATGGTTGCAGATGGATGAAGCTGGAGGTCGGAGGTCGGCGGACAGCAAGTGGAAGATCCAAAAATCTGTTTTTTGTTTTCAGGATCGCCTATTTTGCAGCATGGGCCAAACGCTCCTCTTTCCAGATCCGAAGCCGCTTGTGGAGCGGCTGGGGCGGGATTTCTTTCGAGGATTGCCCGAACGGCCCGGCATTTACCTGATGCGCGATGCGCAGGAAAACATTCTCTATGTCGGCAAGGCCAGGAGCCTCAAGCAACGGCTGGGGAGCTACCGGGTGGCCAATCCCGACCGGCTGGCCCGCCGTCATTTGCGATTGTTGCGGGCGGTCGCCCGCATTGAAATCCAGGAGTGTCCGGATGAGGCCGCGGCGCTGGCCCGCGAGGCGGAATTGTTGCTGGCGCTAAAGCCGGAGTTCAATCGCGCTGGCACCTGGCCGGCGAAACCCCGCTGGCTGCTCTGGCAGTGCGATGGCGAGCGGCTGGCGGTGGCAATTTCGGAAAACCCCGCCGGCGGCTGGACGGAGCCGCTGGAGGTTTTCTTCGACTCCATGAACCGGAGCGTGGCGCAGCCATTCTTGTCTGCGGGTTCTGGCGACTTTCCTGTCGCCAGTTCCGAGCACGGGATCACGGGACTGGAAGCCGAACCTCGGCCCGCGGGTCCCGTGAACTCGCAGGCTGGAAAACCCGCGCTACAACTTTGCGGACCGCGCCGGTTAACCCCCGAGTGGCAGATGTTCGGGCCCTTGGGCGGGGGCGTCGTCCACTTGCGCGCCGCGCTGGTCCGGCTGATCTGGTATGCGCTGCATCCGGCTTCGGGCTCCGCCACCATGCCGGATGGCTGGATGCACGGGCGAGTGGGGGCGATGGCGGTGCTGGCCGGGGAGCGAACGGACGCACCCGGCGCTGGTGAGCTGGAGCGGGTGTTGGCGAAACTGTTCGGCGGCGACCTCGATGGATTTGTCAGGTGGATCGGCGAGCGAACCAAGCCGTTGGCTCAAGCCCATGATGTGGCGATGCGGGATGCCGATCTCGAAACCGTGACCGGATTCATGGAAAACGGGAACCGGAAACGACCATGAGCGCCCCGACGGCAAAACAGGGTGCAAAACCGCTGCATACGGTGCAGGTGCGCGAGCTGGTGGAGTTTGTCCTGCGCCGGGGCGATCTCGGCGGAGAAGGCGAGTTCGTGGGCTCCGACCGCGCCCTCGCCGGCATCCGGGGCCATCAAAAAATCCAGCGCTCGCGCCCGACCGGTTATCTGACCGAACTGCCGGTGGAACATGCGGTGGATGCGGATGAATTCACGCTGCAAATCCGGGGACGGATTGACGGTCTGCTCATCACGTCCGAACTCGTTTTGCTCGAGGAAATCAAAACCGTGCGGGGCGCTTGGAACCGCGAGGCCGATCCGCTGCATTGGGCCCAGGCCAGGATCTACGGATTCATTCATGCGCAGCAGCAGGAGTTGAAAGCACTCGACATTCAACTGGTGTATCTGGAATTGGAGACCGGCAGGGTTACGGAATTTCGCCAGACTTTTTCTTTCGCCGAATTGTCCGGGTTCTTTGCGGCCACCACCGCCATTTACGTGGATTGGCTCCGGGAGCAGCATCACTGGCGCCTGGCGCGCAATGCGTCCATCGCCGCGCTGGCTTTCCCCTTCCCGGATTATCGTGCGGGGCAGCGCGAGCTGGCGGTGGCCGCTTATCGGACGCTGGCCAGCGGCGGCCGCTTGTTTCTGGCCGCCCCGACGGGCATCGGCAAAACCATTTCCGTGCTGTTCCCGGCGGTCAAGGCGCTGGGCGAGGGCAGACTGGAACGCATTTTTTACCTGACCGCCCGCACGGTCGGGCGCGCCATCGCCGAAAAGGCGCTGGCGGACCTGCGCCAGGCCGGGTTGAAGCTCCGCGCGGTCACGCTCACCGCCAGGGAAAAGGTGTGCGTTCGCGAGGGCCAGCCTTGCGACCCGCTGACCTGCCCGCTCGCCCTGGGCTACTATGACCGGGTCAGACCGGCGATGCGGGAAGCCTTGGGGCAGGAAAAAATCACCCGCCGCGTCCTCGAATCCTTGGGCCAGAAGCATCAGGTCTGCCCGTTTGAACTGGCACTCGATGTCTCCGTATGGGCCGACGCCGTCATCTGCGATTACAATCATGTATTTGACCCGCTGGTTTATTTGCGCCGCCACTTCTCCGAAGCGGGCGGCGAATTTGGATTTCTGGTGGATGAAGCGCACAACCTGGTGGACCGGGCGCGGGAGATGTTCTCCGCGGATCTGGATGGCCGGGAGCTGCTGGAGGTAAAGCGCGCGCTCAAAACGGCGGCGCCGCGCTGCGCGAAGGCGCTGGCCAAATTGCAGGCAGAGATGCGCAAATTGGGCAGCCCGGCTGCGCCTCCCGAAGAATCCTATCAAGCCAGCGATCCGTCCCGCGAACTGGATTTGTTTCCCGCCCAGACCGCAACGCGCGAAACTTCGGAGCGCGGCGTCATCACCAGCCGGGAATTTCCGGACCGCCTGATCGAGCCGCTGGAAACCGCGCTGGCCGAGGCGGAAATCTGGCTGGCCAGGAACCCGCCGGCGGAATTTCGCGCCGATCTGCTCGAACTTTATTTCCGGCTGCATGCGTTTCGGCGCACCGCCGAACTTTACGACGAACGCTACGTGACCATCATCGAGAACAAGCCCGACGCGACCGTGCGGTTGTTTTGCCTGGATCCTTCCCTGCTATTGCGGCAGGCATTGGCGCGCGGCAAGGCGGCCATTTTCTTTTCCGCCACGCTCACGCCGATGGATTACTATCGCGCGCTATTGGGCGGCGCGCCGGAGGATCCCGTTTTGCAGCTGTCCTCGCCGTTTCCCCCCGAAAACCTGGCGGTGCTCATCCAGGATCGGATTCAAACCCATTTCAAGGGCCGCGCGGAATCGCTGGGGGACGTGGCGGCGGCGATCGGAACCCTGGTGCAAGGCCGGCGCGGCAACTACCTCGTTTATTTTCCCTCATACCAATACCTCAACGCAGTGCTCCAGGAATTTCAAGCCCGCCACCCGGCCAGCGGAGTGCCCGACACGGATCCGGGCTCCCTCTCCCCGGGGGAGAGGACCGGGGTGAGGGCGGGCAATTCTCATACTCACTTCCCGCTTGGAGTTCATGGAGAGGGAATTGGTACCGAGGTTAAGGTGCTCGTCCAGCGCCCCGGCATGACCGAGCCGGAACGCGAGGCGTTCCTCGCCGCCTTTTCGACTGAGCATGGCGAAACCCTGGTTGGCTTCGCCGTGCTGGGCGGAATTTTCGGCGAAGGCATTGATCTCGTCGGCGAGCGCCTGATCGGCGCGGTCATCGTCGGCGTGGGCCTGCCGCAACTGTGCCTGGAACGGGATTTGATCCGCGACCATTTCCAGCGGCAGAACGCGGCGGGATTTGATTTCGCGTACACCTTTCCCGGCATGAACCGGGTGCTGCAAGCCGTGGGGCGGGTCATCCGGTCAGGCACGGATCGCGGCGTGGTGCTGCTGATTGACGCGCGTTTCAATGAATCGCGGTATCGCCGTTTGTTCCCCGCCTGGTGGAAATTTGTGCGGGTCCGCCATGCCGCCGCGCTGAGCGAGGCGGTGAGGGGCTTTTGGGAAAAAGGGCCATGAGCGTGAGCGATGACCAGGCCGGGATTGGAAAAAACCGGGATCGGAAGTTGCAATTGCCGGACAAAATCCGCATATAACACGCCGCCAATTCATGAGCGCGTTCATTCCAGGCCAGCGGTGGATCAGCGAGTCGGAGCCGGAGCTCGGACTGGGCACGATTGTGCAAACCGGAAACGGACGCGTGCAGGTTGAGTTCAAGGCGGCCGGTGAAACGCGCACCTACGCCCAGGACCAGGCGCCGCTGAAGCGCGTGCGGTTCCGCGTCGGCGATAAAATAAGAGCGCAGCCGGATCGGGAATTCATCGTCAAAGGAGTCAGCGAGCGGCAAGGCTTGCTGATTTACGCCGGAGAAAACCTGCAAGTGCCCGAAAGCCTGTTGAGCGATCACGCCAGCCTGCAGGGACCGCGCGAGCGTTTGTTCGCCGGCCGGTTTGACGCCTCGTCCGCATTCGAATTGCGCCGTCGCACGCTGGAGTTATTCCACCGCTTGCGCCGGTCGCCCGTGCGCGGGTTCGCAGGCGGCCGCATTGATCTGATACCGCACCAGCTTTACATCGCGCAGGAAGTCGCCGGCCGGCACGCCCCGCGGGTGATGCTCTCCGACGAAGTGGGACTGGGCAAAACCATCGAGGCGTGCCTGATTCTCCATCGCCTGCTGCTGAGCGGACGCGCCAATCGGATCCTCGTGCTGGTGCCGGAATCGCTCGTGCATCAGTGGTTCGTGGAGATGCTGCGCCGCTTCAACGTGTGGCTGCACATCTTTGACGCGGAGCGCTGCGCGGCCATCGAAGCCGGCGAACCGGGCGCCAATCCGTTTCTGGATGATCAGCTCGTGCTGACGAGCATCAATTTTCTGGCGGGCGACGCGCGCCGGGCGGAACTGGCCGCGGCGGCCGGCTGGGATGTGCTGGTGGTGGACGAAGCGCACCACCTCGCGTGGTCGGAAGGCGCGGCCAGCCGGGAGTACCAGGTGGTGGAGGATCTCAGCCGAAAATCCGCGGGCCTGTTGCTGCTGACGGCCACGCCGGAACAGCTCGGGATGGAAAGCCACTTCGCCCGCCTATGTTTGCTCGACCCGGACCGGTACCGCGACTTGGCCACCTTTCAGGCCGAGTCCAAGAATTACCAGGCCACCGCCGAGCTGGCCGAAAAACTCCGCGATGGAACTGCATTAGCAGAGAGGGATTTCGTCACATTCCGCCGTTTGCTCGCGCATGATCCGCAGTTGGACCAAAGTTTGGCGGAACTGAATCCGAACTCCGAGAAGGCGACGGCGATTCCGTTGGGTGGCACAGGCCACTGGCCTGTTCCGAGCGGCGACCCGCCGCTCGGAACGGGGAGTGCGCTCGAACTGTTTTGGACGGTTATTCCCATGACCAGCGCCCGTTCCGTTCCGTCCGGCGAGTCGCCGGACGGTACAGGCGGGTCGCCTGTGCCACCCCATTCCATTTCGGAGTTCGGACTGAGCCAAAGCAATGTGGAAACGAGCCGGGGAGGTGCCCGGCGCTCCGGGGAGGCGAGGCAGGCTTTGCTGGAAAATCTGCTGGATTTGCACGGCCCCGGGCGGGTGCTGTTCCGCAACACGCGGGCCGGCATGAAAGGCTTTCCCAAACGGACCCTGCGGCTGGCCAGGCTGGAGCCCGGCCCGGAGGCGGAGCATTGGTTGGATCACGTTTCCACCGAATTTGCCAGCGATGCCGGGGACGCCGGCTTGGAAGCCTCCACCGATCTAACCCGTGACCCGCGCTTGCTCTGGCTGACCGGGCTGCTGCAGAAACTGGATCCACAAAAAGTGCTGCTGATCAGTCGCACCATCGAAAAAGCCGAGGCCCTGGATGCAGCCCTGCGCCGGCATCTGACCATCAAGACGGGTATTTTTCACGAAGGCCTCACCCTGGTGCAACGCGATCGCAACGCCGCCTGGTTCGCGGAACCCGACGGCGCGCGGCTGCTGATCTGTTCCGAAATCGGCAGCGAAGGCCGCAATTTCCAATTCGCGCATCACCTGGTGCTATTCGACCTGCCGCTGAACCCGGAGCTGCTCGAACAGCGCATCGGGCGGCTGGATCGCATCGGCCAGCGGGAAGACATCCAAATTCACGTGCCGGTGCTTGCGCGCAGCCCGCAGGAAGTCCTGGCGCGCTGGTATCACGAAGGTTTGGACGCCTTCGAAAGCAACCTCGAAGGCGGCAATGAGTTGCTGCGCCAGTTCGGCCGCTCCGTCCACGACCTCGCACTGGAATATCCCGTCGCGGACCGTGACGCAGCCGAACAGGAACTGACCGGCCTCTTGAAGCAGACCCGGGCCGCGCGGCAGGAAATCCGCCTTCGCCTGGAACAAGGCCGGGATCGGTTGCTGGAATTGAATTCATTCCGTCCCGCCGCGGCGCAAAAAATCATCAGGGCGATCCAGGCCCAAGACCGGCAGCCGGATTTGGAGGACTACCTGCTGGACGTGTTTGATCATTTTGGCGTTCACGTCGAGGAACTGGCGCCGCACACCTGGGAGCTGAGCCCCCAAGGCATCATCACCGATTCTTTTCCCGCCATGCCCGCCGCCGGCATGATCGCCACCTGCGACCGCCAGCGCGCGCTGAGCCGGGAGGAGGTAGCATTCCTGACTTGGGATCACCCCTTGGTGACAGGCGCAATGGATTTGCTGCTGGGAGCCGAAACGGGAAACTGCGCGTTTGCCGCTCTGCCGACGGCGAATGACAAGACCCTGCTGCTGGAGCTGATTTTCGTGCTGGAAGCCATCGCCGCGCCCCAGTTGCACGCGGACCGGTTTCTGCCGCCCACGCCGGTTCGCGTGCTGGTCAGCCACAAACTGGCGGACCTCACCGAGACCTTTGGCGGCCTGGCTTGGGAACAGAAACTCGAAAAGGCGTCGCCGCACAAACTGCTTGAGAACGCGGACATCGCGCGGCGAGTGCTGCCGGCAATGTTTCAAAGCGGCGAAAAGCTGGCGGAAAGCCGGGCGGCAAGGCTGCGCCAGTGCGCCCTGGACGAAATGAACCGACTGCTCGGCCACGAGGTCCGGCGCCTGCAAACGCTCGCGCTGGTGAACGACCATGTTCGACCGCAGGAAATCGAGCTGGCCCGGGCGCAGGAGGCGGAGCTGGTCACCGCCCTGCAACAATCCCGTCTCCGGCTGGACTCCTTGCGCCTCATCTGGAGAGGACCGATCGCGACGCTGCTCTCTGATCCGCACGCGTAGCCACCGAATGGAGGCGGATTTGGGAAATTGCATCTGCCATTGACCCGCGGATCCAGTTTTGCTAATTTCCGGGCAGTTGCGCCATGAAAACCGCGTTGACCCAGCACGTTCTTGTGTTGAACCGGCTCTGGCAGGCTGTGAATGTCTGCACCGCCCGCCGGGCGCTGACCCTTCTCTTTCAAGGACACGCGCAGGCCGTCCTGGACAACCCGGACGGTTCGTTCCGCACGTTTAGTTTCCAGGAATGGCGGGATGTTTCCGCCGAGGCGCCGCACGACGAATCCATTCACGCCATCTCCTTCCGCATCCGCGTGCCGAGAATCATTTTGCTCTTCCTGTATGACCGGATGCCGAAAAAAGAGGTCAAATTCACCCGGCACAACATTTTTGAGCGCGACAAAAACACCTGCCAATATTGCGGCAAAGCCTTTGATCGCAGCGAACTGAACCTCGACCACGTGGTTCCGCGCGACCGCGGCGGCCCCACTTCGTGGGAAAACATCGTCTGCTCCTGCATCGCCTGCAACACCCACAAGTCCAACCGCACGCCGTACGAAGCCGGCATGAATCTGGTGCGCAAGCCCAAGCGCCCCAAATGGCGGCCGTTTGTGCAGGTCAATTTCACCCTGCACCGCCACGACAGCTGGCGTCATTTTGTGGATCTGGCCTACTGGAACGTGGAACTGGGAGAAGACGTGGGAACGTAAGGGCGGAACCGCCCGGGCGATTCCAAATTCGGCTTCCCCGGCCTCCATCCTCCGATCTCCAGTCGCCCTAATCTTTAATCTTTGGGCTGGTAAACGCGCACCCAATCCACCTCGAAGCGAATCGGGAACGGCGTGTGCGCCGGGTCGCCACCGTTGGACCCGACGGCCTGGCTTAGGATGAAATAGGCCGGAAAATGGAAGGGGTTACCTCTGTCCGCGCCATCGGCCGTGGCCACCTCGAAATGATTCATGAGCTGGCCATCCAGCAGCAAATCAAGGTTGGTGGCATTCCATTCCATCGTCCAAATGTGGAAGGCATTGGACCAGATGTCACCGCCCAGACCGGTAATGGGCTTGGCCGCGAATGACCATTTGGCCTTTCCGTAGAGCTGGTAAGCCAGGTTGGCGCGAATTTGGCCGGCGTAATATTCCATGATGTCAATCTCGCCGCGGGCAGGCCAGCCAACCACGGGCCGGGTTGCGCTCTGCATCCAGAAGGCGGACCGGTCTCCGCCCTGCATCCAGAAGGATGGCCAGCTTCCGCTTTGAGTATTAATGCGCGCGCGCAGCTCGAACTTGCCGTATTTGAACTCGTGCAGGTGGCGCGTGGTGAGGCTGGCCGACGTATAATCAATCCATTCGCGGCTCTGTTTCCAGCTGGCACTGCCGGGGACATAATCTGGATTGCGCTTGTGTTCCGGACGCGCCTCGAGAATGAGGAGCCCATTGGTGCAATAGGCGTTTTCCGGCTGGTACCATTGCAATTCCTGGTTCCGCATAAAGCCCCGCTCGTAAACCCAATTCGCCGGGTCCGGAGGGCCGTCCCGGTTGAATTCATCGCTCCAGACCAACTTCCAATCGTCCGCACCCGGCGCGGCCAAACCGGCGAGCAGCACCGAGCACAGGGAAAGGGCAATTCTGATATTCAAAAGGGTTAAAACGTAAAAGGCAAAAACTAAAACCCCATCACACAACGGAATCCATAGCAAGCGTGGGTGATCGTCGGGACGTGGCTGTAGCGGTTGGCGCACCGCGACATGTTGGCGCCGCTGCCCCAACTGCCGCCGCGCAAAACACGGTTGCTCCCGTTCACTCCGGTTGGATTAGTCGTCGTTGGTATGCCATACTTATTCCCATACCAGTCCCAGCACCACTCAAACATATTCCCCGCCATGTCGTATAACCCGTAGCCATTTGCCGCAAACGAACCCACCGGACTCGGTCCGGTTGGGTAGTTGGTCAAGCCGTCGCCGCAATTCGTCTCCATATCATAGCTATAGGAATAAGGTGCGCACTGGTAATAAGCCTGGTTGGCTTGGATGGTATTGCCCCACGGGAACCGCAGCCCGAGTTCTCCAGCGCGCGCCGCCTTCTCCCACTCCGCCTCCGTGGGCAACCGATATCCATTGACCGTTAAATTCTGATAGACCACCAGGTTGGTTTCGCCATTTGTGAACACCTGCGTAAAAACCGCATCCGTATAATACACGGGCGTCAATCCTGCCTGCTGCGACCGGGCATTGCACCACTTCACGCAATCAAACCAATCCACCTTCCCTACCGGAAGATTGGTGACCGTGCCCACATCCTTGCCCCTCCTAGCCTCCCCCCTGACCGTTTCCCCACCCGCGCCGGTAAGGCCCGCATTCACAAAATGATAGCCATGGTTCGTGGCGTAGGAATACACGTTGGTCCACAAACCATAGTTGACCAGATTCACGTCCATGACAAACGCCGACACGTAAATATTGATTGGATTAGCGTCCGTGATGTCAGGGTCGCCCATGAAATTACCCATCGTAAATGTTCCCGCCGGAACGAAAGCCATGCCCGCGGGTGGATGAAAATCAAAGATCTGGTTGGTGTTGACGCGATTGGTGACCGGCAGTTGGATGTAGCCCACCCAATTGCCCAAAAGAGACGTGGAGCTCAGGACGTTGTAGTTTGTGCCCGCCTCCGCGTTGGTCCAGATCAGCGTGCCATCCGGCTTAAAAGCAATAATGGTGGTCGCCGTCGGCCCGGAAATCCGGAAAAACTGCGACTCTTGGGCGGGAGCTGGCCGGGCGCCGGCCAGCAAGGCCAAGCCAATAATGCAAAAATGAAATTTTGTTCTCATAAAATAATTGCTGGCAAAGCAACGACTCACGCCACCTTCAGCCACCTTAACGCCATCGCCAGGCGGCAGTCAATATTAAAAGGATGAATTGTTGCCAGTGTAACGCCTTATCTCTGAGAGAGTTGAATCACCGACGCAATAAAGGCAAAAAGAGGGATGCCAAAGCATGAAAAATTCACAGCCCAGAACGACTTTATTGGCCGAATACAGCGGAGCGCAGGCGGCTCGCACGCGGAGGAGCGTTTGCCCGCGATTGGCGCGCCGGTCTCCTACCCGGCTCGTTTCAAAATCTGTGCCCTCGACCCGTGTCGGAGACCAACGCTACGCCTGCAATCGCTTTGCCGTTGCGCCAGCGGAACCCGGCATTCGAATTAGCGGTGTTCACCAAAACCCCAAAACCACCGGATTGACATTCGCGCCCCGGCCATTAGCATTTGGCAGATTGGCGTGCTCGTCTATCGGTTAGGACACGGCCCTCTCAAGGCTGAAAGACGGGTTCGATTCCCGTGCGCGCTACCAATCTTTATTTTAACCAACAGAATCAAGGCTTCCGTGAGTTTTTGACGGTTTAAAAGACAGCCAGTGCTAAAGCCTAGTGCTAAAACATCAGGCTATGTTTGCGGATGTCAGAGGTTGATTTTAAGGGTTTCCGACACACGGCGCGGTGAAAGGTGTCAACGTCCTGATTCCAGCGCGGCAGGCGGGCTTGTAGGCTCGCGGGCAGCATTGTTTTCGGCACTGGCTTCGCATCGCTCGATGAACGCGAAGACACTGGCGAGATGAAAAAGCCGGACGCCCTTGACGCGGCCCGGTTCACGGATAGACACGGAATCCGATTCGGTTGCCAATAACACACGGCACGCGTTACCCCTTAACGAATTAAGGTTTCTGTGCTACGCCTGCTGCTACACGAAATGCCGCGTCAGATGCTACCCGGCTCCTGCGCTCAATGCTACGCTGATGCGAACCACCATGCTAACAGAAATGCTCCACCTGCTGCTAACTGATTCGCTTCGTTCAATCCGTCATCAATATGCTGCCGGTGCAGTTGCGTGCAGTCGTGCGCGTGAATCAGAGGCGTGATGGTGTGTCGCCGGTCGTCGCGTCAATGTATTGCTCGCCTCAACCGGCTGCGCTCCACATTGACCCGCCGCCCGGCTCCGGGCGTTTTGCCTTTAGGATTCCGCGCCCGGAGAATTGCTTTGCGAAGATGCCTGAAATTGACGAACGCCATGATAACCAAAACGGTCTGCGGCTGAAATTCAGCGGGTTTCACCAAACAGCCAGGCAACGGAAACTTTCAAAGCGCGGGCGATGGCGGCGGCTTCGTAGTCCATCGCGTAGCGGGATCGGTTTTCAATCCGTGAAACCGCCGTCCTGTCCATGAGGATGCCTTGCCCGGCGAGTTTCCCGGCCAAATCGTCTTGGCTCACGCTTGGCTTATGCTTCAAGCGGGCTTCCCGCACCCGTGTACCAATGATATTCCGTTTTGTGGCCTTGTTGGTCTTTTTCATCGCGTGTGTTTTCCACACGCTTGACTTTTAGCTGGTTCAGGTGTCGAATGTGTGTGAAGTCCACACAGTTCAGGCGGGCTTTTCCGAAACTTAAACCGAATATGAAAACTCGACTTGTCTTGTTTTTTGCAATCGTGGCGTTAGCGGTTGCG